>Ga0310811_10015019_pt1 | contig 10118 bp, 9 predicted proteins | sample YCmetagenome_FD_207642 | JGI IMG/M metagenome (GOLD analysis project Ga0310811, IMG submission 207642) | Soil microbial communities from experimental microcosm in Duke University, North Carolina, United States - YC | ecosystem: Engineered > Artificial ecosystem > Soil microcosm > Unclassified ...
CGGAGACACCGATCAGCGAAGCGTCGAATTTAGTCGCGATAGACCGCCCGACCCGCACCTGCTCCTCTGCCTGCTGTGCAGGATCGACGTAAACCATGACCGTAGTGATTGTCATAACTTTCTCTCCAATGACCGGGCTATTTTCGCTCGGCAATCGCGCCGGTCGGTTGACGTAGATCAACCGGGAGGTGGCAAGTGCCCACATATCTGCGGTGCAACAAGAGAAAGATCGCGCATGAGAAGAGAGCTGAGCGCTGATACCGACGCTGAACGACATCGCGGCGCACCGTTACTGCTGACGGACGAAAGCGCCGGCAGGCATTGAAGAACGGGTCATGGAGAGTTGCTTGGACCGATTGGCTCGCCAATCATTCCAGGCGAGAGCGCGTGTCGTGGTCTCCGATCGGTGCTGTTACGCAAGGCTACGCGCAGATCACCGACGTTCACGGGACCTAGGCCTCCAGCACCGATTAGTCGGGCCTGAGCGGCTCGCCTGCTTCAGCGCCGCATCCGCGGCTGTTTCAAGACGTAGATGAAGCAGCCGAACAGAATGGCGGTGAAGCCAAGCACGTAAATATCCCAATCGAAATTCGCCAGTAGCACACAGATGGACACAATGGCCAAAACGGAAGGTAAGGGCATTCGCCCGATCGATAGAGGCACGCGAAACGGTCGTGTCCTATCCGGAACTCGATATCTGAGAACAATCAGTGCCAAATTAACGGCTAGAAAAGCAATTAGTGCCGTCAACGAGGACAGTTCGGCGAGAACCTGAATATTTCCGAGAGGCAATAACGACATTGATAGTACAAATATGAGAATAGCTGCGATCCATGGGGTGTCGCGGCCCGGAAGTATTGCCGCGAACACTGCAGGGATCTCGCCCTCTCGTCCCATGCTGTAGACGAGCCTTGAACCCGCGACCAGCGAAATCAGCACTGTGTTCGCGGTGGAAAATATCGCGATCGCACTGAGCACGGGCCCACCTCCGCTCCAGACCTTTTCAATGGCCAAGGCTAGCGGCGCATCGCTCCCCGCAAGCTCGCCGGGTGGCGCCAGAACAACCGCAGCAAGCGAGACCAAAACATAAAGCGTGGCTGTGACGCCCAGACTGAGAAAGATTGCTATCGGGATGTTGCGCGCGGGATCTTGCACCTCCTCGGTCATATTCGCGATCTTTTCGAATCCAAGATACACGAAGAACGCCGTCGACGCTGCGGGTAGCACTCCAGCGTCTATTGTCGCCGATAGCGGGACGAACAACCGGCCGGTGGTCGAGCCCGCTGCGATCAGAAGAACCAACCCCCCCACCTCGATCGAGGTAAAGGCGATGTTCGCCCAGCTCGATGCGCGTAAACCCCAGATATTCAAGGCGCTACAGCAAGCGAGCAGCGTCGAGGCCGACAACCACTCCGGAATGTCGAGGAACGTCCTGAGATAGCCTCCAAACGCTACAGCCACCGTTGCGGCCGCTGCAGCTCCCCCGATAAGGATGACAAAACCAATCACGAACGAGATCGCGTCAAGCTCGGGAAGTGCCTCCTTAAGGTATTTGTACTCGGCGCCCGAGCTCGGAAATGATGTTGTCATCTCGGCGTAGCTGAAGCCTGTCAGCAGAGCGACCGCCGCGCCGATGAGGAAGCTCAGCCACAGATTCTGTTGGGCGATTCCCGCTGCGCTCCCTATAACCGAATACACGCCCGCGCCGACGATGACACCAATGCCATAGAACGTGAGCGGGATTGGACCGAGAATAGGCTTGAGTTTCACAGTCATGCACTCCTCGCCGATATCGGCTTCATCCCGCAGTCCTGATGCCGCTGGAAGGGTAGGGCCTTCGTTCGAGCGCAGCCTTGGATAGCCTGCGATAGAGATCGCGCCGCCTCGCAAGTGGCCACCAATCGTACAGGAAGATTTCAAGTGGCCGCCAGTTTGCGACCCATCCCAGGATCAAGAAGCTTTCCTCCGCCATTCTGCGGAACGGAGCTTCAACGAAGTATCCGGCTACGAAGTGCGCTGAGAGCAGGCAGCCGATCAGGATTGCCAAGCCAATTGTGAGAGATTTGCGGCCAATCCGCAGCAGCTCCTTGAGGTCACCCTGAATAGCCGTTGCCCGGTCCGCGAAGTACCGGCCGAAAGCTTCTTGAAGCTCTCGAGCCAGTCTCGATTGTGCTTCATCATCCGGAAAATGGACGATAATCCTGAAAGGACGATCGCGTGGCAATTCCCTCGCCCATCCGACGATGTATTCTTCGGCTTCGCGGTCGAGATCCTTCTCGCGAAACGGATACGGATCAAGCGTGTGAAAGAGCTGGGCGATCTCGCTGACACGGATTTCGATCACGTTGTCTGCGATTTTACTTTCTTTGCGCATCTACTCACACAGGATCCCAAAGAACGCGAAGAGCATTGAGGATGACTGCGACATCAAGGGCCTCCTGAAGCAGCGCGCCTTGTACTGGGGTCAGATAGCCGAATGCTGCTGCGACCATGCCGATAGTTGAAAATCCAATACCGATGTAAACGCTTTCGAGCGCAATGAATCTGGCTCGCTTTGCGATCTCGATCGCGGGCACGATGCGGTCGAGCTGGTCGACAAGTAGGACCACGTCGGCAGCTTCCGCGGAGGCTGCTGCTCCTTTTGCCCCCATGGCAACACCGACGTCCGCCGCAGCCAAAGCCGGCGCATCATTAACGCCGTCGCCGACCATCATCACAGGCCCGGCTTTTCGTTCTGACAGGACGACCACGACTTTCTTGTCCGGCGTCAATTCCGCCCGAACAGCATCGATCGCGAGACCCAAAGTGACCGTCTCAGCTACATCTTTCCTGTCGCCCGTAGCCAGCACAATTCGCTCGACTTCGAGCCGCCGGATCTTATCCAGAAGTTGCGCGATGCCTGTGCGCAGTTCATCGGCAAGGATGATCTGTCCCGCCAAGCGTTCGCCCACAGCGACGGCTACAACAATAGCTCCGGGCGGATGTTTAGACGCAGATCGCTTCTGCTCTGATGACTCATCGGCCATCGGCGGCAGACGTGACAACACAAAGCCAGCGCTACCGACGGCGGCGCGCAACCCTGACACCTTGCCGCAAATCCCGTCACCCGGCGTCTCGATGACATCCGTCGGAACCGACAGGAGCAAGCCTCGATCGCGCGCCTCGGCGACGAGGGTCTGTGCGATAATGTGCTTTGATGCCTGGTCAAGCGAAGCCCCGATCCGGATCACCTCGTCCTGCGAGAAGCCCTGTTCGGCGCTGACGGAAACAACCTTTGCCCGGCCGTCGGTGAGCGTTCCCGTCTTATCAACTACCAGAGAGCGGATTCGCGCCATGGTCTCGAGCGCCTTGCCGCCCTTTACCAGGATGCCGTGCCGTGCAGCACGTGAGAGTCCCGAAACGATCGCGACGGGAACGGCGAGGATCAGAGGGCACGGTGTTGCCACCACGAGCACAGCCACCGCGCGGATCGGATCATAGGTCCAAAACCATGCAAAAGCGGCGATACAAAGGGTCAGCGCGAGAAAAACCAGTGAGAACCGATCCGCGAGCCTCGCTATGGGAGCTTTCGATCGTTGTGCAGCTTCAACGAGGCGCACGATACCGGCATAAGTGCTTTGCGACGCCGGGCGCAGTGCGGTCAGATCGAAGGCCTCGCCGGCATTGGTCGAGCCGCTCATGACGGGCTCTCCGAGCTTTCGCTGCTGCGGAATCGACTCGCCCGTCAGAGCCGATTGATCGACAACGGCGAGACCTGCGAAGACTGTTCCGTCCGCAGGGACCACTTCACCTTGACGGACCAGCAGTCGATCACCCACCGCGATGAGATCGATCCCGATCTCCTCGAGCTGACCGTCACGATGACGCATCGCCGTGCGTGGAACCCGTGACAACAGCGCGGTCATTTCCCGGCTTGCATGCCCCTCAGCAAAGGCCTCCAGATATTGGCCGCCCGCATACATCAAGGCGACTACCGCAGCCGCGAGTTCTTGGCCGAAGCTTAGTGCTGCGGCCATGGATAGGGCAGCGATGATATCCAAGCCGAAATCGCCGCGCGCCAGGCTGCGCCAGATATCCAAGATCAGCACGAATAGCACTGGTACAGTCGACAGCGCCCAGACCCAGTTCGTCCAAGCGACAAATCCAGCAAATCGCAACGCAAATCCTGTCGCGATTCCGATAGCTGGGAAGCCGATCAGAAAGCGTCGAATCGGGACGTCCGCAAACATTGAACCACCATGCGGCGTTGAGATTCCTCCGCCGTCGCGGAGCCAGCGAGAGTCGTCTCGGCCATTTGCCCGACAACGCCTGACCACCTGTTGATTGAGATCAACTGATCATTGATCGGCGCTACCCGCACACCGGAGCCGCCGCGATCGGTGGGAAAAAGCCGCGATAGCTTGCGGCGTCATTCCCCGTCACATCTAGCGTTACATCTCCAGGCGGCACCACATCCTTCACCGTGAACTAGGGTCTGTACTCTACAATCGCTCAATTGAGTCCGGACCCTAGTGCGAAAGCAGGATGGGAATTGGCGGCCTGGACAACATGCTCTTGGTAGCGCCGCCCAGAATGAATTCCCGGAATCGCGAGTGCCCATAGGCCCCCATTACCAAGAGGTCCGCCTTGCGGGAGGCTGCCACGCTCGTCAGGACCTCGCCGATCGAACGGCCCGCCGCATCCACCGCGTCAAGGATGACATCGATGCCGTGCCGCGCCAGATTCTTGGCTAGCTCCTCGGACGAGTGCTTGGTGTCGAGGACTTTCTCGTTCGTCACCGTGACGACGTGCACTCTCTTCGCTTTCTCCAGCATTGGGATAGCGTCAGCAACCGCTCGGGCAGCCGAGCGACTGAAATCCCACGCGACGACGATGCTGTTCAACTCGAATGGTCGCGAAGGCGGGCTCTCCGGCAACACCAGGGTCGGCCGTCCGGACCCGAAGATGATCGCTTCGGCGTACCATTGATCATAGGATTCCGGCACCGAAACGATCGTGAGATCGCGCAGTCGCGCATACTCTACCAGTCGTTCAGGGACGCGATACGTCAGACTCTTCTCATGGATGGTCTCGTGCAGCACGCCAGCCTTTTGCGCGGCTGCGTCAAAAGCAGCAAGCAGGGCTTCGGCCGTATCGCGGCTCCTGTGAGACTCTCCGGCGGCAATGCCGCCAGCCATTCCAAAGGAGATAAGGCTTCCCGGGACCTCGACGTGGAGCTCGCATGAAATCGCCGCGATATGTGCACCAAGTGACGCCGCGAATGACACCGCCCGGTCAATCGCCGCGACGGGTGTCGGGTCAGGGTAGCTCGTTAAGGTAAGCAAGATATCTCTAATCGCCATTGCACCCTCCGGCAGAATGCCGAGATGACTTTACTGCCGGCGTTGCGGGACGTTTTTGATCTAGCGCAGCCTGATATCGGCAGCAATTCTGACACGGCATGCCTATTCGCAGGCCCCGAGTAGAGGAATTCCTGTTGATATAGATCAAGTTCGCACGCTCGGCGCCACTCTGAGGATGGAGGGATGAGGAACGCGGGGAGCGCTGACTACGGCCCTGTTATCAAGATGTTGCACTGGGTAATTGTTCTTCTCGTTATCGTTGCCTGGACGCTGGATATCTTCGGCGAAGAACTTGCTGACGAACCGGCACATGAATCTGGATTGTTGACGCACATCTGGATCGGATTAGCCATTCTGGTGATCGCCCTCGTGCGGATACCGTGGCGCATTACAAATCCGCCGCCGAAGAGCCTTCACACCGAGTTCGGCAGACGGCTCATCGAATGGACCTATCCGGTGTTCCGGCTAGGGCGTGGACTCGTTAGCACGCAACCAAATTCGGATTGATGCGAGCTTGACGAACGCCAGATAGTTGCGCTGCAAGTTGCAGGCACTTGTCCACTGCAAGCGTCGCCGGCGCGCTGCCGGGCGTCAGTCGCGCGATATGGACAGCCCCGCGAGAAGCGGAGCGTACGCAGCGAGCCTGCGAGATACGAACTCCGCGAAGAGCCGCACGCGCTTCGTCTTGCGTGTCTCCCCCTGTGTGAGAAGCCAGACCGTTCCGTACATGTGCAGGTCGGTGCCCGGCACCCTCACCAGCAGCGGGTCGGCATCGCCGACGAAGCACGGCAGTGTCGTGATCCCGAGCCCTTGCCGTACAGCAACGATCTGCGCCCCGGCGTCACTGGTCCTGAATGGCACCCCCGTGGTACGAACCTCACCCTCGCTGGCCCAATCCGGAATTCCATGAATGCTGATGACGATCCAGCGGATGGGATCAGGCGCGCCCGCACGCCACGCGGCCAGTCGATCGCGGGACATGTAGACGCCGCCGAACAGCTCCGGTCCCTTCAGGCCGTGAAGATTGAGCGGCAGGGTTTTGCGGTCGTAGACGACGCGGATGGCCACGTCGGCCTCCCGGTTGGTCAGATTTGCCAGCTCGCCGAACGACAGGATTTCCATCTCGATGTCCGGATGAAGACGCGCGAAATCCGCGAAGTCCGGCATGAGCAGGTGTGTCGCGAGCGGCGGCGCCAGCGTCACCCGCAGACGCCCGCGCACGCTCTGGTCGCGCCCGAAGACTCGCGTCTCCAGCTGGTGCGAGGACGCCTCCATCTGGTCCGCAAACTCGAGGACCTCCTCGCCTGCAGCCGTCAGGCGGTAGCCCGAAGGCAGCTTCTCGAACATGTGCACCCCGAGGCGTTCCTCGAGCTGGGCGATGCGTCGCAGCACTGTCGCGTGGTTCACACCGAGGTGCTCGGCGGCAGCCCGTACCGAGCCTCCGCGCGCGACGGCAAGAAAGAAGCGAACGTCATCCCAGTCGATCATGGTGCAATCCCGCACCGCGCGGTGCGCCTTCCAAAGCCCATATCTACGCCTCCTACAGCAGTGTGGGCGGTCATCATAGCCTTTGCCGACCAAGCAATGCCCAATTCCGAAACGGCGGATAGCGATCATCGCGGCTGGCGTCTGTCGTCCGGCCGGATCGATTTCGCACCACCGATGTGCGCGCTTCCGCACTCAACGCCCGACGTCCGCGGACTTATGTCGAGGTTCTCGGGGGCAGATGCTGTTCCGACACCACGAAAGGAGAAATTATGGGAAAGCTTGAGGGTAAGGTTGCAGTCATCACGGGCGGCGCTACCGGCATCGGCCGCGCCGCAGCAAAGCGCTTCATCGATGAAGGCGCCTTCGTCTTCATCTTCGGCCGCAGAAAGGAAGCGCTCGACGCGGCTGTAGCCGACCTCGGGCCCAATGCCCGCGCGGTGAGGGGCTCGGTCTCCGATTTGGCCGACCTCGACCGACTCTACGCGGCGGTGAAGGCCGAGCGTGGATGCCTCGACATCGTCTTCGCCAACGCCGGGGCGGGAAGCCAGCTTCGGCTCGGCGAGATCACCGCCGCACACGTTGACGAAACCTTCGACACCAACGTGAAGGGTACGATCTTCACGGTCCAGAAGGCGCTGCCGCTGATGGGCCAGGGCGGTTCGGTCATCCTGACTGGATCGAGCGCCGGCACCACTGGCGCTCCGGCAATGAGCGCCTACAGCGCGAGCAAGGCGGCAGTTCGCAACCTCGCACGGACCTGGGCGGAGGACCTGAAGGGCAGCGGCATCCGGGTAAACGTGCTGTCGCCCGGCGCGACAGCGACCGAACTCGCGAAGGAAGCGCTCGGCGAGGAGGGTCAGAAAGTCTTCGCCTCGATGACTCCGCTCCAGCGCATGGCCGATCCGGCGGAGATCGGGGCCGTGGCCGCCTTTCTCGCGTCGTCGGACAGCAGCTTCATGACCGCCAGCGAAGTCGCCGTCGACGGCGGCTTAGCGCAACTCTGACCCCAGGGCGCGGTCCCGTGCCTGGCCCACATAACGAAAGATAAAAGATCATGAAAAAACTGGAAGATAAGGTCGCAGTCATCACGGGCGGAAGCAGCGGAATTGGGTTGGCCACAGCCAAGCGCTTTGTGGAAGAAGGTGCGCACGTCGTGATCACCGGGCGACGGGAGAAAGAGCTGAAGGAGGCCGCAGCCTTCATCAAGAGAAACGTTACCACGGTGGTGAGCGACGTGTCGCGCTTGGAAGATCTGGACCGGCTTTATGCCGTCGTGAAAGAGAAACACGGTCACATCGACATTCTCTTCGCAAACGCGGGCGCGGGGACGATCGCACCGCTCGCGGTAGCTACTGAGGCTCATTTTGACCAGACTTTCGATGTGAACGTGAAGGGGCTGTTCTTTACGGTGCAGAAGGCCCTTCCCCTTTTCAAAGACGGCGGTTCGATTATCCTGAACTCTTCCGTCTCGAACGTGTTGGGGCTGCCAGGGTTTAGCGTCTACGCCGCGAGTAAGGCGGCTGTGCGCAACTTCTCACGCGCTTGGACGCTGGAGCTGAAAGACCGCAAAATCCGCGTGAATGCGATGAGCCCCGGACCAACCGAGACCCCTGCCTTAGAGACAACGACGGGCCTTACCCCTGAGCAAGCCGAGCAAGCGGCCGGCCAATTTGCTTCACAGATCCCAATGGGTCGCAGGGGCAAGCCGGAGGAAATCGCGGCTGCCGTCACGTTCCTTGCCTCCGATGAAAGTTCGTTCATCACCGGCGTTGATCTCGCCGTTGATGGAGGCATGGCGCAGGTCTGACGCCGACATTAACACAACATCAGAGAAACATCATGAGCGACGGAATTATCGGCTTCGGCAATATCGGCCGGGCCCTGGCTAAAGCGGTCAAGGCGGACATCGTCTTTTGGCCGTCCGCTTCGAGTGGCACCAGGATGTCGCGAAGGCGCTGCCCACCTGGCAGGGGAAGACGATCATCGATGTGACCAATGCCGACGGCGTGTCCCCTGAGAAACTGGGGGACAACCTTCGTCCAAGGCCGTCGCGCAGGCCTGCGCGGGCGTTCGACTGGTCAAGGGCTTCAGTCATTTGGCCGCTACCGTCCTTGACCAAGATCCGGCCGTACATGGTGGCAGAAAAGTCGTGTTCCTGGCGAGCGACGATGACGACGCCGCAGCGGAGATTGGTGCGCTTGCGGAAGATCTCGGCTTCGCGCCGATCAAACTTGGCGGGCTTTCGGAAGGTGGTCTTGGAAAATCAATGGGATAACCGAGTCGTTTTCAAAGTGTCCTCACAATGAGCCATTTTTGAAGGAGGATGAGCTGCGATTTCTCCACCTGATGGTAGATTCGGCGGCATTTTCGCAATAGATGGTCGCGATCGGTTTTTCGGGAAATCAGGATATCCGTGATTACGCGACGCTCCTTCACGGCCGCAGCGATCGGTCTCAACTTCAGCAATCTCTTGCCTGCCCGCGCGCAAGTATCTGGGGCGAGGAAGCCAGCCGGCGTCAGCGCCGCGCCGGGAGACACGGACGATTTTTTTGCCGCTCTGGAAAAGGAGCATGGCGGGCGGCTTGGCGTCGTCGCGATGGATAGCGGCTCCAAGCACGTTTCCTTCCGCGCTGACGAACGATTTGCAATGTGCAGCACTCATAAATTCTTGAGCGCCGCTGCAATTCTCAACATGGTCGATCGGGGAAATTTGAGCCTTGAGAAGCTCATTCCCTACGGGCCGCCAGACCTTCTCGAATATGCGCCGATCACGCGAAAGAATGTCGGCACCGGCGCAATGAGTGTTGGGCCTCTGTGCGCTGCCACACTTCAATGGGGCGACAACACCGCTGGCAACCTGCTGCTCCGCCTGATCGACGGGCCGGGCGGCTGGACTCGCTATGCGCGATCGATCGGGGACGATATCTCACGTCTTGATCGCAACGAGCCTACCTTGAATACGGCAATCGCCGGCGATCCGCGGGACACGACTACGCCGGCGGCCATGGTTCGCAACCTGAATCAAGTTCTCCTTGGGAAAGTGCTGAGCGCCAGTTCGCGCAAGCTGCTTCTGGACTGGATGATCGGCAGCGAGGTCACCGCCAACCTATTGCATGCGGGCTTGCCGGAAGGCTGGCGCATTGCAGACAAATCAGGGGCCGGAGATAATAACACGAGAAACGACATTGGAATCATTCTGCGCCCCTCAGGAGAGCCGATCCTCGTTGCCGTCTATTACACACAGTCGCCCGAGCCGCTCTCTTCCCGAGAGAAGGTCATTGCAGAAAT
>Ga0310811_10015021_pt1 | contig 10118 bp, 11 predicted proteins | sample YCmetagenome_FD_207642 | JGI IMG/M metagenome (GOLD analysis project Ga0310811, IMG submission 207642) | Soil microbial communities from experimental microcosm in Duke University, North Carolina, United States - YC | ecosystem: Engineered > Artificial ecosystem > Soil microcosm > Unclassified ...
TGGGGCGGTGGCGGCGGACATCATGGGCATTAAGCGCTCAGCACGCTAAATGCTTTGCACAGTTCGCTCAACACCTGACGCGTAGTCGACGAGAGCTGGGGTACGGAGATCGGCTCCTGCTGAAGTTGCTGCTTCAAGCGCGCAATCTCGTTCGCCTGCTCCTGTGACTGTTGTTCCAGCGCGAACAATTCCTGACCGCAAAAGGCCTCGAAGACGCCCCGCGTAGCCGTCCATTCGAGCCTGGTCAGACGGAAATGCTGGCGTGAGCCCGCTCCCAGGGCCGGATTGCTGAGCTCGATCTGGAGAAAATGTTGCTCATTCTCCAGCGGCCAGTTCGCCGGGTCCCAATCGTGCTGAAGAATATAATCGCGAAAGCCCAGCACGACACTGTAAGGACAATTCTGCGGTTGCAGCCGTTTGCCATCGTCATGCCAGCCAGAGGGAATACCACCCATCAGTAAATCTCCTTGTTTGTATAAGGCCCATATCTCGCCGAAGCGAAACGCTTTGGACCAGTCTTTTCCATTACGTGTATCAATGCGTGCCCCGAAAGGGTCCATGGCCGTGAGTGTCCCATGCGGCTCATCGCAGGCGTAGAAGCAGATGACATGCGTCCAACCGAGGGTCGGATTGGCGTACGGATCTTGCTCCGTCGCGAGCACGGGATGCCCCTTGCGCAGTTGCGTGCGGATCAGCTCAACCAGTCTGGAGGCGCTTCCGCGCATACTTGCCAGTACGACGCCCTGTTGCGCACAATAGGCCACGTAAGCGCTGGCAGCCGTGGCTCCGCTGTAGTCCTTGCCATAGACCGCATCTTTGAGCATCGCTCCCGTATAGTTGCCTCCACGCAGGTAGCGCAGCGCCGCCGCAAGCGAGGTGGGCACACAGTTGAACTCATCATTGACATCACCCTCCCCGAGCTGATTGAGCAGGGGGAAATTTTTGAGCATGGTCATTGTCTCGCTACACCCCTTCGAGATCAAACACGTGCTCGTAGACCGCGTGCTGCGCATTGTAGGTAATCGTGGCCTGGAGGATACGCGCATCCCCACTCTGTCCCGAGCCCACGGGCGCTCCGGCATCGCTTACGCTGATGACGTCGAGCAGTTGTAGCGCGGGATTGCAGGGCACGGTGATAGTATGCTCAGAGGCTGCTCGCTGCTCTTGTTGCAGGAGAAAGCTCGCTTTACTCTGACATTGCGCAACCGTGGTGAGTTTGGGATCGACGTGATGCACGACGCGTTCGAGTCCTACAAGATGCGCATTGAGATCGTCATAGGCTTCGCCGGTCGTCATGATGCCGATATAGATTGCCCCGGTTTTGGGCTTGCCAGTGACGATGATATGGTTGCCATGCAGATCATCGCTGCCGTAGGTGAGCAGCAGAATCTCGTTTTGATAGCTCCAGCGCACAGGGTCCGTATTCTGAAGTTCGGCGAAAATCAGCGTCTCGTTCTCGTCCATGAAGTATTCGAGGGCATAGGTATTGCACAGTTCATCGAGGGCCTGCCGATAGCTCTGGCCGGATTGCAGGATAAACAGGTCGATGGTATTGCTCACCTGACTGGTGCCGGGAATGACGAGATGGAAGAACCCCGCCCGGGCGCAAATCTCGGTGAGCAGCCAGGAGAGCGATTTGCTGGTGTAGGTGTTCTGAAAACGATTGATGATATCCAGATTGCGCGTCAGATCAAATCCAGTCAGCCGGATCGCGTTCTCCTGTGGACTGCGCAGAAACTGGATTTTGTTGAGATGATAGCGCCCGGTCGTGATCTGCTCCACGGTCGTGGGCGGCGTCCCGGTCTTGTAGCCCTCTTTGACGATAATCGTCACATTCTGCCCAATTGGCAGGTAGGTCGTGCTGGTGCCGACTGAGTTATTCAGAGCGCCCCCGGCATTGTCGATGAGCAGCTCAATTGTGCCGGGTCGTCCGAGGTGCTCAGTTCGCTGGTAGGAGAGCACGGCGTTGGAGAGATTGAGCGTGTTGGCGCTGACACTCGCATTGAAATTGCGCGCAAGCTGGATAATTGGCTGCGTAATCAGAAAGGTGCCGCCGACCGTGTTAAACGTGGGCAGTTGCAGGGTGTAGGCTCCATACAACGCCGTGCTGATGTCGTGGGCGATAAAGCCATTGCTCCAATGCTCAAGGTCGTAGCTCTGGCGAATGCGCGGATATTGATAGGTGACGCCGGTGAAGGTCCCCTGATCGTATTCGATGCAGGTCAGATTCCACAGGTTTAGTGAGCTATCCTGCTTGAGCCGGGGAGCGAGGCGGTTGATGGCAGTGCTGGCAGCGGGCGCGATGGGCGAGAGTTGTGTCCAGCTCCCGCCGCTGGTCATCACGGCCAGATAGAGCGCATAACCATCGCTCCACACGACGTGATATTGTCCATCATACGCAACCGCCAGACCTGCGCCATATGTGCCTGCCAGACCATACGGCCAGGTGAACATCGTGCCCCAGGATGCGCCGGAGAAGAGATTGTAGCCGATCGTCTCGCCTCCGACAATATCGTACAGGTAGAAGACATCGTTATTGCCGCCACTGCCGATCCCCTTGATCAGCGCAGCGCCCGGCAGGGTCGCTACGATCGTCGGGCTGGCGCTCCAGGTCAGACCGTTCGTTGAGCTCGACCAGGTCCAGATCTGCGTGGTGCCGACGATGGCATGCATGGCAAAGGCGCGCAACGTGCCGCCGTTGTTGGAGATGCAGCAATCGCCATCCTGAAACATGTTGCCGCTGCCGCCGCCAAAGTTCGTCCAGCTCGTCCATTGACTGCCAGTATTCGGATTGGTGATCCGCTGATACTGAAAGTTCTGATTGAAGCCGGTGCCGCCGCGTGTGAGCTGGACGCGTACGATACTGCCATCGTTCGCCACGCAGGCGTCGTGATAGCAATCGCTATTGACGGCGCTCAGAAAATTCGTGAAGTGCTGCACATGATCTTCCAGGGTCACCGCAATGCTGGGAACGCGTGTCTGGCTGTTGACGGCGGCCTGGAGCGTGGGCGTCAGGCTACGTACCATGGGCGGTCACCTCCGCTGTTTGCAGCACCGGGGCCGTTTGCTCCTCGACGAGCGCCAGGAAGAGCCGTCGCGAACAGGGCCAGAAGAGCACCGGTAGCTGTTGTGTGCGCACCAGCGCGATATTTTCGTACACGCCCGTCACGATGATGCGTCGTACTTCAGGACGCAAGGTAGCTAAGCGGGTGAGCGTTTCTTCTGCCTCCGCAGGTTTGCCGGGATCAACAATCAAGAGATCAAATTGGCGCGGCGAACGTTCTAATTGTGCCAGTTTGCCGAAGCACGTCACACTGTGCTGCTCGGATTGTAACAGCAGCTCGAAGACGCGCACGATATGATAATCAGAGGCCACCACAGCGATACGCATAGACATCTCCCTTCTCGTTCTCTCTCCGCTCAAGCAGGCGACAATTCGCCGCGCATGCTCTCCCTGATTTTTACCAGTTCCTGTTGTGCTGAATTGTCCGGCGTCGCTGCCTCGCTTTTTTGCGCCAACAGAAGAAAGCGTTGTAAGAGCGCGAGGTATTTCGTCGCCAGGGCCAGTCGATCTTTCGCGCTCAACTCGCCTATCTCTTCCGGCTTTTTCTTCGCGAGCAGCTCTTCTACCTGCTGCTCCACTCGTTCCACCCAGCGTGTGATCCGCTCGCTGGTAACGTATTCTTTGTCATTGTAATTCATGATTTGCTCCTTCCTTATCCGCTCATACTCTCCCCTCCGGCGAATTGTGGTCCGAGGAGAGATTGTAGTAGCGCAATCGTGTTCTGCCGATCTCCAGTGTAAAGAACGATGATACGACCACTTTTATAAAAGTGCGGGTCAATTCGTATAGCCATACACATACAGGGTCGTCGTGCAGGTGCCGGTGTTCGCGCCGATATCGAGGCGGCCCAGACTATCGAGCGGTACCAGTCCCGCGCCATTGAGGAACTGGCCTGAAACCTGAAGGTTGCCGACCGTGAGGTATTTGCCGCTGTTCGCGCCAGCTCCGGCGGGGGCGACCGTGATGTACGCGCCGACCGTGGAGCTCGTGAAGTAGGCTTTGCAGAGCACGCCGGTCGCATTCGTCGGGATATTGTTCGCGATGCCAACGATGGTCCAGGTCGAGGTCGAGCCAGAGCCGATCGCGAAACTGCTGAAGATCAGCACCGGAGCGATGTAGCTCACGCGTCCCGGTGGCGGCGCTGGCAGACCGGTGCTGCCATTGGGATACATGGCGATGATGACCGCGTCAGCCGGATTTTGTGCGTCGAAGAAGAGGACGGCACAGAGTGCTCCGGGCAGGGCGCTGGAATTATCGACGTGGGTCGCAATGGGTACATTACTCAACAGCGTCGAAGTCGCCTCTAAAATCTGGACCGAGGCCGTATAGCTGGCATTGTCAAAAGCGACAAGCACACCTCGTTTGATAATCTGAGCCATAATCTTCCTTTCTCTATTACCCCTGTAAATGTGTGGCATCAATAATCCCCGTGGAGACGCTGCTTGTCTGCCCCAATACGCATCAAGCTAAGGGGGCGGCCGGTGGGGGGACCGTGGACCGGCATAAAGCCCGGTCCCTACCTCAGCCATTCTTCGAGGGATGGGACCATCGGCGTCCCCTTGCCAAACACGATACGACCTGCCAAACGCGATACGACCCGCAAAACACCACAGGTAGGGACCGGGCTTTATGCCGGTCCGCGGCCCCCACCGGCCATCTTGAATGTCGGAGAGGCTCTACATTGTGAGACTATGCGTCGTCCGCGCCCGTGCCCGGGAACCCGATAGCGTCCGAGCCAGCGCTGTAGCTGTGGAAGCTGCCAGCGACGTAAGATGTGCTCAATACGGTGTTGATCGCAGTGGCAATCTGGGCGGTGGTGAGCGATGCGCTCGTGCTGATCAAAATCCAGGTTCCCGCCTGAGGCAACAGGCCGTCTGAGGCGAGCTGTTGATAGGCATTGGTGCGGGGGAGCCAGTACGTGCCAATTGGCCCCTGCTGATTGCCGTTATAGCGTCCTAAAAACAAAAGCTCTGAAGCGTCCATCATGATTGAAAAAGTCCTTTCTGTGATTTGGGTTTGTCGGGCCAGGTTGATTGCGGCCCGCAGAACCCATGTACGATAGGTGTACGTGTACGTGTACATCCACATATATGGATGACACCAGACAAATCTCCGCTTAAAATTCGATCCAGGCCATGCTGCACAACCAGATGTTGGGGCCGCTGACATTCGCGTAAAAAACCACCCCATTGCCCGCTGGCAGCACGTAGCTGTTGCCGTTACTGAGCATCTGGACAAAGGCGTTCGTTCCGGCCCCTGCGAAATCCTTGGTATTGCCCACGACGGACAGGCTCGTATTGGCATAGCTACAACTGGTCACGCTCGCCGCGCCACCGCTCCTGTTATTGCTCACCGTTGCGCTGGTCCCGAGGGCCGGATCACTGGTGGTAAAGTTGACCTGATTAAACGAATTGTTGCCGATAGTAAAGGTCAGGCTATACATGAGCAGCGTCTTGCCCGAGCCGCTCGGATTAAAGACCGAGAGCCCACCGGTAATCGCGCCTGCCGCCGACTGCTTACCAGTGGTGGCGCTATAGCCCTGACCATTGTTGATCCAGGCGCGTATCTGATGCTGCATGATCACAGGATTGCTGACGCTTGGGGTCGCGCCACCCCATTGGGCCAGATTGACGCTCTGGTTCGGCACCAGTATCAGACGGCCCGCGCTATCGATGGTGAGTTTGTTTGCCCCCGCGACATCCACCAGCATCACACTCCCGGCCACGGCCGACCCGCCCGCCAGCTTGACGGACAGATTGCCCGAGGCATCGACGGCCGCTTTATTCGCCGGAGTCGTCGGGTCCGCCAGATTGACGACCCCGCCACTCCCACCACCTCCTGTCACTTTGAGATTGCCCGAGCCATCCAGTTGCAACGCCTGCCCCTGGTTGCTCGGATTGAGCCCGCCGATCAGCGCTGAGCCGTCGGCGTTCATATAGCCTGTCATGGAAAAATCCTCCTGTTATGTTTATTGGAACGGGATCGATGCCGTCACCGATACGCCCACGTTTGTCGTCGACCCTCTTGAAGAACCATTGAGGTAGGGATTGCGCTTTATGCCAATCCACGTCCCCCACCGGCTATGTTGCCTTTTATGCATGTATCTTTGCCTAGCTGTCGTATTTCTTCGAACGGGATTGATGCCGTCACCGGGCAGGCATGAAGCGCAGCCCCTACCTGTTATGTTTATTGGAACGGGATTGGTACCGATCCATGTGTCCGGCGATTTACGTTATGTAAATCAAACTCCGCGGTATAAGCCGCGAAAATCTGTTACACAAGCTCCATATTCGTGTCGCACCTTAAATGACAGAGAATCCTGCGAGAAATTTAATCCTAGCAGAGGTGAATCCTGTACAAAAAGTTGTGGATTCATCTGCCCACCCACAAAGCCGACCTCGATGGTATCGATTTCGCGGGGATCGGCGGCGAGAAACCATTGTGTTGCCGAGGTGAGCTGTGGGCTAACAATGGGTTGCACATAGCCCAGCATGGGATTCACGTCATTATTCGGGCTACCGGGGACGCCAGCACTTTTGGTTGCGACCATTGCGGTCCATTCCAGTTCAGGCGGCACGATCAGGTAGCGTGGACGCAGGCCGATGCGTTTTCCGGCATAGTTGGTCTGCTCGCGCATGGCGGTGACGCCGGTTTGCATTGCGGACGTTGAGAGTGGGGTACTCCCCAGATTGTTATGAGGCGCACCAGCCAGGAAGAGCGCGCTGCCATCGTAGATGGTCGGGTTGCCGGAGAGGAAGCTATAGACGAACTCGGCGAGCGTATAGGCAGCGGCAACGGCCAGCTTGGTCGGGATCTGCTTGACTGCCATCAGATCGTCATTTATGACTACTTCCCGGGAAACTGTGACCAGATTGCCTCTTTTTTGCGGGACGTAGGTTGCCGCAGAATCGATCAGGCTTACAGCATTGTAAGCGGTATCCTCCGGCACAATTGGCAATGAACCGAAGTGGCCGAAGCGCACTCTGGTTTGTTGCTTGAAGTCCCGAATTGGGATGATACTGACAAATTTGACCCATTCAGCGGGCCACGCCTGATAATCCTTGAGCAAGCGTTTGTTCATCGAGGAGCCGAGCAGGTACGAGAAGCTGGCTGTGGTTGTATCGGCCTCGCTGATGCGCGTCATGGGTGCGCTCTCCGAAACGCGAATCTGTCCGAGCATACTCCCGCCCGAGATGCCGCCTGCCAGCGAGCTATCTCCGGTGACGCGTGCATACGCCTCGCGCAGACCACCGAAGCCGCGAATATTGCCGAGTCGGGCGCTATCAATCTCCAGGTCAAACATGCGATCAAACGCCGCCTGGATCTTCTCGGCCTCGCTGATCATCGTGCTGGTGCTGGCCTTCTCGTATCCCTGTCCGCGAATCAGACCATCGCTGGTCAATTGCGCCATCATAGTGATGGCCCGGGTTAACTCCTGTTCAAGTTCTGTCTCCTCAAAGACGCGACCGTGCAGACGCGCTTTGATTTGTTCTTTGACGGCAATGGGCAGAATGCTTTCCTGCAAGCGCCGTTCGAGGGTCAGTTCGGCGCGCTGCTGGCGAGCCTCTTGCAACTGGCGCTCGACCTGGAGACGCAGTTGCTCGATCTGCTGTTGCTGCTCCACAATCTGACTGGATTGCTGTTCAGCGGTGGTGGTACTGGTTTCTTGCATGTGTTCTTCTGACATGGGTCCTCCTTGTTTGGTGAATGTTGGATAAACGTTTGCATGTTTGTCGGGTTGAGATGATGTCGTTTGTGTACTGGCATCGTGATGGAGAATGCGCCGGAAACTGCCACCCGCGCTCGGTCGTGTGACGATATCGCAGGAGTTGAGGGCCACGACCTGCGTGACTGCTTTGCCCTGCATCTCCTGATTCTGCTGCCATTTGCCGAGAATGTCGATGGAGAGACCGACCAGCTCGGGCCGACCGAGCGCACAGGCTTCCTGAACCAGCGACCAGAGCCAGTCGGCGGCCTCGAAGATGTGCAGGGTCGCATCGACGCGTCCGACCCGCTCGTTCTCCTGTGGCGCGATCACTTCGGCATCGTGATAGAAGCCGACGATATCGCGTACACTGCGTGTGGCCTCGTCGCTGGCACTGCGCGCATGATCGGCGTAGGCGTGAGCGCCCTCGAGCATTCGTGCGATACTCTGAAGTGCGGCCTGATCATAGACATAGCCGTTTTTGCTCTTACCTCCGCGAATCACCGTCACGCGTAGGGCGTGGCCCGGCTGTTCGCTTTCGGTCAGGGTCTCGCGAATAGAAGCCTCCAGATGCAGCGTCTCCTGGATAGGCTGGCTCATGTCACAACTCCCTGCCCTGCTCTTCAGCATCCAGGCCCTTCATCAGCAGCGTAAATTCGCGGCTGCGTCTATCGTTAGTGCCGCGTTGATCCATAAACACTTCGGGATAGTCTTTATCCGCAATCTGCTGATAGCGCAGGCTCTGATGCATGACAGCCAGCGCATCAGGAGCGAGATCGCCAGGACGTTCTTCAGCGGGCATGGTGACCTGTTGTTCGATCTCAGGTTGCTGAAGATCGGGGAGAAGCGGATCGGGCGCGAGGATATCGTGTGTGACCCGAAGCTGCTCGAAGCCGAGGCCGGGCCAGCCTTGCAGCGCGAGATCGCCTTCAGCGGGCATGCTTGCCGAGAGTAGCTCATCGTCATGCAGCGGATCACGATGCAGATCGAGCGCAAAGGGCAACGGCCCTGCAAGCGGATCGGGCAAGAGGGGATCGGGCGCGAACTCGGCAACGACCGTGAGCGGCGCACGTGCGAGATCTTCGCCGGAGAGTTCCGGCATGTGGAGATCAGGGATGCCATAATCTGCCTGATGCACCGTGTTCGGCCTATCTTGGAACAGGTTGCGCGGATCAGGGATGCCGTGGCTGCCTGCCAGGTTCAGATCACCTGGAGGGAGATCAAGCGAACCTCCCAATAGATGTAAATCGTCGTTTTGCATGTTTGTTCTCCGTTTCAAAAGGATTCAGGTGGAGATAAACCCCACCTCTACACGGGGACGATGGGTGGAGATAAACCCCACCTCTACACGGGGACGATGGGTGGAGATAAACCCCACCTCTACACGGGGACAATATATGAAGCGTGACGATCTAGCGCAGCCGTCGCAGTGTAGCGCGGATATGACTGCCACCCGGAACCATACCGAGCGTGAGCGCTTCGATCACTTCATATTTTTTTGCCGTCGCTACTCCTGATGCCGTCGCCGTGGTCGTATTTGCCACCACCACCAGTCCGGTGAAATTCGTGCCCAGCGGCGCGATCATGAGCATATCGGCCTGTGCTGTTGGCTTTCCGCCGCCTTTATCAGGAATCTGAGGATCGATCACCTGCATGGGGCGGAAAATGACCTGGGTTGCAACGTAGCTATAGCTGTCGCCCGTCTGGTACACAAACACCACGGTTTGCTGTCTGCCCGCGAAGCTGCGATTGGTCAGGGCCAGAATATGGGCCGCTTTACGCGCATTGTCTAAAGGCATACATCCCTCCTTTCCATTCTTCGTGGTGCTGTTTTTAGAACGCTTTCTCACCAAAGGGTTTATGATGGGCAACGAGCTGCTTTTTCGGTTGTGCTGGCTGATGACCGGCACCATGCCCGGTATGGCTGACGCCGCTATGGGCAGAGGCGTGGCTGGCGGCCAGCGTATGGCCCTGGTAACGGTGAGGTTGCTGCTGACGCGGGCTGGTGAGATGGGGCGTGGTCGAGCCAGAGGGCTGTGCATGCGAAGTGGCAGGCCAGCTCATCTGCGAACCGGCACCCGGAAAGCCTGTCAGGTCATAATCGAGGCTCATCGTCGTTGATGATGTCTCCTTTCACTTTTTTCTACGTCGTGTCGTTGCTTGCAGAGAATGCGAGCTTTTACGTTGTACTGTGTCGTTGTTCGCTGGCGATGCGGGCGCGTTCGGCATTGATATCGATGTCCTCGTTGGCAAACTTGAAGAGCAGCTTCATTGCTGTTTCATCTGAGAGCCAACCCTGTTGCTTCGCTGCAATCAGTGCCTGCGAAAGGGAGGCGAGGCCAGAACCCA
>Ga0310811_10015023_pt1 | contig 10118 bp, 11 predicted proteins | sample YCmetagenome_FD_207642 | JGI IMG/M metagenome (GOLD analysis project Ga0310811, IMG submission 207642) | Soil microbial communities from experimental microcosm in Duke University, North Carolina, United States - YC | ecosystem: Engineered > Artificial ecosystem > Soil microcosm > Unclassified ...
CGGGAACGGCCCGCACCGGGCGATAGTGTCGACGGTCTCCGCACGCCGCACACCGCACCCGCTCTGCCCATGACAGACCACATCGTTCCGCCGCTCGCCAGCCACGGCCGATCAGCGCTCGACGAGCGAGAGCTGATCGCGTGGGGCGAGCGCTTCGGTCATGCCGCGACGCCGCCACTCGTCGTCGCGATCACCGGCGAGCTTGGCGCAGGCAAGACCACGCTCGTGCAGGCGATCTGCCGCGGCTACGGCGTCGCCGAAGAGGTCACGAGCCCGACGTTCGCGCTCGTCCACCGCTACGCCGGGAAGTTGTCGCCCGTGTACCATCTCGATCTCTATCGCCTGAACAAACCCGACGATCTCACGAACCTCGCGTGGGACGAGATCGTCGGCGACGAAGCGTTGGTGCTCGTTGAGTGGCCAGAGCGTGCCGGTTCCCGTCTGCCGCACGACCATATTCCACTCAGCCTTCAGCACCTGCCCGACGATCCGTCGCGGCGCCTCCTCTACGCGGGCGGGCACGTATGATCACGCTCGCACTCGACGCGTCGACGTACACGGGCGACGTCGCGCTGATCGTCGACGGGCAGGTCGTCGCCGAGCAGTCGGCGGCGATGAAGGGCGCGGACGAGGAGCGGCTCATGCCCGCGGTTGCGCACGTGCTCGAGAGCGCGCGCACCGATCGTCGCTCGATCGACCGCATCGTGTGCGGCGCAGGGCCCGGAAGCTTCACGAGTCTTCGCATCGCGGGCGCGATCGCGAAGGGCATGGCGACAGGACTGAGCAAACCGCTCTTCGCCGTCCCGTCGATGGCGTTGGTGCTGGGCGGCGCGAACGTCTCGCCGGGACGCTACATCGTCTCGATCGATGCGCTTCGCGCGGAGCTGTACGTCGGGCTTTACGAGGTCGACGTCGTTCGCGCAATCTCCGAGATCGAGCCTGCGCGGCTCATCGGCGTCGGTGAGCTGACTCGCGTCGCTGAGGAGTTCGATGCGAAGGTCGTGAGCCCGACGCGCATCGACAACGCGATCATCGCGCTGCCTCGTGCCGCCGCGGTCGCGAAGCTGGAGCACCTGATCGCGACGGCGGGACCGGTGGACATCGATTCGTGGGAGCCGGCGTACGGGCGTCTCGCCGAAGCACAGGTGAGATGGGAATCGACGCACGGGCGCCCGCTGCCGGCGAAATGAGCGGGTCGATCTCGATCTCGCCGGTCGCCACCGCCGATCTTGGCGCCGTCGCCGTCATCGAGCGCGCGGCCTTCAGCGATCCGTGGTCGGAGCGATCATTCCGCGAAGCGCTGGCCCAGCCGACGATCTACTTTGTCGCGGCACGAAGTGGCGCTGGGAGCGTGCTGGGTTATGTTGTCGCGTGGTTCGTCGCCGACGAGGGGCAGATCGCCAACCTCGCTGTCGCGCCGGCCGGATGGGGAAAGGGAATCGGCCGTGCGCTGCTCACGGCGGCGTTGAAGGAGGCCGTCGCGCGCGGCGCGACAGACGTGTACCTCGAGGTGCGCGATTCGAATCTTCGCGCTCGGCGGCTGTATGGATCATGCGGGTTCAAGGAGGTAGGACGGCGGCGCGGCTATTATCGGCTGCCGGTGGAGGACGCCATTGTGCTTCGGCGAACGCTGACGCAGGCGGATGTGTGAAGTGGTAGGTGAGGTAGGCAACAGAATTGGTTGACGTGCAATGATTTGCTTGCGCGTCGACACGGACTGGATCATACCGTTTGCGGCGAGACAAACTACCCTCGCCAGGAGGAGAATCGTGAGCCGAAGCTTGAACAAAGTCACGTTGATCGGGAACCTGGGCAATGATCCGGAGGTGCGCTCCACCACCGGTGGCAATCGTGTCGCCACGTTCTCGCTCGCGACCAGCCGGACGTGGAACGACGCGTCCGGGTCGAAGCAGGAAAAGACGGAGTGGCATCGCTGCGTGGTGTGGAACACGAAGGGATCGTCGCAGGCCGACATCATCGAGAAGTACGTCAAGAAGGGCGACAAGCTCTACGTCGAAGGACGCATCGAGTATCGCCAGTGGCAGGACAAGGACGGCCAGACGCGCTACAGCACAGAGATCAACGTCCGTGAGTTCATTATGCTCAGCGGCGGTCGCGGCGCGCCGGACTTCGACAGCGAAGGCGGCGGTGGTGCGCGCCGTGCTGCGGCGCCGGCAAAGGCCAAGGCGAGTGGCGGCGGCGATGATTTCGAGGATTTCCCGAACGCGCTGCAGGACGAGGACGACGATCTGCCGTTCTAACTTCTGGAAACGGCGGAACCGAGAAAACACGAGGAGGGGAGCTCCAGCTACTAGCCTCACTGCATCGGGACCTCACTGTTGCAAGGAAAGCGAGCTCGCTCTCGCGCCAAGAGTGGCGTCCGGATGCAGTGCTGCTAGTGGCTGGCAGCTTTAGAGCTATCGGCTCCCCTCCTCGTGTGTTCCCAGTTCCGTCCGGTCGTCACCTGCGTGCAGTTGGCGACAAAACTGCAGGTGAGTCGTCGTGCTTTTCGAGGATCGTAAGTCCCTGGTCGCGGGTTTAGTGAGCCCCGTCACCTGATACCTCCATCGGACTCTGGTCGTCCGATTAAGCAGAGGCCGGCAACGTTCGCCGACTGAGCCCACAGGGATTCACGACCGACCACGCCTGGAGTTGACGCTATGTTCGTGCGGGCTGCCCGAAGCCGGCTGCGCGATGTCGCCATGATCCGAGCGGCCGCTCTTGCCGCGATTGCCGTTGTCGCCGCGCCCACGGGCGCGCTCCTCGCGCAGGAGCCCACGACGCCCTCGACGCAGATGCCGGCCACGCACACCGTCAAACGCGGTGACACGCTGTGGGACATCGCGAAGCTCTACTTCGGCGACTCGTACCTCTGGCCCGAGATCTACCGCCTCAACACCGGCACGATCGAGGACCCGCACTGGATCTATCCTGGCGAAGTCCTGAAGCTGCCCGCCCCGACCGCTCGTGTCGTCGCGGTCACTCCGCCGCCCGCGGTTACAGAGACGAAGCCGGCCCTCGACACGATTCCGCCCGCGGTGCCTGAAACGCCGCGCCCGCTGAGCATCACGACGCCGCGCGAAGTTGGGCCGGCCCCTGTGTCGTCTCAGCAGATGACACAGGCACCCCGCACAGCGGTGCGCACGGGCGAGTATGCCGCCGCGCCGTGGGTCGACGAGCAGGACGGCCCGCGTGGATCCGGGTACATCATGGAGGGCCGCGATCTCCCAGGCATCGCGCTGGACGATCGCTCGCGAATGAGCCTCTACGACGCCGTCCTCGTCGCGCCCCCGGTGGGCGGCGTTGCGGCCGAGCACGAGCTGTATCTCGCCTATCGCTTCGGGCCACTCATCGAAGACTTCGGTCGAATCATCGTTCCGACGGGCGTGATCGAGATCACACGTTCGCCGCGCAACGGTGAAGCGGCCATTGGTCGCGTCATTCGGATGTTCGAGACCGTCCAGGCGAATCAGCGACTGATCCCGTTCGATACGAGCGCGGCGACGGTCGCGGGCGCGCCCTCGCCAATCACGGGCGGCCACTCCGGCATTGTGCGCTGGATCACGCCGAACGTCCCGGTGCTGCCGCGCATCCAGAACTATGTGGTCGTTGACATCAAGGGCCGCGACAGCGTGCGCACCGGCGACCGTATCGAGCTCTTTATGCCGCGTCAGAAGCCGCGTGAAGGCACGACGCTCGCCATCCCCGAGGTGTGGATCGCCAACGCGCAGGTCCTTCGTGTGACCCCGTACGGCGCGAGCGCGATCATCACGTCGATGGAGCAGCCGAGGATCCAGCTGGGAACATCGGCGCGCGTCGCGGCGAAGATGCCGTAAGCTCTGTCGCTGGACTAGATTTACGGGCGACCGCCATGATCGCGATCGCCCACTTCCTCGCCATTTCGCTGTATCTCGGTGCGGCCGCTCTCGCGGCCGTACCGCTTGCGCGTCCGGTGCTCGCGCCCGTACGCGGCGTCGTCATCGCCCTGACGCTGGCGGTGCTCACGCACGGCGCGGCGCTCTTCGCGTTTGCGCGCGCGGCGGACACGGTGCCGCTGACGGGCCTGGGGCCTTCGCTGTCCTTCGCCGGCTTCGTGCTTGCCGCGACGCTGCTCTTCGTCGAACTGCTCGCGCATGACGTCTCGCTGACGCTCGTCGCCGCGCCGCTCGCTGCCATCTCGACGCTCTGCGCGAACATCATCGGTCTCGTTCCGGGCCGCGGCGCCGACGGTGCGCGCGGCCTGTGGCTGTTCTCGCACATCGCGCTCAGCTTCGTTGGAATCGCGGCGTTCGCGACCGCGGCAGCGGCGGGAACGATGTACCTCGTGCAACGACGCGAGCTTCGTTCGCGGCATTTCGGAACGATCTTCCGCCTCTTTCCGCCGCTCGCGACCCTCGACCGTGTGAATCACCTCTCGGCGATCGTCGGTTGGCTCGGGCTCACACTCGGCGTCGTACTCGCGACGACATACTCCGTGGCCTATCACCAGCAGAACATGGCGCAGCTGGTCTGGGGCGGACTCGCATGGCTCGCCGCGAGCGGCGTCGCCGCCGGCCGCGTGACGCGCGGGTGGCAAGCGCAACGAGCTGCGAAATACTCGAGCGTTGCGTTCATCGCCGTCGTGATCCTCTACGTCGCCTTCCGAGTCGCTGAGCCATCGGCGGGCCAGTTCCTATGAGCGGATATCCGCTCGTCATCGAAGGCGCCGCGCTGTCGGCGGTCGTCGCCGGCGGCGGGCGTGTTGCGACTCGAAAAGTCCTGGCGCTGCTCGAGTCGGGAGCTCGCGTGCACGTCGTCGCTCCGGTCGTGACGCCAACGCTCGAGCAGACGGCGGCGCGCTACCCCGATCTGTTGATCACGTTTGCGACGTTCGAGGCACGGCACATCGGCGACGCGATGCTCGTCGTCGTGGCGACGAACGATCCCGACGCGAACGCGCTCATTGCCGCACAGGCCCGATCGCTCGGCAAGTTGGTGAACGTCGCCAGCGCGCCCGATCAGGGAAACTGCATCACGCCGGCCGTGCATCGCAGCGGCGACATCACTGTCGCCGTGACGACCGGCAAGGTCCCGACGGCCGCGGCGCGCATTCGTGACCGGCTGGGTCGGGTGTTGAACGGACGGTACGCGGTCGCGGTCAGCGAGCTCGCCCGGTTGAGGAGCGAGCTTCTCCAGCGCGGCGACCGGGAACGCTGGTCCACGGCCAGCACGATGCTCGTCGGAGATGAGTTCTGCGAGCACGTAGAGTCGGGGCACTTCGCCGAGAGGTTGGCCGAATGGCGCTGACCGTCGTCGGAGTCAACCACCGCGGCGCGTCCCTCGAGGTGCGAGAGCGGCTGGCCTACCGGACGAGCGAAGTCGATGCGGCGCTGCAGCAGCTTCGGTGGGACGCCGAGGCGCGCGAGATCGTCCTACTCTCGACCTGCAACCGCACCGAGATCTATCTGGTGGAATCAGACACCGCCGCGGAACCCGTCGTGTGGCGCGAGCTGTCCTCGCGCCTCGGCGGCGGCACCGACGCGTCGACGCTGGGCTATGTGCGCCGCGACCGCGAGGCCGCGCGCCATCTCTTTCGCGTCGCGAGCGGTCTCGACTCCATGGTGCTCGGCGAAGCGCAGATCCATGGCCAGGTGCGCGACGCGTGGGAGCAGTGTCGCACGCAGTCGGGACCCATTCTCAATCGACTGTTTCAGACGTCGCTGGCCGTCGCGGGGCGCGTTCGAAGCGAAACCGCGATCTCGCGAGGCGCAGCGTCGGTCAGCTCGGCGGCCGTGCAGCTCGCGAAGCAGATCTTCGGATCGCTCGCCGGCACGCGCGCGATGATCCTCGGCGCGGGCGAGATGGCGGAGCTCGCGCTCGAGTCGCTGAGCGGTCAGGGCGTCCGCACGTCGATCGTCGCCAACCGCACGTTCGAGCGCGCCGTCGAGTTGGCGGAGCGGTACGCCGCGGTCGCGATGCGCTACGACGATTGCTGGGCCGCGCTCGCGGACGTCGATGTGCTCGTGTGCTCGACCGCCGCGCCGAAGGCGGTCGTCTTTGCGGAGCACGTTCGTCCCGCGCTCGCCGCGCGGGGTGACCGGCCGCTGTGCATTCTGGACATCGCCGTTCCACGCGACGTCGATCCGGCCGTGGGCGAGCTGGAGAACGTGTTCCTCTACAATCTGGACGACTTGCAAGCGGTCGTCTCCGCGAACGTCGAACGGCGGCGCGATCAGATGCCCACCGCGGAGCGTCTCATCGACGGCGAGGTCGTCCGATTCTGGGATTGGGTCGGCGGACTGGCCGCGGTGCCGGTGCTCAGCGAGATGCGCGCGCGCATGGAAGTGTTGCGCGAGCGCGAGCTGGCAGATGCGCTGCGGCGGTTGCGGAACCTGCCGCCGGAAGAACGCGCGGTGGTGGAAGAGTTTTCACGAACGCTCATGAACAAGTTTCTACATGAGCCCTCGGTGCGGTTGCGCGCCGCGGCGGCCGAAGCCCGCGGGCTCGGCGTCGTGGATACGGCGCGCTATTTGTTCGGACTGGAGCAGGCCGCCGAGCCGGCGCAAGAGAAGTCTTACTCGACCAGGGGAGACACGGAATGAGTCGACGGGTGCTCGTCACGGGTGGGGCGGGGTTCATCGGATCCAACGTCTGCGACCTCTTTTTGAACGAGGGCTGGGACGTGGACATCATCGACAATCTGTCGAGCGGCAAGCGCGAGAACGTGCCGGCAGCCGCGACGTTTCACGTCCTCGACATCCGGTCCGAGGAAGCGGCGAAGCTCGTTGCCGTTAACGCCTACGACGCCATCGTGCACCTCGCGGCGCAGATCGACGTCCGTCGCAGTGTGGATGATCCGATGTACGACGCGTCGGTGAACATTCTCGGCACGCTGAATCTCCTCGAGGCGCTTCGGAAAAGCGGCCGCGGTGCGACGACGCGATTCGCCTTCTCCTCGACGGGCGGCGCGATCTACGGCGACTTCACGCCGCCGCCGAATTTCGAGATCACCCACAAAGAGCCCGACTCGCCGTACGCGATCGCCAAGCTCTCCGTCGAATACTTTCTCGCGTACTACGCGCGCATTCACGGCCTCGACACCGTGGCCGTACGGTTCGGCAACGTGTACGGACCACGCCAGGACCCACATGGCGAGGCCGGCGTCGTGGCGATCTTCTGCGGACGCATCCTCGCGGGACGACCGCTCACCATTTTCGGCGATGGCCTGCAAACGCGCGACTACGTGCACGTGGCCGATGTCGCGAGCGCGATCTTCCGCGTGTCGACTGGACCGCTGCCCTCTCGTGGCGGCGTGAACGAGCGCTCGTACAACGTCGGGACTGGAGTCGCGACCTCGGTCGTCGATCTGGCCAACACGCTGCTGTCCGCCGCGGGAACGACGGTGCCCATCGAGTTCGCCGCGAAGCGGCCCGGCGAGCTTCAGGACTCCTGCCTCAACGTCGACAAAGCGAAAGCGGTGCTCGGCTGGGCGCCGCGGATGACACTCGTCGAGGGACTCGCGAATACGTTTGCGTGGTCCTCATCGCGCGTGAAGCCGGCTCCCGTCGCCGCACGCGCCTGACCCATGCTGATGCTCTCTCTCTCCCCCATGTTGCTCCAGGTGCGCGGCGCGATCCCCGCGACGCCGCTCGACCTCGTGATGAGCGCCACGACGGTCACGAAGGCCGTGCTGGTCATTCTCGCGGTGCTCTCGCTCCTGAGCTGGACGATCATGTTCGGCGTGTGGCTCTCCGTCGGAAAAGCCATACGAGCCGCGGATCGATTCGCGCACGACTTCGAGATCGTCGGACGTCTCGACGAGGCGGCGGTTCTCGCGAAGCGCGCAAAGGCCGGCGCGCTGCCGCGCCTCTACATGCGCGCCATGAAGTTCGTCTCCGACGCGCGCGTCGCGAATCAACAGGTCCGCGAGCGCGTGACGTCCACGACCGGTGAGTTGCCGGCGGCGGCGACGTTGAGCGGTTCACAGATCGAGACGCTGCACCTCCTGCTCGATTCGGAGGCGTCGGACGAGCGAGACAGGCTGGCGCGATTCCTTCCGTGGCTCGCGACGATTGGCTCGGTGAGTCCACTAATCGGACTCCTGGGCACCGTGCTCGGTGTGATCGAAGCGTTCCTCGGCATCGCGTCGAAGGGATCGGGGAATTTGGCCGCGGTCGCGCCGGGCGTTGGTGAAGCGTTGACCGCGACGGCCGCGGCGCTCGCCGTCGCCATTCCGGCGACGTTTGGCTACAACATTTTCGCGAATCGCGTGAATCGCCTCGACGGCAAGATGGAAAGCTTCGGCACGTCGGTGATCGCGCTGCTCGTGCGCGAAGGAAAGATCTGAGATGCCGAGGCGCCGGCGGCATCGTTTCGAGCTGAATGCGGACGTCAACGTCGTCAGTCTGATCGACGTGATGCTGCTCTTGCTGGTGATCTTCATGATCACGGCGCCGATGATGCAAGGCGGTGTGGACATCACCTTGCCGTCGACCGAGGCAAAGCCGATCGAGTCGAAGGATGGCCTGACGGTCAGTGTGAACAGGTCGGGCCAGATCTTCATCGGCGAGGAACGGTACAACTCGCTGGCCGAGTTCCGAATCGTGTTGAAATCGCTGCCGAAGAACCGAACCCGGAACGGCGTGTATCTCAGAGCAGACAAAAGTGTCGACTACGGCCTCGTAGCTCAGCTGTTGGCCGCCTTGTACTCGGCCGGCATCACGGATGTCGGCCTCATCACGCAGCCGGAGGAGATCAAGTAGGTGGCCTTGGGTTCAACACCGCGGCTGACTGGAGGAGCGATCGCGTCCGTGCTTTTGCATGGCGGGCTCGTCGCTGCATTTCTGGTCCTCCGTGGGGCGCCGCCGCCGCCGGCGTTACCGACCTACGCCGTGAGGCTCGTTGCCGGGCCCGCTGCCGAGGCACCGATCTCTGCAGCACCGGCGCCAAAGCCGGCTCCTGTCGAGAAGCCGGCTGCGGCGCCACCGCCGACGCCGCCCAAAAAGGCCGTCGTGACGAAGAAGGCGAAAGCGACGCCGCCGGCCCCAACCGTTGCGTCGCAGACCGCGCCTCCGAAATCCAGTTCGAGCCCTCCACCGTCTCCGACGCCGCCCGCGAGCAACTCGGCGACCGGCGGCAAAGGCTCGGACGCGCAGAACGTCAGCACAGGCGGTGTCGACTTTCCGTACCCGTATTACACGAATCGCATCGTCAACGAGATCCTGAAGCGGTTTCAGGCACAGCGCATCGCGCTCACGGCTGAAATCCGATTCGTGATCCGTCGGGATGGCAGCGTGGATCCAGAGAGCATCAAGCTCCAGACGCCGTCGGGCTCCTACTCGTTCGACACCCAGGCCATGGGCGCTGTCGAAGCGGCGGCGAATGCCAAGGCGTTCGGCGCGCTCCCGTCGGGCTACCAAGACGACATCCTTCCCATCACTTTCCGATTTTCACCCTCTCTCGTGAAATGACGCGTCTCCATCGCGCCGCACTCCTCGTTCTCAACGTGCTCGCTGCCGCGCTTCCCGCCGCGATGCGAGCGCAGGACACCACCGTCAAGTGGGTGCCCCTGAACGGCGTGTACGATCCGCGCCGCGACAAGGTCTCGATCGTGATCCTGCCGATCACCGGCGCGTTCGGGGATTCGATTCGCACGATCATTCAGCGCGACCTCGATTACAGCGATCGGTTCTCGGTGATCGCGATCGACACCAGCGATCCGAACACGCTGAGAGCACAGGGCGCCGCGGCCGGAATCAACTATCCGCTGTTCGCGCATCTCTCAGCGGCGGTCGTCGTGCAGATCACGCCGGTCGCCACGGGACTGCACGTCGCGCTGCACGACGTGCCAGGCGCGAAAGTCCTGAACGTGAGCGAATTCCCGCTGTCGGGCGCCGGCCTCGGTCGCGACTGGCGGCTCGGCGTGCACCGCGTGTCCGACGAGATCGAGCGTTGGATCACGGGAGCGCGCGGTATTGCGGCGACGCGTGTCGCGTACGTGCGCGGCTTCTCGATGCGCATCGTCGATTCCGACGGCGCCAACGAGATCACGGTCCCGACCGACGAAGGCAGCGTCAGTCCCGCGTGGAATTCCACCGGCACCATGATCGTGTATGCGACCGCGGGCGCGAACTCGCACA
>Ga0310811_10015024_pt1 | contig 10117 bp, 9 predicted proteins | sample YCmetagenome_FD_207642 | JGI IMG/M metagenome (GOLD analysis project Ga0310811, IMG submission 207642) | Soil microbial communities from experimental microcosm in Duke University, North Carolina, United States - YC | ecosystem: Engineered > Artificial ecosystem > Soil microcosm > Unclassified ...
CTCGATCTTCACCTTCTCGCTGCTCTGGTACTCGGTCTGCACGCTGATCATGGCGTTCCAGACCACCGCCATGTCGATCGACATCTGGCGCTTCATCGCCTCGATCGGCATCGGCGTCGAGCTGGTCAACATCGACACCTATGTCTCGGAGCTGGTGCCGCAGGAGAGCCGCGGCCGTGCCTTCGCCTTCAACCAGACGATCGAGTTCATCTCGGTGCCTGTTGTGGCGCTGATCGCGACCTTCCTCGTGCCCACCACCATCCTGGGCTATGACGGCTGGCGCTGGGTCGTGGCCATCGGTTCGGTGGGCGCGATCTTCATCTGGATCATCCGGCTCGGCCTGCCCGAGTCGCCACGCTGGCTCGCCCAGCGCGGGCGGACCGCCGAGGCCGACGCCATCATGACCGACATGGAGAACAAGGTGCGCGCCGAGACCGGGCGCGAGCTGCCGCCGCCGCGCGTCGTCGCGGGCGAGACCGAGGAGCGCCAGGGCGCGTGGATCGAGATGTGGCAGGGTCCCTATTTCGGCCGCACCCTCATGATGAGCGCCTACAACTTCCTGCAAACCATCGGCTACTACGGTTTCGCCACCTGGGTGCCGACGCTCTTGATCAGCCAGGGCATCACCGTCACCAAGTCGCTCGAGTACACCTTCATCATCGCCGTCGCCAATCCGTTCGGACCGATGCTGGGCTATCTCTTTGCCGACAGGATCGAGCGCAAGTGGCAGGTCGCGGGCTCGGCCATCGCCATCGCCGCGCTGGGCGTGATCTTCTCCTGGCAGACGACGGCGGTCGGCATCGTTTTGCTCGGCATCTTGATCACGCTCGCCAACAACATCCTGTCCTACTCCTTCCACGCCTACCAGGCCGAGCTCTACCCGACGCGCATCCGCGCCCAGGCGGTGGGCTTCGTCTATTCGTGGAGCCGCTTCAGCGCCATCTTCACCGGCTTCATCATCGCCTGGGTGCTGGGCAACTATCACGTGACCGGCGTCTTCATCTTCATCGCCGCCGCGATGATCCTGGTGTTCCTGATCATCGCCCTCTTCGGCCCGCGCACCAACCAGCGCCGTCTCGAGGAAATCGCGGCGTAGCCATCGCCCCCTCTCCTAGCCTCTCCCCCTCACGGGGGAGAGGAACATGAGAAAAGAACCTCATCGTCTTCCTCCTCTCCCCCGCACGGGGGAGAGGTTGGGAGAGGGGGTGACGCACGGTTGATCGTGGTGCGCGGGTAAACGTACGTTCAGGGCCGGGAGGAAACAGCGACCATGGTCAAAGGCGCGTTCGACGGCGTGACCGTCCTCGATTTCACGCAAGGGGTCGCGGGCCCGCATGCCTCGATGCTGCTGGCCTTGCACGGCGCCGACGTGATCAAGATCGAGCCGCCGGAGGGCGACTGGGGCCGGGCGCTGGGCGAATTGAAGGCCGGCCACTGCCCGCACTCGGTCGCCTACAACCGCGGCAAGCGCTCGATCGCGCTCGACCTCAAGTCGGCCGACGGCATCGCCGTGGTGAAGAAGATCGCGGCCAAGGCCCATGTGGTGATGGAAAGCTTCCGGCCCGGCGTCATCCAGCGGCTGGGCTTCGGCTACGAGGACCTCAGGAAGGTCAATCCCAAGGTCGTCTACTGCTCGGTGTCGGGCTTCGGCCAGACCGGGCCTTTCAGCAAGCGGCCGACCGTCGACGGGCTGATCCAGGCCTTCTCGGGCATGATGGTGATGAACCGCATGCCCGACGGCACGCCCTACCGGCAGGGCATGATCGCGGTCGACGTCACGACCGGCCTCTACACCTTCCAGGCGCTGGCGCCGGCCATCATGCGGCAGTTCCGCTTCGGCGAGGGCTGCTTCATCGATTCGAGCCTGATGCGCTCGGCCGCGGCCTACCAGGGCGCCAAGCTGATGGAATGGGTGTTTGCCGGCAACCAGCCGGCGCCGCCGCTCTACATGCCGGCCGGCAGCTACAAGACGAAGAACGGCTACATCATGGTGTCGGCGATGCGGCCGCATCACTTCCGCCTGCTGTTCGAGCTGATCGGGCGCCAGGATATCGCCGACGATCCCGACCTGCAGAGCCACGAGAGCCGTATCAAGAACGCCCCCAGGATCATCAAGGCGCTGAACGAGACCATGCCGCAGAAGACCACCGAGGAGTGGATCGCGATCCTGCAGCCCAAGGAAGTGTTCTGCGAGCGCGTCAACAATTACAGCGACTACCTCGAGCATCCGCACGTGAAGGAGTCGGGCGCGGTCGACTGGATCGAGCAGGAAGGCTTCGGCCGCCTGCCCGTCGCCAACATCCCGGGCCTGCCGCGCGCGTCGGAGCATCCAGCACAGCAGCACGCGCCGCATGTCGGCGAGCACGGCCCCGATATTCTGGGCGAGCTGGGCTTCAGTGCCGCCGAGATCGACGCGATCTTTTCCCGCGGCGGCGTGCGTGCGCCGATGCCGGTCGCGAAGGCCGCGGAGTGACGGCGCTCTTCCGTCGACGCCCCCTCTCCTAGCCTCTCCCCCTCGCGGGGGCGAGGAACATGAGAAAAGAACCTCATCGTCTTCCTCCTCACTCCCTCGCGGGGGCGAGGAACATGAAGAAGAGGCTGCCCTTCATACGCCTCTCCCCCGCGAGGGGGAGAGGTTGGGAGAGGGGTCAGATCACCAGCTGCATGACGTTGGAGAAGATCGCCTGCACGCCCGGGAACAGGCTGTAGGCTTCCAGCATGAACAGGACGAAGGCCGTGTTCTCGACCAGGTGGCCGCGATCGAATGCCTTCGTCGCCGCCACGATGGACCGGCGCACGAAATCCAGCCGATCGGCCAGGAGGACGGCCGCCGCACCGAGCGCCATGCCGGCGATGATGTCGCTGGGATAGTGCACACCGAGAGCGACACGGCAGAGGCCGACGGCCAGGAAGCACCAGACGTAGTTGGCGATCCCGGCCGCCCGGTTGATGACGAAGACCGTCGTCGCCAATCCAAAGTAGAGGACGGTCGTGTCGCTCGGGAACGAATAGTGGCGCTTGTGGAAGCCTTCCATCCCCCAGCGCAGGAAATTGGTGACCCCCACACTCGGATCGAAGATCGGCCGCAGATGGACGGCGAGCACATGCTGGCATAGCAGGCTGAACGCGATCGCGACGGACGTCGCCAGAAATCCCGTGAGGATCCGGCCCCGGGTCTCGACGGTCGAGGACGAGAACCAGAGATAGGTGAGCGTCGCGAACACCGGCATGCCGCGCGGCAAGGGATCGTCGCCCAGGAACCGGACCAGCTTCAGCAGATGCGGGTGAGCAGCGATGGTGTGATTGAGCGACAGAAGAAAATCGAGATCGACTTGATGCATCGCCACCGCAGACCTTGTTCCTCCGGTCACGCGCCCCATGACCGAATTCTGACGCCCACGTGACAATTCAATATCTGACGCAGGCACCCTGCGATCAAAACTTAGGCCAACACGCACGCCCCAGAGGAGTTACCCCGAAGGTGAATCCGGGCTCGAATCCGGATCAGGTCTTGGGTGCGCTGGCGGTGGCCGGCACCGGAGCGTCGGCTGACGGCGACGGCGGCGTTGCCTGCGCGGGACCGGACGGGCCGACGGCGGTGCAGCGCTGCTCGGCCAGGGTGCCGAGATACTGCTGGCGGGCGTTGAGGGCCTGGGCCTCCTTGCCGCTCGCGTTCTGGAAATCCATCGCGAACCACAGCACGGGAATGAACACGCCCGCGACGCCGGCCGCCACGTTCTGCGCGACCTTGCCGCCGTCCTCCTTGCCGAGTCCGACGAGCTTGTCGGCATTGGACTTCGATTCGGCCTGGATGGCGGTGCAATCCATGGAGCGGTCCTGCGGCTGCACGACGGCGACGGGATTGGGCGCACGGCCAGCGCACGCCCCCAGGCTGAGCACAACGCCCGTCAACAAAACGTTTCGTAAGAACATGAAGGCTTCCCCACAAACAGTCGGAACGAACAACTTGATTGTCGGTCAACCATAACGCGTGGGGCGGCAGCCGCTCTGTGTGCGTGCAGGAGCAAAGCCGTGGCGGATCGGTGGCCGTATGCCTGCGACCCGGGAACGACCGCAAGTTGTAGCGTTCCCCTCTCCTCGCCTCTCCTGAAAGGGTCTTCCTCCTCCCCCTCGCGGCGGCGAGGACCATGAGTTCTTTGTCGTCCTGGGCACAGCGAAGGACCTCACGCAACGACCAGCGCCTCTGCTGCCAGCGCTGGATCCTTCGCTTCGCTCAGGATGACAAGAGTTCGTTCTTCCGCTTCTTTGGATAGACGCAGCGCGAGCGGTACGACCGACAAAGGAAAGAGCTGACGAACTTGAAGCACGAGCGTTTGGACCAGTGGATAGAAAGTGACTGGCTAGCGAAGGCCGCCAGCGCTTGAGTATTTGGCGGCCTTCGGGAGAAAGCCGATGAAATAAGATTTTTATGCAGCAGTTCGCCCGAAGACCGCCAAGACCGAACGGTTGGCGGACTTCGGCAGCGTTGGCGGTCTTCGTCTCCTGATCGGCATCGCGAAGGATCCTTCGGCTTCGCCTCGGGATGACACAGATCTAGTTCATCCGCCCTGGTCGCCCCGGGGTGTGGCCGAAGTCCGGCAGCTTCATGGTCCTCGGGCCGGAGCAAAAGAATCCGGGGGGCCTGTCAAAATCAGGACTCTCTCCCGTCGACGTCACACGGGCGGCCGCGCGGTGCGGTCACCCTCCACCAAGGAGAGTCCCGTGAACAAGATGTCACGTATCGCGATGCCCGCTCTTTTGGCCATCGGTGTTGCCGGCACGCTTGCCGGTTCGTTCGCAAGTCCTGCGTCGGCAGCGCCCAGCCACTACGGCTGGCACGGCGAAGGCTACGGCCATGGCCACTGGGATCGGCATGACCGTGGCCACTGGGATCGGCACGACCGGTACCCAGGCCATCATGGTTGGCCCCATCGTCGCTGACGCGCGGTCATCGCCGTTGTGCAGCCTGAACTGAGACCAAGGGCGCACCCCAAAGGTGCGCCCTTGATGACTGCGCCTGAGTCGCTTGCCCACCTGGGTAATGCCCCACTCGGGTAATGCATCGGCGAGGACGTGGAGCCGGTCGATCTCGCCGATCTGGTAAGCGGACGGCGTGGTCTCCCGGCATCGCCGTTGTCAGGACGGCGCGTTTGCGGCCTTGGCGACGCGCTTGCCGTGGGTGACACCGGCGCGGCCGCGATCGTTCGGCGTCTCGAACACCGCACAGTTCCCATTGTCGCGCACGACGAATTCGACGAAGCGGATCTGGCCCTGCGCTACCGTCACGTTGATCTGATCACCGTTGCTGCAGCCGATCTGGTGGGGGCCGGGTGATGCACCGACCGTTAGCCAGGAATGCGGGCCCAGAGTACCGAGGATCTGACCGTCGACCCAGGCGGTCGCCATCGAGCCGGCGCCCGTATCGCCGTCACGATAGACATAGAGGGAAGCCAGGCCACTCGGCGGCGGATCGAAATTGCGCCCCTCGGCATCCTCCTGCAGGGTCTTCAGCGTCGTGTTCCCGCAACCCGCCAGACCCAGCATCAACGCGCCGGCCCCGGCGACCCATATGCTCTTCATCGCCTTCGGTCCTCCCCTTCGGCGGCGACCATAACCAAGGAGGATCGGCCCGTCGCGGCCTAAAGTGGTGATTTTTCCGCTTGTGCAACAAGACCCGATCTGGGGCTTCACGCGCACCATCGCGATGCACCCGGGCCGACAGCGCACGAACTTGAAAGTCAGGCCTTGGGCGTGATCGCGACGACCGCGACGCGGCTGTTGATCTCCGTCAGGCTGTCCCCGACCTTGACCCGCGGAAGCTGCTGGCGACCTGCCTCCGTCGTCACGTTGTAGGTGCGCACAGGACCACTGTTTGGATTGACCAGCGTTATCGTGTTGGCGGCTGGGTCGACGCCCACCACCCACCAGTTGGCGACGGAATTGGAGACCGCAGCGCCACCGACACCTTGACTTGTCTGCACCGCCGCCCCTACCGCCACGCGGCCCGCCTGCGGCGTCTTCGTATTGCGGCCGGAAAGTACGAAGCTGCGCGTGTCCTCGATGATCAACGATACATTGTCACCGACCTTCGTGCTGGCGAGATTGGCGGCGGCGGTGCTGACGTTGAGGGTACGCGCCGCTCCATCCGAGGAGGTGATGGTTACCGTGCGCGCGGCCGGATCGACCGCCGCGATGCGTCCGTCGAGGGAGTAGTCTGTCTGCGTTTGTATGCCGACGATTGCCTGATCCTGGGCAAAGCCGGCCCCGCCAACCAGCGCTGTGGTCGCAAGGACGATGCCAATCAAAGCTCTTCTATGGAATGCCATTGCCTTCCTCCTCTGGCTGCGAAGACCTTCTTATCGAATGGTCACTCTGTTTAAGGGCCGGAGCAGCCAGCTTGCGCGGGGCGCGAATCGGCGCGCTATGCAATTTCGGCGTTTCATGCGTTCTTCATGTTGCCTGTGATTCGACGGGTTCACTGGCCGAATTTGCATAGCGCGCGACTATCGCCACTTCCATTCTTTTCTTTCCCCTGTCTTGAACCGTCGCGACATCACCAGTTTCGACGCGACAGACTTGAAGACGGGTACAGGTTGCCCGATTTCTCCATCGAACGAGGGAAGTATGAAAGTCTTTGCCAGATGGCTTGGCCATCGGTCTGGTCCTTGGACTGCCTTTGGCCTCCGCGTTCGCGGATGACGCGAGCGACTGCCAGGCGCTTGCCAAGGCAGCCCGCTATGTGAGCGATTCCGGCGGGAGCCCGCCAGCCGACGTACCAGTCGTCATCTCAAAGTGTGAAAGCGGCGGTGACGCCGCCTCCATTGCGACGCTCGAAAAATACCTGAAGGACAACAAGGCCACGCTGCCACCTCGGAACTAGTGGAACTAAAGCCAGCTCCGCCGCCGAACCACACGCTCTTGGCGTGGCTGTCGCGCGCCGAAGACCGCCAACTTCGACTGTCTCGCGGTCTTTGGAAGAAGTGCCGATGAACGGGATGACACGAGTCGGGCCCGAAAACGCCCCGGCCGGGTCATCCTTGGGTAATGCATCGTCGAGGGCATCGAGCTACGTTTCTGCCACCCGTTGCCGGTCCGCACGGTCTTGCGACACAGGAGAGCTCGAGGTCATGGCGCTCGAATTGAAGCCTTTGCATCCGGTGTTCGCCGCCGAAGCGAGCGGACTCGATCTCACCCGGCCGATCACGCGGACCGACGCCTGCGCGATCAATGCGGCGATGAACCGGTACGCCGTCCTGGTGTGGCGCGGCCAGCCGCTGACGGCGGAGCAGCAGATCCGGTTCGCGACGTCGTTCGGCCCGCTCGACATCGGGCTCAAGCGGGTGTTCCAGCGGCCCGAGCGGCTGGAGGACGAACGGCTGATCGATATCTCCAATGTCGGCCTGGACGGCGCGGTCCAGAAGCCCGATTCGCCCAAGAACCTCTCCAACTTCGCCAACCAGCTCTGGCACAGCGACAGCTCGTTCATGAACCCGCGCGCCGCCTATTCGATGCTGCATGCGCTGGTGATCCCGAGCTGGGGCGGCGAGACCCAGTTCGCCGATCTGCGCGCGGCCTACGATGCGCTGGATGCGCGGACGCTGGCGACGATCGCTGATCGCAGGGCCGAGCACTATGCGCTGCACACCCGCATCCTGCTGGGCGACGACGCCTACACCGACGAGCAGAAGAAGCTGATGCCGCCCGCGGTATGGCCGCTCGTCGACACCCATCCCGGGTCGGGCCGCAAGGTGCTGTTCGTCGGCGTCCATGCCCGCCAGATCATCGGCATGAGCACCGCGGAATCGCGGCTGCTGATGTCCGACCTGATCGAACACGCCACGCAACGCGAGCGCGTCTATACGCACAGGTGGGCGGTCGGCGACCTCGTGATCTGGGACAACCGGGCCACGCTCCATCGCGGCCGCCGCTTCGACCTCGGCGAACGCCGCGAACTGCGCCGCACCACGATCAACGACACGCCAGAGGCGATGCTGGCGGTGGCGTAGATGCGCACGGTCCTGGCGTTGGGTTCAGCGCTGGTCCTGACGTTGGCGTCGGCACCGGCGGAGGCGCAGGGCCTGAAAGTCGTGGCGCTGGGCACCAGCTTCACCGCCGGGAGCTTCGTCACCAACGACAAGATCTGGACGGCGAAGCTGCAGCAGCTCCTCGCGGCGCGCGGCGAGCCCGCGCAGGTCGTGAACGCCGGCGTCGCGGGCGAGACCACCCGCAACCTCTTGGCCCGCATGGACGCCTCCGTGCCCGAGGGGACGGCCGTCGCGATCCTCGAATACTCCGTCGTCAACGACGACAGGGGCGGCATTTCGTTCAAGGAGACGGTCGCGAATGTCGAGAAGATGGCCCTCCGGCTTCTGGCCCGCGCGCGACCGCCGCAGGTGGTGCTTTTCATTCGCGGCCGGAACGACAAGGATCTTCGCGCCAGCCAGGCCTCGTTCCAGCCGTTGATCGACCAGAAGCATCTCGGCTACGTGACGGCCATCACCGACTACTACGGCCCGGGATTGCATCCCAGCGCCCAGTCTCACGCCCAATATGCCGAACGCCTCGCGCCGGTCGTCGGCGAACGGCTCGCGCATGCCCGCGAGGCGAGCCTGAAGTCGCCGTAATGGTCTCCCGCCCCCTCTCCCAATCTCTCCCCGGCGGGAGCGAGGAACATGAAAGGCGAGCGTCTCTCTCCTCCTCTCCCCGTCAGGGGGAGAGGTTGGGAGAGGGGATATATCTGGTCGCCTACCAGAAGCGCCGTGACCCGAAGAGCAGGATGTCCATGCGCTTGTGGCGATGATCGGCACCGGCCGATGCGCCGACGCACGCCGCGGCACAGCCGAGTAGGGCTGTCGCGGCGGTGGCAAAGGCGGTGATGAGAGCGGCCTTGCGGGCGATCTCGGCGGCGTCGCGCACTTTCTGCTCGGCCTGCTTCAGCTCGGCATAGGACTCATCGACACGCTTCTCCGCATCGGCCTGCGGCAGGCCGGTCCTCTGCATCACGATGCCGACCAGCATGTCCTTGTCGCGCTGGGCAAGCTGGCCGCTCTTGAGCGATGCGCTGAACGCCCGGAGGATCGGCGCATTGTCCCGGCCCGTCTGCGGCGCGGCCGCCTGTTGCTGGTTGCCCGAGGCCGAACCCGGTGACGAACCCGGCGCGGGGGCCAGCAGGCGATCGACCGCGTAGTCGGCGGGGCTCGTCGAAAGCGCGCCCTGGCCGAGCGACGGATTGGAGGCCGCACCTGTCGACGCCACACCGGCCGCCGTGGCGCCGGAGACGGCTCCGGTCGCCTGGGTGACGGTCTTGAGGGCGCCGCCGATCCCCGATGCAGCCACGATCGCAAAGACGACCATGGCGACCGCCCACACCGCGAACCCATGCGCACCGTCACGGAAGTGCGCCTCCTCCACTTCCTCAGGCGTCGGCGACATGCGCATGCGCCCGGCAATGTAGCCTCCGGCGGCGAAGCTCCCGACAGCAACGATGGCGGCATAAAGCGCCGAGATGACCGCGAGCGCCTTGGCAGACGCGCCGGCGTAGGGCTGCGCCGAAACGGCAGACAGGCCGATCCCCGCGCCGAAGGTGAGAAGGACGAAAGAGATCGCAATGGCGCCCACGGCGCCCAGGAGCACGGCGCCCCATTGGACCGAACGCGGCGGCGCTATCGTCGCCGTCGGCACGGCGGCGGTTGTCGTGTTCATGGTCAGGCTCCTTTTCTAGCGCAAGCCAAGGAAGGACAGGATGAACATGACGACGACGATCAGACCGACCAGATAAATGATGCCATTCATGGCGTTCCTCCTGTTGGGGCACGACGGCTAACGCTGGCACGAACAGTGGGGTTGCCGTTTTTGCGGCCGGCATTGATCGGAACGCGATCCCGTCGTCCCAAATCGCGGAACAGGCGCTCGCAACGTGCGGTAGTGGACGGACCGAGAGGCGTGCCTGGCTACGCTGCCGGCACTGGTTGGCATGTTCCTGGATGTGTCCGGCCCGGCGGTCGCTACGACTGTACCCCAACGATGGCGACCGCCATCGGCGCCGTCCGTCGGCGATCGCCCTGTGGCTTTTGGGTCACGGAGCGGCGCGTCGTCTGGGCGAACCCGGATAACGCGC
>Ga0310811_10015025_pt1 | contig 10117 bp, 8 predicted proteins | sample YCmetagenome_FD_207642 | JGI IMG/M metagenome (GOLD analysis project Ga0310811, IMG submission 207642) | Soil microbial communities from experimental microcosm in Duke University, North Carolina, United States - YC | ecosystem: Engineered > Artificial ecosystem > Soil microcosm > Unclassified ...
GTCCGGTGTTCCCTGTTGACCGGAGTCATCGACTGGAGGGGCGCAGGCGGCGAGGAGGGCGGCGATGAGCAATGAGGAGCGGATCGACGACATGCGCGTCCGTCTCTTCAGGATGAGTGCCAGGTGGCTACGCCGGTTGCCGGCGTATGCGATCGTGAGTCATCGAGTCTGTCAGCGCATTCGGGTAGCGATCGGTGTCTCGCGACGGGACGTGAGCTGACAAACAGCGCCTCTCCGCGAAACGTGAGCGGAAGTTCGCGAGCTTGCTCACGCCGATCACACGGACGTGACGCGATGCACGCGCGACATGACGACTCGCACCATGCTCACGCGCGGTGCTTTGTGCCTCTGCGGTCAGTGGCGAGAGCAGATGCTTGCAGAAGCTGTCTGCCTACATCGGCCGCATAGCTGGGACTTCGTGCACGAAGCGCTGCTGTTTCGGATCCGACTTCAGCGTGAGCGGCGTGCAGTAGACGTCGAGCTTCTCGCCTTGCTCTTGGAGCGCGCGGCCGACGCGCGGGTCGGCGATGTTGCCGGTGATCGGCAGCGTGCAGACCGAGTACTGACCCGCGACCATCTTGTCGAAGGTCGGGAAGGCGGCGCCGCCGAGCCAGACCTTCACGCCGCCGCCGCCGGTGCCCGCGCCGTGCAGCACCGCGTCCTGGAGCTCCTTGCCGTTCTTGATCGCGACGGTGCCGCCGCCGACGTAGACCTCGGCGGCGTCGACCTTCGCGCCGTCCTTTCCCTTGATCTCGATCGTGAGCGAGATGTCGCCCTGCGGGATGTCGATGTCGAGCGTGGTCCGTTGCCCGGCGACGACCGTGGTGTCGGTGCTCGTCATCGACGCGCCCAAGCCGGCGTTGCGCATCACGGTCGCGTGGTGACGGCCTTCGGGGATCTTCTCGATCAGATAGGTGCCGTCGGCGCCGGTGGTGACGACGATCGAGGCGTCGCCGGTCTTGGGCGACACCATGACGGTCGCGCTCGCGATCGGCTCGTGCGCGAGCGTGACGCGGCCGCCGATCGATCCGAAGCCGTGCAGCTTCAACGTGATCGGCGGCGGATCGTCGGTGCCCGGCGGGATCGACAGCGTGTCGCTGCGCCCGCGCGCCGGATCGTCGGCGAGGATCGCGCCGCCGTCGGGCCCGACCCCGATCAAGACGAACTCGCCGCCGCGATCCGCGATCGTCGTGCGCATGCCCATCTGCTCGTCGCTGACGGCGCCGCCCAGGCCGAGCGACTTGCCGTCGGAGATGAGCAGCTTGCCGACCGCGACCTTCGCGCCCGACGCGGGCTCGCCGTCGGCGGTGACCACGCGCCCGGTGACGCGACGCCCGCGGTGCACGGTGATCGTGCCGAGGTCGGTCGTCTTGCCGGCCTCGACCTTCACGTCGGCCTTGGTCGTCTCCGCGAAGTCGGCGCCGTGGATGCGCACGTCGTAGTCGCCCGGCGCGAGCTCGCGCAGCTCGAACGCGCCGCCGACGATCGCGGCGCTGGTCTGGTAACCGGTCGACACCGTGCCGCCGGTGACCGCGCCGCCGTTCTCGAGCGCGACCTTGCCCTTGATCCCGCCGGGCAGCGGCAACACGATCTTCACGTTGGTGTCGCCGGTCTTGGCCGCGGTGCCCTCGCGCTCGAACGGTTGCGTCGTGCCGCCGGCGCGCTGCGCCCACAAGCGATACGCGCCGTCGGGGAGGCCGTGCAGCTGGAAGCGGCCGCCGCCGTCGGTGGTCGCCTGCGAGAAGCCGCTGATCGCGAGGTCCTCGATCTTGCCGCCGCCGCCCATCCAGTCGGTCATCGCGGTGACCTGCGCCTCGGCGACCGGCTGCGCGTCGCCGTCGACGACGACGCCGCTGATCGTCCCCGACACGTCGAGCACGAGCTCGAGATCTTTCGGCGGCGCCGCGTTCAGATCGACGTCGGCGATCGCGCTCGCGGCGCTGTCGGACTCGGCGCGCACGCGCATCTGCGCGCGCGGCAAGCCGTGCAGCGCGAACTTGCCCTGATCGTCGGCGACGACCTGACGCGCCGACGCGGCCGACTGCTCGGCGCCACCGGCCGAGAGCTCCTTCGGCGAGACCTTGATCGTCGCGTACGGCGCCGGTCGGCGATCCTTCGTGATCACGTGGCCCGCGAGCACGGCGGCGGCCTTCATCGTGATCGTCACGCCGTCTTTCGGCGACGAGCCGTCGACCGCGATCGGCTCCGAGCTGCCGGGCGCATGATCGTCGTCGGTCGCGACGAATCGATACGAGCCGGCGGCGACCGCCGCGATCGTGAACGCGCCCTTGTCGTCGGTGAGCGCGCCGTCCTTGCTCGCGTCGTCGAGCGGGATCAGGCTCGAGACCTCGCGCGCGATCACGCGCGCGTCCACGATCGGCTTGCCCGCTTCGTCGACGACGCGGCCGCTGACCGGCGCGCCGCGCGCGAGCTCGACGCGCAGCTCGGTCTGGCCCGCCTTGACGTCGTCGGCCTTGTGCGCGGTCGCGTAGCCCTGCGCGCTGACCGCGACCGCGATCCAGCCCGGGGCGATCGCGTGCAGCGTCGCCTTGCCGTCGGCGCCGGTGGTCGCGCGCTGATCGGCGAGGCTGCGCGCCTCGACGGTCGCGCCGGCGATCGCCTTGCCGTCGGCCGCGCCGGTGACGATCACCGCGAGCGTCTGGCCCTTGCGCAGGCGGATCACCGCCGGATCGCTGCCGCCGGTCAGCGTGTACGTGATCGGTCCGCCGACGTCGTCGCCCTTGGTCGCTTGCAGCTCGTACGCGCGGCCGACCAGCTTCTCGAAGACGAACGAGCCGTCGTCCTCGGTCTTCGTCGACTTCGGCGGGACCGAGCCGAGCCACACCTCGGCGCCGCCGACCGGATGATCGTCGGCGTCGAGCACTTGCCCCTCGAGCCGGAGCGCGCCGACCGGATCGGCGTCGCGCAAGAAGATCGGCGCCGACGCCGGCGCGTTGTCCTGCTTCGGCTCGATCTTCGGCGCGACCGGCTTCGACCACGGATCGTCTTTCGAAGCGACCGGCGCCTTCGCCTCGTCGGATTTGCCGCGCGTGAAGAACCAGATCGCGATCGCGACGAGCACGATCGCACCGACGATCCAGGGAAGCCGCTGGCGCATCGAGCGCGACGGTAGCGCGCTTCTCAGACCTTCGCCGCTCCGCGAGCCGCTGCGACACGGTGCGACAGGCTCGCGACCACCGCCAGCGTGATGCACGACGCGATGACAGCGACGGACAGCGCGGGCGTGAAGTGTACCCACGGCGCGGCGAGCATCTTGCCGCCGGCGAACGCGAGCACCGCGGCGAGGCCGTAGCGCAGGTAACGCAGCTCGGCGAGCGCGCCGGCGAGCGCGATGTACAGCGCGCGCAGGCCGAGGATCGCGAAGATGTTCGAGCTGTAGACGATCAACGGATCGTCGGTGATCGCGAAGACGGCGGGGATCGAATCGATCGCGAACAGGATGTCGGTCACCTCGATCGCGATCAACGCGGCGAGGAACGCCGAGCCGACGCGTCGCTTGACCCACTCGATGATCTTCGGCGGCTCCGCGTCGTGCGCGCGCAGCGTCTTGATCGCGGTGACGATCAAGATCGCGCCGAACACGTACGTGACCTCGTGCCAGCGGTGCAGGATCGCGGCGCCAGCGCCGATGAAGATCGCGCGCGCGACCAGCGCGCCGAGGATGCCCCACGTGAGGATCCGCCGCTGCTCCTCGCGCGGCACGCGGAACGCCGCGAAGATCACGAGGAACACGAACAGGTTGTCGACCGAGAGCGACTTCTCGAGCAGGTAGGCGGCGAAGAACTGCTCACCGGCTTCCGCGCCGAAGTGCAGCCAGACGAACAGATTGAAGACGAGCGCGGCCGCGATCCAGATCGCGGTCCACGCCCACGCTTTGCGAGCGGACATGAATCCTCCGAGTGAAAGAGACGATCGGTGGGTGACGCGATCGGCTTTCAGCGCGGAGGACGATCGATCGAAGACACGTGCGCGCGTCCGGCGCTCTGCATCGGCCCCGGCGCGAAGACCACGGGCCGCACGTCCGGCGCGGCGATCTTCGGAGCCGCGACGAGCGCGACCTCGACGATCGGATCCTCGATCACCGGCGCCTCGTACGCCTGCGCGACGCCGCCGACGAGCAGCAGCGCGAGCACGAGCGCGAGGATCCGGACGATCAAGGTCCGTTCAACGTAGACCGCGATCGCCCGGCGTCAAGCGGATCACGACTCCGACAAGAACGGATAGCGGTGATCCGTCGGTGGCACGAAGGTTTCCTTGATCGTCCGCGCCGCGGTCCAGCGCAAGAGGTTGAGCGGCGAGCCGGCCTTGTCGTCGGTGCCCGACGCGCGGGCACCGCCGAACGGCTGTTGTCCGACCACCGCGCCGGTCGGCTTGTCATTGATGTAGAAGTTGCCGGCCGCGTGACGCAGCGCTTGTGAAGCCTCGACGATCGCCGCGCGATCGCGCGAGAACACCGCGCCGGTCAGCGCGAACGGCGACGTGCGATCGACCAGCTCGAGCGTCTCGTTCCACGCGCGATCCGGATAGACGTGCAAGGTCACGATCGGTCCGAACAGCTCGTCGCGCATCAGGCGCACGCCCGGATCCTCGGTCGTGATCAACGTGGGGCGCACGAAGAAGCCCTCGCTGTCGTCGGTCTTGCCGCCGGCGACGATCTTCATGCCGTTGGTCTCGCGCGCCTCGCGGATCGCGTGCGCGTGGCGATCGAACGCCTGCTTCTTGATCACCGCGCCCATGAAGTTCGTGAAGTCCGAGACGTCGCCGACCTTCAGGCTCTCGATCGTGGACACCAGCTCGTCCTTCATCGCGTTCCAGATCGACTGCGGCACGTAGACGCGCGACGCCGCCGAGCACTTCTGGCCCTGGTACTCGAAGCCGCCGCGCACGATCGCGGTCGCGACCGCCTTCGGATCCGCCGACGGATGCGCGAGGATGAAGTCCTTGCCGCCGGTCTCGCCGACGATGCGCGGGAAGTTCTTGTAGCGCTCGAGGTTGTCGCCGATGCGGCGCCACATCTGGCGGAAGACCTCGGTCGAGCCCGTGAAGTGCAGGCCGCCGAAGTCCGGATCGTCGAGGAGCAGCGGCGCGATCTGCGAGCCCGCGCCCGGGAGGAAGTTGATCACGCCCGGCGGCAGGCCCGCCTCCTCGAACAAGAGGAACGTGTGCCACGCGGCGAGCATCTGCGTCTCCGCCGGCTTCCACACGACGGTGTTGCCCATCATCGCGGGCGACATCGGCAGGTTGCCGCCGATCGCAGTGAAGTTGAACGGCGTCAGCGCGAAGACGAAGCCCTCGAGCGGCCGCAGCTCCTGCATGTTCCACATGCCGGGCGCGCTGATCGGCTGCATGCCGTAGAGCTGATGCGCGTAGCTGACGTTGAAGCGGAAGAAGTCGATCATCTCCGCGGCGGCGTCGATCTCCGCTTGGTGCGCGGTCTTCGACTGCCCGAGCATGGTCGCCGCGTTGACCGTCATGCGGCGCGGACCGGACAGCAGCTCGGCGGCGCGCAGGAAGACGGCGGCGCGCGCCTCCCACCGCATCGCGCTCCACTCGCGGCGCGCGTTCATCGCGGCGCGGATCGCGCGCTGCGTGACGTCGGCGTCGGCCATGTGGAAGCGGGCGACGACGTGGCGGTGACGGTGCGGCATCACCACGTCATGCACGTTACCGGTCGTGACGCGCTCGCCGCCGATGACGCACGGGATCTCGACGATCTCCGACGAGAGCCGCGCGAGCTCCGCTTTCAAGCGCGCCTTCTCGGGTGACCCGGGCGCGTACGTGAACATCGGCTCGTTGACAGGAGGGGGCGGGACGACGACCGCGTCGTGCATGAGACGCCTTTACCACGATTCCGGGAATTGCCAGACAACAGCGAGGGTCCTGCTGGTGTCATGACGGCGATGGAGCGCTCGAGACGCGGTGTGTCGATCGGGATCGTCGTCGTGCTCCTCGCCGCCGGCGCGCTCGCGTGGCGGCGATGCGGCGGCGGCGAGTCGAAGGGTTCGTCGTCGAGCGGCGGCTCCGGCACGACCGAAGTCGATCGCGCGAGCGCGGACGCGACGCGCGCGAAGACCGCGAAGGGCGGCGATCCGCACGGCCTCGCGCGCGGCTCGATCGCCGGCACGATCAAGGACGAGCACGGTGCACCGGTCGCGAGCGCGGTCGTCTGTGCCGATTACTGGTCGCGCGAGCTGTCGAGCGAGGAGACGCGCGATCCGATCTGCACGACCTCGGACGCGACCGGCGCGTACAAGCTCGGCGAGCTGCTCGCGGCCACCTATCGCGTGCAGGCGTCGGCCGGCCCGCACGGCAGCGCGGTCTGGGAGGACGCCGATCATCACAACGATCTGCGGCTCGCGGCCGGCGAGGCGAGGACCGGCGTCGATCTCGCGCTGCCCGGCGGCGCGATCGAGATCAAGGGCATCGTCTCCGACATCAACGGTGGGCCGATCGGCGGCGCGCTCGTCCGGGTTTCGGACGAAGGCGAGGGCTGGTGGGATCGCAGCAACTACGGCGGCTACGTGAAGACGAAGGACGACGGCACGTTCTCGGTCTACGCGAAGCCCGGCGACGTGCGCGTGTACGCGAGCGCGGAGGGCTACTCGCCCGGATCGAAGCCGGCGGTCGCGCCCGGCACGTTCGTCGAGGTCCTGCTCACGCCGGAGGGCGTGATCGCGGGGACCGTCGTCGAGGCGGGCACCAAGAAGCCGGTCGCGGGCGCGCTCGTCTCCGTCGACACCGAGTGGGAAGGCGGCAACTGGGAGGGCGGGCAGAGCGCGCGCACCGACGACAACGGCAAGTTCCGCCTCACGCGGGTGAAGCCCGGCCGCTACAAGCCGACCGCGCAGGGCCCCGACTACTACGGCGAGCCGGCGGAGTCGGTCTTGCTCGCGCTCGGGCAGACGATCGAGGACGTCGTGATCGAGGTGCACCCCGCGGTCAGCGTGCGCGGCAAGGTCGTGATCGAGACCGAGGGCAAGCGCACGCCGTGCGCGCGCGCGAGCCTGTGGATCAACGACGCGAAGCGCGGGCTGTCGCGATCGAGCGAGGCCGATCCGGACGGCACGGTCGTGTTCAAGGCGGTCCTGCCCGGCACGTACTCGATCACGGTGTGGTGCGAGGACGAGCTCTCGAAGGATCACTACGATCCGATCGTCGTCGCGATGAAGGACGTCGACGGCCTCGAGTGGGCCGTCTCGCCCGGCGGCGTGATCCGCGGGCGCGTGCACACGACCAAGGGCGAGCCGATCGCCGACGCGCAGATCCAAGCGCAGACCAAGGGCGGCGATCCGCGCGGACAGCGCACGTGGGGCTGGAAGAAGAGCGAGAAGGACGGGACGTTCGTCGTGCGCGGCTTGGTCGCGGGCAGCTACGGCGTGCGCGCGACCGCGAACGGATATCCGCAGCCGAAAGATCCGGTCGACGTCGTCGTGCCCGCGAAGGGCGAGGCGACCGCGGACATCGCGCTCGACGGCGGCGGCGCGATCCACGGCGTCGTCGTCGACGAAGACGGCCACGGCGTCGGCGACGTCAACGTGCGCGCGCAGGGCGAGCGCTGGAGCTGGTGGGGCACCGGCGCGGCCCGCACCGCCGACGACGGCAGCTTCACGATCAAGGGCGCCGAGCCCGGGCCGGTGCGCGTGATCGCGCAGCGGAATTGGCAGGACGAGCTGCGCAACCCCGGCTCGCACGACGACGACAAGCAGGGCAAGAAGGTCACGGTCGTCGCGGGCCAGACCGTCGAGGTGCGGCTCGTCGTCGAGCGGCAGAGCGGGGCGATCACCGGCGTCGTCGTCGGCGGCGAAGGCGCGCCGGTCTCCGACGCGTACCTCACCGCGACGCGCGAGAGCGACGCGGCCGGCGCCGCGCAGGGCAGCGCCTTGCGCGAGTCGCGCTGGGGCGATTGGGACAAGCGGCCGGTCGTCACCGCGACCGACGGCTCGTTCAAGATCGGCGAGCTCGGGCCCGGCTCGTACACGGTGCGCGCGTATCGCAAGGGCGGCGGCGAGGCGGTGGTCGAGCACGTCGCGGTCGGGACCAAGACGCGACTCGTGATGAAGAGCGCCGGATCGATCGCGGGCACGGTCGTGATCTCCGGCGGCGGCGCGCCGGATGTCTTCTTCGTCGCGGTCTCCGATCGCAAGACCGGCTTCTCGCGCAGCGAAGGCTTCTACTCGACCGCCGGCGCGTGGGCGATGCGCGACCTGCCCGCGGGCACCTACGACGTGACGGTCAACGCCGCAGAAGGGAGGGCTTCCGTCGATGTCCCGCTCGCCGACGGCGAGAAGAAGGACGGCGTCGTGCTCGCGCTCGAGAAGATGGTGACCGTGCGCGGCCGCATGATCGAGCTCGGCGGCGGCGCGCCGATCAGCGGCCTCGCGGTGATGGTCGGGCCCGCGAAGGGCGACGAGGGCTTCACGTTCAACATGGACGACGCGAGCGATCCCGATCGCAAGTACATCACCGACAAGGACGGCCGCTTCGAGGTGCAGCGCTCGCCGCTCGGCCGCGACTTCGTCACCGCGTTCTCGATGGACTGGGACGCGTCGCCGTGGGGCTGGGTCCGCAAGCTCGTGATCGTGAAAGCCGGCGCCGACGTGATCGATCTCGGCGACATCGAGGTCGCCAAGCGGCGCGTGCCCGCGCGCACGCGCGGCGGCGATCTCGGCTTCGATCTCAAGCAAGAGGCGCCCGACATCGAGCCCGAGCAATCCAAGATGGAGATCTCGCATCTGGACGCGGACGGCCCCGCCGTCTCGAGCGGGTTGAAGATCGGCGACGTGATCATCTCGATCGACGGCGTGGATGTGCGGGGCGAGCGCAGCTATCTCGCGTGGACCTTGATGCAAGTCGCGCCCGGCACGATCGTGAAGCTCGGCCTCGAGCGCGGCACGGTCGTGCCGATCACCGCCGGCCCGCCGAGCTGACGATTCTCGATACGGTCTCGTGTGGGACCCCGCGATGACAGGGGGGACCTCTAGCCTCGATGCATGGCCCACCGATCGTTCTCGGATGAGCTGATCGAGCACCTCGCGCTTCGCGACGAGCTGCACCGCCTCGGCGCGCGCACGTCGAGCGCGCCGCTCAGCCGGATCGCGACCGCGATCTTCCAGGCCGGCGCGCTGACCGCGTTCCGCGACGGCGATCGCGCGCAGCTGTGGTCGATCGTCGACGAGCTGCCGTGAGCGCACGAAAAACTTTGATCTCAAACTAATAGCGCAAGTCGTCCGCTTGACGGACAATCACGGCGGATGGTGGATCCGTTCGTCGCAGGCGTCGTCCTGTGGTGCGCGTTCGCCCTGATCGCGATGATCGACGGTGCGTACCTGCACCTGTTCAAGTACCGCCTTCACACGCGCGCCGAGTCGTACGTCGAGCACGTGACACACACGCTGCGCGCGGTCACGTTCCCGCCGCTGGTCTACCTGCTCGTGTACCAGCGCAGCGCAGGCATCGCGTTGTGGGCGGCGACGGCCTTGGTCGTCGTGGACGTCGTGATCGAGGCGTGGGACGTCCTGATCGAGCGGCGCAGTCGTGCCGGGCTCGGTGGCCTATCGCCGTTCGAGTACCTGATCCACGTCCTATCGATCACGCTCAACAGCGCCGGCACCGCGCTCCTCTTGATCGCGCGGCCGGCGTCGGCGTGGCGGTGGGACGCGGCCGCCGGTGCGCCGCCGCCCGATGTCGTGCGCTGGATCGCGCTCGCGCTGATCGCCGGCGGCGTATGCACCGCGATACAGCACCTGTGGCTGCTGCAGCCCAAGTACCGCGCGGCGTGATCAGCCGCCGCGGCCGGGGCCGCGCCAGCGGGTGATGCGCGCGGGCCAGGGTTGCAGGCCGTCGGTGCGGCGGCCGGCGGCGCCGCGCGCGACCAGGCGCGCGATCATCGCGAGCATGCCTTCGTGGTCGCGCGAGGCGGGATCCGAGACGGCGGTGAGCGACACGTCTCCGGACTCGCTCAGCTCGGCGCGATAGTCGTGGCGCGCCGAGGGCGTGATCACCGCCGCCGCGTACACCGCCGCGCCGTCGCTCGCCGAGCTCAGCTCGAGCACGAAGCGCGCGCCGTGCGCCGGCACGAGGGCGTCGGAGTCACTCA
>Ga0310811_10015026_pt1 | contig 10116 bp, 10 predicted proteins | sample YCmetagenome_FD_207642 | JGI IMG/M metagenome (GOLD analysis project Ga0310811, IMG submission 207642) | Soil microbial communities from experimental microcosm in Duke University, North Carolina, United States - YC | ecosystem: Engineered > Artificial ecosystem > Soil microcosm > Unclassified ...
CGAGTGACGCACGCCGTCGAGGTGATCGGCATCGCGCGCAGCTTCGGCGACGTGCAGGCACTCGCCGGCGTCGACCTCGCCGTGGCGCAGGGCGAGTTCTTCGGGCTGCTCGGCCCCAACGGCGCCGGCAAGACGACCCTAATCTCGATTCTCGCCGGTCTCACGCGCGCCGATCGCGGCACCGCGCGCGTCCTCGGCCACGACGTCGTGATCGGCTATCGGCAGTCGCGCCGCGCGCTCGGCGTGGTGCCGCAGGAACTCGTCTTCGATCCGTTCTTCACGGTGCGCGAGACGCTGCGCATCCAGTCGGGCTACTTCGGCCTGCGCGACAACGATGCGTGGATCGACGAGCTGCTGCATCACCTCGACCTCACGCACAAGGCCGACGCGAACATGCGGTCGCTGTCCGGCGGAATGAAGCGGCGCGTACTCGTCGGGCAGGCGCTCGTCCACAAGCCGCCGGTGATCGTGCTCGACGAGCCGACCGCCGGCGTCGACGTAGAGCTGCGGCAGAGCCTGTGGGCATTCATCCGCAAGCTCAACCGCGACGGGCACACGATCATCCTGACGACGCACTATCTCGAGGAAGCGGAGGCGCTGTGCGGCCGCATCGCGATGATGAAGGCCGGCCGCATCGTCGCGCTCGACACGACGCAACGGCTGCTGTCGCGCTTCTCGGGACTGACGGCGCGCGTGTCGGCCGAGCGCCTGCCGCCCGAATGGTCGTCGCGGGTGCGCCGCCGCGAGGGATCGGTGCACTACGTCGGGCTCGACAACTACGCGGAGCTCGAGCGGCTGCTCGCTGCGATGCGCGGCGCTGGCATCGCGATCGACGAGCTCGCCCTCGCGGAAACCGATCTGGAGCAGGTATTCCTGCGCATCATGGCGGGCAGCGAGACGACCGACGAGACGCAGCCCGGCATCGCGGTGCCCGAGACATGATCGCGACAGCCACCCGCGCCGGGTGGATCACGCTGCTCGAGAAGGAGCTGCTGCGCTTCTGGAAGGTGAGCTTTCAGACCATCGCCGCGCCCGTGCTGTCGGCGCTGCTCTACCTGCTCATCTTCTCCCACGTGCTCGAGTCGCGCGTGTCGGTGTTCGACGGCCAGGTCCGCTACACGGCGTTCCTCGTGCCGGGCCTGGTGATGATGTCGGTGCTGCAGAACGCGTTCGCCAACGCGTCGTCGTCGCTCATCCAGTCGAAGATCACCGGCAACCTGATCTTCGTGCTGTTGCCGCCGTTGTCGCCGCTCGACATGTATGCGGCGTACGTGCTCGGTGCGATGGTGCGCGGGCTCGTCGTGGGGCTCGGCGTGTTCCTCGTGACGCTCGCGCTCACGCCGGGACCGCACGCGCTTGCGCATCCGCTGTGGGCGCTCGGCTTCGCCATTCTCGGCAGCGGAATCCTCGGCACGCTCGGCGTCATTGCCGGCATCTGGGCCGACAAGTTCGACCAGCTCGCGGCATTCCAGAATTTCCTGATCATGCCGCTCACGTTCCTGTCCGGCGTGTTCTACTCGATCCATACGCTGCCCCCGTTCTGGCAGGCGCTGTCGCATTTCAACCCGTTCTTTTATATGATCGACGGTTTCCGCTACGGCTTCTTCGGCCTGTCCGACGTCGCCCCCGCGCGGAGCCTCGCGCTGGTCGCGGCCGCCGCGATGGTGCTCGCGGGTGTCGCGCTCGCGCTGCTCGCGCGCGGCTGGAAGCTGCGCCACTGAAATCCGCGTTCCCATGGTCACCCCCGAATCGATTCGAGCCTCCATCGAGCGCGGCCTCGACTGCGAAGCCGTCGAAGTGGCCGGCGACGGCCATCATTTCGAGGCGCTCGTCGTGTCGGAAGCCTTTCGCGGCCTTACGCGCATCGCGCGGCATCGGCTCGTGTACGCGACGCTCGGCGAGCGCATGCGCGAGGAGATTCACGCGCTGTCGATGAAGACGCTCACGCCTGAAGAGCAAGGTTCGTGAGATGGACAAACTGGTGATCGAAGGCGGTGCGCGTCTCCAGGGCGAGGTGCGGGTCTCCGGCGCCAAGAACGCCGCGCTGCCGATACTGTGCGCCTCGTTGCTGACGGCCGAGCCGCTTACGCTCGGCAACGTGCCGCGGCTCAACGACGTCCGCACGATGAGCTCGCTGCTGTCGCAGATGGGCGTCAAGCTGCACGCCGAGCCGGCCGATCGCGTCACGCTCGACGCTTCGCACATCGACTGGCCGCTCGCGCCGTACGAGCTCGTCAGGACGATGCGCGCATCGATCCTCGCGCTCGGGCCGCTGCTCGCGCGCTGCGGCGAGGCGCGTGTCTCGCTGCCAGGCGGTTGCGCGATCGGCCTGCGCCCCGTCGACCAGCACGTGAAGGGTTTGCAGGCGATGGGGGCGGAAATCGACCTCACGCACGGCTACATCAACGCGCGCGCGACGCGCCTGGCGGGCGCGCATTTCGTCTTCGACGTCGTCACGGTGACCGGCACGGAGAACCTGATGATGGCGGCCACGCTCGCCGACGGCGTCACGACGCTCGACAACGCGGCGCGCGAGCCGGAGGTGGTCGATCTCGCGAACTGCCTCGTGGCAATGGGCGCGAAGATCGCCGGCGCTGGCACCGATCGCATCGTCGTGCAAGGCGTCCCGCGGCTGGGCGGTGCGCGCTACACGATCATGCCCGATCGCATCGAGACGGGCACGTTCCTGACGGCGGCAGCCGCGACGCACGGCGACGTCGTGGTGACCGGCGCCGAACCGGCATCGCTGTCGGCCGTCATCGACAAGCTGCGCGAGGCGGGCGCGCGCATCAGTGCCGCCGATTCGACGATTCGCGTTGCCGGCAACGGCACGCTGCACGCCGCCAACGTGCGTACGGCGCCGTTTCCCGCGTTTCCCACCGACATGCAGGCGCAGTTCATGGCGCTCGCGACCCGTGCGGATGGCGCGTCGGTCATCACGGAGACGATTTTCGAGAACCGGATGATGCACGTCCAGGAGCTGAAGCGGCTCGGCGCCGACATCGAGGTCGAAGGCAACGCGGCGATCGTCAAGGGCGTGGCGCGGCTCACCGGCGCGAACGTGATGGCGACCGACCTGCGTGCCTCGGCGTGCCTCGTCATCGCCGGCCTCGTTGCCGACGGCGACACGACGATCGATCGCATCTACCATCTCGATCGCGGCTACGAGCAGATCGAGGGCAAGCTGTCGGCGCTCGGCGCGCGCATCCGGCGCGTGAAATGAGTTCCGAGATCGGCGCAGCGGAATTACGCAACGCGCCGCTCGGGCATCCGACCGGCTATCCGGACCACTACGCGCCCGCGCTGCTCTACCCGGTGCCGCGCGCGCCGCAACGCGCTGCGCTCGGGATCGGCGCACGCCTCCCGTTCACCGGAGTCGACCTGTGGACCGCGTACGAGCTCACATGGCTCGATGAGCGGGGCAAGCCGCAAGTCGCGCTCGCGACGTTGCAGGTTCCCGTCGACTCGCCGGCCATCGTCGAGTCGAAGTCGATGAAGCTCTACCTCGGCTCGTTCGCGCAGTCGCGCTACGCATCCGGCGCCGGCGTCGCGGCAACCATCGCGCGCGACGTTTCGCGGGCGGCGGGCGCGCCGGTGCTCGCCACGCTGCAGGAGCCGGCGACCTTTGCGGCACAATCGATTGCGGAGCTGTCCGGCGAGAGCCTCGACGAATTGTCGATCGCGTGCGATGCATACGATGTCGCGCCCGACCTGCTGTCGGTCGGCGAAGCGACCGTCGCCGAAACGCTCACGACGCGGCTGTTCCGTTCGGTCTGCCCCGTCACGGCGCAGCCGGACATCGCGTCGATCGAGGTCGCGTATCGCGGGCCCCGCATCGACCGCGCCGGGCTGTTGCGCTACCTCGTGTCGTATCGCTGCCATGCGGGCTTCCACGAGCATTGCGTCGAGCGCATCTTCGCCGATATCGCCGCGCGCTGCCGCTGCGACCAGTTGACGGTGTACGCGCGCTTCACGCGGCGTGGCGGCATCGACATCAACCCCTTCCGAACCAATGCCGGATCGCCGCCGCCGGCGAACGTGCGCACCGCGCGGCAATGAGCGGGGGCCGGAGCAGGATTGCCGGATCCTGCTCCGACCCCGCGGGTAGAATCGATCGGTTTCGCCGTTCCATCGGCCCATGTCGTGTCCACGCTGACCATCGCGCTTTCGAAGGGACGCCTGCTCGACGAGACGCTGCCGCTTCTCGCGCGGGTCGGCATCGTGCCCGTCGAGGATCCGCACGCGTCGCGCAAGCTGATCCTCGCGACGAGCCGGCCGGACATCGCGCTCGTGATCCTGCGCGCCACCGACGTGCCGACGTACGTTCAGTATGGTGCCGCCGACGTCGGCGTCGCCGGCAAGGATGTCCTGCTCGAGCACGGCACCGACGGCCTGTACCAGCCGCTCGACCTCGGCATCGGCCGCTGCCGGCTCGTAGTCGCGACGCGGCGCGACTACGACTGGGCGCGCTCGGTGCAGCGCGGTGCGCGCATTCGCGTCGCGACCAAGTACGTGCGCACCGCGCGCGAGCACTTCGCCGCGAAGGGCATGCACGTCGACCTCATCCGGCTGTATGGATCGATGGAGCTCGCACCGCTCGCGGGCCTCGCCGACGCCATCGTCGATCTCGTGTCGACCGGAAACACGCTGCAGGCCAACGACCTCGTCGCCGTGGAGGACATCATGCCGATCACCGCGCGGCTGATCGTCAATCCCGCTTCGCTCAAGCTCAAGCGCGACGTCGCGAAGCCCCTGATCGACGCGCTCGCGCAATGATCACGCCCGCTCTCGCGCTGCGCCGGCTCGACTCCCGCGCGCCCGATTTCGACGCAGCACTTGCCGCGCTCACGGCGTTCGAGGTCGCGCAGGATCCGGCGATCGACGCGCAGGTCGGCGACATCATCGCCGACGTACGCCGCCGTGGCGACGCGGCGGTGCTCGAGTACACGGCGCGCTTCGATGGCGTGCGCGCCGCGCGTCTCGACGAGCTCGCGATCGATCGCGCCGCCATGCACGCTGCCTACGATGCGATCGCGCAGGAACAGCGCGAGGCGCTCGCGGCCGCCGCCCAGCGCATTCGCGCGTATCACGAGCGCCAGGCGGGCGGCGGCTTCAGCATGCGCGATGCGAACGGCACGGAGCTCGGGCAGCGCGTGACACCGCTCGACCGCGTCGGGCTGTACGTGCCGGGCGGGAAGGCCGCGTACCCATCATCGGTGCTGATGAACGCGATCCCCGCGCAGGTCGCGGGCGTGCCCGACATCGTGATGGTGGTTCCGACGCCGGGCGGCGTGCGCAATCCGCTCGTGCTCGCCGCGGCGCACGTGGCCGGCGCAAGCCGCGCCTATGCGATCGGCGGCGCGCAGGCGATCGCTGCACTCGCGTACGGCACCGAGACGATCGCGGCAGTCGACAAGATCTGCGGTCCCGGGAACGCGTACGTCGCCGCCGCGAAGCGCCGCGTCTTCGGTGCGGTGGGCATCGACATGGTCGCCGGCGTATCGGAGATCCTGGTGATCGCCGATGCGAGCGCGAACCCCGACTGGGTCGCGATCGATCTGTTCTCGCAGGCCGAGCACGACGAGCTCGCGCAGGCCATCCTCCTCACGCCCGACGACGCGCTGCTCGACGCCGTCGCGCGGAGCGCGCAGCGACTGCTGCCGGACATGCCGCGCGCCTCGATCATCGCCGCATCGCTCGCGCGCCGTGGCGCGCTGATCCGCACGCGCGACCTCGCCGAGGCGTGCGCGATCGCCAACCGCATCGCGCCCGAGCACCTCGAGCTCGCGGTCGCCGATCCGGAGCCCCTGCTGCCAAGCATTCGCCACGCCGGCGCGATCTTCGTCGGCCATTACGCGAGCGAGGCGCTCGGCGACTACTGCGCCGGCCCGAACCACGTGCTGCCGACCGGACGCACGGCGCGCTTCTCGTCACCGCTCGGAGTGTACGATTTCCAGAAGCGGACGAGCATGCTGCGCATCGACGCGCGCACCGCGCGCGCGCTGGCGCCGATCGCCGCGACGCTCGCGATGGGCGAGGGTCTCGTCGCGCATGCGCGCTCGGCGCAGGCGCGGCTCGACGCTCCGGCGGGCGAGCCCGCGCTGCCCGTGGAAGCACGAGGATGATGCCGCTCGAGCGCGCCACAGGCGACGCCGATACGCGCCGCGCGCGCATTGCGGCGACGATCCGCGACGACGTGCGCGCGCTCGGCACGTACGCCGTCGCGAAGGCGGACAGCTGGATCAAGCTCGACGCGATGGAGAACCCGTATCGGCTGCCAGCCGATCTGGCCGCCGAGGTGGGCGCCGCCGTGGCGCGTGTCGCGATCAACCGCTATCCCGACGGTGAAGGCAGCGCCGTCCAGGCGGCGTTGCGCGCCTCGCTCGGGCTGTCGCCGCGCGCGGCGCTCATGCTCGGCAACGGCTCCGACGAGATCATCCAGGTCGTGACGGCCGCGGTCGCCGCTCCCGATGCGACGATCGTGGCGCCCGACCCGTCCTTCGTGATGTACCGGCGCAATGCGTTGTTCGCGCGAACGCGGTTCGAGGCGGTGCCGCTGCGCGAGGACTTTTCACTCGACCTTCCGGCGATGCTCGAGACGATCGAGCGCTCGCGCCCGGCGCTGGTGTGGCTCGCGTACCCGAACAACCCGACCGGAAACCTGTTCGACGGCGCCGGCGTCGAGCGCATCGTGCAGGCGGCGCCGGGGCTGGTCGCAGTCGACGAGGCTTATTACGCGTTCGCCGATGGGACGTTCCTGCCGCGCGTGCTCGATTTCCCCAATCTCGTCGTCGTGCGCACCGTGTCGAAGATCGGCATGGCGGGCCTGCGGCTCGGCTACGCCGTCGGGCATCCCGACTGGATCGCGCAGTTCGACAAGGTGCGGCCGCCGTACAACGTGAATGCGCTGACGCAGGCGGTGCTCCCCGTGCTGCTCGCGCATGCGGACACGTTTGCGCGCCAGGCCGCGGCGATCCGCAGCGAGCGCGCTCGCCTCGCGGCCGCGCTCGCACGGCTGCGTGGCGTGCGCGTGTTCGCGTCGCAGACCAATTTCGTGCTCGTGCGCGTACCGGCGGCCGATGCCTGGTTCGCCGCGTTGCGCGACGCGCGCATCCTGGTGAAGAACCTGCACGGCGCGCACCCGTTGCTCGCGCAATGCCTGCGCATCACCGTCGGCACGCCGGAGGAAAACGATGCGCTCCTCGACGTGCTGCAGCGGCTGCGCGACGCTCCTGGATGACACGCCGATGAATGCACCCTTGCAACCATCCGTACGCAGCGCCGAGGTCGAGCGCCGCACCGCCGAGACGGACATCAGCGTGCGGCTCGCGATCGACGGCACCGGCCGCACGCAGCTCGCGACGGGCATTGCGTTCCTCGACCACATGCTCGACCAGGTCGGACGCCACGCCGTGTTCGACCTCGCGATCGCGGCCAGGGGCGACCTCCACATCGATGCTCATCACACCGTCGAGGACGTGGGCATCACGTTCGGCCAGGCGTTGCGCCAGGCGCTCGGCGACCGCACGGGCGTGCGTCGCTACGGACATGCGTACGTGCCGCTCGACGAGGCGCTGTCGCGCGTCGTTCTCGATCTCTCCGGACGGCCTGGGCTCGAGTTCCACGTGCCGTTCACGCGCGCTCTGGTGGGCACGTTCGACGTGGACCTCGTGCACGAGTTCTTCCAGGGCTTCGTCAACCACGCGCTCGTCACGCTGCACATCGACAACCTGCGCGGCAACAACGCGCATCATCAGGCGGAGACGGTGTTCAAGGCATTCGCGCGGGCGCTGCGCATGGCGTGCGAGCGCGATCCGCGCGCGGCGGGCGCCGTTCCATCGACCAAGGGTTCGCTGTAGACGACCAGGATTCTGAAGCAGCGTCGAACTTGAACCTGAGTCCCTGAATCGCGGCACCCGAACCTCCGGATCACTGACCTGATTCCTGATTCCTGATGCACGACATCGCCGTCATCGACTACGGCATGAGCAACCTGCGCTCGGTCGCCAAGGCGCTCGCGCATGTCGCGCCGCAGGCGCGCATCGTCGTGAGCGGCGACCCGGCGACGATCCGCGACGCCGCGCGCGTGGTGCTGCCGGGGCAGAGCGCGATGCCGGAGACGATGGCGGGCCTCATCGCGAGCGGGCTGCGCGACGTCGTGCTCGAATGCCTGCGCGAGCGGCCGTTCCTCGGCGTGTGCCTGGGGTTGCAGATGCTGTTCGACGAAAGCGAGGAAGGCCCCACGCGTTGCCTCGGTGCGCTCGCCGGGCATGTGCAGCGCTTTCGCGATGCCGACATGCACACGCCGGCGGGCGAGCGGCTGAAGGTGCCGCACATGGGCTGGAGCCCGGTGACCCAGGTTCGCGCGCATCCGTTATGGGCCGGCATCGCAAACGGCGAGCGCTTCTATTTCGCGCACAGCTACTACCCGGTGCCGGCCGATCCCGCGCTGACCGCCGCCACGGCGTCCTATCCCGCGCCGTTTACTTGCGCCATAGCGAGGGCTAATATCTTCGCCGTGCAGTTCCATCCGGAAAAGAGCCAACGCGCCGGCCTGCGCCTGCTCGCCAACTTCGTCGCCTGGAACGGGACCCCGTAAAGACGGTCGCACGCGCGCGTTCGCGCATCTCCCGCAAAGCTCCTCCACGCAGCCCGCTCGCTGCCATGCAGATCATCCCCGCGATCGACATCAAGGACGGACACTGCGTGCGTCTGAAGCAAGGCGACATGCAGTCGGCTACCGTGTTCTCGGAAGACCCCGCCGCGATGGCGCGTCACTGGCTGGATCTCGGTGCCGAGCGGCTGCATCTCGTCGACCTGAACGGCGCGGTCGCCGGCAAGCCGCGCAACGAGCTCGCGATCCGTGAGGTCGTGAGCGTCATCGGCGACGAGATCCCGGTGCAGCTCGGCGGCGGCATCCGCGACCTCGACACGATCGAGCGCTATCTCGACGACGGCATCAGCTACGTCATCATCGGGACGGCCGCGGTGAAGAATCCGGGCTTCCTCCACGACGCGTGCTATGCGTTTCCCGGGCACATCATCGTCGGCCTCGACGCGCGCGACGGCAAGGTCGCGACCGACGGCTGGTCGAAGATGACCGGCCACGACGTCGTCGATCTCGCGAAGAAGTTCGAAGACTACGGCGTCGAGGCGATCGTCTACACGGACATCGGCCGCGACGGCATGCTGACCGGCGTCAACGTGGAGGCCACGGTGCGGCTCGCGCGCGAGCTCAAGACGCCGGTGATCGCGAGCGGCGGCATCGCATCGGTCGCCGACATCAACCAACTCGTGCCCTACGCCGGCGATGGCATCATCGGCGCGATCGCGGGGCGCGCGCTCTACGAGGGCAAGCTCGATTTCAGGGAAGCGCTGAAGGCCGCGAAAGGCGCGGGATGAATCCTCGCCCCTCTTCCGCTCGCGGGCGAGAGGAACAGTCGTGGCGCTTGCGCGCGCAATCTGGATGAGCCTCGCCAAGCGGATCATTCCCTGTCTCGACATCGCGGGCGGGCGCGTCGTCAAGGGCGTCAACTTCGTCAACCTGCGCGACGCGGGCGATCCGGTCGAAGTGGCGCGCCGCTACGACGAGCAGGGCGCCGACGAGATCGCGTTCCTCGACATCCGCGCGAGCGTCGAGTCGCGCGGCCTGCTCTACGACATGATCGGTGCGGTGGCTGACCAGGTGTTCATCCCGCTGACCGTCGGCGGCGGCGTGAGCTCGCTCGATGACATTCGCGCGCTGCTCAATGCGGGAGCGGACAAGGTCAGCATCAACACGGCCGGTGTCGAGCGGGCCGAGCTCTTCGCCGAGGCGTCGGCGCGCTTCGGCGCCCAATGCATCGTCGCCGCGATCGACGCCAAGCAGTGCGCGGTCGATCGCTGGCAGGTCTACATCCACGGAGGCCGCACGCCCACCGGCATGGATGCCGTCGAGTGGGCGCAGGAGGTCGCGACGCAGGGCGCGGGCGAGATCCTGCTGACGAGCATGGATCGCGACGGCGCGCGCAACGGATTCGACCTGAAGCTCACGCGCGCAGTAGCCGATGCCGTCGACGTGCCCGTCATCGCGTCAGGTGGCGTCGGCACACTCGCGCATCTGGTCGAAGGCATAAC
>Ga0310811_10015028_pt1 | contig 10116 bp, 8 predicted proteins | sample YCmetagenome_FD_207642 | JGI IMG/M metagenome (GOLD analysis project Ga0310811, IMG submission 207642) | Soil microbial communities from experimental microcosm in Duke University, North Carolina, United States - YC | ecosystem: Engineered > Artificial ecosystem > Soil microcosm > Unclassified ...
GTGGCGTCCGGTCACGCCGCGCAGGTCATTGTGATGCAGGCGCTGATGATGCCCGGCGACGAGCTCGTTGCGTCGAAGAAGCTCTATGGCGGCTCGATCAACCAGTTCAACCACGCATTCAAGAGCTTCGGCTGGAACGTGGTGTGGGCCGACCCGGACGACAACTCGAGCTTCGAGCGGGCGATCTCGCCGAAGACCAAGGCGATCTTCATCGAGTCGATTGCCAATCCGGGCGGTGTCATTACCGACATCGAGGCGGTCGCCAACATCGCGCGCAAGGCCGGCGTCCCGCTCATCGTCGACAACACACTGGCGACTCCCTACCTCTGCCGCCCGTTCGAGCATGGCGCCGACATCGTGGTGCATTCGCTCACCAAGTTCCTCGGCGGTCACGGCAACTCGATCGGCGGCATGATCGTCGACGGCGGCACGTTCAACTGGTCGCGCGAGGGCCGCTACCCGATGCTCTCCGATCCGCGCCCGGAATATAACGGCATCGTGCTGCACGAGACCTTCGGCAACTTCGCATTCGCGATCGCCTGCCGCGTGCTGGGCCTGCGCGACCTCGGACCCGCGCTCTCGCCCTTCAACGCGTTCCTGATCCTCACCGGCACCGAGACGCTGTCGTTGCGCATGCAGCGCCACTGCGACAACGCGCAGACGGTCGCGACCTGGCTCGCCAAGCAGAAGCAGGTCGCCTGGGTGAGCTATCCCGGACTGCCGTCCGACCGCTATCACAACCTCGCCAAGAAATACGTGCCGAAGGGCGCGGGCGCGGTCTTCACCTTCGGCCTGAAGGGCGGCTACGAGGCCGGCGTGAAGCTCGTCTCAAACGTGAAGCTGTTCTCGCATCTCGCCAACATCGGCGACACGCGCTCGCTGATCATCCACCCGGCCTCGACCACGCACCGCCAGCTTTCGGATGCGCAGAAAGTGCAGGCCGGCGCCGGTCCGGACGTGGTGCGGCTCTCGATCGGGCTGGAAGATCCCGACGACATCATTGGCGATCTCGATCAGGCACTGAAGGCGGCGTAGCTACTTCTTCAGCGTCCGCGCCACGTAAGCGCGGATCGTCTCAGTCGCCTTCGGTGACGCCCAGATTTTCGTTACTGCGGCGTCGATGCGGCGGCCGTCTTTTTTCATGCGCTCCGTGACGTCGAGGCGGATCTGTTGCTTGGTCATCGCGAAGGCCTGCGGCGAGAGCGCCGCGAGCCGCTGCGCGGCCTCGACGGCGCGGTCGAGGAGCGCCGACGGCTCCACGATCTCGTCGATCAGCCCGCGGTCGATCGCGTCCAAGGGCGCAAACGTTTCGCCGGTGTAGAGCAGCGCCGGCAGGTCGGGCGGCATCGCGACGAAGCGCATCACCTCGAACGCCAGCGCCGGAAACGGCAGGCCGACCAGCAGCTCGGTAATACCCATGCGCCCGGCCTCCTGCGCCATCAGCCTGAAATCGGCGCAGCAGGCGAGCACGCAGCCGCCGGCAATGGCGTGGCCGTTGATCGCGGCGACAACCGGTTTCGGAAAATGGAAAACCGTGTCGAACATCTTGTTCAGCACCGGCAGGAATTTGCGGATGTAGCGCGGGCCGCCGTCGCGCGCACGGATCAGATTGACACCGGCCGAGAAGATGCGGTCCTGCCCGGTCAGCACGACGGCGCGCGCCTTCGCGCCCTTGAGCTTGACGAAGGCTTTGGTGAGGGCGGCGCAGAACTCCGTATCGAGTGCGTTGGCCTTGCCGTGCGCCAGCGTGACGATCGCGATGCCGTCGCGTTCGGTAACGGCGATCATGTTCCCTGCTCCGCCATTGTCGCGGCGCCGAGCCGCACCGGCTGCGGCCGCAGCCAAGCCTCCTGGATGGTCACGAGCGTCAGCACCACGATCGCCATCGCCTGATGCGCGAGCGCAAGACCGATCGGCACCTGATGGACGAGCGTCATGATGCCGAGCGCCGCCTGGATCGTGACCGCGCCGGCGATCTTCCAGGCGAAGAGCCGCACCGCGCGATCAGTGACGTTGCGCATCACGTGCACGACCCACAACAACGCGAGCACCCAAAGTGCATAGGCGGTCATCCGGTGCATGAACTGTACCGTCAGCGTGTTCTCGAACAGATTGCGCCACCACGGATGCTCGAACCAAAGCTTTGCGCCGTCTGGAATGAACGCGCCTTCGATCAGAGGCCATGTGTTGTAGATGAGGCCGGCACGTAGCCCAGCGACCAGTGCGCCGAGATAGATCTGCGCGAGTACGAGTCCAAGGAGGATCTGCGAGAACGCGCGGGTGCGGCGCAGCGTTTCGACCTCGCCGCGCGGTGAAAGGCGGGCAGCGGTCCATACACACGCGGCGAAGATCACGCAGGCGAGGATGAGATGCGTCGCAAGCCGGTACTGGGAAACTTCCACGCGATCGGCCAGCCCTGAGGCGACCATCCACCATCCGACCGCGCCTTGGAGTGCGCCGAGGCCGAATATCGACCACAGCCGCCAGCGCAGTTCCGGAGTGACCCAGCCCTTGATCAAGAACCAGAGAAACGGGAGCAGGAAGGCGGCGCCGATCAACCGACCCATCAGCCGGTGCGTCCATTCCCACCAGAAAATCGCCTTGAAGTCGCCTAGCGTCATGGCGCTGTTGAGATGCTGGAATTGCGGAATGGTCTTGTATTTGTCGAACTCGGCCTGCCATGCCGCTTCACTGAGCGGCGGCAGCGTTCCAGTCACCGGCTTCCATTCGACGATCGACAGCCCCGACTCGGTCAGGCGCGTCGCGCCGCCGACCAGCACCATCGCAAAGATGAGCGCCGCCACGGCATAAAGCCAAAGGCGGGTGATGCGCTGGCGGCGTTCGATGAGGTCCATGTGCGTGGTCTTGCCGGGAATGGCGCGGACCATATACAGCGAAGTCCCGCGGTCAAGTTTGCAGGACAACAATGCGCATCCGCACGCGCAAGCTGATCGGAACTCTCGGGCTGCTCGCGCTCGTCACGGTGTGGGCGCTGCTCGCGATGGCGTTCGCCCAATTTGCGCTGCGCGCGCAGAGCGGCCTCGTCGTGTTCCTGTTCTATGCGGTTGCGGGTCTGGGCTGGGTGCTGCCCGCGATGCCGATCGTGGCCTGGATGCAGCGGCCGGACCGCGCATAGTCTGCCGTAACGACCTGTAGTAGAGTGCATCCAACCGTCCGGGGGCCGTCATGAATGCACTTTTCGCTCACGCGAGGACGCCTGCGTTCCGTCTGATCGCGCTGATCGCTACGCTCGCGATGGCCTGTATCCTCTCCATTCAGGGCGCCCCCCTGAAGAACCAGCACGCGCCGCGCGGCGTCGTTTCGCTCGAATTGGCGTGGACCGGCAAGAATGCGCGGGAGGTGGTTGATTCCTGGAAGGCGGACCGGCTGAAGCGCGCGGCCTACCGGCAAGTCCTGCTCGATTTCATTTTCATCGCCGGCTACACGGCACTGCTCATCGCAACCGCGCTGTCCTGCCAGCGCGCCACCAACGCGGCAGGCTTGACCTTCCTTGCGTGGACCGCGGGATTGGCTGCCTACGGCGCGCTTGCCGCCGGCATCTTCGATTGCCTCGAGAATATCGGCTTGCTGGGGATGCTCGCCGGCTGCACCACCACGCCGGTCGCGTTCATCACGGCGCTGTTCGCGAGCGCCAAGTTTATCCTCGCCGGTGCAATCCTGTTTCTCGCAGTGGTGACCTTTATCGCCGCCTAAGCCGCATCGACCCGGCGGAAGCCGTTCCATAGCGCCGTTGCGACGCCCGAGAGCAGCACCTTGGAATAGCGGCGCTGCTGATACTCGCCGTTGAGGGAAATGCGCGGCAGCGCCGTCAGATGCGCCGCATGCTCGGAAAACAGGACTCCCGGACGCGTCGTGACTGCGGTCTTGAATCCGACCTCGGCCGCAATGAGGAATTCGCGTGGGCCAGCCGACGTGCGATCGCCCACCGGATAGCTGAAATGCGCCGGCCGCTGGCCGAGCGCCGCCTCGATGGTCGAGGCGCCCAACTGCATCTCGCTGCGCACCGCCTCGTCCGTCGCCTTCTTGAGCATGACGTGATTGACGGTGTGCGCGCCGATCGTCGCGAGCGGGTCGCGCGCAACCTCGCCGATCTCCTGCCAGGTCATGCAAAGATCGTTGCAGATGGCAGCACTGTCGACACCGTACCGGGCGCCGAGGTCGCGCACCGTGTCGCGCAGCTCGTCCTCGCTGTCGAGGCTGCGCAGCCACCAGTAAATGTGGTCGAAGAGCTCGTATTTCGCCTCGGTCGAATGGCAATCGTAGCGCCGATCCTTGCCATCCATCACCAATGCGAGCCGGCTGACCCGCGCGATCACCGTTTCGAGGATGAGCCACCACAACTCGCCGGCGCGATCGGGAAAACTGGTCGGAATATAGATCGCGAATGGCGCATCGTATTTCTGCAGGATTGGCAAGGCGTAACGCGCATTGTCGCGATAGCCGTCATCAAACGTGAGGCAGGCGAAGCGGCGCCGGAAATCCTGTTCCACGAGGCGGCGATGCATCTCGTCGAGCGTGACGATGTCGGTATCCGAGCGGCGCAGTTCGCAGATCACGTCTTCGAGGAATTGCGGCGTGACCTCGAGCAGCCGGTTCGGCTGAAACGCGTCCGTGCGCGGGGGGCGCACATGATGGAGCGTGAAAATGGCGCCAACGCCGCCGAGAAGCGGCCGCAGCACGCGGTGGGCGCCCGAGAAATAGAGCGCCTCCATTCCACTGCGGAGGACGAGCTTCTTCAAACCGGGCAAGGCATTACCCGCCGTTTATGCCGCAACGCTTCCGATGCTCTCGGACTCGAGTGCCGGCGCTGTTCCATCGAACACCGCGATGTCGGCGAACCCTGCGTTTGCGAGGTTATCACGCGTCGCGTTGACCGAGTCATGGCTGGCGGCGCCCGCCACCAGTACGCCGCAGGGCGCAAGCCGCGCGATACGATCGGCGGGAACGTACGGCGCCGCTCCTGCGTCGATCACGATGTGGTCATAGGTCCGCGAGAGGGCGTCCATGGCGATGCTGAGCCGCTCGGACATGAAGATCATGGCGGCATCCGATCCGACCCGGCCGGCCGGCACGACCTGTACCCGCGAGATGCGATCACGCGTGATGATCTGGCCAAACGAGGCAGTCCCGCGCACGAGGTCGGCGATGCCGGGCGCGCGCGGATCGAGTGTGATCGAAGCGAGCTCGGGCCGCTCCAGCGCGAGGTCAACCATCACGACGCGCGCGTTCTGTGAAAGCGTGCGGGCGAGCGCGACCGCGGTCAGCGTCGCGCCATTGCCGGCGGCCGCGCCGATGACGGCGACCCGCCTGCCCGCCTCTCCTGCTTCGCGCAACGCGCTGGCAAGGAAATCGATGGTGACGTCGCTTGCCGGCTCCGTTGCCGCGGCAGCGGACGCAGCAGGTGGAGTTACCACCGGCTCGGCCTTGACCGGCTCCTGCGCGCTCTTGGTCCGCATGAAGCCCTTCGGAAACCAACGCCGTTTCGGTGAGGCTTCCGCCACGGGCGCCGCCGCCACTTCTGCCTCCGGCGCGACCGGAACGCCGGCGCGGTAGACATTGCCGGCGAGAAGCTCGCCGGTGGTGATGAAGCCCGCCGCGATAAACAGCGCGGCCAGCGTGGCGACCAGCACGATCGGCAGCTTCTTCGGGAAATAGGGCGTGTTCGAGACGAGCGCGCGCGAGATGATGCGCGCATCGGCGGGCGCCGATAGGCTGTCGCGCGCCGTCGCCTCGCGATATTTGGCGAGATAGGATTCGAGCAGATCGCGTTGCGCCTTGGCCTCGCGATCGAGCGCGCGCAGCTCGACGTCCTGCCCGTTGGTGGAGGCAGCCTGCTGCTTGAGCTGGTCGAGCGAGCTCTGCAGTGATTCGACCCGCGCGCCCGCAATCCTTGCATCGTTCTCGAGCGAGCGGGCAAGGCGCGCCGCCTCGTCCCTGATCTGCTTGTCGAGGTCGGCGATCTGCGCCTTGAGTTCCTTGATGCGTGGATGGCCGTCGAGCAGCGTCGAAGACTGCTCCGCGAGTTGAGCACGCAGCGTCACACGCTGCTCATTGAGCCTGCGGATCAGCTCGGAATTGATCATGTCGGAATATTCGACCGGCGCACCGCGCTTCAACACATCGCGGATGAACCTCGCCTTCGCCTCGAGATCGGCTTTCTGCGAGCGCGCGGCGGCAAGATCGCGGTTCGATTCGCCGAGTGTCTGGCTCGACAGCGTTGTGCCGTTGGGGCCGATAAACAAGTTGGTCTTGGCGCGGAATTCCTCGACCTTCGCCTCGGCTTCCGCCACCCGCTTGCGCATGGTCTCGATTTCACCGCCGAGCCATCGGCCGGCCGCGCGCGTCTGCTCCTGGCGGGCATTTTGCTGGAAGGTGAGATAATTGTCGGCGACCGCATTGGCCACACGCGCGGCAAGCTCCGGGTCGGCGGACTGAAACTCGATCGCAACGACGCGCGACTTCTCGACCTGAAACACGGTGAGTCGCTCGTAATAGGCTTCGAGAACGCGCTCCTCGGGCGTCATGCTCAGCGGGTCCTTCGCGAGACCGAGGAAGCCGAGCGAATAGCGCATCAGCGACACGCCGCGCAGCGTCGAATCGAACTCCGGAAGCTCGCCGAGCTTGAGCTGCTTGACGACCTGCCGCGCGAGGTCGCGCGACAGCGCGAGCTGCACCTGGCTCGTCACGGCCTCCTGGTCGACCGTGCGCTCCCGATCCATCGAGTTCTGCTCGGCGACCGGCCGGAAGAAGATGTTCTCGCGACCCTCGATCAGGACGCGCGCTTCGGATTTGAATTTCGGGGTGATGAGATTGACGCCGACGAACGTCAGCGCCGCGATCGCAAGCGCTGGACCGAACACCCACCATTTCTTGCGCAGCAATGCGCGGCCGACGGCGCCGAGATCGAGCTCGCCGTCTCGCGCGTCGTTTGCCACCACGCGGCCCTGTTCACTCATCGCCGACTCCAACTGTACGCGACCCAAGGCGTCCCCTGCTGCCCATCAGAACCCATTATGGTTGCCGTCACGTTAATTCTGGTAGCGGAGGAGGCGTTAGTGAGGGTTTGTTAACCATGTAACGCCTTAATCGGGCTCATCGGTCGTCCTTTCACGGCGCGGATTCGGGTCCCCATGCGGTCAAGCCGCTTCCTCATATTGACACTTGCGGCTGTCGCGCTTGCGGGCTGCATGCAGACCGGCGGACCCGGGCCGTTCGCGCGCAACGCGCCGCCCCTCATGCAGCAGGACATCACGCTGCCCGCGATGCTCCGCCCTGCTCCGGTGCGGACCGGACAGCCATACGTGGTCGCCCAACCCGGCGTGGTAGCGCAGCCGCTCGGCGCGCCGGTGGCGGAGCCTCAGCCGATCATGCCGCAGGCGGTCGCGATGGGTCCCGAAGAATCCGGATACGGACTCGATTCCGGCGACAAGCTGCGTGTCGTGGTATTCGGGCAGGACGGCCTGAGCGCATCCTATTCGGTCGATACCAGTGGCAACATCACGATGCCGCTGATCGGAGCGGTGCCCGCCCGCGGCCGAACGCCCGGACAATTGCAGGCCGCGATTGCCGCAAAGCTGCGCCAGGGATACGTGCGCGAGCCGCATGTTGCCGTCGAGGTCGAGACTTATCGCCCGTTCTTCATCCTCGGCGAGGTCACCCTGCCGGGCCAGTATCCGTATGTTGCGAACATGACAGTGGAGACCGCTGTGGCGATTGCGGGCGGCTATACCCCGCGCGCTTATAAACAGCGCATCGAGATCAGCCGGCAGGTGAACGGCCTGACCGAGAAACGGGTGGTATCGCCCAACTATCCGGTGACGCCCGGCGATACCATCAAGATCGCCGAGCGCTGGTTCTAGGCCAGATGCCAGGGGCCGCTCGAGCCCTCAAAATTCTTCACGTCCTGCGGTCACCCGTCGGCGGCCTGTTCCGTCATGTGGTTGACCTTGCCCGCGCGCAGGCGGTTCGCGGCCACCAGGTCGGCATCGTGGCGGATTCATCCACCGGCGGTGCACGCGCGGACACGGCATTCGAATCGCTTCGCGGACAGCTTGCGCTCGGACTGACGCGCGTCCCGATGAGCCGGCATGTCGGCTTGAGCGATCTTTCCGCGCAGCGGCACGTGGCGCGCCGGGCACGCGAGACGGGCGCCGACATCCTGCACGGCCATGGCGCCAAGGGCGGCGCATATGCGCGGCTGTGCAACGGCGCAGTCCGGGTCTACACGCCGCACGGCGGCAGTCTACATTACGGCCGCGGTTCTCCTGTCGGCCTTCTCTATCTCACGCTCGAGCAGGTGCTGATGCGCCGCACCGAGCTGTTTCTGTTCGAGAGCCGATACGGACGCGATGTCTTCACTGCAAAGATCGGCGTACCAGGCGGACTTGTCCGCGTGGTGCACAACGGCGTGACCGCGGACGAGTTTGCTGAAATCGCCCCGCAGGCTGACGCCACCGACATCGTATTCGTCGGCGAACTACGCATGCTCAAAGGGATCGACGTGCTGCTCGATGCGCTCGCGCAGCTTACGCGCGAGCGCGCGGTTACCGCGACAATCGTCGGCGACGGGCCGGACGCCGCGCAGTTTCGCGCCCAGACGGAGCGGCTCGGCCTATCCGGCGCGGTTCGCTTCCTCTCACCGATGCCGGCGCGCGACGCCTTCAAGCTCGGCCGCCTGTTCGTGGCGCCGTCTCGCGCCGAGTCGCTCCCCTACATTGTGCTCGAAGCTGCTGCTGCTGCTGTTCCGATCATCACGACAAATGTCGGCGGGATTCCCGAAATTTTCGAGGCGCAGGCGGCAAGCCTCGTCCCGCCGGACGATGCGCGTGCGCTCGCGCGCGCCATCGCCGCCGCGCTCGGCGATCCGGCACGCCTTGGTAACGAAGCATTAACCCTGCGCGCCCGCGTGCAGGCTGAATTTTCTGCTGAGGCGATGGCAGAGCATGTGCTCGCCGCCTACGGCGCGGCGCTTGACCAGTTCCGCGCGCAAACAAATTGAACAAACACCTAAGCCTTTCTTGAAACTTTTGCCTTAGACCACCTGCGTTTGTGGGGCGTATCGTCGGGTGGTTCGCGATGTCGATGATGAATTTTGACGCCAGCGGAATCGCGCAAGCCGCGGCCTCGATAGCGCCGACGCGCGCAAAGCCCCAGCTCTCCCCGCTCGCCCAGCTCGTCGCCGCCCAGCACATCATGCCGGCGTTCTCGCCCATCGTGGTTGCCGGAATCGTGCGCGCGTTCGAATTCCTGCTCATCGGGGCGATCGGCGTCGCGACGTATTTCGGTTATGTCTACAACGCTTACGGCCACGTCTTCGACTGGTACTATATCGCGACCGCCTTCGCGGTTGCGGGCCTTGCGATGATCGCGTTCCAGGCCGCGGACATCTACCAGATCCAGGCCTTCCGCAATCCGGTCAGCCAGTGCGCGCGCCTCACCGTCGCATGGTCGATCGTGTTTCTGGTGCTCGTCGCGATCGTGTTCTTCGCGCAGTTGGGCGGCATGTATTCGCGCCTGTGGCTCACGAGCTACTACGGCATCGGTCTGTTCGCGCTCTACGGTGCGCGCCTCTTTCTCTTCGGCATCGTGCGCCGCTGGACCCGCGAGGGCCGGCTCGACCGCCGCGCCGTCGTGGTCGGCGGCGGCAATCCCGGCGAGCATCTCGTGACCGCACTGGAGCGCCAGCGCGACTCCGACGTGCGCCTGGTCGGCGTGTTCGACGACCGCGGCGACGATCGCGCGCCGACCGCCTGCGCTGGCTTGCAGAAGCTCGGAACGGTCGACGACCTTGTCGAATTCGCGCGCCGCACCCGCGTCGATCTGGTGATCTTCTCGCTGCCGATCTCTGCCGAGAGCCGCATCCTGCAGATGCTCAAGAAGCTGTGGGTGCTCCCCGTCGACATCCGCCTTTCGGCGCACACCAACAAGCTCCAGTTCCGTCCGCGCTCCTACTCCTACATCGGCTCGGTACCGGTGCTCGACGTGTTCGACCGGCCGATCGCCGACTGGGACGTCGTGATGAAATGGCTGTTCGACAAGATCGTCGGCGGTCTCGCATTGCTCGCCGCTCTCCCGGTGATGGCGGTGGTCGCGCTC
>Ga0310811_10015029_pt1 | contig 10115 bp, 10 predicted proteins | sample YCmetagenome_FD_207642 | JGI IMG/M metagenome (GOLD analysis project Ga0310811, IMG submission 207642) | Soil microbial communities from experimental microcosm in Duke University, North Carolina, United States - YC | ecosystem: Engineered > Artificial ecosystem > Soil microcosm > Unclassified ...
GAGAGTCGTCTCGGTTACTGCTTCCATGCTCATCGCTGCGATCTTCGCGGCTCCAGCCGACGCGTTCGCCGCGTCTAGCGCGACTGATACGGCCTCGGCCACGCCCGCCCCGAATAAATCACACGAGGCCCCAAAGGCCGTCAAAAAGAATCTTGCTGCATCGAAACCGGTTGCCGTATCTGACGACAAATCACGCAAAAAACGTGTCACCTACAAGCTGAGGTCGCGTGGGCATCACGGTGCGTTGCGCAAGGTCGCGTTCGAGCCCCATACGCAGCCGTTCAAGCTGCAGGAAGGGGCTGTCGCCCTTGCATTGCGCTCGAATATTGCCTATGTCGTCGATCAGAACACGTCTGAATCGCTTTTCGATAAAAACTCGCATTCCGTTGTGCCCATCGCATCGATTACGAAGCTGATGACATCGATGGTTGTGCTCGATTCGAAGGAGCCGTTGGACGAAAAGATCGAAGTGACGGATGACGATCGCGATTACGAGAAGCACACGGGCTCGCGTCTTTCCGTTGGATCGGTACTGTCGCGCGAGGACATGCTTCATATCGCGCTGATGGCGTCCGAGAACCGCGCCGCGGCGGCGTTGTCGCGCTACTATCCCGGTGGCCGCCCGGCCTTCCTGGCAGCGATGAATGCCAAGGCGAAGGCGCTTGGCATGACCGACACCCATTTTGAGAATCCTACCGGGTTGACTAGCCACAACGTCTCGACGGCTCGCGATCTGGTCAAGATGATCGAGGCGGCCTACCAGTACCCGCTCATCCGACGGTTCTCGATCGACCACAGCTATACGGTCAATACGGGCAAGCGGGTCATTGCGTACAACAGCACCAACGCGCTGGTGCGAAACCCGTCATGGGATATTGGTCTGCAAAAAACGGGCTTTATCAATGAGGCGGGCGAATGTATGGTGATGCAGGCGACGATCGATAATCGCCCCGTCATCATTGTGTTGCTCGATTCGTTGGGTAAATACTCGCGTTTTGCCGACGCCGCACGCCTGCGCACTTGGCTCGACAACGGCGGCGATCAGCGCATGACAAGCGCCGACGCGACTGGAAGCGGGACCTGATCGGAGTGTTCGCTCCGGTGCAGTCATGAAAAAAAAGCCCCGTCCTGCTGGAACGGGGCTTTTTTTCGGGTTCGCGGTTCGTGAAGCCACGAGCGCACTCCATTGAGCCGTCGCAGACAGCGGGCCCCGCACCGAGTTCAGCCGGTTTTTGCAGCCCTCGTGACGTTTTCGCCGTTGCTCGCTTCGGCGGAGACAACCGTGTCGGGGCGATATCCAAGCGATTCAGAGATAACAAGCGCCGTCTGGCTCAAATGGTCGAGCCATGCTTCTTGCAGTCGGTCAGCCGGGGCGGATAGCGAGAGGCCGGCAACCAGCTTGCCGGTATCGTCGTAAATGCCAGCTGCGATGCAGCGCACGCCCAACTCAAGCTCTTCGTTATCGCGGGCACATGCCTGTTGGCGCACCTGCGTCAATTCGCGTTCGAGCTTGGAGATGTCGGTAATGCTGTTCTGCGTGTGCCCGGAAAGTCCCGTTCGCGTCGCGTAGGCGCGCACGCGCGAGGCTTCGTCTGCCGCAAGAAAAAGCTTGCCCACGGACGTAAGGTGCAGTGGCGCGCGCCCGCCGATTGCCCGCACGACTTGCATGCCCGAGCGCTCGGAGTACGCGCGTTCGATGTAGACGATCTCGTCACCCTGACGCACGGACAAATTGACTGTCTGGCCCGTCAATCGATGAAGCTCGCGCATAGGAGTCAGCGCCGCATCGCGCACCGACAGCCGTGCTTTGACGAGGTTGCCAAGCTCGAGCAGGCGCATGCCGAGCCGGTAGGTTCCGGGATCCGAGCGATCGACAAGGCGACAAGTCACCATGTCGTTGAGGATGCGGTGCGCCGTTGACGGATGAAGCTCCGTGCGTAAGGCGAGTTCCTTGAGACTGACCGGGTCGCTATGTGCCGCGAGCGCGTCCAGTAGGCGCATCATGCGCTCGATGACCTGGATCGATGTTTTGGTGTCCGGGTTCGTGTCGCTCATCGTCGATCTGAGGGCGCAGAGCAAAAGACCATTGTATCTCGTATCGTGAAAAAAGCGAACGCATGCCGAATGGTCGGTTGGCGCCATTCGGGGGAATTTCCCGTAGTCAATGTAAATAAACCACGCATAATGGCAACGTTCTTCTCAACGGAGTCGACATGCGAGTCGGATTGTACGTCACCTGCCTCATCGACCTGATGCGCCCTGAGATCGGTTTTTCGGTCGTCAAGCTGATCGAGGCCGCTGGGTTCGAGGTAGTTGTGCCGCCTGCGCAGACCTGCTGCGGGCAACCCGCCTACAACTCGGGCGAGCGGCGGATTGCACGCGATCTGGCGGAGAAGCTGCTGCGGGAATTCGAACAGTTCGACTATGTGGTCGTGCCTTCGGGATCCTGTGCGGGCATGATCGCGGTGCACTACAACGACCTTTTCCAGGACGACCCTGAGCTAATGGGCCGCTTTGGGCAGTTGCGCGTCAAAGTGTACGAGTTGACCGATTTCCTCGTCAATGTGGCGAAGATCGAGTTGCCACGCGGCAGCTTTGTGGGCCCGGTGACGTATCACGATTCGTGCTCGGGTCTGCGTGAATTGGGCATCAAGGCGCAACCCCGCGCGCTGCTTGCGCAAGTGGGCGTCGAAATCGCGGAAATGACGGGGTGCGAGCACTGTTGCGGTTTCGGCGGGACGTTCGCGCTCAAGTACGGCAATATCTCGACGGCGATCGTGGACGAGAAGTGCGAGAACATCCGCGCAAGCGGGGCGGAAACCGTCGTGCTCGGCGACCTCGGCTGTATGCTGAACATCGAAGGGCGCCTGCGGCGCGCCGGCGATTCGACGACGCGCGTCCTCCATATCGCCCAAGTGCTGGCTCAAGACGTGCGGGACGTCTGATTCGCCCGACCTTTCTCGTTACACGGGGCCTTCATGCAAGTCCAATCGATTCACTTCAAAGCGCGGGCAAAAGACAGTCTCGGCAACGCGCGTCTTCAGCGCAACCTGACGAAGTTGTCGACGAAGTTTGTCTCAGCTCGTGCAGTTGCCATGGAAGCGATCGACTTCCAGGCGACGCGTGCCGAACTGAAGGCGCGCCGCGACCGCGCGTTGGCCAACCTCGACGTCTGGCTCGAAACATTCGAGCGCGAAGCGGCGCGACGCGGCACGACGGTCCTGTTCGCCGAGACCACGCGCGACGCGGCACGCCTTGTCGCCGAAATCGCCCGCAAGCACGAGGTCAAAAAGGTCATCAAGACGAAATCGATGGTCTCCGAGGAAATGCGCCTGAACGCAGTGCTCGGCGAAATGGGCGTGCAGTCGATGGAGACGGATCTCGGCGAGTACATCCTGCAGCTCAACGACAACGAGCCACCGAGCCACATCATCGCCCCGGCGCTGCACAAGGACAAGGATGAGGTTGCCGATCTCTTCGCCAGGAAGCACGCTCGCGCACGCCTGACCGACATCCCGGAGATGACGCATGAGGCGCGCGAGATGCTGCGGCCCCACTTCATGTCTGCCGACATGGGCGTGACGGGCGGCAACTTCTTGATCGCCGAGACGGGTTCGGTCGTACTCGTCACCAACGAGGGGAACGAGGGGATGTGCACGGTGATGCCGCGTGTGCATGTCGCTGTGACGGGCATCGAAAAGGTGCTGCCGACGCTCGAGGATCTCGCAGTTGCCATGCGGCTCTTGCCGCGCTCGGCCACAGGGCAGGCGGCATCGAATTATTTTTCGCTGCTGACGGGCCATCGAGGCGAGCAGGACGGCGATGGCCCGGAGCACAACTATGTGGTGCTCGTCGACGGCGGGCGTACCGGCCTTATCGGCGGGGCATTTCAAGAGATGCTGCGCTGCATCCGCTGCGGCGCATGCATGAATCATTGCCCGGTGTATCAGAAGATCGGCGGTCACGCGTACGGCTGGGTCTACCCAGGCCCGATGGGCTCCGTCCTCACACCGAGTTACACGGGGCTCGACAAAGCACTCGACTTGCCGCAGGCGGCCACGCTGTGCGGAGAGTGCAACAGTGTTTGTCCTGTCGGCATTCCCATTTCGGATCTGCTGCGAAAGCTCCGTGAAAAGCAAGTGGAACGGCGCCTGCGCCCGCCTGCGGAGCGCGCGGCGCTCGCTGTATGGGGCTTTCTCGCGGTAAGGCCGTCGCTGTATGGGCTCGTCACCAAGCTGGCCGTACGCGTGCTCGAAAAAATGGGGGGGCGCAATCGGTCGATCGCACGTTTGCCGTTCGGCCAGGGATGGACAGCGACGCGTGAGATGCCGGCCCCAGTCGGTCGCACATTCCGCGAGCTATACGCCGCCCAGCGCAGTCACGTAGACAGCACCAAGCGCGGGCGTCATGTGGGCACGTCTTAATCGATTGTTGGTTGTCCCGCAATAGTCTTTTCTCTTTTCGCATCTTTGTTTTGATAGCTGTCAGCTATAGAATTACTCTTCGTGATAGGGTTGGTGCGTGAGCAGCACGCGCCTGCTGAGATGAAGAGGGGCGTAAAGATGAAAACGGCAATTTTGACCTATTGGCCGCTCGCGGTAGCGGTGACGCTCGGTGGGCTTGCGGCGGCGCAGGCGTACGGCAGCAAGGCGCCGCACACGCCGTTGGCGGTGGAACAAGTGGGCGCTGAACTGGCGCGCACGGTCTCATATGGCTTGATCGATGATCGTTCGGCGTTGCCGTCGCCGGTTGAGACGCGTGGCGTTTCCAGTTCCGAGCTGCAGCAAGCGTCATAAGCGCGGCGAACCTATAATGGCGGGTCGGCTTTACATGGGGCCTGAGTAAGCACCAAAGCGCTAACGGCTCTGCATGGGCCGGAGTAGGCGCTAAAGCGCTAACAGCTCTGCATGGGACTGGAGTAGGCGCTAAAGCGCCAACTCCGGTCGACATCCGGTCGACACTCGTAATCGTCCCTGATCTACCGATTGGATTTCATCTCGATGAAAACTGTCGCTGTCTGCTTCGTGTGTCTGGGCAACATCTGTCGTTCGCCAACGGCTGAGGGCGTCCTGCGCGCGCAAATCGAAGCGGCAGGCTTGCAGAATCGCATCATCGTCGATTCGGCTGGCACGGGCGACTGGCACGCGGGTCAAGCGCCGGATGAGCGTGCACAAGCCGCCGCGCGCCAACGCGGGTACGATCTGTCACTGCTGCGCGCCCGGCAAGTGGTGCACGAAGATTTCGAACGATTCGATCTGCTGCTCGCGATGGATGAAGCAAATCTCGGCCAATTGCGCCAGCTTTGCCCCGCCCATCATCGAGCCAAGGTGCGGCTTTTGATGGAATTTGCGCAACAGCCGGCTTTGCGTGAGGTACCCGACCCGTTTTTTGGCGGAAACGAGGGCTTCGAGCAGGTGCTGGATCAATGCGAATCGGCTTGCCTCGGGCTTCTCGCCCACCTGCGCACTGCGCTCACAGACCGGGTGGTGTGACCGGGGAGTAGGCAGGAATCAGCACTCCGTCCCCAAAGCCCACAATCGAGACGCGGATACTTGACTAAATCTGTCATGTATTTATACTCGAGTGCAATTGTCAAGAATTCCGGTTTCCCCGCATACCATGAGACTCACCACAAAGGGCCGTTTCGCCGTTACGGCGATGATTGACTTGGCGCTTCGCCAGGATCAAGGGCCGGTGACGCTCGCCGGCATCAGCCAGCGTCAGCGCATTTCGCTGTCTTACCTGGAGCAACTGTTCGGCAAGCTGCGTCGCCACGAGATCGTGGAATCGGTGCGCGGGCCGGGTGGCGGTTACAACCTTGCGCGCAGGGCCAAAGAGGTGACGGTCGCGGACATCATCATCGCCGTCGACGAGCCGCTCGATGCGACGCAGTGCGGCGGCAAAGGGTCGTGCGAAGGCACGAAGCAGAGCGACGGTCACTGTATGACGCACGAGCTTTGGTCGACGCTGAACCAGAAAATGGTCGAGTACCTCGATTCGGTTTCGCTGCAAGATCTGGTCGATCAGCAGCGCTCGCGCGAGGGCGCCTCGACTGTGCTCCATGACCGGCGCAACGAGCCGGAGTCACTCGAGCCGACACGGCACGCGATAGGCCCCAACTCGGTGTTCAATATCGCCAATACGTAACCCCGTAACCCGATTTCAATGCGCCGCTGATCGGAAGAACGGCAACGCGTTTCACGCAGGGCGCTGTACGCAAAAACAAAGAGATTTCCCCCGGAGTCAATTGATGATCAACGATATGCCCCACCTGCCCATCTACATGGACTACAGTGCGACGACGCCTGTTGATCCACGCGTGGCGGATAAGATGATTCCTTACTTGCGGGAGCAGTTCGGCAACCCCGCGTCACGCAGCCATTCCTATGGATGGGATGCGGAGCGCGCGGTCGAGGAGGCCCGCGAGCAAGTCGCGGCACTCGTGGGTGCCGATCCGCGCGAAATTGTGTGGACCTCAGGGGCGACGGAGTCGAACAACCTGGCGATCAAGGGCGCTGCCCACTTCTATCACAGCCGTGGCAAGCACATCGTCACGCTCAAGACCGAGCACAAGGCCGTGCTTGATACCTGCCGGGAACTCGAGCGCCAGGGCTTTGAGGTGACCTATCTCGACGTGCAAGAGGACGGACTGATCGATCTCGAAGCGTTCAAGGCGGCGCTGCGTCCCGACACGATTCTTGCTTCGGTCATGTTCGTGAACAACGAGATCGGCGTCATCCAGGACATCGAGGCGATCAGTGAGATCTGCCGCGCGAAGAACATCGTGTTCCATGTCGACGCGGCGCAGGCCACGGGCAAGGTCGAAATCGACTTGAGCCGCCTGAAGGTCGATCTGATGTCGTTTTCGGCGCACAAGACCTATGGTCCGAAGGGCATCGGTGCGCTCTATGTGCGACGCAAACCGCGTGTGCGTATCGAGGCACAAATGCACGGCGGCGGTCATGAGCGCGGCATGCGCTCCGGCACGCTGGCGCCCCACCAGATCGTGGGCATGGGTGAAGCGTTTCGCATCGCCCGCGAGGAAATGGCCACGGAGAACGAGCGCGTGCGCGCGCTGCGTGACCGGTTGCTGCGCGGCCTCTCGGAGATGGAAGAGGTCTACGTGAATGGCGACATGGAGCGCCGCGTCGCGCACAACCTCAACGTGAGCTTCAACTTCGTCGAGGGCGAGTCGCTGATCATGGCGGTGAAGGACGTCGCCGTTTCGTCAGGCTCCGCATGCACGTCGGCTTCGCTCGAACCGTCGTATGTGTTGCGTGCGCTGGGCCGCAACGACGAACTCGCGCACAGCTCGATCCGCTTCACGGTGGGCCGTTTCACGACGGAGCAAGAGGTGGATTACGTCGTCGATCTGCTGAAGAAGAAGATCGGCAAGTTGCGCGAACTCTCTCCGCTTTGGGAAATGCATCAGGACGGCATCGACCTGTCGACGATCAAGTGGGCAGCGCATTGAATTGAACGACAAAAGGGCTGCGGCGCGCACGGCCGCCGCGGCGCGATGAAACGAATCTAGGAGTTTTGACCATGTCTTACAGCAGCAAAGTGTTGGATCACTACGAGAATCCCCGTAACGTCGGTTCGTTCGCGAAGGATGACGACGCTGTGGGCACCGGCATGGTCGGCGCACCCGCTTGCGGCGACGTCATGAAGCTGCAAATCCGCGTCGGCGAAAACGGCATCATCGAAGACGCCAAGTTCAAGACGTACGGGTGCGGCTCGGCTATCGCGTCGAGCTCGCTGGTCACCGAATGGGTCAAGGGCAAGTCGCTCGACGAGGCGCTCGCGATCAAGAACACGCAAATCGCGGAGGAACTGGCCCTGCCGCCGGTGAAAATTCACTGCTCGATCCTCGCTGAGGATGCCATCAAAGCCGCAGTGGCCGATTACCGGCAACGCCATGCCGACGGTGCCGGCGAAGCGGCGCAAGAGGCCAACCAGCAAGTTGCTTGAATGAGCTATGGCAATCACATTGACTGACAAGGCGGCGCAGCACGTTCAGAAGTTCTTGGTGCGTCGCGGCAAGGGCGTTGGTCTGCGGCTCGGCGTCCGGACGACGGGCTGCTCGGGCCTCGCCTACAAGCTCGAGTATGTCGATGAGATCGAGCCTGAAGACCAAGTCTTCGAGTCCAACGGCGTGAAGGTCGTGGTCGACCCGAAGAGCCTTGCCTACATCGACGGCACGGAGCTCGACTTTGCGCGCGAAGGGTTGAACGAGGGATTCAAGTTCAACAATCCGAACGTGAAGGATGAGTGCGGCTGCGGCGAATCGTTCCGCGTCTAGCGGATCGCCCCGTTGCGCTGGAGCGGCGTTGACGCCGTGTGCCTACTGGGCTCGACGGGGGAAACGCGTAATTTTCTCGCTGTGGTCCCCGTGTGCTTGATCGGAAAAAGAGGGCGGCGAAGGCCGCCTTTTTGTTCTCCGGGGCGACGCCGACGCACACTCACTCCGTCATCGGCGCCTGCCGAATACGTGCTAATTCCTTGCCGCGCGGCAACGCCGTGGCGCGACCGACAACCGACTTTCATGGCCTCGATCCAACAAAGCCACTTCGAACTTTTTCATCTGCCGACGCAGTTTGCCCTCGACGCCAGTGCGCTGGAGACGGCCTATCGCACGGTGCAGGCCCAGGTGCACCCGGACAAGTTCGCAGCCGCGGGCGATGCGCAAAAGCGCATTGCCATGCAATGGGCGGCGCGTGCCAACGAGGCCTACAGCACGTTGCGAGACCCGTTGAAGCGGGCCGCATACCTGCTGTCGTTGCGGGGTGTCGACGTCGGCGCCGAAAACAATACGGCGATGGAACCGGCTTTCCTCATGCAGCAGATGGAGTGGCGTGAGCGTGTCGAGGATGCTGCAGGCGCGAGAAACGTTGGCGAGTTGGTCAGCTTGCTCGATGAATTGCGGGACGAGGAGCGGGGTCGTTTGGCTAAACTCGGTGCGCTCGTCGATAGCGGTGCCGATCAGGCCGCAGCCGAGGCGGTGCGGCAGCTGATGTTCATCGAGCGTGTCGTGGCTGAAGTCGGCACGCAAATCGAAAGGCTCGAGCACTGAAGCCTCTTCTACTTTTCAGGCGCCTGTATTTTGCTGCGGGCTCGGCGAGAGCCGGCTCATAATGGCGGGGCACGAAACCCCGATAAGAACCCCACATGGCTTTACTGCAAATCTCCGAACCCGGCATGGCGCCCGCGCCGCACCAGCGTCGTCTTGCCGTTGGCATCGATCTAGGAACGACAAACTCGCTCGTCGCCGCGCTGCGCAGCGGCGTTCCCGACGCACTGCCCGATGATGGCGGGCGCGTCCTGCTTCCGTCGGTCGTGCGCTACCTCGCCGACGGTGGGCGCCGTATCGGACACACGGCGAAGGAAGAGGCGGCGACCGATCCGCGTAACACGATCGTCTCCGTCAAACGTTTCATGGGGCGGGGCAAGGCCGAGGTAGAGGGCGCCGAGAACGCGCCGTACGACTTTGTCGATGCGCCCGGGATGGTGCAAATCCGCACCGTCGCCGGGGTAAAGAGCCCTGTCGAAGTTTCTGCCGAAATTCTGGCCACGCTGCGCCAGCGCGCCGAAGACACGCTCGGCGACGAACTGGTCGGCGCCGTCATCACCGTGCCGGCCTACTTCGATGAGGCGCAGCGCCAAGCGACGAAAGACGCGGCGCGCCTCGCCGGGGTCAACGTGCTGCGGCTCTTGAATGAGCCGACCGCGGCGGCCATCGCCTATGGGCTCGATCAGGGAGCGGAAGGGCTTTACGCCGTCTATGACCTCGGCGGCGGCACTTTCGACCTGTCGATTCTCAAGCTCACGAAGGGTGTTTTCGAGGTGCTGGCCACGGGCGGCGACTCAGCTTTGGGTGGCGATGATTTCGATCACGTTCTGTTTCGTCATGTGCTGAACGAAGCCAGGCTCGCGCCGCAAGACCTTACGCCCGAGGATGTGCGTCATCTGCTCGATTGCGTGCGCGCCACGAAGGAAGGTTTGTCGACGGCGGCCGAAGTCCGCCTCGAAGCGACGCTCTCGAACGGCACGCGGATTGCCCAATCGATTACCGAGTCTGTATTTGCATCGCTAGTCGAACAACTCGTCGAGCGCAC
>Ga0310811_10015030_pt1 | contig 10114 bp, 9 predicted proteins | sample YCmetagenome_FD_207642 | JGI IMG/M metagenome (GOLD analysis project Ga0310811, IMG submission 207642) | Soil microbial communities from experimental microcosm in Duke University, North Carolina, United States - YC | ecosystem: Engineered > Artificial ecosystem > Soil microcosm > Unclassified ...
CGCTTGCTGAAGAACGATGTTAAGTATCGGTTTGTGATTGATATTGCCTCGCTGAAGTAGATGAACGTTCAGGACACCTCATGTCCCACGACGAGGGCATAGGGGGTTTTCGGTATCAAGTCATGACTCAGGTTACTAATTGGTTTGAACGAAAATTTGAGTTCGCGTTTCCCGTCGAGCAACGCGCAACCTTGATGGTGCGTTTGCGGGGAACTCCGGCGCGTCTCGAGGAAATGCTGCGTAGCGCTGCGCCGGATGCGCTGGTAAAGCGGCCCGGCGACAAGTGGTCTGCGCAGGAACATGCCGGACATCTTGAAGACCTCGAAACCCTGTGGCTGGCCCGAGTTGACGATTACTTAAAAGGTGGGCAGGACCTCACCGCGGCCGACCTGACGAATCGCAAGACGCATGAAGCCCGGCACAACTTGCGTTCTGCGGAAGATATTCTGGCCGCTTTCCGGTCGGCCCGCTTGCACCTGGTGGATCGAGTGTCGGAACTTCCCACGGAAATCTTTTCAAGGACGAAGCTTCATCCCCGGCTGAAGCAGCCAATGCGACTGGTGGACCACCTATACTTCGCCGCCGAGCACGATGATCATCATCTGGCAAAGATCTGGGAACTGATCTTCCGAACTGCGTAGTCCCATCGCTTACTTTGGTTCTATGCCCGCCGTGTCCGGTCGGTACCTCGTGCCATTGTCCTGGCTCCCATAAACTGGTCGCAGGTGAGACATGACGGTTGACGAGGAATTAACTCTGCTCGAATCCCAGCTGCGACGGCTGAAGATCGAGTACGAAGTTTTCTTCAACAATCCGCAGAAGAAACCGCCTTCCGACCTGGAATGGAAGGTGCTGGCGCTGCTGCGCAAATTTTCCGACGGCAGCCGCATGAGCTTTGGACAACGTTTTCGCTACACCGAACTGGCGCAGCGTTATGCCATCTACAGCGATCTCTGGCGCAAGAAGTCGCGAATTAGAGAAGAAGGTTACCGTCGCCCGCAGGATGCGCTGCTGTCAGTTCAGGGCGTCAGGATTGAGGAGCATGTTCCAGAGCACAAAGTCTACGGCGTAAGCCACGCGGCGCGGCCGTTCGCCATCGACTGCGCTGACGCAAACTCGGAGCGCGAGAAGGTCGAGAAGTTGTTCAACGCCTTGAGTGAGGCCAAGAAAAAAGCCGGAGAGAATGTCTCCGGCTCGCTCGCAAGCTTTTCATCGTTCGTTCAAAAGAAGACCGAGCAGATTCGCAAGCAATATGGCTGCGCGCGCGTCGAGTACATCGTCGATGTCGCCGATGGCAAGGTTAAGCTGACGGCAAAAGCGAAAACCTAGTCGTGATCGCCTTCAGCCAGGTTTTCGGCTTCTAAATCGACAACAACTTATGGAAAAACGTCCTGTAGCGTTGAAAGGCAACGCGCAGGTCCTCGGTTGAGACTGAGTCTCCGCGGTCCCACTGCTTCTCCAGCTTCGATCTTTCTTCAGCAAACACTTCCGCCAGCCGTTTCATGGCTGAAGCCACCAGGCTGTCCGCCTGCTCAACGGCTTTGCGAGGTTCGTCCACAAACGCCGTCTGAATCTCTTTCCAACGCGTGCGCAGGCTTTCAAGCTCGTTATTGGGAAACAAGGGAGTTGAGTCGTGTTCGTCACGAATGGGCTGCAGGTTGTTCGGGTTTGCGGCCCGTTCGGAGGCTACAGGTTTCGGCTCTCCAGGTTCCGGTCTCTCGTCTTCTATTCGACGAGGCCCCTGGGCCAGGTCGGCAGTGGTGATTTCTTCTTCGGGAAGGTCTTTTCTCAGCGGCGTAGCCATCATGCGCTCCTTTGGTTAGCTTGAGGTTGGTCGAGCAGTTCCTGGAACAGGGTTCGATAGTGGACCATCGCCTGGCGCAGATCTTCCGTGCTGGCCTCGCCTTTACTGTGGCGACGGGCGATGGCATGTGCTGCGCGGTAGTTTTCAACCACTACCGGATGATCCACGGAAATGTCAGCGGCACGTTGATCGAAATCGCCCATCGGGTAACCGCGAGCCTGCATAGCATCCATAACGAGCGAGTCTGCAAGGGTCACGGCTCCTTTAGGATCGTCAACGAACCGGCTTTGCACGTCATTCCATCGGTAAAGAAAGTTTGAACGGTCGGCTGTGGTGAGCGGACGCAACTTGAACTTGTCGTGCCGCTTTTCGCGAAACTCCAGTACGCCTTCTGCCTTGCGCACATCCCCTTCGCGACGGACTACACGATCGTACTCCGGGCCGAAGTGTTCACGTAATTGTTGGCTTCTGCGTCTGCGGGCAATCCCCCAGACGATGGCAGCAATCGCAATCAACACGATCACCGCAACCACAATCATCAATGGACTTAAATTCATTTCCTCCTCCCGCTTGCGGGTTGAACGATCATGGGATTCGATTCGGGCGAGGAGTGTTGTCCGTGAAAAACTCTGGGAGAAATCGGTGGCGTAACGAGGAGAACTGCTTAAGTTTGGCGTCCCCGACGGGATTTGAACCCGTGTTACCGCCGTGAAAGGGCGATGTCCTAGGCCGGACTAGACGACGGGGACGCTGAAAAAGTGAAAAGGGCCTGCGATCACCGGATCACAGCGATTCGCACTGGCGAACCGAGCAGTGACCGTGACTACCAGCATATCAAAATCGGGTTTAGGGGGAAGGCGGTGTTGCGGTCTTGGGAAAATTCGGGAGACAAAGCGGAGGACGAGGCGCCTGACGCTACTCACGAAACCCTTGCCCCTCCTGTCCGTGTTTAAATGGATGCCGTAGCGGCGCCGGCCAACAGGCCTACGCAGCATTTGAGACGAGGAGCACTGGATTTGCATCTAAATCAACAGGCGCTAAGCGTCGAAGGATTGAGAAAATCCTTTCGCTCGGGTGCCTCAGAACTGGTGCTCTTTGACAATCTTTCGTTCGAATTGGCACGCGGGGAGATGCTGGCGATCGTGGGAGCCTCAGGCTCCGGGAAAAGCACGTTGCTGCATATCCTCGGAGCGGTTGAGAAACCTTCTTTGGGCGAAATATACTGCGCGCAGCTCCGGTTGAGTTCGCTCTCAGAAGACGCCGCCGCTGACTTCCGCAATCGTGAGGTCGGGTTCGTCTGGCAGTTCCATTACCTCTTGCCCGAATTCACTGCGCTGGAGAACGTGGCTATGCCGTTGCTGATGCGCGGCGTTCCAAAAGCGGACGCCGAGAAGCAAGCTTGGGATTGGCTGGGTAAGGTTGGACTGGCAGGGAGAACGCATCACCGCGCGGGCGAACTTTCCGGCGGAGAGCAACAGCGGGCAGCCCTGGCGCGAGCCTTGATCACGCGGCCGAAAATCCTGCTGGCAGATGAACCGACCGGCGATCTCGACAATCGCACCTCGGAGGTCATCTTCGAGTTGATTGCGCGTCTGCACCAGGAGTTTGAGTTGTCGTCGGTGATCGCGACGCACAATTTTGGTTTTGCCCGGCGATGCAGTCGCGTGCTTCGCCTGGAAAGTGGGAGAATAGAAGAGGTGGCGCCGGCGAGTTTGATGGAGTGAGATATTCCCACTTCTCGAAGAATCGGGGAGAAGTTGGGCACCTCAGTTCGAGATGGTGCAAGCGGTACCGAAGTCGAAACTCTCTGGCTCGAACGAGGTATTGCGAGATTCGATTGGTTCCTTTAGTAATAGGAACCAGTAGCAAAATAGAGGTAGCCTCACGATAATAGGAACAAGATTGTGGGGTTGGGGTTAGCGTACATGTAAGTCCGGCCACGGCCCACAAGCAGGCCGTTCGATCCCGGAGGAGCCTTTAGGGGGACGGGCGATATGTTCGAGCGTTATACAGAAAAAGCACGGCGCGTCATCTTCTTCGCGCGTTACGAAGCCAGCCAGTTCGGATCGCCTTACATCGAGACCGAACACCTGCTCCTCGGATTGCTCCGTGAAGACAAAGCCCTGACCAATCGCTTTCTGCGCTCTCATGCTTCCGTAGAATCCATCCGCAAGCAGATTGAAGGGCACACGACAATCCGCGAAAAGGTCTCGACTTCGGTTGATCTTCCGCTGAGCAACGAGTGCAAGCGAGTTCTGGCTTACGCCGCAGAAGAAGCTGAACGGCTTTCCCATAAACACATTGGAACAGAACATCTGCTGCTGGGACTGCTGCGCGAAGAGAAGTGCTTTGCCGCTGAGATTCTCCACGAGCGTGGGTTGAGGCTTTCGACCATCCGCGAAGAGCTCGCTCGCAGCAGTCAGGAAAAGGCTCAGCCGCAGCGCCAACGTGAGTCTTCCCTGCTGAGCGAATTTTCCCGCGACCTGACTCAGGCCGCGATGGATAGCCAGCTTGATCCGCTGGTCGGGCGCGAGAACGAACTTGAGCGTGTGGTTCAGATTCTCTGCCGCCGGACGAAGAACAATCCGGTTTTGATCGGCGAACCGGGAGTTGGCAAGACGGCGATTGTGGAAGGACTTGCCCAGCGCATCGCGGATGGCGAGGTCCCATCATTCTTAGCGGACAAGAGAATTCTTGCGCTTGACCTTTCTCTGATCGTTGCCGGCACGAAATACCGCGGGCAGTTCGAAGAGCGCCTGAAGACCATCATGAAAGAGCTGATGGAATCGCAAAACTGCGTCATCTTCATTGACGAATTGCACACGCTAGTCGGTGCTGGGTCTGCCGAAGGTTCGCTCGATGCTGCCAATATTCTGAAGCCGGCTTTGTCACGTGGCGAAATCCAGTGCATTGGCGCAACCACCCCTGGCGAATACCGTAAATCGATCGAAAAAGATCGCTCACTCGAGCGGCGCTTCCAGGCGGTGAAAGTTCCGCCTCCGAACGAGGGCGACGCGACCAAGATTCTTTTCGGCATCAAGGACCGCTACGAAAAGTTCCACGCGGTCACGTACACGGATGAAGCCATCAACTTCGCTGTATCGCATTCGAACCGTTACATTCCCGACCGCTTCCTTCCAGACAAGGCCATCGATCTGGTTGACGAAGCCGGAGCGCGCGTAAAGCTGCGCCAGACTTCGCTGCCGGAAGAGATCACGGAAGTGCAGAAGCGGCTCAAGTTCATCGTTCACAGAATGGAAAACGCGGTCGCGAACCACGAGTTCGAGAAGGCGCGCTTCTATTCCGACGAGGAACGCAAGGAACGCGAGAACCTGCGCGTGCTTCGCGAAAAATATCATCTCGATGAGTCAGCCACCGGCGTGGTCAATCGCGAGGACATTGAAGACGTTGTCTCGCGCTGGACTGGGGTGCCAATCACTTCGATCAAAGAAGAAGAAACGCAGAAGCTGCTGCGCATTGAAGAAGAGCTGCACAAGCGGGTCATCTCGCAAGATAAATCCATCAGCGCGTTGTCGCGCGCGATTCGCCGCAGCCGCGCTGGACTGAAGAGCCCGAACCGGCCGATCGGTTCTTTCCTGTTTCTGGGTCCCACCGGCGTCGGAAAGACCGAAGTTGCGCGCACGCTGGCGCAATTCATGTTCGGCACCGAGAAGTCGCTGATCCGCTTCGACATGTCGGAATTCATGGAGAAGCATTCGATCTCGAAGCTGATCGGCTCGCCTCCGGGATACGTCGGCTACGAGGAGGGCGGCCAGCTCACCGAGCGGGTGAAGCGCGCGCCTTACAGCGTGGTGCTGCTCGACGAAATCGAGAAGGCGCATCCGGATGTGTTCAACATCCTGTTGCAGGTGTTCGAGGACGGCCAGCTCACCGACGGCCTCGGAAACACAGTCGACTTCAAGAACACGATTCTCATCATGACGTCGAACATCGGCGCCAGGCACCTGCAGAAGCGCGAGGGCCTGGGCTTCCAGTCCGGCAATGAAGACCGGGTTTCTGAAAAGGTCGAAGAACTGGTAAAAGGCGAAGTCAAGCGCACGTTCAATCCCGAGTTCCTGAACCGGCTTGATGAAGTCATCATCTTCAACGCACTCTCTGAAGCCGACCTCATCCAGATTCTGGAGCTCATGGTCACGCAGCTCAACACCAACCTGGCGCAGAAGTCGATCACGGTCACGGTTGCAGACGAAGCCAAGAAATGGATCCTCAACCAGACCCTGACCGACCGCAGCTACGGCGCGCGTCCGCTGCGCAGGGCCTTGCAGAAGTACATTGAAGACCCGCTCTCGGAAGCGTTGATCCAGGGCACAATCACCACGCGCCCGGCGTTTATCGAGGTATTCCTCGAAGGCAACAAACTCTTCTACCGCCCCGTGGACTCGAAGGAGAACGAGGGCGTGCTGCTGTACGAGAACAGCTAGCCGTGAGCTTTCAGCCATGTGCCGTCAGCTCCAAGCTGGCGGCTTTTGCTTGTATGGGGAGTTCAGGCAAGCCTACTCAAGAGGCCGGGTGGTACCTGGCACAACATCTGCCAGAGGCTAGTGCCTTCAGCATTTCAAAGCAATTTCGGTAGTCGTTGCAAAACTTGTAACTCCAGGCTCCACAGGTCTTGAGCTCCGGCAATAGGCAATTACGCCTAATACTGGAGAAAAGCAAAACCCAGTCGATTGCCAACAACCATATAATTTTTGCTCTATTAACAATGGCGAGCTTGGCCGCGCCATCCTGGAAATGCATCTAAGCCACGTCTGATGAGCGACTTACGATGGAGCTCTGGCCCGAATCGAAGTTGGCACGTCCCGTGCTCAAGCACAATGTGGCTGAATCAAGCCACCCGTGAAGCAAACGGGACCAGGTTTTCAGTCCAGTTCGCCCCAGCGTGCTGGACTTCAGGCACAGAATTCATAAGTACTGTTGCCCAGGTACTGGAACTTCAAGAGAGGAAGGAGTCCTCCACATATGAATCGCGCTTCTTTAGTCATCGCACTGGCAGCAACCATGGTGGCGACGGTCGGCTGTGCCAGCAAGAACTACGTGAAACAACAGACCACGCCGATTATCAACAAGACCAATGAGCTCGACGACCTGACTGCCCAGAACACCAAGGCAATCAAGGACGTTGACGCCCGCGCCCAGGCCGGCATTCAGGACGTGAATACCCGCGCTGCGGCTGCCGATCAGAAGGCACAAGCCGCCGGGCAGCAGGCCTCGCAGGCGCAGACCCTGGCCGACAACGCTGTTCACCGGGTTGACGTATTGACCGACGCCGTCTCAAACCTCGACAACTACAAGATTGTCAGCGAGACGAATGTCCATTTCGGCTTCGACAAGGACTTCCTGACCAAGGACGCCAAGGGCGAACTGGACAAGCTGGCTGAGAACGTGCCGAACACCAAGGGTTACATCATCACGGTTGAGGGTGGGGCAGACGCGGTCGGTCCGGCAGATTACAACTATGAACTCAGCGAGCGCCGGGCGAACTCGGTAATTCAGTACCTCGGCTCGAAGTACAACATCCCAGCCCACAAGATTTACCTGATTGGCTTGGGCAAGGACAAGCCGGTTGACGATAACAAGACCCGCGAAGGCCGCGCCGCCAATCGCCGCGTGAGTATCCGCCTGATGACCAACACTCAGGGTGGAACCACTCAGACCCAGCCGAGCGCCACCGGTGGTTCGGCTCCGCCTTCGATGTAACGATTTTCCCCTCCTCCCCGGAGGACTTCGCCAACAGGCCGTTCCGCTAACGCGGAGCGGCCTTTTTTTTGGATGTCTCACCAGGAAGGTGGTCGCGCGGTACGCAACAGACCGGAGAGGGCGTTAACGTCCGCCATGGTGGTGTCACTGACCACCACGTAGCGCAGTCCATGGTCGCTCCACGTCTCCAGGTTGAAATTAAGCTTCTGTTCTGTGCGGGACCCGGCACCCAGGGGCGCGAATTCTCGGTTTTCCTGGGCAATAAAGACCGATATCTGGTGCTTGCGGATTCCGAATATGAGTTGCGCGCCCGGGCTCTGGGAGAGATAGGCCATGCGTCCGCCGATCAGGCGAAATTCTGAGTTCTGAAGATCGGGAAGATCGAATGTGAACGGGAGCCTGCCTTCGAACCATGGCTTGACGGTGTGGCGGTCGGTTGAAACCACGTCCACCGGAGTAGTGCTGGCAAGGGCCGCGACATGCATGTCGGTAGCCTCGGCGAGCAAATCCTGCGAGGCAGGATGCGGTCGAAGCGCGACCACCGCGAAGGCAAAGGCCAAGGCCAGTGCTGCAGTCGCGAAAATCAGCCCAGGCAACCAGAAAGATTTTGAGCGCGGAGCCACAGAACGGCGAATTCTCGCCTGAAACTCAGCCGAGGGAGCAAATGCCGAACTCGCCGCACGTTTGACTGAAAGCTTCAGCTTCCTGCTGCCAAAGGCGGTTGCAGCACAGCTGTGGCAGCTGGCAAGATGCTGCGACATCTCGCGGTCCTCTTGCGCGGCGAGTTCGTTGTCCAAGTACGCTTCGATCTTGTCTGCTGGGAAGCAAGTCATCGGCTTACTCCATGAACCCTTTCTCGCAACAGATTTCGCATTGCTTGCCGGGCGCGCGAGAGCCGCGACATTACCGTGCCAATCGGAATGCCGACGAGCTCTGAAATTTGCTTGTAACTCATTTCTTCTACGTCGCACAGGAGGATGATTTCGCGGTGCGCGACCGGAAGCTGATCGAGCGCGCGGCGTAACTCCTGTTCGTCCGCCTGGGCAAAAAGCAAGGACTCCGGATTGTCAGGTGCCGCAGGTTCTTGCACTGCGTTGTCTTCGTCATCGAGGGAGACCGTCTGCTTGAGGCCACTGCGCGAAGTAAGGAATGTGTTGCGCAGGATTCGATACATCCAGGCACGAAAATTCGTTCCCGGCCGGAATGACGAAAATCCCTTCAGCGCCTTCACGTACGTTTCCTGCACCAGGTCCTCCGCCTCGACGCGGTCGCGCGTAAGCCAGTGCGCGAAGTTGTACAAAGGCGCGAGCAGGGGCATAGCCAGCGCCTCAAAGGTTTCGGCGTTCGCGCGGTCGTCAGGCACGTACTAATTAAGATAACGCGGAAGTGGCCAAAATATTCCAACTTCAAAATTGGCCACGGATCAACGCGGATTTGCACGGATCATAAAGACTAGCGATTCGTCTTGCGGACCTGAGCCGTTATCGCCCGATCGAATTCCTTGGTGAGTACCTCGCAGGCTCGTTGCGAACAAGAAGGTTTACTGATCCGCGGAAATCTGCGTAAATCCGTGGCTGGGAAGTTTTGGAATAAAAAGCCATCGGTATCAGTTCCATCCTCAGACCGACACACGAACCCAGGAGGATCAACCGATGAAGAAAGACGAGATACTTTTCGACCACAACCACGACGGCGTCGATCGCCGCGGCTTTTTGAGGTGCATGGCCTGGGCCGGGACCGGCGCGCTGTGTGTGATGCGCGGCGGCGTGCTCAGTTCTTATGCGCTGGGAGAAGCCAAAGGCAAAAAAGTCGATGCCGACTTCAGCTTCGTGCAGATCAGCGACAGCCATATGGGATTCAACAAGCCCGCCAACCCTGACGTGACCGCGACATTAAAGGTTGCGTTGGATCGAATCGAAGCACTGCCGGCGAAGCCCGAGTTCTTGCTTCACACCGGTGACATTACGCACCTGGCCCGCCCGGAGCAGTTCGACACGGTGTCACAGATGCTCGGCGGCAAGGATGTTTTCTATGTTCCCGGCGAACACGACATGGTTGACGACAACGGCAAAGGCTATCTGGACCGTTTCGGCAAAAATGCGCAAGGCGCCGGCTGGTACAGCTTCGACAAGCACGGCGTGCACTTCATCGGCCTGGTGAATGTTGTTGACCTCAAAGCCGGCGGCTTGGGGACACTCGGCCCCGAGCAACTGGAGTGGATGGAAAAAGACGTTAAGCATCTCTCCCACAGCACACCGATCGTGGTGTTTGCGCACATTCCGCTGTGGACGGTTTACGAGCAGTGGGGATGGGGGACCCAGGACAGCGCACAAGCGCTCGCGTATCTGAAGAAATTTGGTTCGGTTACGGTGCTGAACGGCCACATCCACCAGACCATGCAGAAAGTTGAAGGCAACGTAACCTTTCACACTGCCTGCTCGACCGCGTTTCCTCAGCCTCAGCCGGGGGCCGCGCAAGGGCCGGGACCGATGAAAGTTCCGCCGGAGCAGTTGCGCAGCGTGCTCGGCATCACCGACGTGAACTACGTTCGCCACAAGCATGCTTTGGCTGTGATCGATTCCAGCCTGGCGT
>Ga0310811_10015032_pt1 | contig 10114 bp, 9 predicted proteins | sample YCmetagenome_FD_207642 | JGI IMG/M metagenome (GOLD analysis project Ga0310811, IMG submission 207642) | Soil microbial communities from experimental microcosm in Duke University, North Carolina, United States - YC | ecosystem: Engineered > Artificial ecosystem > Soil microcosm > Unclassified ...
GCCGGTTCGCGACCGAGGACGTCGCCATCGGTGGTACGACCATCCGCGCCGGCCAGACCGTCCTGTACTCGCTGCGCGCCGCGAGCGCCGACGGCCCCACCCACATCGCGTTCGGACACGGCCCCCATCGCTGCCCCGGCGAACCCGTCGCCCGCGCCGTCATAGAACACGCCGTAGAGGCCGTCCGCGAGGCCGGCATCAAGATCGACACCAGGGGCTCCGTGCGCACGAACGGCCTGCGCACGGACGGTCTGCGGCGGCTGCGGGCCGGCACTGTGACCCCCTGACATCAAACTGTCAAAAATCAGAGCTGGCGCGAAGCCTCACGAGTCAACTAATGTGACACGTGAGACCGGCATCTTCCCCCGTGGATGCCGGTCTCCGTACTTTCTAGGCCTCGGGCTCGCGCAGCGCGTCGGGCTTGCGCAGCGCGTCGGCGAGGACCTGCACCAGGTGGCGGCCCTGCACACCGGCGAGATCCGCGGCCTGGGTGCGGCACGAGAAGCCGTCGGCCAGGAACACCTCGCCCTCCTCCGCGCGCCGCAGCGCCGGCAGCAGCTGCTGCTCGGCCACCTGCACTGACACCTCGTAATGGCCGCGCTCCACGCCGAAGTTGCCGGCCAGGCCGCAGCAGCCGCCGAGCCGCGTCACCGTCGCGCCCGCCGTCTTCAGCAGCTTCGCGTCCGCGTCCCAGCCCATCACCGCGTGCTGGTGGCAGTGCGGCTGGGCGACCACCTTCACGCCCGACAGCGACGGCGGCGTCCAGCCCGGCGTGCTGGCCAGCAGCTCCGCGACCGTCACCGTCGCCCCGCTCACGGCCCGCGCGTCGGCGGAGTCGACGAGCTCCGGCAGGTCGCCGCGCAGCACGCCGGTGCACGACGGCTCCAGGCCCACGATCGGCGTGCCCTGCGCGGCCGCCTCCCGCAGCCGCTGCACCGTCGAACCCAGGATGCGCTTCGCCGCATCGAGCTGGCCGGTACTGATCCACGTCAGGCCGCAGCAGACCGGCTCGGCGGTCACCTGCGGCGCGTAGCCGGCGGCGGCGAGCACCTCGACCGCGGCCTTGGCGATGTCCGGCGAGAAGTGATCGGTGAAGCTGTCGACGAACAGCACCACGGGCTTGCCCTCCACCGGGCGCTGCGCCGCCGTCGAGCGGAACCAGCGGCGGAACGTCTGCGGTGCGAACTCCGGAATGGCGCGGCGCTTGTCGACGCCCGCCAGGAACAGCGCGAGGCCGCGCACCCCCGGCAGCTTCGTCATCGCGTTGGCCAGCCGCGGCATCCGCGCCGCCAGCCGCGACCAGCGCGGCAGCCGGCCCAGCGAGTAGTGCGAGCGCGGCCGCAGCCGGCCCTTGTAGCTCTGGTGCAGCACCTCGGACTTGTAGGCGGCCATGTCGATGCCGGTCGGGCAGTCCGACGCGCAGCCCTTGCACGACAGGCACAGGTCCAGGGCGTCGTGGACGGCCGGCGCGCGCCAGTCCGGGGCGAGGTCGCCGTCGAGCATCTCCTGCAGCACCCGGGCCCGGCCGCGGGTCGAGTCCTTCTCCGTCCGGGTGGCCAGGAACGACGGGCACATCACCCCGCCGAGGACCGAGGTGTCGGCGCGGCACTTGCCGACACCGGTGCAGCGGTGCACCGCCTGGTTGAAGTCGCCGCCGTCGGCGTGGTAGCCGAACGCGAGCGGCCGGGTGACCCGGCGGGCCGACGCGACGCGGATCGCGGCGTCGACCGGGTCCGGGTCGACGAGCACGCCCGGGTTGAGCAGGTTGGCGGGGTCGAAGACCTGCTTGATCGAGCGGAACAGGTCCATCGCGGCCGGGGAGTACATCCGCGGCAGCAGCTCGCTGCGGGCCCGCCCGTCGCCGTGCTCCCCCGACAGCGACCCGCCGTAGCGCACCACCAGGTCGGCGGCGTCCTCCAGGAACGCCCGGAACTTCCCCGGCCCGCCCGGGCGGTCCAGCGGGAAGTCGAGGCGGACGTGCACGCAGCCGTCGCCGAGGTGCCCGTACGGCATGGCGCTGAGCCCGTGCTGCTCGACCAGGACGTCGAAGTCGCGCAGGTAGTCGCCGATGCGGGCCGGCGGCACGGCCGCGTCCTCCCAGCCGGCGTGCGCGGGCAGCCCCGACGGCGCCCGGCCGGCCAGGCCCGCGCCGTCCTCGCGGATGCGCCACAGCGGCGCCGCCTTCGCCGCGTCCTCCACGATGAGCGAGTCGACGGCGCCGGCCCGCTGCACCAGGCGGCGGGCGCGGTCGCGGGCCTCGCCGAGGTCGTCGCCGGCGATCTCGACGAACAGCCACGACGTCCCGCCCGGCAGCGGCGGCACCGAGCCCGGGCCGCGCCGGCTGCGCACCACCTCGACGATGCGTGAGTCGATGCCCTCGCAGGCCGTCGGCTCGAACTCGAGGATCGTGGGCACCGCATCGCCGGCGGTGCCGAAGTCGGGGTAGCCGAGCACGACGAGCAGCCGGTGCGCGGGGTCGACGACGAGACGTACCGTGGCCTCGGTCACCACCGCGAGGGTCCCCTCGCTGCCGACGAGCAGCCCGGTCACGTCGAAGCCGCGCTCCGGCAGCAGGTGCTCCACGGCGTAGCCGGACACCTGCCGCGGGAACGTGGCGAACTCGGTGCGCGCGACCGCGAGGTTGGCGCGCACGACCGCCTGCAGGTTCTCCGCGATCGTCCGGGCGCCCTCCAGGGTGGGCCGGCCCTGCTCGTCCCGCCCGGTGGCCAGCCGCTCCCCGTCGAGGGTGAGCGCGGCGAGCCCGACGACGTTGTCCGAGGTCCGCCCGTAGCCGAGCGTCCGCGAGCCGCACGAGTTGTTGCCGATCATGCCGCCGATGGTGCAGCGCGTGTGCGTCGACGGGTCGGGCCCGAAGCGCAGCCCGTGCGGCCGGGCCGCGGCCTGCAGGGTGGCGTGCACGGTGCCGGCCTGCACCCTGGCTGTGCGGGCGGCGGCGTCGACGTCGAGGACCTTGTCCAGGTGCCGGCTGAAGTCCAGCACCACGCCCGGCCCGATCGCGTTGCCGGCCACGGACGTGCCCGCGCCGCGCGCGGTGACCGGGACCCCGAGGGCCCGGCACACCTCGAGGGTGGCCAGGACGTCCTCGTCGGAGCGGGGCCGGACCACGGCCTGCGGTACGACCCGGTACAGCGACGCGTCGCTGGAGTAGGCGGAGCGGTGCGCCGCGTCGGCGAGGACGTCGGCGACTCCCGCGCGCGCGAGACCGCCAAGAAGATCATCACGAGTGTCGACGGTCATGTCCCCGGTTTCCTGGCGATCGGGTCGGCCTTCGGCTCCGTCGCCGCCTGCACGCTCGATAAAAAACGAACTCCCATGATAGTTCGGCCCGCCGGCCGGTCAGAGCCAGGGCAGGAGCGGTGGGGTACCCGGCGCGGCCAGCCGGGCCAGCCAGCCGGCGACGCCGGCGGACCCCTGCATGAACCCGGGCTCGGGCGGCAGCTGCGGCGGGTGCTTGGTGTGCTCGGTGTTGGACCATGTCACCCCGGCCGGCTCGGTCACCGTGCGGGACAGCACGTCGGCGGCGAGGACCTTCGCCCAGTCCAGCAGCGCGGGGTCGCCGGTGGCGGCGTGCCGGTCGAGCAGGAACTGCCCCACTCCGGCGGTGCCGCAGCAGCGCGCCACGTTGTCCCAGTAGCCCGGGTAGAGCCGCTCCGGCAGCCGGCTGTCGCGCAGCGCGCCGAGGCACGCCTCGACGGCCTCGCCCCACCGCGGCTGCGGCGCGACGGCGTCGAGGAGGGTGAACAGCCGCGCCGTCCCGGTCGGTCCGTGGCACCAGCCGAAGGTCACCGGCGGTCGATGTTCCTGCGGCGGTACCACCAGAGGCAACGCCCACCGCCCAGGGAACCCGGCCATGCGCATGAGCCCGTCCGCGGCCCGCACGGCGAGGGCGACCAGGTCGTCGCGGCCCAGCGCCCGCCCGGTGACGGCGAGGGCGTACGCGATGCCGGCCGTCCCGTGCGAGAACCCGGGCATGAGCCGCTCGTACCCGCGGCCCATGAGCCACTGCGGGCCCTCGTCGCGCTCGTCGGCGAGGGCGACGAGGCCGTCGGCGAGCCGCCCGGCCGCCTCGGCCTGCCTCGGCTCGACGCCGCCGGGCGCGCCGAGCAGCGCCAGGATGATGCCGGCGTCGCCGTCGATGATGTCCGTGCACCGGTCGGGCTCGGGCGTGCGGCGCAGCACTCGCCCGGCGATCGCGCCCGTGAGGCGCTCGGCGGCCGCGGCGGCCTCGGGGTCGGCGGCCGCGGCGCCCCACGCGCGCAGCGCGACGGCGGCCCCGCCCCAGCCGCCGAAGAGCCCGTCGTCGGGCAGCGCGGCCGGGTCGCCGGCCGCCAGGTGCAGCAGCCGGCCCCGGGCCGCCGCCGCGACCCGCCCGAGCGCCGAACCGGCCTCTGCCGAAGGCCGGGCCGAGGCCGCCTCGGCGCAGGCGAGCAGGACGCCGGCGGTGCCGCAGTAGAGGTCGTCGTAGCGGACGCCCCCCTCCGTCCAGCACGACCCGCCCTCGGCGGGCACCGCCGCCGCCTCGATCCAGCCGAACGCGTCGGCGACCACCTCACGCACGGCGCCGATCCTGCCACGGCGCCGCCCGCGCGCTACTTGGTTTTCGGGTCCCCCGTCGGCCGGTCCGACGGCCTGTCGCCGGGCGCCTTCGGGTCAGCCGGCCTCTTGGTCGTGGCGTCGCCCTCGCCGCCGGACTTCCTCGGGCTCCGCGGGGGCGCGACCGTGGTGCAGGTCAGCTCCACCCCCGTGGGGACCAGACGCTCGACGGAGCCGGGCGCGCCGCCGGTGACGGCCAGCTGTGCGTCGTTGAGGTACCCGATGAACAGCTGCTTGCCCGCCGGCATGGCCGCCGGGTCGAAGGTGAACGTCACCCGGCCGTCCGCGCCGCCGTCGGCGCGCATCACCGCGCCGACGCCGGACGCGACGCCGTAGGGGTCCAGGGTGGGGTCCTCGCCGGGGCCGGCACAGAACTCGCCGATGCGGATGAGCACCGGGAAGCCGGCCGCGCGCAGCGCCGCCTCCAGGCCGGTGCGGTCGGCGGCGTACCGCTCCTTGTCCCAGGTCACCACCAGGGTGCCCGTGGCGGTGCGGTCGACGGTGTAGGCAACGGTCTGGATGTGCAGCGCGTCGCCGGCCGCGGGCGGCGCGGCCGCCGGGTTGGCGTAGGTGGTGAGGCCGAGTGCCACCCCGCCGGCGACGACCACAGCGGTCGCGCCGGTCGCGAGCCGCCGGCGCGTGCGGCGGGCGCGGCCGGTGGCGACGATCAGCTCCAGCGGCGTGCTCATGGTCACGCCGTCCATCGAGTCCCGCAGTGCGTCCAGCACCGCCGGGGCGTCCGGGTCGTGCAGGTCGTGCTCGTTCATGATCCACCCTCTCCAGGCTCGGTGACGAGTTGCGCGCGCAGCGCCGCGACCGCGCGCGACAGGTGGGCGGTGACGGTGCCGCGGGCCATCCCGAGCTCCCGCGCCGTCTGTTCCGTGTCGAGGTCGAGCAGGACCCGGAACACGATCACCTCCCGCTGCCGCGGCGGCAGGCCGCGCAGCAGGGCCAGGAGCCGCGGGTCGACGCCCGGGTCGGCGTCGGCGACCGGGACGTCGTCCGCCTCGCCCAGTGCCACCTCGCGCTTGCGCCGGCGCCACCAGGAGACCCGCACGTTCAGTGCGGTGCGCACGACCCAGGCCCGCGGCGCCGGGTGGCGCCGCACCTTCGACCAGGCCGTCCAGGCGCGCGTGAACGCCTCGGCCACCAGGTCCTCGGCCAGCGGCCGGTCGCCGACGACGACGAGCACGGCGCGCAGGCACCGGTCCCGCTCGGTCCCGTAGAACTCCGCAAACTCCATCTGCCCCACGCCCCGTACACGTTTGAGGGCCCGGATCCGCTTACATCCTCCAGACGTTCGCGCCGGGGCGCGGGGTTCGCTCAGCCGGTGAGTTCCAGGAGGCGCAGGTGCTCGTCGAGGCGGGCGGCGGCGGTCAGCATCGCGCGGCCCCGTGCGGCGTGCCGGTCGCGCCACGAGTCGAGGGAGGCCAGCAGCGGCTCCGGGCCGCCGGCCGAGCGGACCTGGCGGACCACGGCCGCGATGTGGCTCAGCAGGTATCCGCCCCGGCGCAGCAGGTGCGCGAGGTCGGCGTCGCGCACGTCGTCGGCGGCGTACACGCGCTGGTGCGTGGCACGGTCGCGGGCCGGTGCGAGGACGCCGGCCCGCTCCCACTTGCGCAGCGTCGCCGGCTTGACGCCGAGGCGGTGCGCGAGCACCCCGATCGGCATCGGCCGCGCCGGCGTCGACGGCGCCGCCGAGCGTGCCGGCAGGGGCCGGGCGAGGGCGCCGGCGGCCGCGGCGACGGTGTCGAGGGTCTCGCGGTCGCGCAGTAGCTGGGCGTGTCCGGTGTCGACGGCGCGCAGGGCGGCGTCGAGGTCGCCGCCGGCCACGGCCCGCATGATGACGCCGGCCGTGGCGTAGCCGTAGGCGGCGACCAGCGCCAGGTAGGCGCGCAGGGCGCTGGCGTGGACCGGGGTGTATCGGCGGTAGCCGGTCTCGGTGCGCTCGGCCGGCGGGATGACGCCGTCGCGCTCGTAGTTGCGCACCGTCTGCGGGCTGATGCCGTGCTCGCGCGCCAGATCGGCCGGGCGGTGTCCCGCGATTTGAGACTTCACGCGCCTCATCCTCGCCATACTCGTTCGGACTTTCACTGGGTGGTTCAACGATACGGTAGAGGTACGACTGCATGACGGCAACACGATCGAGGCCGAGGTCGCCGGGGACGGGCCGGTGATCCTGCTGCCGGTCGACCCGGTGCCGGTCGAGGGCGAGCGGGCCGAGGAGCTGCGCCGCTGGGGCGCGGACCCGGCGCTCGGACGGGCGCTCGTCGACGGCCTGCGGGAGCGGCACCGCGTGGTGGCCTTCGACTACGAGGGGCACGTGCTGCGGGTGCCCAAGCCGGGCACGCTCACGCCCGACAACGTCGCCGCCGACCTCCTGGCGGTGGCGGACGCGGCGGGCGCGCCGCGCTTCGCCTACTACGGGTACTCCTGGCTGGCCCTCGCCGGCCTGCAGCTCGCGGTGCGCACCGACCGGCTCACGGGCCTCGCGATGGGCGGCTACCCGCCGCTGGCCGGGCCCTACGCCGAGATGCTGAAGGTCACCCGGGCCGCGCACGACATGTCGGTGGCGAACGCGGCCGCGCCGCCGCCGGCGCCCGCCCCGGGCGCCGAGGTGGACTGGTCGACGGCGCCGATGACGCTGTCGGAGGGGCAGACGCGGCAGTTCGCCACGCTGTACGAGGCGCTGCAGGGCTTCGACGACCGCGCCGCGCTGCAACGGCTCGGCGGCGCGCTGGTGTGTATCGTCGGGTCGGCCGACGAGATCGACTACGAGGAACGGTGGGGCGGCGTCCGCGTCAGCATGGCCGCCCCGACCGTCGAGCACCGCGCCGAGCTGGAGCGGCTCGGGTGGCGTGTGCACGTGCTCGACGGCCTGGACCACATGGGCGCCATGCAGGCCGCGGTGGTGCTGCCGATCCTGCGCGACTGGCTGGCACGCAGTTCTTAGGGTGGTGGCATGGAAGCGACCACCCGCGCCTTCACCGCGACCGTCGCCGCCGGGCCGCGCGGCCATCTGGTGGTGCCGGTGCCGTTCGACCCGGACGAGGCCTGGGGCGCCAAGCCGCGCCACCTCGTCGGCGGCACCGTCGGCGGGCGGCGGGTGCGCGGCGCCGTCGAGCGCGCCGGCGACGGGCACGCCCTGGTGATGGGCCCGGCCTGGCAACGCGACTGCGGCCTCGCCGACGGCGCGACCGTCGCCGTCGAGCTCACGCCCGAGGGGCCGCAGCGCGCCGACCTGGCCGACGACGTCGCCGCGGCGCTGGCGGCCGATCCGGCGGCCGCGGCGTTCTTCGACGCCTTGGCGCAGTTCTACCGCAAGGCGTACCTGCGCTGGGTGGACGGCACGAAGCGCCGGCCCGAGCAGCGGGCCGAGCGCATCGCCGAGATGGTCCGGCTGCTGGCCGCCGGCGTGAAGGAGCGCCCGAAGGCATAGCCGAAAGGCCGGACCGGCTTCGACGCTAGGGAATCGGAGCACGCCCGCGGTCGCGGAAGACCCAGTAGCGCGACAGCGTGTAGGTGAACGCGGCCACCACCGCCGCGGCGGTGATCCGCGCGGCGCGCACGTCCAGGCCCAGGGCGTACAGGCCGGAGGAAACCCCGACCGCGATGAGGTAGTCGCCCCGCATCGTGCCGGTCCCGCCTTACGAGGCGATGACGCCCCGTTGACTTCGAGTGCGCTCGAAAACCTAGCGTCGTCGGTATGAGGGTACGCAATGTGCTGGTGACGGGTGGTACGAGCGGGCTCGGCCGGGCGATGGCGGCGGCGCTGGCCGGCGCCGGGGCGGCGGTGGCGCTGACCGGGCGGTCCGGGGCGCGGGCCGCCGAGGTGGCGGCCGGGCTGCCGGGCGCGATCGGGCTCGAGCTCGACGTGTGCGACGAAGCGTCGGTGACCCGCGCGGTCGACGAGGCGTGGGCGCGGCTCGGCGGGATCGACATGCTGGTGAACAACGCGGGGATCGGCATGCGCACGGTGAACCCGCGGTTCATGAGCGAGCCGCAGGGGTTCTGGCAGGTGCCGCCCGACGGGTTCCGGGCCGTGGTGGAGACGAACCTGACGGGGTACTTCCTGATGGCCCGCGAGGTGACGCCGCGGATGCTGGCGGCGGGCGCCGGCCGAATCGTCAACGTCTCGGTGAGCGAGTCGACGATGCAGCGGGCCGGGTTCGTGCCCTACGGCCCGTCGCGCGCCGGCAGCGAGTCGCTGTCGCGGATCATGGCGGCCGACCTGCGAGGCACCGGGGTGACGGTCAACGTGCTGCTGCCCGGCGGTGCGACCGTCACCGGCATGCTGCCGGCGGATGCGGCGCCGGCCGGGCACCGTTTCCTGGAGCCGGAGATCATGGGTCCGCCGATCGTCTGGCTCGCCTCGCCGGCCGCCGACGGCGTGCACGACGAGCGGATCGTGGCCGCCGAGTTCGAGGCCTGGCTTCGCGCACGTGCCGACTGAGCCGACACGGGGCCGCGCGCCCGGTGGCTTTCCGCTAGCCTGGCGGGACCCTGCCCCTGCCCCGCGAGGTGACCAGCCGTGTTCCGCGTCGGTGACGCCCTGCTCGACCTCTACGAGGTGCGCGACGTCATCCGCAGCGGAGGCATGGGCCTCGTGTATCGCGTGCACCACCGCGGCTGGGGCGTCGACCTCGCCGTCAAGACGCCGCGGCCGGAGTTCGTCGGCGACGAGCTGTTCCGCGCCGAGGCCGAGTCCTGGGTCGCCCTCGGCGCCCACCCCAACGTCGTCAGCTGCGCCTACGTGCGCCAGCTCGAAGGCCGGCCGGCGGCGTTCGCGGAGTGGGTCGACGGCGGCAGCCTCGCCGACGCGGTCCGCGAGCGGCGCGTCGCCGCGCTGCCCGACGTCCTCGACGCCGCCGTGCAGTTCGCCTGGGGCCTCGACCACGCGCACCGCCAGGGCATGGTCCACCAGGACGTGAAGCCCGCCAACGCGATGCGCGAGCGCGACGGCACCGTCAAGGTCACCGACTTCGGGCTCGCCAAGGCCGTCGTCGCGACCGGCGGCGCGCGCCCCGGCGACGCCGGCGTCACCTACGGCGGGCTCACGCCCGCCTACTGCTCCCCCGAGCAGATGCGCGCCGCCGCCGGCGAGCGGGTGCGCCTGACACCGGCCACCGACGTGTGGTCGTGGGCGCTGAGCGTGCTGGAGATGCTCGTCGGCGGGCCGCCGACGCGGGCCGGGCACATCGCGGGCGACGTGTTCGAGGCGCTGCTCGGCGACGAGCTCGACCCGCCCGCCGGGCTGGTCGCCGTGCTGCGCGAGTGCTTCCGGCCCGACCCGGCGGCGCGCCCCGCCGGCCTCGGCGCGGTCGCCGAGCGGCTCGTCGCGGTGTACACCGAGGTGACCGGCCGGCCCTACCCGCGCCGGGTGCCGTCCCCGGTCGCACTGCGCGCCGACGGGCTGTCCAACCAGGCCCTGTCGATGCTCGACCTCGGCCACCCGGACCGGGCCGAGGCGCTGTTTGAGCAGGCCCTGCGCGCCGACCCA
>Ga0310811_10015035_pt1 | contig 10113 bp, 9 predicted proteins | sample YCmetagenome_FD_207642 | JGI IMG/M metagenome (GOLD analysis project Ga0310811, IMG submission 207642) | Soil microbial communities from experimental microcosm in Duke University, North Carolina, United States - YC | ecosystem: Engineered > Artificial ecosystem > Soil microcosm > Unclassified ...
GGCATCACTTCCTTGGCCAATCCGATCAGGCGGTTGGTTTCGCCGGACATCGCCGAAGGCACGACCACGATTTGATGCCCGGCGTCGTGCCACTTGGCAACGCGTCGCGCCACATTCTTGATGCGCTCGGTGGAGCCCATCGAGGTGCCGCCGTATTTATGAACGATTAAAGCCATGGGAAGAAAGGAATTACGGGAAAAAATCAACCCTCGACTTTACAGCGTACCGAGCTGAATGACAAGTCACACGGCCAACTCAGCCGGCATTCGGCCGCACTGCTGCGGCTTCGGCGCCATTTTTCCTTTTCAGGCACGGTCGAATTCCCAGCGCAAGACAATTTTTTTTCCCGCCCCCACGGACAAACAATGGCTGTCCATGCCAATGCCTGCGGCGAACAGCACTTGCTCGTCCGCAAAGACGAGCGGCAGGCGCTCGCGCTCCCATGCGGGCACATCGAGGCCCTGGTAATGCTGCTTCAGGCTGCGCGTGGGCCGATTGGCGGCTGGCTTCAGCCGTTCACCGCCGCTGCGCAAGCGAATGCTCAGGCGTTGAGCGCGCAGCCATTCCGGGTCCACCCCATGTTCACCCGCATCGAAGTAGAGCGTCCCGCCAAACTGCGGCCAGTGCAGCGACGCCTGCCCCTCCCAGGCGAAATTTTCCGGCACCGGCGCGCTTGCCTGATCACGCCGGTGCGTCATGAACACGTGCTCGCGATGGCGGCGAATCTCACAGTCCGCATGCGTGACGCACAGCTGCGCGTCCTGCTTCGCTTCCAGCAGCTGCGTGCGCATCTCGTTCAGCCATGATGTCGACGGCATGCGAACGCCGCGCGAGGCGAACCAGTAACGCAACAGGTTATCGATGCGCTCGTCGTCGAATTGCCGCATGCGATGAACATTGAGCCGCTCTCCTTCAAGGCATGCCGACAAGTCTTGACGAGCCAGGTCAACCAACAGACGCTGCGCGGATTGCGCATGCCCCGCGCTACGGGCGAAGCGGCTCTGGTATCCCGGAAAATACTGCTGGAGCAGCGGCATCACGTGACGGCGCAAAGCATTGCGCGCATAGCGTGGATCGGTATTCGATTCGTCTTCGACATAGGCGATCCCGCACGTATCGACATGCGCCGCCAGCGCCGCGCGCGAAACATGCAGCAGGGGCCGTCCCATCAACAGCTGCGCATCGCCCAACAGGTCCGGTGCATGATTTGATTCATCCATGCCAGACAGACCTGCCACACCGGAACCACGCAACAATTGGAGCAGAACAGTCTCGGCCTGATCGTCCTGATGATGCGCAGTCAGCAGCAGCGGTACGTCATGCGCACGGCACATTTCGCCAAGCGCGGCATAGCGATGCAGGCGCGCCGCTTCCTCGATGCCATTCTTCGCCGTGTCGTCAATGGCGACATGGCGCGCGTCGAAGGACACGCCAAGCAACGCGCACTGCTTTTGGCAATGCGCAAGCCACCTATCGGCATTCGGGCTGAGGCCGTGATGCACGTGAAAGGCGAACAGCGTCAGGCCGCTGGCCTGAGCATACGCGTGCGCCAGATGCAGGAGGACAGCCGAATCCAGACCACCACTGTAGGCAATCGCAAGGCGTTGTGATGAAACAGAAACGCGCGTTCGGATTGCTCCCAACGCGCGTTCGAATTCATCGGCAATCGATGAAGGAGATTTATGCTGCACGCATCATTCCGGTGTCGTGATTTCCTTGAATTTGCCGTAAGCCATGATCTTCTCGTGGCGTGCCGCCAGCAAATCCTTGGTCTTCATGCCTTGCAGCTGGCGCAGCGTATCGGCCAATGCGCGCTTGAGCAACGCTGCCATTTGCTTTGGATCGCGATGCGCACCACCCAATGGTTCACTGATGATCTTGTCGATCAGTCCCATCGCTTTCAGGCGATGAGCAGTGAGACCGAGCGCTTCGGCGGCATCTGACGCACGTTCGGCCGATTTCCACAAAATCGATGCGCAGCCTTCCGGCGAAATGACGGAGTAAGTCGAGTATTGCAACATCAGCACAGCATCGCCGACCGCAATCGCCAGCGCTCCGCCTGAACCACCCTCACCGATGATGGTCGCGATCAGCGGCACCTTGAGCTCTGCCATCACAAACAAATTGTGGCCGATGGCTTCGGACTGGCCGCGCTCTTCAGCATCGATGCCCGGGAAGGCACCCGGCGTATCGACGAAGGTGAAGATCGGCAGGCCGAACTTTTCCGCCAGCTTCATCAGGCGCATCGCCTTGCGATAGCCTTCCGGCTTCGGCATGCCAAAATTGCGCATGCTGCGCTCCTTGGTATCGCGGCCTTTCTGATGGCCGATCACCATGCACGGTGTGCCATTGAAGCGCGCAAGACCGCCGACGATGGAGAGATCGTCCGCATAGGTACGATCGCCATGCAATTCGTGGAAGTCCGTGAAAATCTCGTTCACGTAATCCATCGTGTACGGACGTTGCGGATGGCGCGCGATCTGAGACACCTGCCACGGCGTCAGCTTGGCATAGATATCCTTCGTCAGCTGCTGGCTCTTTTTCGACAGGCGTTCGATTTCTTCCGAAATGTCGACTGCGGAATCGTCCTGCACAAAACGCAGTTCCTCGATCTTGGAATCGAGTTCTGCGATCGGCTGCTCAAAGCCGAGAAAAGTGGTTTTACTCATCGTGTCTCCTTCTGCTCAACAGAAGAAATAAGAAATCAGGTTCAATAGCTCACCGGTACCGGTTCCAGGCTGCGCCACAGATACCAGGTTGCCACCGTGCGCCACGGCTCCCAGTTCGCGGCCACTTCACGGGCATCGCTACGGGAAACCGGCTCGCCGGAGAAATAATTGCGGCTGATGCCAGCCAACAAACCAACATCGTCCAGCGGCAGTACATTTGGCCGGAGCAGATTAAATATCAAAAACATCTCCGCTGTCCAGCGACCGATGCCGCGGATCTGCACCAGCTCGGCGATCACCGCCTCATCGTCCATCTCTGCCCACTTGTCACAATGCACACGTTTGGCTTTGAAATGGTCGGCCAGGTCCAGGATGTATTCGGCCTTGCGTTTGGACAAACCGCAGGTGGTCAGCTTGTCGCCCGCCTTGATCACTTGCGCCGGGGTGCATTTCGGACAGACCTCGAGAAAGCGTTGCCACACGCTGTCTGCAGCCTTGACCGAAATCTGCTGGCCGATGATGGAACGCGCAAGCGTGGTGAATGGTTCGTTGCGGCCGACCAGATGCAGATCGCCGAATTGCGGAATCAGCTTGCGCATGATGCGATCGCGCTTCATCAGCTCGGCCTTCGCATCTTCCCAATAGGGAGGCAGCAATCGCGCTTCAGCAGTCGTCTTCGCCATACCGTTCACGCCCTTCGCCATTCCGTCAAACCGCCAGGTTTGTCCTCGAGAATGATGCCCCTTTCGAGAAGCGCGGCACGTATGCGGTCGGCTTCGGCAAAGTTCTTCGCCTTCTTGGCTTCCGTCCTTGCAGCGATCTGTTCCGTCACGAACGCTTCCAGGCCGTCATCATCCTTGCTTGCCGGCGTCGCGCGCAGAAACTGCTGTGGCGGACGCTGCAAAAGGCCGACTATACCAGCCAAACCGGCCAATTGGCGGGCCATCGCCGGCGATTTTTGCTTGTTGACTTCATTTGCCAGCTCGAACAGCACGGCGACTGCGAGCGGGGTGTTGAAGTCGTCATTCAGTGCTTCGGCAAAGCGCACGGCATGCGTCTCTTGCCTATCCAGCGGCAAGCCGTCCGGCGGGACATCCTTCAAGGCGGTGTACATGCGCGTCAGCGCATTGCGCGCATCATCCAGATGGGCGTCGGAATAATTCAATTGACTGCGGTAGTGCGCACGCAAGATGAAGAAGCGAACGACTTCGGCGTCGAACTTTTCAAGCACTTCGCGGATCGTGAAAAAATTGCCGAGCGATTTCGACATCTTTTCGTTATCGACACGCACGAACCCATTGTGCATCCAGTAATTGACGAAGCGCTTTTGATTGGCGCCTTCAGATTGCGCAATTTCATTTTCATGATGCGGAAACTGCAAGTCGGCTCCGCCGCCGTGAATGTCGAACTGCTGCCCGAGCAATTCGCAGGCCATCGCGGAACATTCGATGTGCCAACCCGGTCGGCCGGCGCCCCACTTCGACTGCCATTTAACTTCGTCAGGTTCGGTTGTCTTGGCCGATTTCCACAGTACGAAATCGAGTGGATCACGCTTGCCGGTGTTGACATCGACGCGTTCGCCCGCCCGTAAATCTTCCAGGGACTTGCCGGACAATTTGCCGTATCCGGGGAAATCGCGCACGGAGTAATTCACGTCGCCGTCTTCGGACTTGTATGCAAGGCCGTTGCGCTCGAGCGCTTCGATCAGGCCAAGCATCTGCGGTACATAGGCAGTCGCGCGCGGTTCGTGATCCGGTTTCTGCACGCCAAGTGCCGCCGCGTCCTCGTCCATTGCATCGATGAAACGCTGCGTCAACTGCGAAATCGATTCGCCGTTTTCCGCAGCGCGCCTGATGATCTTGTCATCGATGTCCGTAATATTGCGAACGTAAGTAACTTCGTAACCAGACGTGCGCAGCCAGCGCTGTACCAGATCGAATACCACCATCACCCGTGCATGGCCGATATGGCAGTAGTCGTAGACTGTCATGCCGCATACATACATGCGTACCTTGCCCGGCTCGATAGGCGTAAACGGCTGCTTCTCGCGCGCCAGCGTGTTGTAGATCTTCAGGGTCATGAATGAATATCGGCGGAGTTTGTCGCGGGAAAGATGAATCAGCGAAGTCCGGAATGAACGATGTGCCGAGAGCGACCAACCTGCCAAAACGTCTTGCTCTTGCTTCTTTTGATAAAATGCACGCTTTCGCGGCAGTATAGCATTGACGAATCTCGTCCTACCGGGCAAAAAACTGTCGACTCGCCGCGCCAAGCCGTTCAAACCATCTACCAAGCGGGACGACATGATATGTCAGCGTTCCGCCCGATGCAACCACGCCAGCAATTGCCAGCCGGTTTGCATCGATAGCAATCATCAGAAGGAAGACGCATGAATCTTTTTCGCAGCCTGTTGCTTGCCATTGTTTCCTTGAGCTTGTCCGCCGCCGTATATGCGGCCGATGCCCCGCAGGTTCTGCTGAAGACCAACATGGGCGACATCGTGCTGGAACTGAATCAGGACAAGGCGCCGGTCTCGACGCAGAACTTCCTGCAGTACGTGAAAAGCGGGCAATACAACGGCACGATCTTCCATCGCGTGATTCCGAACTTCATGATCCAGGGCGGCGGCTTTACGGCAGACATGCAGCAGAAGCCCACGCGTGCGCCTATTCAGAATGAAGCGAACAACGGCTTGAAGAACGACACCTACACAATCGCAATGGCGCGCGCAGGCAATCCGAACTCGGCGACGGCGCAATTCTTCATCAATACGAAGAACAATGATTTTCTCAATTACCCCGGTCAGGACGGCTGGGGGTATGCAGTATTCGGCAAGGTCATCAAAGGCACCGAAGTGGTAGACAAGATCCGTCAGGTCAAGACCGGCAATATCGGCCCCTATCAGGACGTTCCACTACAACCGGTCGTGATTGAATCCGCAAGCCAAATCAAATAACCACCCTCTCCCATCTAGAACGAAGGAATTTCCACCATGGCAGTCATCCTTAGCACCAACTACGGCAACATCAAACTGGAACTCGACGCCGACAAGGCGCCGAAGACTGTTGAAAACTTTCTCGCCTATGTGAATGCGGGACACTATAACGGCACCATCTTCCATCGCGTGATCGACGGATTCATGATCCAGGGCGGCGGTTTCGAGCCAGGCATGAAGCAAAAGCCGACCAAGGATCCGATCGAAAACGAAGCAAAGAACGGCCTGAAGAACGACACATACACGGTCGCAATGGCGCGCACTTCCGCACCGCATTCTGCGACCGCGCAATTCTTCATCAACGTCAACAACAATAGCTTCCTCGACTACCCCGGGCAGGACGGCTGGGGCTACTGCGTATTCGGCAAGGTGGGCGAAGGCATGGATGTGATCGACAAGATCCGTACCGTCAAGACGACGCGCACCGGCATGCACGCCGATGTACCGGTCGAAGACGTCATCATCGAGAAGGCAGAAGCTGTCTGATTATTCGCATGAGTCTTTCGCCTACGGCTATGACTACGCAAGCGCAACCGGAAACGGTTGCGCTTTTTGTTTCTGACCTGCACCTGCAGGCTGCCATGCCGCAGACCACGGCCGCATTTCTCGACTTTCTCGAGCGCCATGCGAGCCGTGCACGGCAGCTCTATCTGCTCGGCGATATATTCGAGGCTTGGGCAGGTGATGACGATCTGGACGATGCGTACAACCTTCGTATCGTCGAGGCGCTTGCGAAGCTGAGCGCAAGCGGCGTAGCGCTGTACTGGATGGCGGGGAACCGCGACTTTCTCGCCGGCGAGCGTTTCGCGCAGCGCTCGGGGGCCGTTCTGTTGCCCGACCCTTTCATCAGCACCATTGCCGGCAAGACGATCGTACTGACGCACGGCGACGCCTATTGCACTGACGATGCCGCCTACATGCAGTTTCGCGCACAGGTGCGCGATCCGCGCTGGCAGCAGCAATTCCTTGCCCGACCGCTGCAGGAGCGCAAGGCGATCATCGAATCGCTGCGCGAAGGTAGTCGCGCAGCGCAGCGCAGCAAGTCTTACGAGATCATGGATGTCAATGCGGAAGCGATCGATCAGCTGTTTACGAGCAGCGGCGCAGCGACGATGATTCACGGCCATACGCATCGTCCCGCGCGTCACGAACGCACGAACGACGGGCAAACGCTGCAGCGTTATGTGCTATCGGATTGGGATCTGGATCACGGGCAGCCGCGCGGCGACTGGCTTGCAATTGATGCGGCCGGGAATATCCGGCGCTGCGGCCTGAACCTGCTGCGCGCCGCCTGACTCCACTCGGTCGCGCGGCAGCCCGGTATTATTCCACCAGCTTGTTCAGCTGTTCCGGGTCAAACTTCTCGAGCGTGGACAACGTTTCGCAATCGATACCGGCGCACTTCAGCGCCGCCAGTATTTTTCGAATCTGATCTTCCTGAGTTGCAGCGTTGTCGATCAAGCCGTGCAGGGCCTTCGACAATGGATCATCGCCGTTCGGCGTGACGCCATAGGCAGCAAACATGCGTGCCGCCGCATCGTCTCGCGCATTGCCGGTTTCCTTCGGAATGATGCGGGCTGGATTGCCGACCGCGGTTGCCCCTGCAGGTACCGGTTTGACGACCACGGCGTTGGAGCCGACCTTCGCACCTTCGCCGACGGTAAACGAACCGAGTACCTGTGCTCCCGCACCGACAATCACGCCTTTCTCCAGCGTCGGATGGCGCTTTGCCCCCTTGCTGAGTGAGGTGCCGCCCAGCGTGACGCCTTGATAAATCGTGCAGTCGTCGCCGACTTCCGCCGTTTCACCGATGACCACGCCGAAACCGTGATCGATGAAGACACGACGGCCGATCAAAGCGCCCGGATGAATTTCGATACCCGTCAGCCAGCGGCCGATGTGCGAGGTAAAGCGCCCCAGCCACTTCAGATCATGTGTCCAGAACCAATGCGCCAAGCGCTGGATAACGATCGCATGCAAGCCCGGATAGCACGTCACTACCTCCCACGTACTGCGGGCGGCTGGATCGCGCGTCATGATGTTGGCAATGTCTTCGCGAATACGGCTGAACATGAAATGGCAAATGCAAAAAAATACGAGAGACGAAGTGTAGCTGATATCGGCAAACGTGATGCCCTTGCACAATACGCCTTCAACAAGGATATCGGACTGTACCTAGCCCGTACGCCGGAGGAGTTAACGCCCGCCGGCAAGACGTTGCCTGCGTGCCTCGTACAGGCAGACGCCAGAAGCAACTGATACGTTGAGGCTCTCGACCGAACCTGCCATCGGGATGTTCACGAGTACATCGCAGGTTTCCCGCGTCAGGCGGCGCATGCCCTCGCCTTCCGAACCCATGACCAGTGCAGCGGGGCCGGCGAAATCCGCCTCGTACAAGCCCTTCTCGGCATTGTCGTCCGTGCCGATCACCCAAATATCGCGCTCCTTCAGTTCGCGAAGAGTGCGCGCAAGGTTCGTCACGGTAATGTAGGGCACTGTATCTGCCGCGCCGCTGGCAACCTTGGCCGCGGTGGCATTCAGCCCGACCGCCCTGTCCTTAGGGGCAATCACGGCATGCGCACCGGCACCGTCGGCCACGCGCAAGCACGCTCCGAGATTGTGCGGGTCAGTCACGCCGTCGAGAATCAACAGCAGCGGCGGGCCCTCGATCGCATCCAACAGTTCATCCAGATTGCGCGCCAGCGACAGTTCGCCGGCCTTCGCTACCACGCCTTGATGGCGCCGCGTGCCGACAATGGCATTCAGGCGCGCGTCGTCGGCATGGATCATCCGCACATTGGCCTCTTTCACCGCACGCACGAGATCCTTCATCCGCGCATCGTGCCGTTCGGCGTCGATATAGATCTCTTCGATCGAAGAAGCATCGTGCCGCAATCGCGCCGTCACGGCGTGAAAACCGAAAATCATCTTGCTCTTCATGTCTTATCTTTTCTTCCTGCCTGCTTTGGGCGCGCGCTTGCCTTGCGTGGTAGATGCGCGTTTGGCGCCAGCCTTCTTAGGCGGTGTGGCGCTGCTCTTCTTGGCTGCACGCTTTTCGGTGCGTGCTTTGTGGTCGCTTTCTGCGCGACGTGCCTCGTTCTTCAGTACCGTGCGAATGCCCGGCTCGTTGACCAGCCGCAGATCGATCTTGCGCGCATCGAGATCGACACGGCTGACTTGCACCGTCACGCGGTCGGTCAACTGATAACGGATACCGGTACGTTCGCCCCGCAGTTCATGACGTGCCTCGTCGAACTTGAAGTGATCCGCGCCCAGTTCCGTTACATGCACCATGCCTTCGATGAACAGCGAATCGAGCTGCACAAAGATGCCAAAGGCCGTCACGCCAGTGATGATGCCGGTGAATTCCTCACCCAGCTTGTCGCGAATGAAATAGCACTTCAGCCATGCTTCGACGTCGCGCGATGCTTCGTCCGCACGGCGCTCGTTTGCGGAACAATGAATGCCGAGCGCTTCCCAGATCGCGAGATCGCCTTCCGCCTTCTTCTTGCCCTCGGCCTGATCCTGCGCGTGCTTTTTGCGCGCAGCGGGCGACAGCATCGTGTTCAGCACGCTGGTATCGATGCCCCTCGGATCGTAGCGCTTGCCATGCAAGACAGCCTTGATCGCGCGATGCGTCAGCAGATCGGGATAGCGACGGATCGGGCTGGTGAAGTGTGCATACGATTCATAGGACAGGCCGAAATGGCCGATATTGTCGGGGCTGTAGACAGCCTGCTGCATCGAACGCAGCAGCATGGTTTGCAGCAGCACGGCATCTGGACGCGTCTTGATTTTATTCAGCAGCTCGGCGTAATCCGACGCGGCTGGCTTGTCTCCGCCGCCGAGATTGAGGCCTACCTGTTTCAGGAAGGTGCGGACCTGGTTGAGTTTTTCCTTGGTCGGCGGCGCGTGCACGCGATACACCGCAGGATGCTTGTGGCGTTCCAGCAGATCGGCCGCACACACGTTGGCTGCCAGCATGCACTCTTCAATCAGCTTGTGCGCTTCGTTACGCGTACGCGGGATGATCTGTTCGATCTTGCCAACGGCATTGCAGACGATATAGGTTTCCGTCGTCTCGAAGTCGATTGCACCGCGCACGTGGCGCGCCTGCAGCAGCGCCTGATATACGGCGTAAAGATTCAGCAAGTGCGGTACCAGCGGCGCACGGCGCGCTGCCTCGGTTCCCTTGGTATTGCCGAGAATCGCCGCCACTTCGTTATAGGTAAGCCGCGCAGCCGAATGAATGACCGCGGGGTAGAACTGGTAAGCCTTGATCTCTCCCTTTGCCGTGATGACGGCATCGCATACCATCGTCAGCCGATCAACGCCGGGGTTCAGCGAACACAGACCGTTTGACAGTTTTTCCGGCAGCATAGGGATCACGCGGCGCGGGAAGTAGACCGAAGTGCTGCGCTCAAGCGCATCGACATCGAGCGCGTCGTT
>Ga0310811_10015037_pt1 | contig 10113 bp, 10 predicted proteins | sample YCmetagenome_FD_207642 | JGI IMG/M metagenome (GOLD analysis project Ga0310811, IMG submission 207642) | Soil microbial communities from experimental microcosm in Duke University, North Carolina, United States - YC | ecosystem: Engineered > Artificial ecosystem > Soil microcosm > Unclassified ...
TTGTACACCCGTTTCGGGTTGAGGTAAAGAGACTTGCCTGTCTCCACGGACTCTACCGGATCGATGCTAAAGGCCCCGCATACCAATTCAATTTGCCCATCAATGCCGGCGGCCATTCGATGTACTGGGCCAATAAAGGAGGTAAGGCCACCGCCTACCATCCCCATGCGTAATTTTCTCTTCAAGGTTTTTTCTTTTTACCCGTTTTAGATTTTTTCTCGTCTGTCTCGCTCATCAATTGAACTTTTGCCTTTTGCAGTTCTTGTTTTTGGGCTTGACTAACTTCCGGGTAAGATAGCTTCAATTTGTCAAAATGCCTCGCGATAATTGTAGCGATGGTTAACCGCGCAAACCATTTGTCGTCGGCAGGGATGACGAACCAGGGCGCATGGTCTGTGGAGGTTTCACCGATGGCTTCCGAGTAGGCATTTTGATAGTCGTCCCAGAAGGCGCGTTCCTTTAAGTCGGAAAGTGAAAACTTCCAGTTCTTGCCAGGGTCTTCTATCCTTTCGAGGAAACGTTTTTTTTGCTCTTTTTTGGATACATGCAAAAAGAATTTTAGAATAATCATACCGTTGTCAGTCAGATTCTTTTCGAACCTCCGAATTTGCTTGTAACGCCTATCCCAGAATTTTTTATCGACGTCTTTTACATCTTCGATGCCGGGAATGTTTTCGTTTAAGATCCATTGTGGATGAACTTTCGTCACCAGTACATTTTCATAATGGGAACGGTTATGAATAGCAATTTCACCGCGAGCAGGCAAGGCCATCTCGTGCCGCCAAAAGTAGTCGTGATCAAGTTCTTGCGCGCTTGGCGCCTTGAAACTGTAAACTTTTACGCCCAGTGGGTTGAATCCGGACATGATGTGTTTGACTGCTCCATCTTTACCGGCGGCGTCCATCGCCTGCAATACGATCAAAACGCTAAATCGATTGTGCGCATAAAGTTTGTCTTGTACGTTCGCCAAATGCTTTCGGCTTTCTTCAAGCATCTTCTCTGATTGTTGCTTATCCAAAACCTTGCCTTTGTATTTGGTCTCAAAATCTTTGAGCTTGATTTTCTTGCCGGGCAAAACCGTCAATTTCTTAATGGGTATCAGTTTATCATCCATAGACATAAAATGGGGTTTATAAGGCAATCTAACTGTGTCCGATACACGGAACAAGGGATTTTGTCGCGCGATGAGGGTGATAAAAATCAGTTTGATTGATTCCTTTTGACGTGAAGATTGATTATATTCAATTGAACATTAAGGTCAGTGCCATGAAGAAAAAAACTACCACGTTTGCCTTCGTTGCATGGTTTGCTTCGGCAATTTCACTGGCTCAAACCAACGATATTGCTGCCATCAAGGAAGTGATTGCAAAGGAAACAGAATCGTTCTTTGCCGTAAACAAGCAAGGCTGGGCCGACTGCTGGCTCAAAGTACCGTACGCGTATTGGTCGTACTCCGACTCTACAGGTACGAGCTTCGTTCAAGGTTGGGATGGGGAGAAGGGTTTGGAAAAAACATTTGCGGATTATTTCAACACCCAGAAGCCCTCGAAGGCTACCATTACCAACGACTGGCTCGACGTGAAGGTGTATGGCAACGGGGCCTACGCACGCTTCTTCCAAATCGTAAAAGCGGAAATCGATCACGATGTCACATCGCAGGTGAGGGTACTCGAAAAGGTCGCTGGCCACTGGAAAATAATTCATGTGGGGGCGATCGCGAAATACCCAAATACCCCGACGTTAAACCATTGATCACAGTTCGTACCGTTTTCTGGAAGGGTTAGTATTGGCCTGAGCCAAGCATCACCAGTGTACACGCCTCGAGCGCTTCGATATTTTTTTGCTCCAACAACTTCTCGAGCTCATGGTTTTCGGTACCCGGATTGAAGATGACTCGCTTCGGGTTAAGTTTGAAGAAGTAGTCGTACCATTCCCGTTGGTGATCGGGATTGATGTATAGTGTGATGGAATCTACTTCAGAGATCGCTGGCTGTTGGCGCAGATCTAGGATTTCTTTGCCGAAGATATTTCCCTTTTTTATCCCCACGGGAATAAATTCAATTCCATGTTGTTGGAGTCGTTCCGCTGCCAAATAAGCAAAGCGTGATGGATTAGGAGTAGCGCCGATAATTACCGTTTTCTTCATTTCTTGATATAGCGTTTAACCAGTGCCTCCGCACAACGCTCGCCATCCATCGCCGCAGACATGATACCTCCCGCATAACCTGCACCTTCGGCCGCAGGAAACAGCCTTTTTACCTGTGGATGTTCGAGTGTCATTTTGTCTCGAGGGATACGCACTGGCGAAGACGTGCGGCTCTCCACACCCACCACCTGTGCTTCGTTAGTTAGATAACCCTTCATCTTACCGCCAAAGTTCCTGAATCCTTGCTTTAAGCTTTCAAAAACAAAATCCGGCAACACGGATTTCATGTCCACGCTTCGAAGCCCCGGTTGATAAGAGGTGTCGAGCAATGAAGAAGAGATTTTTCCATCCACAAAATCCAATAGCCTTTGGGCAGGAGCAACCTGAGTATTACCAGCCGTTGCGCAAGCACGTTTTTCTACGTCGCTTTGAAAATACATCCCTGCCAACGGCCCAAATTTGTGAAACGATCGGAAATCTTTTTCGCCTACCGCTACCACAATTCCCGAATTGGCGTACTTCGAATCCCGTCGTGACGGGCTCATCCCGTTCACTACCACCTCGCCTTGTGCCGTGGCTGCTGGCACAATGAATCCGCCAGGACACATGCAGAACGAAAACACACCACGCTCTGCTCCATTCACCATCGCTTGGTGAACAAGTGCATAAGATGACGCCGGCAAAAATTCGCCGCGGTCGGAAGCACAATGATATTGGATTTTGTCAATCAAATTCTGTTGATGTTCAACCCGCACGCCAAGGGCAAACGGCTTGGCTTCAAGCAAAATATTTTTACGTTGAAGAAGCTGAAAAATATCCCGCGCGGAATGACCTGTAGCAAGAATAATCCCCTCCCCTTCATGTCTAGTCCCATCGGAGGTAACAACGCCGGTCATTTCGCCATCCGACAAAACAAAATCGGTCACCCTCGAATTAAAATGAATTTGACCACCCGCTTGAAGGATGCTCTCGCGAAGGGCTTCCACAATCTTTGGAAGCTTGTTTGTGCCAATATGTGGATGAGCATCGAATAAAATGTCTTCTTTCGCGCCGTGTGCGATCAGAATTTCCAGCACCCGCCGAACGTCTCCCCGCTTACTCGAACGTGTGTAAAGTTTTCCGTCGGAATAAGTGCCTGCACCACCCTCGCCAAAACAGTAATTGGATTCGGGATTGACAAGCTGCTCTTTGTTGATCGCAGCGAGATCTCGCCTTCTCGCTTGCACATCCTTTCCACGCTCAAAAAGAATCGGTCTGACACCCAACTCAATCAGTCGAATCGCCGCGAACAAACCGGCAGGGCCAGCACCGACGATGATCACCCGTGATCGTTGACTCACGTCCTCGTAGTTTTTCGTATAGGTGATCTGTGCTTGACCAGGCTCCTGGATCTCCACCTGAACTTTGACCGCTATATTTTTACCCCTGGCGTCAATTGACCTCCGAACGGGCGTAAGAAATACTTCTTGAGGATCAAGTCTAAGTTTCTCGTAAAGAGAAGGCCTGAATCGCGCTTCATCGAACGCTTCCTCTGGGCGGAGAACAATTTCTACTTTTTTTTCCATGGGAAAGGGAGTTATCCTTTCAATGGGGCAAAGATACTCGTTTGGAAATCACAGTGGTAGCCAACATCCGAGGTCGATCTCTGATCTTTAATATGGAATTTTGAATCTATATTTGCGACTCATTTTTAATCATGAAGGAGAATTTCGTACAAGAGCTGAAGTGGAGGGGCATGTTGCATGACGTGATGCCGGGCACGGAAGAACAGTTGCAGAAGGGGTCGACGGCAGGCTATATTGGTTTCGACCCGACGGCCGACTCGCTGCATATTGGCAACCTGGTGCAAATTATGACGCTCGTGCACTTCCAACACGCCGGCCACAAGCCCGTGGTCTTGGTGGGGGGAGCAACCGGCATGGTAGGCGACCCTTCCGGAAAATCCGCAGAACGCAATTTGCTGTCAGAGGAAATACTTCGTCACAATGAATCTTGCGTAAAAAAACAACTGGAAAAATTTATCGACTTTACGACAGGATCGAACCGTGCTGAGATGGTCAACAACTACGACTGGTTCAAAGGACTTAGCTTCCTTGATTTCATTCGCGATGTCGGTAAACATATTTCCGTTAGTTACATGATGGCCAAAGACTCTGTGCAAAAGCGGTTGGAGACAGGACTATCGTTTACCGAATTCACCTATCAACTAGTGCAGGGATATGATTTTTACTGGCTTTACAAAAACAAAGGGTGCAAGCTGCAAATGGGTGGCTCCGATCAATGGGGCAACATCGTAACGGGTACAGAACTGATTCGCAGGAAAGATGGAGGCGAAGCTTTTGCGTTGACCACTCCACTGATCAAAAAAGCCGACGGCACAAAATTTGGCAAGACAGAACAAGGCAATGTTTGGCTAGACCATCAGAAAACTTCTCCTTATAAATTCTATCAGTACTGGCTCAATGCGAGCGATGATGATGCCGCCAACTTTATCAAGATTTTCACCCAACGGAAAAAGGAAGAAATCGATTCATTGATAGCTGAGCACAGTCAAGCTCCACACCTACGAAAACTGCAAACAGAATTAGCAAAGGATATCACCGCAAGAGTGCACTCGCAGGAAGAAGTAGACAAAGCAATAAAGGCCTCTTCCATCTTATTTGGAAATTCGGTGACGGAAGATTTGGTCGCCATGGATGAACAAACTTTTCTTGCCGTTTTTGAAGGCGTTCCTCAAATTGCCGTGAGCAAATCTTCCTATCACAACTGCGCGAGTGTAACAGACCTTTTATCTGACGTTACCCAAGGAAAGATTTTCACTTCCAAAGGCGAGGCACGCAAAATGATTTCAGGTGGCGGCGTGAGTATCAACAAACAGAAAGTAGAAGACGGTGCGCAAAAACCAGCCTATGCATTGCTTTCAAACCGCTACCTACTGGCGCAGAAGGGAAAGAAAAATTATTTCTTAATCGAAATCACCAATTGACATGTGGGCATTGTGGAGAGACGCGCTGCAGAACAAGCGTTTCCTTTTTCATTTTATCGTTGGCCTCATTGGCCTTATCGCGTTTGCCCTTTTTCTTCCTTATTTTTTCATCGAAATTCTTTTGCCTAAACCAGGCGAGCCGTGGGTAGACCCCGTTCTGAATTTCTTTACGCCAAAGGATTGGTCAACGGAAATTTTCATTCTCATTTATGTTTGCTCAGTGCTTGGCATTGCGTTCAACATCACTGAACCCAAAACGATCCTGTTGGGTCTCCAGCTATACGTTGTGGTCAATTTCATGCGCATCGCTAGCTTGTACGTTTTCACCCTCGAAGCTCCCGAGGGAATAATCCCACTGAGCGATCCTTTTCTAACAGTGTTCGCTTACGGTCAGCCGATCTATGTCAAGGACTTATTTTTTTCAGGCCACATCTCGACGCTCTGCGTGTTTTTGTTTATCGAGAAACGACCGTGGCTGAAAACCCTGATTTTTACCAGTACAGTGGTTGTGGCAACTCTGTTAGCTTGGCAGCGTGTGCACTATACCCTGGACATGGTAGCCGCGCCGCTGATCACGTGGGGAGTTCACGGATTCTTCAAGTGGTTTGACGCCAAGTATGTCTATCGTTGATCTACTTGAATAAAAGTATCCGAAAAGATTAACCTATTAAATTAGTATGCGTAAAATGCTTTTATTAATTTTCTATTAATTTAGCGGTAATTTTCTAATAACCTTTGGCAAGACATGGATTTGAACGGCAAGGAGAATAAAAGCAAAAATGGAGTCAATGGCAATCACCACACTTCAAACGGCCACCACAATGGTAATGGACATGTCAACGGTAAGAATCCTTTTCATAACAGTTACCCGGTTTTTCAGTTAGGCGAAAAACTAACCGAAGAACAGAAGACTTTTTTCGAGCAGAACGGATTTATTCATTTCAAGAATTTCATAGACAAAGACAAGGTAACAGAGCTTTTGCGAGAAGCAGAAGCCATTCAGGACGATTGGGTGAGCCGTGACTATAAGGCGATCAATGGCGTTCCGATTAAATACGGCACTGACATTAACGGCAAAAAAATCGTTCAACGTTTTGCATTTATCAACCAGCACAGTGAGAAGTTCGCAGACATCATTCGCGACGGTCGACTAAAAGGTTTATTCGAGTTCATTGGAACGGCAGATTGCCGTATCGGCGAAAATGAGAAAGATGGGCTCGTATTCAATCACTACATCAATACCGATGAGAGCAACTTCAGCCAGCTCGGTTGGCATACGGACGCACTCCGCGATATATTCCAGGGGCAGAAGGTGATGCCAATGCTCAACGTGGGTATTCATCTAGACAACTCCACCACCGACAACGGAGGGTTGAGGCTCATTCCAGGTACACACAACAAAGGCATCCGCACGATGCTATTCAAGAAAATTTATTTTATCAGCCACAAGCCCGACAAAAAAGAAGTGGGCCTCAATGTGGAGGCAGGTGACCTCACCGTGCACGACGGCCGGTTGTGGCATCGCGTAGCCCGTTCTCCATTTACCGGCGAGAAGAGCCGCCGCCGAGTGATGTACGTACCTATCGTGACCGGCAAATTTGCACCGCGAGATGAGAACAGCAAACCGTTGCTGTATCAGCGCCTGATCTCCATTACCAACCGATAGCGATGGCCTTTGCATTAGTTACAGGAGCCAGCGGAGGCATCGGCTTAGACATTGCGCGCGAACTTGGCAAACGAAAAATAGATTTGCTTCTAGTGGCACGCTCTGAAAAAAATCTTTTACAGGCGCAGCAAGAACTTACACGACAATACGGCGTGCGTGTCGAGTACCTTGGCGCAGACCTATCCAATTCGGGAGGTGTGTCATCCGTGCTAAATTGGATTTCAAAAAACAATTATCAGATCAGTATCCTAGTCAACAACGCGGGCTATGGAATCTGGGGTAGCGTAGAAAACACAAGTTGGACCGACCTCAGCAATATGATGAATCTGAACATGGTGGCTGTGGTGGAGCTTTGTCACTCCCTTCTTCCTGAATTGAAGAAACACAATCAGTCCTATATCCTAAACGTAGCGAGCACCGCTTCTTACCAGGCCATACCCACGCTTGCAACGTATGCCGCCTCAAAAGCCTTCGTGCTTTTGTTTACCCGGGGACTTCGAAGGGAGTTGAAAAAAACAAATGTTTCGGTCACCTGCCTGAGTCCCGGCGCAACGTCCACCAATTTCGTAGACCGTGCTGGCATGAATGAGCAACTAAAAACAAAAGCCGAAAAATTCAGCATGAAATCTGCAGAGGTAGCGTCGATTGCAGTGAAGGGTATGTTCAGCAAAAGGGCGGAAATCATCCCCGGTTTTATAAACTGGTTTAGCGTACAAATGACCTACTTCGTACCCAAGGCCGTTCCGGAGGGAATCGCAGAGGGGCTGTACAAGACGAAAGCCTAAAAAGCTTCGGTGATGTAAAAATAGAATCCGCTTGAGCGTTGGCCTATACCTACATCAAATCTAAAATTCAATTTCTCCTTTTTGTCTATCGCGTAGCGGAGCCCCGTACCGAGGGCCGGCTTCAACCCATTGAAGGTAAAAACATCCGGTGTTTGACTGGCGACACGTCCCGCGCCACCGAACACCACCATCCCGATGCGATTGATCAGGTGAATCCGGTGTTCTGCCTGGAAGGCAATCAGGTTATTGTCGGTATATCTTCCTTCGTAATACCCGCGCATGATCGTGTTGTTCCCTATGTTTGCCATGCTTCTTACGGGCACTGTTCCATTGTTCGCCACGAGCACAAACTGAAATGCCAACACTTGATTTTGACTTAACGAAAAGTATTTTCGAATGTCGACGGTTTGCCCAGTAAAATTGAATTTACTGCCCAGGGCCTTAGTAAAATCGGTGATGGAGTATGACAAGTAAAAGCCTTTTGTTGGGCTAAACGTATTGTCTCGGCCATCCCAGAGCGCCACAAAACCCAGACCAGACACAAAACTACCTTGACGTCCATTTACGTTCTGCACGTCGAACAGACTCTGTCCCTGGGGCACATCTTTTCCGTAATCGAAAGAGAATACATTCTGCATTTCAATGGCAGCGCCCAGAAATAATTTTTTATATGTCTTTCGAAGCAGTTGAGGGAATAAATAAAACTGGCCAATGGTGTACCGCTCGAAATTATTGCCCGAGTTGTTTCCCAGCCCCCAGAATCGATCCGGAAAATAACTCGCGGAAGCTTTTGTCTTTAGTAGATACTTTTCATTGTGAAAGAAAATCACGCTCTCCATTCCAAGCACGGTTTGCTTGCGAAGTGTGTAAAGACCGAGGGCCTGTACATACGATGTGCGCGTGGTCGAATCGTGACCGAGTTTGAAATAATAGTTGCCCGCGCCACCAAAGGCAAGTGTAGTTTCGGGTGAATATATCACCGCAGGGAAGGCAAAAAGTTTCCGTTTTTTTCCTTTGTTGGTTATGGAATCCTTCTCGAGATTGATTTGCGCACGGGCGCTAATGCAGATGCAGAAAAGCAGGAAGGAAATCAAAAAAGAATACTTGGTCAACACGGGAAATTTCAGGCACAAGATGACTATTTAGTTTTTAAAACGAAAACAACCTTGCCCTTTGACCGCGCGGGGACTTTTCCGTTCGAGGTTCGCACCAGAGAGTTCTTCTGAATCTCCGCTTTCAGAAGTTGCTCAGCCCTAAGGCTAAGGCCGCGATCCAGCGTCGTGATTTTTACGATATCGCCATTCTCGTCACATTCTATTTCAAAAGTGATCCTACCGTCTTCATTGTCCGGGATTTCCGGGCTTTTCGGATGACTGGCCCACTCCCAGCCCGACATGGCTAAGCCAAAACCATCACCTCCTCCACCACCGCCGGGTTTTCCATACAGCGCTTTGGCATCTAGTTTTCCTTCAGGGCTTCCTTTGTCGCCGGTTTTCCCTGGATCATCTCCGTGACTCTGGTTTGTCTCTCCTTTCTTTTCACCACTAGCACCTACGTAAACTGCTTTCTTCTCGACGGTAGGCTTGACGTCTTCCGTCTTCTCTTTTTTTATTTCAATTTTTTCCTTCGGCTTGATCTTCTTTGCTTTTACCTCGACGTCACTGGTTTCGTCGGAAATAACTTTATCGTCGTCCTTTTTTTCTTCGACTTGTAGTTGAGGGGTTTCTTTGACCGGCTGGATTTCTTCCTTTTTGTCTTCCGCTTTTTGATCTTTGCTTTTATCTTCTGCGTCGGGGTTTCCTACAGGCGCATCCGGTTGAACATCACCTCCTCCTTGGTCATCCAAACCAAAATTCAGTTCCACGCCATATTCGGGAGCCGGTGGATAGGGGGCACGCCAGGAGATCAGGAAGAAAAACGAAAGGAACAGGCTTGCGTGAAGGGCAGCAGAAACCAGAAAAGCGATTCGCTTGTTCTTTACATCCCTCGGCCCTTCCATCCTCTCCATATTTTTTTCTCAGGTCAGTACTTCATTACCCAAAGAGCCTCGCCAAATTCGGCCTTCGAGGCATCTGCGCTCGACTGAGCACTAGCAAAAGAGTCAAAATCTCCGATACACAAGCGATAATATTTCCATTTGCCAAAGGGGGGTATGATCTTACTCGACTTGCCCGCCGCGCTGAGTTTCTTGGCTCTGTCCATTGCCAAGTCTCCATCCACGGAGCTGGATATCACCACATAGTACCGGCCTGTTCGATTTGACAATGTTTCAATAGTGCCGTCGGCAGGCTTTGCTTTCGCCGCGGTTTCGGCTTTGATCCGCTCTTCTTCAGCCACACGTGCTACGCTATCTGCGGCCGCCTGTTCTTTTTTCTTCCGAGCTTCCTCAAGTCTTGCCAGCTTATCCTTCTCCTGTTTGGGAACCCATACAAACTTATAAGCCAGGAAAACACCCACCAGCAGTATCAATACTACGATGATGCCGATGATCTTGCCGGACCCACCGCCCTCTTCCTCTTCTTCATAATAA
>Ga0310811_10015038_pt1 | contig 10112 bp, 9 predicted proteins | sample YCmetagenome_FD_207642 | JGI IMG/M metagenome (GOLD analysis project Ga0310811, IMG submission 207642) | Soil microbial communities from experimental microcosm in Duke University, North Carolina, United States - YC | ecosystem: Engineered > Artificial ecosystem > Soil microcosm > Unclassified ...
CGAGAACATCCCGCTACGGGCCTTCCGCCGATCGTCAACACCGTGCCCGGCGCCATGGCAATCCAGAACGTGATCGACAATATCGAGTGGGTGAGCCAGGCCGGCAATCCCGTGGCCTACGCTCCGCATCTGCGCAAGAGCCCGCTGCCTGGCATCGATCCGCCGCCCGTCATCATCCAGTTCGCCAAGGGCGATCAGACGGTGCCGAACCCGACGGCCAGCGCGATCTTCCGGGCCGGCGACCTGACCGACCGCTCCACGTTCTTCCGCAACGACCTCGTGCACGCCGCGCTGGGTGCCGAAGAATCCTCACACGTTCCTGACCAACATCGGGATACCGCAGGTCGCGGCCCTGGCGATAGCCGCCCAGACGCAGATCGCGGTCTTCTTCGAGAGTGATGGAACCGTGATCGTCGATCCCGACGGCGTGGGGCCGTTCTTCGAGGTGCCGATCGCAGGACCACTGCCGGAGACGCTGAACTTTCTGCCTTAGCTGAAAGGCCGATCAGCGGATGGCGTGGGGCTGAGCGCGCCCCACCGCTCAGCGCGTCGACGTGCGGGCGGCCGGGGGCCTCGGGCGGCCTTACTGCGTGGGTGTGTGGGCTGCCACGGGGCGGAGGTGGCGCAGCTCGCGGGCGCGCTCGAGGAGGGCCTGGCCCTCGGGGCGACGGCCCTGCATGGTGAGCGCATCGCCGAGGAGCGTGTAGGCGTCGGCGTTGTCCCAGCGCGCGGCCATGTCATCGAGCGCGGTGACGACGTCGGCGAAGCGGCCGCGTGAGGTCAGCACGGTGGCGATCCGCACGGGGAAGCCGAGGTCCTCGGGGAAGCGGCGCGCGTACTCGCGCGTGGCCATCGCCGCCTCGGTGAAGCGGCCGAGCCGCACGTAAAACTCCGCGAGGTCCTTGCGGATCTGCGCCGAGTCGGGCGCCAGGGCCAGCACCGCGCGGCTGCGCTTCTCGACGTCGCCCTCGATCCGCGAGACCCACGGCACGCCGTGAAAGCCCGGGCGCACCGAGACCACGACCGCCTGGCCTGCCCACAGGCGCTCGCGCTCGTCCGGCTTCACGAGGATGCGCTCCAGCTCGCCGGGCCGGCGCCACGACCGCACGTCCGCCCACACCAACGGCACGCGGATGCCGATCGCGGTCTCGTCCAGGCCGATCCGGGCGATCTCCGTCCCGTAGTGTGTGGGCTCGGCAATGTCGAACGTGGCGTTGCTGAACAGGAACAGGCCGTAGAACGCGAGGGCGGCGATGACGAGCGCGCAGACGCGATGGGCCAGGACGGACGGCACCAGCCAGGGTCGCTTCGCCCTGGTCCCCCGCCCGAGCGCGCGCAGCCAGAAGACGACGCTCAGCGCGAGCAGGACCAGCGCGACCGTCGCGAGCACCACGCCGACGTAGCGGGAGGGCGTGCGGTACATGAGCTGGGCCCACGCCGACCACCCCGCGATCCCCACGAGGGCGAGCTGCATGGCGGTGAGGCGGAGCGCGCGGAGCAGGCGGGTCATCGCTCGGCGCTCGCGCTGCGGGCGGCGACCCGCACGCGGTCCCGCAGGGCCCGGCCCCGCGCGTTCTCCGGATCACGCTTCAGGACGTCGGCGACGCAGGTGGACGCGTCGGTCTTGCGGCCGACCTCCCAGTACTGCTCGCACAGCCCCACGACCAGCGCCACGTCGCGGCCGCCGAGCGCCCAGCCCATCTCGGACTCGCGCAGCGCCTCGTCCCAGCGGCGGGCCTTGCCGTGCAGGGCACCCAGACCGTAATGGGGCTGGGGGCGCAACGGGTCGAGGGCGATGGCGCGACCATAGGCGGCCTTGGCCTCGTCGTCGCGGCCGAGGGTGAGCAGCACCTGGGCGACGCTGTCCTCCAGCTCCGCGGTGCGCGGGCCGAGCTGCATCGCCTGCTGGTAGCTCGAGAGTGCCGCGCGATGATCGCCTAGCCGGGTCTGCACCCGCCCCAGTCGCCACCATGCCTCCGCATTGCGCGGCGACCGGGCGACCGCGCCCTCCGCGGCCGCCAGCGCCTGCCGATAGTCGCCGAGCTTCTGGATGAGCACCGTCTGGAACGCGCTCGCGACGTAGGCGTCGTCGGGATCGGCCTCGAACGCCGCGCGCGTGAGGCGATACTCCTCGGCGGCCTCGCCACGCTCGGCGTGATACCGGGCCTGGCCCAGGAGCGCAGCGGTGTTACGCGGGTTCACCGCGAGGGCCTGCGCGAACTCGGCCTGGGCGCGTGCGGTGTGGCCCTGGCGCGCGTGCACGGCGGCCAGCGTGACGTGCCCGTCGTCGGCGCGGTCGCCGACCTCGACCGCCCGCTGGGCATAGCGCGCGGCCGGGCCCGCCTGAGACGGATCGTAGAGCTGCAGGTAGCGATGCAGATGTCCGAGCAGGCAGTAGGGACGCTCGTCGAAGGCGCGCGCCTCCAGCTCGCCCGTGGTCTCGAGCACCGCGAGGAACACCGTCATCCGGCGCTCGGTCCGCTCGTAGCGGAGCGCGTGCTTGAGATCGTCGAGCGCCGCCGGATAGGCGCCCTCGCGGGCGTGCGCGACCGCGGCGATCAGCAGCGCGTCGTAATCGTCGCGCCGCAGCTCGAGCGCGCGCGCCGCGTGGGCCAGCGCGGTGCGGCCATCCCGGCGGGCCAGCGCCACCTCGGCCAGGCTGATGACGGGCTCGGGATCGCTCGGCGCCACGCGCGATTCGAGCTTCGCCTGGCTCTCGGCCTGCTCGATCTCGCCGCGGGCGAGCAGCGCCCAGGCGCCGGCCGGCTCGATGGGGGCGCGCGACGCCAGGCGGCGCAGGTCGTCGCGATAGAAGCGCGCCGCGCCGGCGTAGTCACCGGCCAGGTAGTGGACGCCGAGGCACCGAAGAAGCGCCGGTCCATGAAGCCGAGCTGGTTGAACGCGGCGGCCAGCGCGGCGATCAGCAAAGCCGCGAAGAGGATCGCGCGCGTGCGCGGCTTCAACGCAGGCTCCCGCGTCGTGGGCACATGATGATCGTCGGAGGGTGCAAGGCGTGCACCAACCGACCAGGCGCTTTGGGTGAGAGTCCGCGCCTAGTTGCCGGGCATTGCCCGGACGTCACGTCGTCGCGGTGACGACCCTGTCACCGCCGTGACGGCGGGGCGCGCGACGCGTCAGACGGGATAGACGCCGTTGCGGCGGGCCGGGAAGACCTGGGCCTTGCTCTCCGCGTACGCCAGCCGCTTCATCAGCTCCGCGCGCAGCGCCGAGCCGGGCACGATGTCGTCCACCAGCATCTCGCTCGCGAGCTTGTAGACGTCGACGTCCTCCATGTACTCGTCGCGCTTGGCCCGCACGAAGCCGGCGCGCTCGTGCTCGGGCAGCTCCATGATCTTGTTGTAGTAGACGGCGTTGACGGCGGGCTCCGGGCCCATGATCGCGATCTGCGCCTGCGGCAGGGCCAGCACCGCGTCGGGCTCGAAGGCCGGGCCGCACATCGCGTACAGGCCAGCACCGTAGCACTTGCGGACGATCACGCAGAACTTCGGCACCGTCGCCTGGGAGGTCGCGAAGACCAGCTTGGCGCCGTGCCGGATGATGCCCTGGCGCTCCACCTTGGTGCCGACCATGAAGCCGGCGATGTCGGCGAGGTAGACCAGCGGGATGCTGAAGGCGTTGCAGAGCCAGATGAAGCGCGCGGCCTTGTCGGATGAGTCGACCATCAGCACGCCGCCCTTGACCTTCGGCTGATTGGCGACGATGCCGACGACGCGGCCGCCCAGGCGCGCCAGCCCCACGATGATCTCGGCCGCGAAGCGCTTCTTGATCTCGAACCACGAGTCGGCGTCGACCAGCCGGTCGATCAGCTCGTACATGTCGAACCACTTGCGCTGGTCGTAGGGCACGATCTCGTCGATCGCCCGTCCGGGCTTGGGCTCGCTGACGCCACGGTGGGCGGCCGGCGCCTCCCGATGCGAGGCCGGCATGTAGGACAGGTAGCGCTTGGCGATCTCGATCGCCTCCTCGTCGGAGGCGGCGAGGATGTCTCCGCAGCCGGAGATCTCCGTGTGCATGCGGGCGCCGCCCAGATCCTCCAGGGTCGTCTTCTCACCGATCGCCATCTCGACCATGCGCGGGCTGCCGACGTACAGTGAGGCCTTGCCATCGACCATGATGACCACGTCGGTCAGCGCCGGCAGGTACGCCGAGCCGGCCGGCGAGGGCCCGAACAGGATGCACACCTGCGGCACGACGCCGGAGAGCTGGACCTCGTTGTAGAAGATGCGCCCGGCGTGGAACCGCCCGGGGAAGATCTTGATCTGCTCGGAGATGCGACCACCCGCCGCGTCGACCAGATAGAGCATCGGCACCTGCAGCCGGGCCGCCTTCTCCTGGATGCGCACGATCTTGGCGACGGTCTTCTCGCCCCACGAGCCGGCCTTCACCGTGTAGTCGTTGGCCATGATGCAGACGGTGCGGCCGCCCACGCGTCCCACGCCGGTGACGACGCCGTCGGCCGGCGTGTCGGCGTCTCGGTTGCGTGCGAACATCCACTCTTCCTCGAACTCGGTGCCCGGATCGAGCAGGAGCTTGAGGCGGTCGCGCACGAAGAGCTTGCCCTCGGCGCGCAGCTTGTCGCGATAGCGCGTGTGACCCTGCTCGATCCGGGCGCGTTCCTGGAAGTAGCGTTCCTCACCCTGGCTCATGGCGGTCTATTATAGAGGTCGCCCACGAGGGGGACACGATGACGGATCAAGAAGCGGCCGCGCTCGGTGCCGCCGCGCTGGCGGAGGTGGAGCCCGATCACGTCGTCGGACTCGGCACCGGCCAGGCCGCCACCGCGTTCATCCACGCCCTCGGCGCCGCGGTCAAGAACGGCCTGCGCGTCACCGGCGTGCCGACCTCGGAGGCCAGCGCCTCTCTCGCCCGCACGCTCGGCATCCCGCTCGTCGCCGAGCCCCTGGCCCTGGATGTCGCGGTCGACGGGGCCGACGAGGTCGATCCGAAGCTGGATCTCGTGAAGGGCTACGGCGGCGCGCTGGTGCGCGAGAAGATCGTCGCCGCGGCCGCCCGGCGCTTCATCGTCCTCGTCGGCACCGAGAAGCTCGTACCCACGCTGGGCGCCCGCGGCCGGCTGCCGGTCGAGGTGGTCCCGTTCGCGATGCCCTTCTGCCAGCGCCGGATGACCGAGCTCGGTCATCCGCCGATCCTGCGCACGAAGAACGGCGCGCCCGTCGTCACCGACAACGGCAATCTCATCCTCGACTGCGCGGTCAGTGCCATCTCCGAGCCCGGCACGCTCGACGCCACGCTCCGCGCCATCCCTGGCGTGGTCGGCACCGGGCTCTTCGTGGGCATGGCAAACGCGGTCCTGGTCTGGGACAACGGCCGCGCGCGCACGCTGACGCGCACGCACTGAGAAGGAGGACCGCTCGTGACCACCGGCACCGAACCGCTCACCGGCCGTCCGGCCTGGCAGGCGCTGGAGGCGCACTACCAGCAGATGAAGGACGTCCACCTGCGGACGCTCTTCGCCCAGGATCCCGCGCGCGGCGAGCGGCTCGTCGCCGAGGGCGCCGGTCTCACGCTCGACTACTCGAAGAACCGCCTGACCGACGAGACCCTGCGTCTGCTGCTGGCCCTGGCCGAGAGCGCTGGCGTGGCCGCCCGCCGCGATGCGATGTTCCGCGGCGAGAAGATCAACATCACCGAGCGGCGCGCCGTGCTGCACGTGGCGCTACGCGCGCCCCGGGGTGAGTCGATCGTGGTCGACGGCGCCAACGTGGTGCCGGCCGTCCATCTCGTCCTCGACAAGATGAGCGCGTTCGCCAACCGCGTGCGCGGTGGCGACTGGAAGGGCTTCACGGGCAAGCGGATCCGCAACGTCGTCAACATCGGCATCGGCGGCTCGGATCTCGGCCCGGCCATGGCCTACGACGCGCTCCGACCGTTCGCCGATCGCGCCCTCACCGTGCGCTTCGTCTCCAACGTCGATCCCGCCGACTTCACCGAGGCCACGGTCGATCTCGATCCAGCCGAGACCCTGTTCGTCGTCGCGTCGAAGACGTTCACCACGCTCGAGACCCTGACCAACGCCAGGGTCGCGCGTGACTGGACGCTGGCCACGCTCAAGAACGAGCAGGCCGTCGCCAAGCACTTCGTCGCCGTGTCGTCGAACGCCCCCGAGGTGAGCAAGTTCGGCATCGACACCGCCAACATGTTCGAGTTCTGGGACTGGGTCGGCGGCCGTTACTCCTACGACTCGGCCATCGGCCTGGCGCTGATGGTGGCGATCGGTCCCGAGCACTTCCGCACGATGCTCGACGGCTTCCGCGCGATGGACGAGCACTTCCGCGCAGCACCGCTCGCGAAGAACCTTCCCGTGCTGCTCGGCCTGCTCGGCATCTGGTACAACGACTTCTTCGGCGCCCAGACCCACGCCGTCCTGCCCTACAGCCACTATCTCGGCCGTCTCTCCGCGTACCTGCAGCAGCTCGACATGGAGTCCGACGGCAAGTCCGTGGATCTCGACGGCCAGCGCGTGAACTACCAGACCGGCCCGATCGTCTGGGGCACACCGGGCACCAACGGCCAGCACGCCTACTATCAGCTGATCCATCAGGGCACGAAGCTGATTCCCAGCGACTTCATCGGCTTCCACCAGACCTCCACGCCGCTGCGGGCCCAGCACGATCAGCTCATGGCCAACTTCTTCGCCCAGACCGAGGCCCTCGCCTTCGGCAAGACCGCGCAAGAAGTCGCCGCCGAGGGCGTCCCCGATTTCCAGGTTGCCCACCGCACCTTCGAGGGCAACCGCCCGACGAACACGATCCTGGCCGATCGCCTCACGCCCGCCACCCTCGGCTCGCTGATCGCGATGTACGAGCACAAGATCTTCGTCCAGGGCACGATCTGGCGGATCAACTCCTTCGACCAGTGGGGCGTCGAGCTCGGCAAGGCCCTCGCAAACCGCATCATCCCCGAGCTCGCCAGCCCCACCGACCCCAAGCTCACCCACGACAGCTCCACCAACAACTTGATCCGCACCTACCGAAAGCACCGCCAGCAAAGCTGACCGCGACCGGAAGATTCGTCCCGACTGTCCGCCGCCGGCGCTGGCAGAGCCAGTGCCCAGGGGAGGTCCGGAGGGGGGCCTAAAGCCCCCTCCGTGTATTTCCGAAACCGCGAGGGAGCCCGAGCGCCGAGAAGGGTGCAGATGCGAGGCGACGAGGAGCGCCCGACTGAGACGTGGGCCGCCCACGTCGCAGGGAGGGCGCGACGAGTCAACGAAGCAGATGCGCCCTTATCGGCGCTCGGGCGCGGGGGACGGGTTCGCGTTGGCCCACACGATAATGATGAGCACGCCCCCCGCATACCGCGGCCCACCGATCACCGCCGGCGACCCCCTCGCCGCGCGTATCTCCGTCACCAGCTCCGACATGCTCCCGCGCACCAGCCGCACCCGCATGCGCACCGTGTCGCCGGCCACCGATTCCGGCAATAGCTCGAGCCGCCGGTCACCGGGCACGGCCCACGTCTGCTGCGTGCCGACCGGCACCTCGGCGCGATAGCGATCGAGCGAGGCGTACTCTCGATAGCGGAAGAGCTGGCGCAGCTTCGGCATGAAGGCGACGAGGCGATCGTCGCCGTCGGCCGGCGCGGCCTGCACGCCCGGCGGCAGCTGCCCGTCCGTCCCCAGCAGCACGCGCGCGCCGAAGCGGACGATCGGATCGCCGGCCGCCGCGGGTCGGAGCCCGCCGCTGAACAGGACGCCGATCGCCAGGACGAGCACCAGCAGGGGCTTGAGCGCATCACGCAGGCGCTTGCGCGCGTTGTGCAGTCGCGACATGACGGTCCCCATGGGGATCTCGAGCGTGTCCGCGATCTCGCGGTAGGAGAGGCCTTCCAGATCACTCAGCATGACGATCTTCCGATGATGCTCGGGCAAGGTGTCGAGCGCTTTCAGGATCTTCGCGCGCTGCTCCAGCCGTGCGGCCTTCGCGTCCGGCGCCTCGCTCCCCTCGCTCTCGTCGGGCAGGACACGGTCCCAGTCCTCCTCCGGGACGCGCTCAGTTCCAAAGGCCCGGCCCCGGGCGCCGCGGGCCCGCGCCCGATCAGCCGCCACATTCATCACGATGCGATACAGCCACGTGTAAAAGGCACTCTGGCCGCGGAAGGACCCGAGTGCCTGGTACGCCCGGATGAAGGCCTCCTGCGCCACATCCCACGCCTCCTCGCGATCACGCAGGAGGTTGTAGGCCAGGCGCCAGACACGCTGGCGGTACTTCTCGACGAGCGGCTCGAAGGCCGCGACGTCTCCCGCGCGGCATCGCTCGATGAGGGCGGCGTCGTCGTTGTCCACCGGTCGTCACCTTCCGACCCCGCCCGTCGCCACTTAGACGCGGGGACGGCGGCGCTGATTCACGCGCGGTTGGGGGCGGCGGGCGCCGAGCGCCAGCAGGGCCTCGAGGCCCAGGATGTAGCTCTGGGGACCGAAGCCCGCGATCTGCCCGCGGGCGACGGCGGCAATGACCGAGTGCCGGCGGAACTCCTCCCGGCCATGGATGTTGGACAGGTGCACCTCCACGACGGGGACGTCGATGCTGGCGACGGCATCGCGGAGCGCGATCGAGTAATGGGTGAAGGCCCCGGGGTTGAAGACGACGCCGCTGAAGCCGTCACGCCGCGCTCCGTGCAGCCAGCCGATCAGCTCGCCCTCCACGTTCGACTGACGGCACTCCACGCGTAGCCCCCGCCGGCGCCCGTGCTCGCGCACGAGGCGATCGACCTCGACCAGGGTCACGCGGCCGTACACCGCTGGCTCACGCGTGCCGAGCAGATTCAGGTTGGGACCGTGCAGGACGAGCGCGCCGGGCATCGCTCAGTGGGCCACGAACGCGGACAGCATCCAGTCGGCGACGATGAAGAACAGCAGCCCGGCGAAGACGGTCCAGGCCAGCGCCGGCCCGCCCTCGCGGTTGACCTCGGGGATGAGATCGGACGCGGCCACGTAGATGGTCACCCCCGCCGAGAGCGCCAGCGCGTAGCCGACGTGCTGGGTGGCGATGATGCCGGTCAGCAGCGCACCGGCCAGCGTGCAGACGCCCAGCGCGCCGCCGGCGCCGATCGCCGCAGCCGGCGAGTAGCCGCCGGCGAGCATGATCGAGGCAATCGTGAAGCCCTCGGGGATCTTGTGAACGATCACGGCCAGGAACAGCAGCCCGCCCAGGGTCGGACTCACCATGAAGCCGGCCGCGATGGCCACACCGTCGAACAGCGTATGCACCGCCAGGCCGATGGCGGCCAGCCAGCCCGCGGCCGGCCGGAGCAGCGCCTCGGGGTGCGTCTCCTCGCCGAAGTGGAAGTGAGGAGCGAAGGTGTGCTCGAAGAGATGGACGCCGAAGTAGCCCAGCAGCACGAACAGATATGCATGGGGGACGTGGGTGGCCTCGGGGAGCATCCGGACAAAAGCCGCGGCGAGCATGAACCCCGCCCCCCCCGCCACGAAGTACCTGAGCTGGGCCGTCCGGTGCTTGTGGGCGGTGGTGACGATGACCGCGCCTGCGACATCCGCAGCCGCCGCGACGGCTGCGAATGCCAGGTATGCTAACATGGCGCGGAGCATAACATGGCGATCGCATCCTCTCGCCGTCTCGGAGAAATTCTCGTCCAGGAAGGTCTCACCACACCCGAGGCGGTGCAGCGCGCACTGAGCCGGGCCCAGACCAGCGGCGAGCGCATCGGTGAAGCGCTCGTGGCGCTCGGCGCCGTCAGCGAGGACAATGTGCTGCGCGCGCTCGCGCTGCAGCAGGATCTGCCCTACGTCTGGCGCGAGGAGTTCCCCTCGTCGGTGCCGCTGCTCAAGAACGTCTCGGCGAAGTACCTGCGGCAGTTCCAGGTGTGTCCGATCAGCATCGACGGCAACACCCTCACCGTCGCCTGCGCCGATCCGCTGAACACGCTGGTCAGCGACGAGCTGCGCCAGGCCACCGGGCTGAACGTGAAGCTGGTGATCAGCCCGCCGGCGGCCATCACCGAGGCCATCGACCGCATCTACGAGTTCGCGGCCACCCCGCTGCAGCGCATCGTCGAGGGCATGGACGACGACGAGGTCGGCGGCACCGGCGGGGACGAGGACCTCAATCAGCTGC
>Ga0310811_10015040_pt1 | contig 10112 bp, 7 predicted proteins | sample YCmetagenome_FD_207642 | JGI IMG/M metagenome (GOLD analysis project Ga0310811, IMG submission 207642) | Soil microbial communities from experimental microcosm in Duke University, North Carolina, United States - YC | ecosystem: Engineered > Artificial ecosystem > Soil microcosm > Unclassified ...
CCCGCTCCGGACTCACAAACCGGAGCGGGCTTCGGTGACGACAAAGACCGTTGCCATGCAAGACACTCTTTCAGAAAAACCCATAAACAGCGCGCATCCGGGACGGCTAAAATGCCGCCGGTTGGAAGCGGGCTCCGAAGAAGCCCGTCCGAGGCTCCGGAGTCACGGAGCGCAGGAGGCGACATGAGCAGCAAGGTCGAGATCGTCGGCGCCGACGCGCCGAAGGAATTCAAGCGCCCGAAGCCCTTCTACGAGCTGTGGCAGGCGAACGAGGGCATTCCGGTCCACAAGACCTTCCACGTCGACGACCTCAAGGCGGTCGAGCTGTCGCACTGGGAGCGATTCGGCTGCGACGCGGCGTTCGTCAACATGGCCGACCCGTATCTCGCCACTGCCATCGTGCTCGAGCTCAAGCCCGGCCAGTCGACCAAGGCGGTCAAGCACATGTTCGAGACGCTGTGCTACGTCGTCAGCGGCCGCGGCATGACCTCGGTGAAGCAGGACGGCCACCAGGACCAGATCGTGAAGTGGCGCGACCACTCGCTGTTCGGCCCGCCGCTCAACACGACCTACCAGCACCGTAACGTCGAGACCGATCGCCCGGCGCGGATTCTGATGATCAACAACGCGCCGATCACCATGAATCTCTACCGCGACGACGAGTTCGTCTTCGACAACCCGTTCGTGTTCCGCAGCCGCTATCGCGGCGAGCAGGGCTACTTCAATCCGGCGCCGGAGTTCCTCGGCGGCCGCATCTTCCGCACCAACCTGATCGACGACCTGCGCACCTTCTACCTCAAGGAGTGGAAGGAGCGGGGACGCGGCAACAAGACCGTGTTCCTGTCGATGAGCCACCACTCGATCGCCGCCCACATGTCGGAGTTCGAGGTCGGCACCTACAAGAAGGCCCACCGCCACGGCCCCGGCGCCCACGTCGTGCTGCTGACCGGCACCGGCTATTCGCTGATCTGGAAGGACGGCGACGAGCCGCAGCGCGTCGACTGGAAGGAGGGTGCGATGTTCTCGCCGCCCGACATGTACTACCACCAGCACTTCAACACCGGGAAAGAGCCCGCGCGTTATCTGGCGCTGAAGCCCAAGGGTAATCCCGAGCATCCCGTCCATCTCGGCGCGCCCGGCCCGAACTCCGATCCCGAGTTCGCCAGGCAGCATCAGATCGAGTCCGAGGACGAGGCGCCCTGGATCTACGACATGTACGCCGAGGAGTTGCGAAAGAACGGCATGAAGCTGCGCCAGGCGCGGCCCGAGTACCGCAAGCACTGACCGGAGAACGGCCATGAGAACGGGCTTTGCCGTGCGGGCGATGGTCGTGGCGGTGGCCTCGCTCTGGGCCGCATCCGCCGTGGCGGCCGATCTGCCGAAGGCGACCCAGGCCCTTCTCAAGAAGGCAGGCTTTGATGCCTCGATCCTGAGCGGCCTCGACCACGAGCTCGTCATGCCGCAGGCGTGGATCGACGGCGTCAAGAGGGAACCGGAGCTCAAGATCCTCGCCGCGTGGGACCCGAAGCAGTTCCGCGAGATGTCGGCGCCGTTCCGCGAGCGCTATCCCTACGTCAAGGTCAACTACACCCGGGGCGGCCTGCTCGAGCGCGGCAACAAGGCGCTGATGGCCTACCAGTCCGGCCGCTACATCGCCGACATCATCACCAGCGCCAGCAACGTCTGGATCGACTTCAAGGAGATCGACGGGCTGGTCGACCTCCGCACGCTGCCCAACTTCGCGCTGCTGCCGCCGGAGAATCGCGACGACCACACCGGCCTGTGGATCGGCCAGAAGATCACGTTCCGCTGCATGGCCTACAACACCCGGCTGGTGCCGAAGGAGCATCTGCCGAAGACCTGGGACGATCTCACGACCGACCCATTCTGGCGCAACGGCAAGCTCGCGGTGCCCGACCGGCCGAGCCTGTGGCTGTCCATGCTGTGGGACGCCAAGGGGCCGGAGTGGGCGACCAGCTTTATGACGAAGATGTTCACCGAGGTGAAGCCGCAGCTCCGCAAGGAAGGGTCGAGTGCCGTGGTCGGTCTCACCGCCGCGGGCGAGACGCCGGCCTTCATCGGTGCCGCCGAGTATCGGGTGAAGGAATACGCCGAGAAGGGTGCCCCGGTCAGCCTGCACTGCCCCGAGCCGATCCCGGTCGGCGTGTCGCAGTTGATGATGCTGAAGGGAAGCCCGGCGCCCAATGGTGCCGCGATGTTCCTCAACTGGTTCCTGAGCAGGGAAGGCCAACTCGCGCAGTACGCCGGCGACTGGTCGCTGCCGGTGCACAAGGATCTGGAGAAGGATCCGCGCTTCCTGCCGTTCCCGGACGAGGTGGTCGGCAAGTCGCTCGCGGTGCGCGACGAAGAGCGCATCCGCAGCGAATATCCGAAGATGATGGCGGTGTACGAGCCGCTGTGGAAGGCCGCGGGCGGCGGCGCGCTGCCGACCGACGGCGAGTGATCGCGTTCCCGGACGCAGTCACGTGTGAAGCGTTGATATGGAAAATGTCTTAGTTGGTCAGAAAAGATATATTGGACCGAATGGGCCGCCCGGCGCTTGATGCCGATATAAAAAAGGCGGTAGCGGAGCGCATCACACGACGGGCCACGCGCGGTGGCCGTCACGAGGAGACGGGCGATGGTGAGCCGTGAAGAGAACGAGACGATGACCCGGGTCGGGCCGGGGACGCCGGCGGGCACGCTGCTGCGCCGCTACTGGCATCCGATCTGCCCCGCCCAGGAGCTCAGCGCCGACAAGCCGAAGAAGCGCATCCGTCTGCTCGGCGAGAACCTCGTGCTGTTCCGCGACGGCGGCGGTCGCCTCGGCCTGCTGCCGGAGCAGTGCCCGCATCGCAGCGCGTCGCTCTATTACGGCTTCGTCGAAGAGGACGGCATCCGCTGCCCGTATCACGGCTGGAAGTTCGCCGCCGACGGCGAGTGCCTGGAACAGCCGTTCGAGCCGAACAATCCGGCGCTCAAGAAGCGGGCCTGCCAGCGCGCCTATCCGGTGCAGCAGCTCGGCGGACTGTTTTGGGCCTACCTCGGTCCCGATCCCGTGCCGCTGCTGCCGCGCTGGTCGCCGCTGGTCAGCCTCGAGGGCACGCGCCGCATCACGATTCTTCCCGTGCTCGAGTGCAATTGGCTCCAGATCATGGAGAACTCGGTCGACACGACGCACACCTATTACCTCCACGGCCACATGATGACGATGCTGGGGATGGGCGAGAAGGCGGCCTACTACTACCGCCCGATTCAGAACTACGAGTTCGAGGTGGTGAAGGAAGACGTCTGGACCGGCGTGCGCAAGGTGCGCATCTATGGCGGCGACCAGGGCGAGCGCGAGCTCGGCCACCCGGTGATCTTCCCCTGCATCCTGATGTCGCCGCAGCGTCAGTACCTGATGATGCACTTCCGCGTGCCGGTGGACGACACCCACACTTACATCGTGCGCTACGAGTTTCTGCCGGGCGAGAAGAGCGACGCCGGGAACGCCGAGAATCCGCCAGTCGAGTATGTGAAGCCGTTCAAGAACGAGGACGGCGAGTTCCATCTGCAGACCTTCGGCTCCCAGGACGGCATGGCGTGGGAGACCCAGGGGGCGATCACCGATCGCTCGCGCGAGCTGCTCGGAAACTCGGATCGCGGCATCGCGCTCTACCGCCGCATGCTCAAGGAGCAGATCGCGGCGGTACAGGAGGGCAAGGAGCCCGCGGGCCTGATCCGCGATCCCGCCAAGAACCAAGAGATCAAGGTCCAGGTCTCGTCGGGGCAGGCGAAGATGGCCCGCGAGATGGCGGACAACTACGGCGATACATAATCGCGCGTCGCGACTGGGAGCGAAGCATGTTTCATCGGTTTGTCGGATCGCTGCGCGCGATCGCTCTTATCGCCGCGTTCGCCGTCGGCGTGTCGGCGGCGCTTTTCGCACCGGCCTGGGCGGCGGATGACTGGAACACCGTGGTCGCCAACGCCCGGAAGGAAGGCGTGGTCGTCGTTCATGGCGCGCCGGGCAAGGGCTACAACACGATCCTCGTCGGCGCCTTCCAGAAGGCCTATCCCGACATCAAGGTACAGTACAGCGGCGCCGCGGGCTCGGTCGAGGTGCCGAAGGTGCTGCGCGAGCGCCAGGCCGGCATCTACAACTGGGACGTCTGGGTTTCGGGGCCGACCAACGCGCTCGGCACGCTCAAGGACGCCGGATTCTTCCAGCCGCTGCGGCCGCTGCTACGGCCGGAGAACACCGCCGACGACCAGTGGATCGGCGGTTTCGCGGCCGGTTGGATGGACAAGGACCAGGCGGTGTTCTACGCCTTCGACGGCACCAACCAGAATCCCGTCAAGATCAACTGGGACGTCATCAAGAAGGACCAGTTCACCTCGCTCGCCGATCTGGCGAAGCCCGAGTTCGCGGGCAAGATCGTGATGCACGATCCGAGGCTCACCGGCACCGGCAACGGCACGTCGCAGACGCTGCTGCACAACGTCGGCGAGGAGACGCTCAAAGCGATCTGGCGCAACAACGTCGTCTACACCATCAACGGCCATCAGATCGCCGAATGGGCGGTGCGCGGCCGCTATCCCATCGCCCTCGGCCTCGAGCCCAACGAGCTCAAGGACTTCCAGTCCCAGGGCGTCGGCAAGAACGTGATGCCGGTGCCGGACTCCTTTTATAAGGAGCAGCAGATCAGCGTCGGATTCGGTGCCGTCGGATTCGTCGACAGGGCGCCGCATCCCAATGCCGCCGCCGTCTACATCAACTGGCTGCTGTCGGCCGAGGCCCAGAAGCTGTGGGTGAACCTGCCGCGCGGCACGCGCCGCGCCGGCATCATCTCGCCCTACAGCGACATGAATCCGCGCGCCGGCGTGTCGTATTTCCTCGGCCAGAAGGAAGCGCTCACGTCCGAGCGGACCGGTCTTATCCGGCTCGCCAAGGAGACGATCGACGGCGCCGCTCCGCGGTCGTCCCGCGAGTCGAAATGACCGCGGCCGGCGCGGCCGCGCATCCGGCGCCGCCGCTCGGCGGCTTGCTGCGGCGACTGCACCGCTCACTCGAGCTGAAGACCGTCGTCTATGTCGCCGTGCTGGCGACGGTGCTGGTGTTCGTGCTGCTGCCGGTGCTGCTGCTGGTCGCCTTCAGCTTCAGCGTCGGCTCGCCGGCCGAGCCGATCCGCATCGGCCTCGACGGCTGGCGCCACGCCGTCGAGAACCCAACGGTTTTCGGCAGCATCCTCAACACCGTCAAGCTGCTGGTGTGCATCCACGCGATCTCGTTCCCGATCGCCATCGGCATCGCCTGGGTGCTCGCCCGCACCGACCTGCCGGGGCGCAACGGCTTCGAGTTCATGTTCTGGATCTCGTTCTTCATGCCGACGCTCGCGATACTGCTCGGCTGGATCATGTGCCTCGATCCCGAGTACGGCGTGCTCAACAAGGTGGTGGACCTGCTGCCGTTCGTCGACGGCGCTCCGTTCAACATCTACTCGTTCTGGGGCATCGTCTGGGCGCACCTCGCGTGCCACGCCATCACCGTCAAGGTGATGCTGCTCACGCCGACGTTCCGCAACATCGACAGTTCGCTCGAGGAGGCCTCCGAGGTCTGCGGCGCGAGCCGTCTCGCGACGCTGCGGCGCATCGTCGTGCCCGCGACGATGCCGGCGCTGATCGCGATCCTGCTGCTCGCCATGATCCGCGCGATGCAGTCGTTCGAGATCGAGCTGGTGCTCGGCCCGCCGTTCAACTTCTACGTCTACAGCACCCAGGTCTATTCGCTGGTGGGACAGGAGCCGCCGGACTTCGCCGCCGCGTCGGCGCTCGCCACCATGGGCCTGATGGTCATCGCGCCGCTGATCGGACTGCAGCGCTGGATCAGTTTCCGTCGCAGCTACGCGACGGTCTCGGGCAAGATGAAGACCCAGCCGGTGCGCCTCGGCCGCTGGCGCACCCCGATGACGATCCTGATGACCGTGATCGTGCTCACGCTGACGGCGCTGCCGGTCGGCTTCCTGCTGCTGGCGTCGATGATGAAGCTGTTCGGATTCTTCGACATCGCCGAGCCGTGGACGTTCGACCACTGGCGTACGGTGTTCACCGACGAGGCGTTCCGCCAATCGATCGGCAACACCCTGACGCTGGCGGGCGGCGCCAGCCTGTTCGCCGTGGTGCTGCTGTCGCTGGTGGCCTATTTCACCGTCCGCAGCAAGTTCCGCGGCCGCGCCGTGCTCGACTTCGTGTCGTGGATGCCGTCGGCGGTGCCCGGGATCCTGTTTGGCCTTGGACTCCTGTACGTGTTCCTCGAGATCCCGGTGTTCCGGCCGCTCTACGGGACGATGTGGCTGATGATCCTCGCCGTGGTCGTGAGCCACATGACCTTCGGCACGCAAATCCTCAAGAGCAATCTGCTGCAGTTGAGCCAGGATCTGGAGGAGGCGTCGACCGTCGCCGGCGCGAGCTGGCTGCACACCTTCACCCGCGTCATTCTGCCGATCATCGTGCCCGCCGTGCTGCTGGTCGGCACGACGAGCTTCATCACCGCCGCGCGCGACGTCGCCAGCGTGGCGCTGGTGGCGACGGCAGGGACCAAGACGCTGTCGCTGTTGCAGCTCGACTACATGGTGAACGGGCGCTACGGCGCCGCCGCCGTCATATCGTTCGTCGTCATCGTCATGAGCACGGGCTTAGCCCTGCTCGCGCGCGTGCTGGGCCTGCGCATCGGCATCCGCCACTGACGACATAAAAATTCCAGGGGAGAAACGTAATGTCCGAAAAAGCAGTCACCACCGAACGTCCCAACGACCCGGAGTCGATGCGCTACGAGAAGCCGCCGCAGTACTACCACGTCTGGCAGAAGACCCAGAACATCCCGGTTTACGACACGTTCTATCTCGAGAGCCTGAAGGATGCCGAGCTCAAGCCGTGGGACCTGTTCGGCGGTAATGGCGCCTTCGTCAACCTGACCGACTCGTTCCTGGTCGGCGCGTTCATCCTCGAGATCCCGCCGGGCAAGTCGCTCAACCGCATGCGGCACCTGTTCGAGGGCACGGTCTACGTGGTCGAGGGTCGCGGCGAGACCGTGATCGAGCAACCGGGCTACCCGAAGCTCACCGTGAGCTGGCAGAAGAACAGCCTGTTCGCGCCGCCGCTCAACACCCATTACCAGCACATCAACCGCGACAAGGATCGCCCGGCGCGGCTGCTGGTCTGCAACAACGCGCCGCTGGTGATGAGCCTGTTCCACGACGAGCGGTTTCTGTTCAACGCCGACTTTGCCTTCGACAAGCGCTTCAAGGGCGAGACGGATTTCTTCGACCGCCCGGCCAAGTACCTCGGGAGCCGCCTGTCGGAGGTGAACTACATCCGCGACGTCAACAAGCTCGATCTCTACAACTGGGAGATGCGCGGCAAGGGTGCACGGACCACGTTCCTGTCGCTGTCCGACAACACGCTCGCCGCCCACATCTCGTCGTTCGAGGTTGGGACCTACAAGAAGGCGCATCGCCACGGCGCCGGAGCCCATGTCGTCATGCTCAACGGCCAGGGCTATTCGCTGCTGTGGAAGGACGGCGAGCCGCGCCAGCGCGTCGAGTGGCGGGCCGGCACGATGTTTGCGCCGCCGGAGTGGTGGTACCACCAGCACTTCAACACCGGGTCCGAGCCCGCGCGCTATCTCGCGGTGCGCAACAACAACCCGACGCATCCGCTCCGCATGGGGTTGCCGGGCTTCGGCAGCAAGAACGGCCAGTTCGGCAAGGCGCAGATCGAGTTCGAGGACGAGGATCCGGTGATCTACGCCGACTACGCCCGCGAGCTCGAGAAGGCCGGCGTCGCGATCCGGCAGGAGAAACCGGTCTACAACAAGTAGCGCTTGGGATGGCGGGGGCGTTTGCCCCCGCTACTTCAGCAACTCGCGGTAGATTTCCGACGCGCGCTTCTGATAGGGCTGTTGGGCCTCGGTCTGGCCGCCGATGTACTCGTCGAAGTGCGCGTAGTCGACGGCGTACTCCGGGGCGGCCGGCGCAACATCCTTGCGGCGGCTGTTGAGCCTCACCGCCTTCATGATCTGGGTCTGAACGTCCCTGGTCAGCAGCCAGTTGACGAACACCTTGGTCGCGTTGGGATGCGGCGCGTCTTTCAGAGCCTGGATGCCGCCGACGCCCTGCGACCAGACGAGCTGGCCGCCGATCTTTTTGTATTCCGCGACGCTGGCGCCGCGCGCCGCGTACTCGACGAAGACGATGCTGGGCAGGCCGAGCGTGATCGGGTAACGGCCCGAGGCCATCCAGTCCATCTGCTGGCGCGGATCCTTGACCGGCGTCAGCTTCTGCACGGTGATCAGCTTGCGTAGGAAGTCGTCGCCGTAGATCTTCACCATCACGCCGGAGCCGACCAGCGACGATCCGGCGCGGGGATCGGCGATCGAGACCTTGCCGGTCCACTTGGGGTCGTTGAGATTCTTCATCCCGCCGATGCCGCCCGGGATCAGCTTGTCGTTGTAGGTGCCGAAGCCCTCCTCGTAGATGGCGAAGCCGAGGAAGTACTTTTTCTCCTTGTCGAGGAAGATGCCGTCGAGCCCGCCGAGCCAGGCGTTGTCGTCGAGCACCTCGGGCAGGATCAGCATGTCGCGCACGGGCGTCATCGCGCCCATCGCCTTGACCGAGTAGGACTGGTTGTCGGGGCCGCCGATGCGGAAGTCCCACAGATGCAGCCCGGCCTCACGCTCCTTGATGATGCGCGGCCAGAAGTCGCGTGACGCGGTCGCAGTGATGTCGACCTTGATCGCGGGATAGGCCTTCTGGAACGTCAGCAGCTGCTCGCGCCAGGCTGTGCCCGACGGGCCCGAAATGGTGAGCGCGCCCTCCTTGTTGGCGGTGGCCATCGTCTTGTCCCACGTCGCCTTCCAGTCAGAAGCGGGCTGCGCGGTGAGCGACGTCGCGACCAGGAACGTCGCCGCCAGGATCGAAAGAAGCCGGGACCAACGCACGCTCATGCCGCACCCCCGGATTGGACAAAGCCTTACTGCTTCAGCAACTCGCGATAGATCTCGGACGCGCGCTTCTGATAGGGCTGCATGACCTCGGTCTGGCCGCCGACGTATTCGTCGAGCTTGGCGTAGTCGACCGCGGCCTCGGGATCGCCCAGCGGCACGTCCTTGCGGCGGCTGTTGAGCTTCACCGCCTTCATGATCTGGGCCTGGACGTCCCTGGTCAGCAGCCAGTTGACGAACACCTTGGTGGCGTTCGGGTGCGGCGCGTTTTTGAGTGCCTGGATGCCGCCGACTCCCTGGGTCCAGGTGCGCGGCCCGGCCATGTTCGCGTAATCGGCGATGCTGATGCCGCGTTTCTCGTACTCGACCAGCGCCGCCGTCGGCACGCCGATCGAGATCGGATAGCGGCCCGAGGCCATCCACTCCATCTGCTGGCGCGGATCGCGGACGATGACCGGCTTTTGCTGGATCACAAGCTTGCGCAGGAAGTCCTCGCCGTAGGCCTTGATCATCGAGCCGGAGGCGGTCAGCGGCGAGCCCGCGCGCGGATCGGCCATCGCGATCTTGCCCGAGTATTTGGCGTCGACGATGTTCTTGAGGTCGCGCGCCGCTGGGTCGGGCAGCACGCGCTTGTTGTAGTAGGCGATGTTTTCCTCGTAGATCGCGAAGCCGAGGAAGTAGGTCTTTTCCTTGTCGAGGAAGATGCCGTCGATCCCGCCGTACCACGCGTTGCCGTCCAGCACCTCGGGCAGGATCAGCATGTCGCGCACGGGCGTCATCGCACCCATCGCCTTGACCTGGTATACGAGATTGTCGGGCCCGCCGACCCGGAAATCCCACAGGTACTGCCCCGCCTCGCGCTCCTTGATGACGCGCGGCCAGAAGTCGCGCGACGCCGCCGGTGTCATATCGAGCTTGATGTTGGGATAGGCCTTGCTGAACGTCATCAACTGCTCGCGCCAGATCTGGCCCGACGGAGCGGAGATGGTGAGCGCGCCCTCCTTGTGGGCGGCGGCGACGGTTTTATCCCACTCGGCCTTCCAGTTATTCGACTGGGCGGGCTGGGCGAGCGCCACGGCCGTGCCGAGCACGGCTGCGCCAGCCCCGAGCGCGAGGCGGCGGACGAACG
>Ga0310811_10015041_pt1 | contig 10112 bp, 10 predicted proteins | sample YCmetagenome_FD_207642 | JGI IMG/M metagenome (GOLD analysis project Ga0310811, IMG submission 207642) | Soil microbial communities from experimental microcosm in Duke University, North Carolina, United States - YC | ecosystem: Engineered > Artificial ecosystem > Soil microcosm > Unclassified ...
GCCGCGACGGATTTCGACGCCCGCTCCGCGGCGAACTATCTCGATGCGCGCATCATGTGGTGGCGCGGATGGCAAAACGCGCGGCGCGATCACGGGACGTCGTGCGTCAGCTGCCACACCGCCCTGCCCTTCGCTCTCGCCCGGCCGGCGCTTCGCACCGCGCTCGGCGAATCGCAGCCGAGTGACGGCGAACGCAAAGTGATCGACGACGTCGTCATGCGCGTGCGTCTCTGGCGAGAGGTCGAGCCGTTCTACCCGGACCAAACGAACGGGTTACCGAAGACGAGCGAGTCGCGCGGAACCGAGTCCGTGTTGAACGCGATCATTCTGTCTCGTCGTGACGCGGCAACCGGCGCCTTGAGCGACGACGCGCGTCAGGCGTTCGCGAACATGTGGGCGCTGCAGTTTCGAAGCGGGGATCTGAAGGGCGGTTGGGCGTGGCTCAACTTCAAGTACGAGCCGTGGGAATCGACTGGCTCGGCGTTCTTCGGGGCAACGCTCGCGGCGATCGCCGTCGGCGGGGCGCCCGGCGGGTACGCGGGCGATTCGGCGATTCGCGAGCGCGTCGACGCGTTGCGCGGCTTCCTCCAGCGCACCGCGGACACAACGCACCTGTTCAATCGCGCGATGGCGCTGTGGGCCTCGGGCGAGCTCCCGGGGGTCCTCACGGCCGCGCAGCGTCAGTCGATTGTCGATGCGCTGTTCGCGGCTCAGCGCGGCGATGGCGGCTGGGCGACGGCTTCGCTCGGCCCATGGAAGCGACGGGACGCCACGCCGCTCGATTCGGCGAGCGACGGATATGCCACGGCGCTGGCCGTGATCGCGCTCGAGCGCGGCGGCGCGCCACGCGACGAACAACGCGTGCGCGCCGGCAGGACGTGGCTCGTCCAACACCAGGAGGCGTCCGGGCTGTGGCGGGCTGCCTCCGTCAACAAGTCACGCGATCCGGCGACCGACATCGGCAAGTTCATGACCGACGCGGCGACGGCTTACGCAGTGATCGCGCTCAGCAGTCCGCGCTGACAGGTTCGTCGCGACGCCGCGTCGCGATGGGCCGTGGGTCAGCAGCCGCGACCCAACCAGCGCATCGCCCCGGACACGTCGGCGGCGACGTGGGTACACGCGCTCAGTGAGCCGGGAAGCTGCTGAACGAAGATGCGAGCGGCGACCTGGCTCGCCTCATCACGAACGATCAACGCGACCTTTCGCGGCCGGCGCCTGACGCTCGACACGTACAGCTCGCGAAATACCCGAGTCAGCTCGGTCGAGTGATCGTGCGCCGCGAGCTGTCCGCAGTCAACGCAGATGCGGGAGCCTGGCGCCAGCCGACAGTCGTCGAGGACCGTCGTCAGAGCCTCGCCGAGCGCCACCAGATCGGGAGCGCGAAGCGAGTCGATGAAGGCGATGCCCAGCTGCGTGTTGATGTCGTAGACCATCGAGGGGATCCGCCGGAGGGGAGGGGGTGGCAGGAACCGCGGACGCGCGAACGACGAGGTGGGACGCGTCGCGGCGCAATCCTGTAACAGCCCAATTCGCTTGGCAATAGCGAGGTTATGCTGACGCTCGGCGTGACGGACGCGTGATTCGCTCGCTCGGGTTGTGAGGAGGATGTGAGGATTTGCGTGTGCTCTGATCGCGTTTCGGGCGGGCGGGGTTATCGCATTTTGCGACGTGGCCAGCGGTGCCGTCGAAGGCGCGACGGCGCTCCTCGTCAGGCGGAGGCGCGACACGGGCTGCATCAAACGTCCACGTCGGGTCAAATACTTTGATAGGACGAACAATTTGTGTTGACGAAGCTAACTATTCGCCGTACGTTTCGCTGATGCGCCTTCGCCCTGATGTCGCGCAGATTTTTCGCGACTATCCGCGGATTTACTTCGCCTGTCATCGTCGACACGTGCGCGACCCGCATTCGGCCGCCCTCGTCAGCTCTCGTCAGGTCAGCATCATGGACCACCTGGACGCCGAATCGCCGACGATGCTCACCGACCTGGCGGAGCACATGGGGGTGACGCCGGCAACGATGTCGATCGCCGTCGGGCGGCTCGTCGAGAAGGAATACGTGACGCGCGTCCTCGACCCCGTGGATCGGCGGAAGGTGCAGCTTCGCCTCACTGAAGCGGGCGTTCGCGTTTGCGCGGCCAACTCGGTGCTCGAGCCGACCCTTGTCGAGGAAATGCTCGATCACCTCGCGCCGAGCGAACGCCGCGCGGCGCTGCACGGACTCGCCCTCTTGGGCAAAGCAGCCGTCGCGTCGCAGCAGACACGCTCCAAAGCGAGTCGCCGTTCGCGCAAGACGGCATCCTGACGCCCCGCTCACCACTCGTCACATGAGATGGATTCTCGTCGTCGCCATTACATTGGTCGGCCTGGTGGCCCTCATCGCGATCGTCGGCGCGATGTTGCCGCGCGACCACGTGGCTTCGGTGACCGCGCGAATCGCCGCGAACCCTGGCGACGTATGGACGACGATCACGACGCCGGCCGCCTTTCCCGAATGGCGGAGCGACGTAAAACGCGTCGAACTCCTTCCCTCCACGGCGACGGGACCATCGTGGCGAGAGCACGGCCGGAACGGCGCATTGACCTTCGCCGTCGAGGTTTGGGAGCCGCCGACGCGGTTCGTCGGACGCATCGCAGACACCGGGCTGCCGTTTGGGGGAAGCTGGGAATACCGCGTCGACCCCGATGGGCCGACGGCGTCCCGTGTCACGATCACGGAACGCGGCTCGATCTACAATCCGATCTTTCGATTCGTTTCGAGATTCATCATGGGCTACACATCCACGATGAAGAGCTATCTGAGCGCGTTGGCTCGGCACTTCGGTGGCGAGACCGTTCCCCAAGAGGTCGCCGTTTCACGAGGCATCAATGGGCTATGAGACGAAGTGCCGCGTCCGGGTGGACGACGGCTCCGGAAAACCGCGCGTCGCCGACGGCACCGTTCTGCTGGAGACGGACGACTTGATCGTCCGCGGTGAAGCTCGAGTGAAGGTCTCGCGGCGCGACATAAGAAGCGTGTCCCGTCGCGCCGGTGTCGTCACAATTGCCGCCGCCACCGCGACCGTGAAGCTCACGCTCGGCGAGCCGGCCGCAGCGAAGTGGGAACAGAAGCTCAAGGAGGCGCCAAAGCGACTGATCGACAAGCTCGACGTGAAGCCAAACGCCAAAGTCTGGCTCCTCGAGATCGCCCAGCCAGAGCTCGAGGCGCAACTCTCCGAGCGGACGAGCGAGGTCTCGCGCGCGAAATCGGCCCGCGATCGTGACGTCGTGTTCGTCGGCGTCGACCGAGACGCTCACCTTTCCCGAATCGAGCGCGCGCTCGACGCCATCCTGGACGACGGTGCGATCTGGGTCATACATCCCAAGGGCCGCGAGGGTGTGGCGGACACCTCTATCTTTGGAAAAGCAAAGGCGCTGAACTTGACTTACACGAAAGTGGCCAGAGTGTCCGACACGCACACCGCGGAGAAACTCGTTCGTCCGCGCACTTCCCGCGGCAAGCGGGGGGTGGAGGGCGGTGACCGGTGAGCGATAGCGCGGCGCTGCTCCTCTATGACGGGACCTGCGGCTTCTGCGCGGAGAGCGTGCAGTTCGTGCTCCGTCATGACCGGCGTCGACAAACGCTGCGCTTCTCCAGCCTGCAAGGGCCGACGGCGGCGGAAATCCGGGCGCGCCATCCCGAGCTGGATGCCGTGGACTCGGTCATCTGGTTCGAGCCCGCGGACGGCACGCACCCGGAAACACTCCTCACCAAGTCGTCGGCGGCGTTGCGCGTGCTGCGCTATCTCGGGGGCGTTTGGCGCCCGCTGGGCGCTCTCGCCGCGATCGTGCCGCGCGCCATTCGAGACGCCATCTACGACTTGGTCGCTCGTCACCGGCATCGCCTGATTCGCGGCGGCCCGGCATGCGTCGTTCCAACCCCCGAGGAGCGGAATCGCTTTCTCGACTAGGGCGCGGCGCGAATCTCGGGTGCGGCGAGAAAATCGCGCACTGCTTGGAATACGCGATCGGCGTGACTCACGAAGATCCAGTGGTGACCGCCGTGAATCTCCACGACTCGCGAACGCGACACCTCGCGCCTGAACTTCTCACGCAACGGACGCTCCGCCGCCTCCATCCCCCGCAATAGCTCCTGATAGCCCGCGGCGTTGGCCGAGTCGCTTCGCTGCCAGGGCTCGAGCTGCGTCACCGAATCGGCGATCGCATAGATCGCCAACGCCGGCACGCGCACGGCGGCGTAGTCGGGCCGCTCGGGTTCGATCGATTGGTAAGCCAGCGTGCTTTGCTCTTCCCACCCATCGTATCGGTAGCGTGTTCGAATGTCCGACTCGGGAATGTTCACGCCGCGCGTTCGGTGCACGAAATCGACGTACGCTTCGGGCGAAGCGGTGTCCTTGGCGAGCGGCATCGGCGGGCCTGGAACGCTGGGCGGCGTCGGAAAGACTTCCTGTAACGCCGAGTCGGCAGCGATCCGATCGTACGCCGCATCGAGATAGACCAAACCGGCTACTCGGTCGGGATACACGCCGGCGAAACGCGTCATTTCCTCACCGGCGATGGAATGGCCGATGAGCGTCACCTTGCCGAGGCGGAGCCGGTCGATCGCCTGCCGAATGTCCTCGACGAGCCGGCGAATCTCGTAGCCGCTCGTCGGGTGATCCGATTCGCCAAACCCGCGCCGGGTCAGCGCGACGACGTGGTATCGGTCGGTGAAGCGCGGCGCGAAATCGTCGAACGCGTGCGCGGTGTTGCCGAGTCCAGGCAAGAACAGCAGTGTGGGACCGCGGCCGCCGAAGTCGAGATAGTGAAGCCGGACGCCCGGCTCCACGACCACCATGCCGGCGGTGTGGCTCGCGCCATCGCGCCAGGCGTCGGCCTGTTGCCGAACACCCTGGGAGAGCGCGCGGCTCGACACGCACGCGAGCGCGACGATGGACGCCGCGCCCGCGCGAAGGAACGCCTTACGGCACCACTTTGGCACCCGTCGACAACTCCTTGACGAGCCGGTAGAGGAACTCCTGGCTGTCGTAGTAGGACTTGATGAGCACGCGCTCGTCGCGGCCGTGGGCGCGATTGTCGTTCGGATCTCCCATCAATCCGGAAATACCGTAACCCGGGATGCCGACGGCGCGCAGGTATTTGCTATCGGTGGCGCCGGTTCCCATCGTCGGGATGACGAGGACGTTCGGGCCGAACATGTCGCGGGTGAGCTTCTCCACCGGCTGCATGATCTCCGGCGTCAGCGGCGACGGCGCCGCGTGCTCCATCGCCGGTCCGCGCGACACTTGCACGCCAGTATCGTTCGCCGCCGCCATGAGGCCGGCGCGAACGTCCGCCGGATCATGTCCCGGCGCCATGCGACAGTTCACATTCGCGGACGCGGTCTGCGGGAGCGCGTTGCGAGCGTGGCCACCGGAGAGCATCGTCGCGACGCACGTCGTGCGCAGCATGGAGCGATAGCGCGGATCGCGCGAGAGCGTGGCGGACGCTTTCGCGTCGCTGGGATTCTTCACGATGGCGCGCATGGCGGCGGCCATCTCCGGCGTCTCGATCTCGGCGGTGCGCGTGAAGAACGCCTTCGTCACCTCGTTGAGCATCACCGGGAACTGATACTTCCCGATTTTCGTGAGCGCTTCGGCGAGCTGATAGATCGCGTTGTCGTCGCGCGGCACCGAAGAGTGGCCGCCGCGATTCGACGTCGAAACCGTGAAGTTGGCCGAGACCTTTTCGGCGGCGCCGATGGAATTGATGAACGGCTTGCCGTCGCGGAGTGAGCCGCCGCCACCCTCGTTCAGTGCGTAGGCGGCGTCGATCAGCTCCTTGTGATTGGCGATCAACCAGCGGACGCCGTTCGACCCACCGCCCTCTTCGTCCGCCGTGAGGGCCAGAATAATGTCTCGATCGGGGACGTAGCCTTCTTTCTTATAGCGAATCAGGTTGGCGATGAAGATCGAACCCATCGCCTTGTCGTCCCCGGTGCCGCGACCGTAGTAGTAGCCGTCGCGCTCGGTGAACTTGAATGGATCGATGTCCGGCGACCAATCGGTCTTGAGCGCCTGGACGACGTCGAGGTGCGCAAGCAGGAGCAGCGGCTTTCTCGCGCCGCTGCCATGATAGCGAACGACAATGTTGCCCTTGTCGGGCTTGGGGCCGCCCTGGAAAATGTCCGACTCGGGGAATCCGGCGTCGCGCAGCCGCTTGGCGACCGCGTTGGCCGCGACAGTCGTGCTCCCCACGGAGTCCGCTGTGTTGATCTCGACCAGCTCTTTGTAGATGTCGTGGGCGAGTTGCTGCTCAGGGCGCAGCGCAGCGGCTTGCGTTTGCGCGGCGAGCAGGGCGGGAAGCGCGGCCGTGGCGACGGCCGAGACGACGAAACGCATCAGAGGCTCCGGGCGGTGGCGGGGACTTCGCGAATTCTGACGAAGAGACGCGACCGTCGCCAGCCCGAAACCCGTGCTTCAGCCCGTTCCGATCCGCTTGCGGATCTCTTTCGCGCCGGCCGAGACCCCCAGAGCTACGCCGAGCCCAAACAGGAGCGCCGTTCCGGTGCCGACCAGGGGAAGGATCCAAACGATGGGCGTCGCGATCAGAGCCGCGCCGAGCCCCGCGAGTAAGGGAACGCCCATTTTATGAACGCCGTCCACGAAACGCAGTTTGTTTTGCGTGAACTGGCGGGCCTGCCAATAGCCGACCATCGACGCGGCAATGGCGATGGCGAGACCAATCATCGAGCCGAAGAAGTGGAACATTGAGAGCCTCCGTGTCTCCCCATACGATAACCCACCAACAGGGTTTCATACCCCCGGCTTGCGACATAGTTTAGGCTTGCGTCGCGACCTTCTTGTCGTGCCGCGTCTTCGTCAATTGCGAGCGTTTCGATGGTCACCTTGCGCGTTGTCCGTCATGATCGGGATCAGATGCTCGCTGAGTGTGCGAGCACTGTGATTCCGGCGCGCGGCGAGGTGATTCAGCTCGACACGCTCGACGAAACAGGAAAGATGTCGCGACCCAGCACGCTGTGGCGCGTCGTGTCCGTCACGCTGCACGTCCCCTCACTCGCCTCGTCGCCACAAACGAACGGCTCACCACTCGGCGTCCGCCAAGTTGAGGTGAGCGTTTTGCCCGACGTCGCACTCGTCCCCGAGTTCGCGGCGGCGGCGGAGAAGATCCTATCCGAGTCGAAGTTGTAGCGGCGCGTGCCGCGGGCCGCCGATGAGTGCGACCAGCGGCATGTACCGGGTGAGCTCCGAGCTGCCGGCGCATCTGCGCGACTGGCAGCTACCACCCGGATGGAGCTGGGGTTCTGAAGGGCTCCATACGCAGTATCGCCATTATCAGGAGATCATCGACGCACTCGGGCGCTCGCTCTCGCTGACGAGCGCTCCCGATCCGGCGCATTACACGTGGCTCGAGTCGGAGGCGCGGCAGCTCGCCCATCGCAACCACCCGGCGATGCCGACCACGTATCACTACTGGGCGTCGTTCTCGGAGAGTCGCCGCGGTCCGGGCTACCTGCGACGCTGGATCGCGGGCGAAACGCTCGCCGCGCGTTTGTCCCGCACCGGGACGGAAGACATTCCCGGCACGGTTCGCGTGCTGCGCGAGATCGGCTCGGCGCTCAGTTACCTACACGATCTCGGCGCGGTGCACGGGTGCATTTCGCCCGAGACCGTTTGGACGACTCCAATGGGGCGTCTGTGGATCATTGGGTGGCAGTGGGCGCTTCCATCGAGCGATGTGCCGTTCGGACTATCGCCCGATTTTCGGTTCATGCCGGTCCCGCACGAATGGGGCGGTGGTGTGTGGGCGCCAACGGCGCACACCGATCAGTGGCAGTTGGCAGCGACCTGTTTCGCGACGCTCACCGGGGAGATGCCGCCGGCAAACGGGGCGCCGCCAATTCAATTGCTACGACCGGACTGCCCGCAGGCCCTCGCCACGATCATCGATCGCTCGCTGAACGGCGATCCGACGATGCGCTTCCCGACAATGGCCTCGATGCTCCGCGCCGTGGACCGGGTCGTCGGTGGACGAACGATGACGTCGCTGGCCGGGGACGAGCCGAGCACCTTGCACACCAACGAATCACCGGAATCCCGGCTGCGCTGGGTCCTGGCCGACGAATACGAGGTGTTGGCCGCGCTCGGCGCCGGATCCTTCGGTTCGGTATGGCGCGTCCGCGACCTCACGCTCGGGCGTGAGGTCGCACTCAAGCTGCTCCACCCGCACGTAGCGCGCGACGAGCGCGTCGTCAGCCGTTTTCGACGCGAGGCCAAGCTCGCGGCGCAGCTCGCGCATCCGGCGATCGTGCCGATCTTCGACTGGGACAGCCGCGCCGACATCGCGTGGTACACGATGGAGCTCGCCGAGGGTGGTTCGGTCGCCGAGCTGGTCGCGCGTTCGGGGCCACGCACGCTGGTCGAGATCGCGCCCCAGGTGGATTTCATTCTGAGTGGACTATCCGCGGCGCACTCGACTGGGATAGTGCATCGCGATTTGAAGCCCGAGAACGTTCTGATCGATCGCTACCATCGTTGGCGATTGGCGGATTTTGGAATCGCCAACATCACGGGCGAGGAGACCGCTGGCGCCTCGGGAACCCCCGCGTTCGCGCCGCCGGAGCAACTGCTCGGCGAGCACCAGGACGCGACGGCCGACTGCTTCTCGATCGCGGCGATCGTCGCCTTTGCACTGAGCGGAACGCCGCCGTTCGGGGAAAGGGACAGCGCGTCGATTCTGGCGCGCGAGCTTCGCGGGGATGTGGATTTATCCGGATACCCGCCGGAGATCGCGGACTGGCTCCGTCGCGGCCTATCCGCTGATCCCGAGGCCCGGTTCGAGGACGCGGCGGCGATGCAGGCGGTATGGCGTGCGGCGGTGCAAGCGATCTTCGAGCGCGAGCGGCAGATGCCTTGGTGGCGGCGGTGGTTCGGCGGCGATGGCGCGGGAGTCGCATGGTCGGGAGACTCCCTGCTCCCGAGTTAACGACCCATGGCGATCGCGACAATTAATCCGGCAACCGGGGAGCTCGTCCGAAACTTCCCCGCCCTCAGCGACCGCGAGATCGACGACAAGCTCGAAGCAGCATCGCGAGCCGCCCGCGCCTGGCGCGCGGCGCCATTGACTGAGCGCGCCGCGGTCGTGCGCCGAGCCGGCGAACTGCTCGAGGAGCGCAAAGCCGAATACGGGCGCCTCATGACGTTGGAGATGGGGAAGACGTACAAGTCGGCCGTTGAGGAGGCGGCGAAGTGCGCGATCGGCTGCCGCTACTACGCCGAGAACGCTGAACGTTTCCTCGCCGACCAACCGGTTGCCGCCGAGAAGGAGCGGAGCTTCATCGCCTTCGAGCCGTTGGGCGTCGTGCTCGCGGTCATGCCGTGGAATTTTCCGTTCTGGCAAGTGATTCGCTTCGCCGCGCCGGCGCTGGTCGCGGGAAACGTCGGCTTGCTGAAGCACGCGTCGAACGTGCCGCAGTGCGCACTCGCGCTGGAGCAACTGTTCGAGGAGGCCGGCGCGACGGGCGCCGCCTTTCAAAGTTTGCTCATCGGCTCGGACGCCGTTGAACGCGTGCTGACGGACGACCGTGTTGCCGCGGCGACGCTCACCGGCAGCGAAGGCGCGGGGAGCAGCGTCGCGTCGATCGCCGGAAAGCAGATCAAGAAAACAGTCCTCGAATTGGGCGGCAGCGATCCGTTCGTCGTGATGCCCAGCGCCGACATCGAAGCGGCGGCGCGTACCGCGGTGACGGCTCGGACGATCAACAACGGGCAGTCGTGCATCGCCGCAAAGCGCTTCATCGTCGCCGAGTCGGTCGCGGACCGATTCACGCGCGCGTTCGTGAATGGGATTCGCGGCCTCGTCGTCGGCGATCCGATGGACGAGCGCACGAACGTGGGGCCGCTGGCCACGAAGCAAATTCGCGACGACCTCCACTCGCAAGTCGAGCGGTCCATCGCCGCCGGAGCCACGCTGCTCGCCGGTGGTCATCCGTGCGACGGCGCCGGGTTCTACTACCAACCAACGGTGCTCGGCGACGTCACGCCGGAGATGCCGGCTTTTCGAGAGGAGACGTTCGGTCCGCTCGCGGTCATCGTGCGCGCGAAGGACGC
>Ga0310811_10015043_pt1 | contig 10112 bp, 5 predicted proteins | sample YCmetagenome_FD_207642 | JGI IMG/M metagenome (GOLD analysis project Ga0310811, IMG submission 207642) | Soil microbial communities from experimental microcosm in Duke University, North Carolina, United States - YC | ecosystem: Engineered > Artificial ecosystem > Soil microcosm > Unclassified ...
ACGCGACGACCTGGCGCTGCGCACCGCGCAGGACGTGGCCGACACGCTCGGCACCATGAAGGGCGTCCTGATGAAGATCGGGCAGCTCGCCAGCTACGTGGACGACGGCATCGCCCCGCCGGCCCGGCGGATCCTCGGCCGGCTGCAGGACAGCGTGCCCCCGATGTCTCCCGAGCTCGCCGCCGGGGTGATCGAAGCGGAACTCGGCGCCCAGCCGGAGCGCATCTTCAAGGAGTGGGACCCGCTGCCCATCGCCGCGGCGTCGATCGGGCAGGTGCACCGGGCCATCACCGCCGACGGCCAGGCCGTCGCGGTCAAGGTGCAGTACCCGGGCGTCGCGGAGACGATGGCGGCGGACCTGGGCAACGTGGCGCTCATCCGGTCGCTGCTGAAGATGGCTGTGCCCAGTCAGGACGTCACGTCGCTCATCGAGGAGCTGCGCGAGCGGATCGGCGAGGAACTCGACTACGTGCGCGAGGCGGAGCACCAGCGGCAGTTCGCCGCCTACTTCGACGGGCACCCGACCATCCGCGTCCCGAAGATCATCGACGAGCTGTCCACCGCGCGGGTGATGACCAGCGAGCTCGCCGACGGCGCGCGGTTCAGCGAGATGCTGAGCTGGTCGCAGGAGGAGAAGGACCTGGCGGCGGAGACGATCTACCGCTTCACCTTCCGGTCGCTGTACGGGCTGCTGGCCTTCAACGGCGACCCGCACCCGGGGAATTACCTGTTTGAGCCCGGCGGCCGGGTCACGTTCCTCGACTTCGGACTGGTGAAGCACTTCACGCCAGGCGAACTCGACCCGCTCGTCGAGATGATCGAGGCGCTGTGCGTGCGCGACGACCCCGACGGCTTCCGGCGCGCGATGGAAGAGGCCGAATTCCTCCAGCGGAACGCGCCGATCCCGACCGAGGCCGTCATCGCGCACATGGCGCTGTTCTACGACTCCGTCCGTGAGCGCGGTCCGCGCACCATGACCGGCGAGTACTCCTCCGCCGTCGCGCGCAGGTACGTGGACTTCAAGAACCCGCTGGCCGCGTACGCGAAGATCCCGCGCCCCTACGTGATCGTGCAGCGGATCAACCTGGGACTTTTCGCGGTCCTCGGCGAGATGAACGCGACCGCCGACTGGCGCGGCATCTCCGAGGAGATCTGGCCGTTCACGCAGGCGCCACCGTCCACCCCGATGGGCGAGGCGGAACTCCCCTGGCTATCCCGGACCCGGCCGGCGGCCGAGGACAGCCCGACGGCAAAATGACCCGCCGTTTCTGGTGACACGTCGATATCGCCGTGGAACACGCTCGCCGCGATGCCAGAATCTATTCCTGTTCGGGTGGGACTTCCGGCTAAGGGGCGGTTTGGGATGGCGGAGCCACTGGCACCCGGGGATCCGATCCAGGTCGGAACGTACCGGCTGCTCGGGCGCCTCGGGGAAGGCGGGATGGGGCACGTTTACCTGGGGAGCACGGTCGGCGGCCGCTTGGTGGCCGTGAAGGTCATCGCGCCGAAGTTCGCTCAGGACCCGGAGTTCCGCGCCCGGTTCGCCCGGGAGGTGGCGGCGGCCCGGCTCGTCGGCGGCTTCCACACCGCCCAAGTCGTCGACGCCGATACAGACGCGGCCGCGCCGTGGATGGCGAGCGCGTACATCCGCGGTCTGTCGCTGCACGCGGCGGTCGCCGCCAGCGGACCGATGCGGCCCGGGGCGGTCATCGCGCTGGGCGCCGCCCTCGCCGAAGGGCTTACCGCCATCCACTCCTGCGGCCTCGTGCACAGGGATCTGAAGCCAAGCAACGTCATCCTCGCTGACGACGGCCCGCGCATCATCGACTTCGGCATCGTCCGCTCGGTGGACGCGCACAGCACGATCGCCGCGACGGGCTTCGCCGTCGGCACAGCGCCTTTCATGTCCCCTGAGCAGGTCAGCGGCAAGCCGACCGGTCCGGCGAGCGACGTGTTCTCGCTTGGCTCGGTGCTCGCCTACGCGGCGACCGGGCACGGGCCGTTCGACGCCGCCGAGATAACCGTCAGCATGTACCGCGTCCGGTACGAGCCGCCCGACCTTGGCGCGGTCGACGGGCCGTTGCGCGCGGTGCTTACCCATTGCCTGGCCAAAGACCCTGCGGGCCGTCCGCCACTCCACGACCTGCTGAACCACCTCGCCGGGCTCGCGGCAGCGAACGAGGCCCGTGACGCCATAGCCGAGGAGCCCGGTGTCGCCGGCCGCGAGCGCTGGCAGCGAATGGCTGTCGCCCCGCTCGGCACAACCGCGGCATCCCAGGAGGCACGGCCGACGGCCGCCATGCCCGTTCCCTCCAGGCGGGTCGAGCGGCGTCCGCCTCGGCCGAGACGGCAACCGCAGACCGGGGGCCGCCAAGGTGCGGCGACCGGGGGACTACGCGTCGTCCTTGACGAGGCTGAGGTGCCGGTGCGGCAGGTCTCGTTCTCGCCGAACGGGCGGCTGCTAGCCGGCCTGGCAAGGAGACCTGGCGGAGCATCCGCTAGTCACATCTACCTGTGGGACGTCGCCGCCGGCCGGCTGGCCGGGGCACCCATCAGCGGGCCACCGCTGGAAGATCCCCAGGACGCGCGCGACAGCCAGCCAGACTCAGACACCGCGGAGAGCGGGCTCCGGTTCTCACCTGATGGCCGCTTTCTGGCATTCGGCAACTTTGACGGGAGCCCAGAGCACAGCCGCACGGGGATCTGGGACCTCGCCGAGGGGCGAGTCGCCGAGTTCGAGTCGCACCCAAGCTTTTTCGGCGCCAGCGCGTTCTCCCCCGACGGCAAGCTCTTCGCGGCGGTCGCCTGGCACAACGGTCCGGGCATCAAGTCTCTTTTCGGGTACCCGGAAGATCATGTGTTCTTGTGGGAACTGAAGACCGGGCTGCTGGTAGATCCGCCAGTAAAGGTCCCGGGCAGCCGCCTGGCGACTGGCATCAAGTTCACGCCTGACGGCCGGCTCCTGATCATGGACGGCCAGGACGGGGTCAGGGTGCGGGGCACCGCCGCAGGCTCACCCGTCTATACCTACGTGCGCAGGCGAATGGAAAAAGACCACGGCTGGGAGGCGAAGGCCTCGCCAGACGGCCGCTTGCTCGCGGTATGCCAATACGAAGAACGCGCCTCCGGCGGCCGGCGCTACAGAGAGCTGACGTTGTGGGACACAACGCGCCATATGGCGGTCGATGACCTGTATGTCGCGGGCCTTGAGATGCCCGTGGCATTCTCCCCGGTCGCCCCGCTGCTCGCCGCCTATGGCCAGGGGCTCGTCCTCCTGGACACTGTCAGCGGGGAGCGAAGCCGGCAGCGTCTCCCAGGCCCGCGGGCCGTGGGCCTGGAGCAGGTCATGTTCTCTCCGGACGGACGCCTCATCGCGGCCTGCCGGCCAGGACCGGCTCGCGGTTCGCGGACGGTCATGCTGCGTGAGACGGCGGCGACGGGAACGCCCGCGGCGCTTCCGCTCCAGCTTGCGGGCTATGAGAACCCCGGCCCGCGTGGGCGCGATAAGAACCGGCCGACGATGAGGTTTTCCCCGGACAGTCGCCACCTGGCGGTCAGCCGCGATGGCGAAGCCGGCAGTGTGCACTGGTGGGATCTGGCCGAAGAGGACGGTCCGGCGCCGCGGCAGCTAGCGGAAGGCCCTACCCCGGGAATTGCCTTCTCACCCGACAGCCGGCTGCTGGCGGCGGCCACGGGCGGCGAAGTCCGTCTCTGGCGGCTCTCGTGAGATCGCCGGCCGGGCTGAATTAAGCCGCCGCCGTTCTGATCCTCGGCCTGGCTTTTCAGCTCGCGTTCCGGCGGGAGCGGTAGTTCGCCACGTTAACCCGGTTCGCGCAGGTCAGGCTGCAGAAGCGGCGGGAGCGGTTCTTCGACAGGTCGATCATGACGTTGTCGCAGTCGGGGGCGGCGCAGTAGCGGAGGCGGGCGAGCTCGCCGAAGCGGATGAGATCGGCGAAGGCCATCGCGAAGTCGACCGCCATCCGGTCGGCGAGGGGCGCGTCCAGCCGGGTCGCGTGGATGTGGTACTCCCAGCCGTCGTGCTTGACGAGCTGCGGGAGCGCGTTCGCGTCGCGGAGCAGGGTGTTGACCAGTTCCACGGCCTCGTCCTCGGTCATGTCCCACAGCTGGGCGACCCTTGCGCGGCGGGCGCGCACCGCGTCCAGTTCCTCCTGGTCGTGCGTGCGGCTGCCGGTCCAGCCCCAGTGTTCGACGAACCAGTCAAGCGCCGTGACGTCGGGGAGTTCCTCGTCGCCGCCGCGGGCGGTGTTGACCAAAGCGGCGGCTGCGTTAAATGACATCTCGGTGTCATGAGCAAAAAGCATTTGACCTCTTTCACCACCCTTCGCTACCGTAAGGACTATAGCTGTCTATACTACTTACTTTTGCTCCGCTGACTTCACTGCAGGCAGCGGCGTGCGTGATGAGGAGCAGGTGGATGCCTACCCTGCGTGCAGTAGATGACCGGATCGTACCCGCGACCGCGGGCACGACGCGGGCTTCCGGGGCCGGCCGCACCCGCCACGCCGGCCAAGGGGTCGGCATCGGGCTCGGGCTGCTGTCGGCGATGTGCTTCGGGACGTCAGGCACGTTCGGCGCGGCGCTCGAGGGGGCCGGCTGGTCCCCCGCGGGCGCGGTGCTCGCCCGGGTGACCGTGGCCGCGCTGGCGCTCACTGTCCCCGCCTTGTTCGCGCTGCGCGGGCGCTGGGCGCTGCTGCGCCGCTCATGGCGGCAGGTCGTCCTCTACGGCCTGGTCGGGGTGGCCGCGTGCCAGCTCTGCTACTTCAACGCGATCGCGCGGATGGACGTCGGCATCTCGATCCTGCTGGAGTACCTGGGGATCGTCCTCGTCGTCGGCTGGCTGTGGGCGCGGCACGGGCAGCGGCCCCGGCTGCTGACCGTACTCGGCGGGGTGGCGGCGCTCGGCGGGCTCGCGCTGATGCTGCAGCTGTCCGGTTCGGGGGGCGTCAGCCTGGTCGGGGTGCTGTACGCGCTGGCGGCGGCGGTGGCCATGGCGGTGTACTTCTTCCAGTCGTCGGCGACGTCGGCCAGCGATGGTTCCGAGGTGCTGCCGCCCGTGGCGCTGACCTGGGGCGGGATGATCACCGGGGCGGCAGCCATCGCGCTGGTCGGCGCGGCGCGGGTGATGCCGCTGCGGTTCGCCTCGTCGTCCGTGACGCTGCTTGACACGCAGGTGAGCTGGGTACTTCCGGTGCTCGGGCTCGGCGTGGTCGCGGCGGCCATCGCCTACGTCACCGGGATCGGGGCGGCGCGCCGACTCGGGGCGAAGCTGGGCTCGTTCGTCGCGATGGCCGAGGTGCTGTTCGCGGCCGGGTTCGCGTGGGTGCTACTGCACCAGGTGCCGACCGGGATGCAGTTCCTGGGCGGGGCGCTGATCCTGGCGGGGGTCGTCGCGGTCCGGCTAGACGAGTCCTGATCAGCGCAGATCGTGCGCGCAGCGGACTAACGTGAAGGTTCCGCACAACCGGAAGACTTTTGGCCGGAGGTAAGAAAAATACCGGCCAGACGCATTTCTTTACATCGGACAAAATCTCTACCTGTTGTTGCTCACTGGATCTGGGTCCGCTCCAGGGCAAAGCGGAACGCGTCCGTCGGGTCGGCCTCGGGCAGCGCGCGGTCCATCGCGGCGATCGCCACGCCCGGGCTGACGCTGGTGCGGCGCATGGCGTACAGGGCACCGATCGTTGGGGTCCTGCTGTAGGCGGCCACGCAGTGCACGAGGACGACGTATCCGCCCGCGCGCAACTCTTCGACGGCCGTAACGGTATCGTGCAGCACGAAGTCCAGGTTCTGGTTCTCCGCGGGATCATCGTCGTCGACCAGCTGGACCTGGAGCCAGTGCGGCGTCCGCGCCAAGATCGCTTCCTCGTCCGCTTCGCTGACGCGACACAGCGAGACGACCGCGGTCACCTCGGCGGGCAGGCCGCGCAGCGCGGCGATGTCGCCGAGCAGGAGACCCGGGTCGTCCGGGTGCGGCACGGCGACCGCGGGGCGGTCGCCGGCTCCGTAGGCCGGAGAAGTGATCGTCCCGTTGGCGGCCGCCGCGGTCGCAAGCGCGATGAGGTTGCGCGACCGCAGGCCCGGCCAGCCGTGAAGTGCCAGCCGCCAGCGCGCGGGGACGGCCGACGCCCCGTACGCGCCGCCGAGCAGGCCGCCCGCAATGGCCGCGACGGTGTCGGCGTCCCGGCCGCCGCGTACCGCGTTCTCCAGCGCCAGCCGGAGGTGGTCGGCGCGGTACTCCCCGGCGGCCGGGTCGCCCTCCGGAACCGGGGTCGTGGCGATGGCGCACCACGCCGCTTGGAGGGCCTCGACCACCCAGCCGTTGCGGGTAAAGTCACGTGTCCGCGCGTGTTCCGCCTTCGTCAGCCGCTCGGCCCACCGGGCGCGGCTGGATTCTTGCAGCCTGTCCAGGCCGGCCCGAGCGTCCAGCGTGCCGGTGAGCACCGCGTGCCGGATGGCGTGGCACCACAGGACGCAGGCCTCCCCGGCCTCCGGGTCGTAGTGGGTCAGGGTGCTGAGCGCGGTCGCGGCCTCGGTGAGGCCGTCGGGGTCGTCGAGGTACGCGAGCGCGACCGGGGCGGTGCGCATGAGCGAGCCGTTGCCCGCTGTGTGCCCGGTGCGCTCGTGCAGGTTACGGGAGGCGGCCAGCGCCTCGGCGGCGGTGCCGTTGCGCACTTCGCCGAGCACCCGGGCGGTCTGCATGCCGATGTCCCGCGCTTCCTTCGCCCAGGCGCACCAGCGGGCCGTGATCGCGTCCTGGGCGGCGGCGGTGCGCAGGTCGGCGCCGGTAGCGGCCGTCTCGGCGACCGCGACCGCCATGGAGGTGTCGTCGGTCCACTCCCCCGGCGCCCAGTTGAAGCTGCCGCCGCCCTTCATCTCGACCGGGGCGTCCGGTGGCAGCGGGGGGCCGAACTCGTAGCCGGCGCCGAGCGCGTCCCCGGCGGCGGTGCCGAGCAGCACGCCGCAGGCGCGATCGAGTTGGGCGGTGGTGAGGTGCATGGTGCCCAATTATGGCGGTGCGGCGTCACGGGCGGGGGAAGTACGGCTGCCGGACCTTAGGGATGAGCTGCCGTGGCTCCTGTCCCGGGGGCTACCGCGACCGCGCAGGAGGCCTGCTCGGGTTCTAGCAGGGCGTCACCGCCGGTGACCGTGATCGCGTTCGGCGCACCGGCGAAATCGGCGCCGAGCGGCGCGGTGTACGGGAGGAAGTCCGTCGCCTTGGTGTTGCCGGTCGCCTCGTCGATCGCGAGCAGCCGCGACGGCTTGTCCGCCGCCGCGCCAGGGAAGGCCACCAGCACGTTGGGGCCCCGCGGCTTGGCCAGGAACAGGTTGCTGACCTTGACGTTCGAGATCGGTGCCGTCCACCGCGTCGCCCCGGTCCGCGCGACACGGTCGCTGACCGACACGGTCGCCGGCGAGGTCGCGAAACTGAGGACGTCGCCGTCGGGGGCGATCAGCGTGGTGGCGTACGGCTCGGCCGCCTCGGGAACCGACCAGCGGACCCGGCCCGTCTCCAGGTCGGCCAGCGTCAGCCGGGCCCCGGGGTCCTGGACGTAGCTGACACCGTATTCGCCGCTGGCGATGACGAGCTGGTCACCCTGCGGCCAGAGCGCGGAGACGTTGTCCTTGGTCTTGAGCTGCCACAGGGTCGTGCCGGTCGCGGCGGACAAGGCGATCACCGGGTAGACCGTCGCCTTCTTGGGCGGCGGCGGCAACACGTTGATCCCGTCGACCAGAACGCGCCCGCCCGGCGCGGCCAGAATCGTCACCCAGTTGGGGAAGCCGGTACGGGACCACAGCGTCGCGCCTGTCCGGGCGCGGAGGCCGGTGAGGGTGGCCGGCGACGTTCCCGAGGTCTTCGTCTCGACGACGAGGGTGGTGCCGGCCAGCACCGGGATGGGCGTATGGGGGTAGGCGCGGGACCACAGCCGCTTGCCGGTCGCCAGGTCGATGGCGGTCAGCGTGCGCCCCTGGGCGCCCGTGGCGGCCATCGCGACGCCGTCGCTGGTGAGCCACGCGGTGCCGAACTCTAGTGGCACCGCGCCGAGGCCGGCCCGCCAGCGGACCGCGCCGGTCGCCGGATTCAGCGCCACCAGGGACGGCGCGGCCGAGTCCACGCCGAGCAGGACGATCACCGACCCGTGCCAGGCCCACAGGCCGGTGACCGCCCCTGTCCCGGGGTTCCTGGCTGCCGCGAACGCCCGGTGCCAGGTCGTGCGCCCGTCGGTGAGCCGCAGCGCGTACAGGGCGTCGCCGTCGGGGAACAGGCTCAGGCCGCCGACGGCGAGCGGTGCGGGCGCCTCGCCCGCGCTGTAGGGCAGGCTCGCGTCGACAGGCAGGCTCACCTGCCAGGTGACGCGGCCGGCATCGGTGACCTTCTCGGCCCAGGCGCCAACCTTGCAGCCGCGGATCGTGCCCGGGCCCGTGGCCCGCACGGCGCGGCCAGTCGCCGCCCCGGAACCTGGCCCCGTCCGCGCGCCGGCGGTGGTGACGGCGGCGGTGTTCACGGTGGCGGTCCCGGCCGCCGAGCACGCCGCGACGGTAAGGACGGCGGTAACCGCGGCTACCGCGGCGATGCCACGAGCGAGCGGGAGTGTTGGCTGCTGCACGCTTCTTAGACGCAGCTGGCGACGGCACGGTTTCACGAGAAGTGGAGGGGGTGGAAGAAACTAGAACTCGTTCTGATGACGGGCTAGCGGTATGGAAACGGCGGGGCAGCTAGTGACTACCGCACCACTGACCGTGCTGGGTTCGACTTTCCGAATCGCCCGACGCGGGCGGGAGTAGGCGGTGAGTGTCGGTCTTGGCCCGTAGGATTTCCCTGTGCCTTCCCCCAGCGAATCAAGCGAAGCCAGCGACGTGCCGACCCTGGAGTCGTTCGAAGCGCCTGCCGCCGCTGGGCCCGCTGTCGCGGCGGAGGGGGTGCGGCGGGCGGCGACCGTGCTGCACCGGGTGTTCGGCTATGAGAGCTTCCGTGGCCGGCAGGAGGAGATCATCTCGCACGTCATCGGCGGCGGCGACGCGCTCGTCTTGATGCCGACCGGCGGCGGGAAGTCCCTCTGCTACCAGATCCCCGCGCTGGTGCGGCCCGGCACGGGCGTCGTGATCTCGCCGCTGATCGCGCTGATGCAGGACCAGGTGCAGGCGCTTAGGCAGCTGGGGATCCGCGCGGACTTCCTGAACTCCACGCAGGACCCGGGGACCAGGCACGTCGTCGAGCAGCAGTTCAAGGCCGGCGAGCTCGACGTGCTCTACCTCGCGCCCGAGCGGCTGCGCTCACCGGGAACCCTTGAGCTGCTGTCAGCGTCGCGGATCTCGGTGTTCGCGATCGACGAGGCGCACTGCGTGTCCCAGTGGGGCCACGACTTCCGCCCGGACTACCTGGAGCTCCAGGTACTGCACGAGCGCTGGCCGGACGTGCCGCGGATCGCGCTGACCGCGACCGCGACCGCGGCGACCCGCGAGGAGATCGCCATCAGGCTGAAGCTCGCCGGGTCCAAGCTGTTCGTGTCTTCGTTCGACCGGCCGAACATCCAGTACCGGATCGTGCCGAAGAACGAGCCGCGCAAGCAGCTGCTGTCGTTCCTCCGCACCGAGCACCCGGGTGAGTCGGGGATCGTGTACTGCTTGTCGCGGGACTCGACGGAGAAGATCTCTTCGTTCCTGACGGACAACGGCGTCCCGGCGCTGCCGTACCACGCGGGGCTCGACTCGGGGGTCCGCGCCGCCAACCAGGCGCGGTTCCTGCGCGAGGACGGCCTGGTGATGGTGGCGACGATCGCGTTCGGGATGGGGATCGACAAGCCCGACGTGCGGTTCGTCGCGCACCTCGACATGCCCCGCTCGGTTGAGGGCTACTACCAGGAAACCGGCCGCGCCGGGCGCGACGGGCAGCCCGCCACCGCGTGGCTGACCTACGGGCTCGCCGACGTGGTGCAGCAGCGGCGGCTCATCGACTCCTCCGAGGGCAACTTCGCGCACCGCAGGCTGCTGGCGTCCCACCTGGACTCGATGCTCGCCTTGTGCGAGACGACCGAGTGCCGCAGGTCGCAGCTGCTCGCGTACTTCTCCGAGCGGGCGGTCGCGTGCGGGAA
>Ga0310811_10015044_pt1 | contig 10112 bp, 10 predicted proteins | sample YCmetagenome_FD_207642 | JGI IMG/M metagenome (GOLD analysis project Ga0310811, IMG submission 207642) | Soil microbial communities from experimental microcosm in Duke University, North Carolina, United States - YC | ecosystem: Engineered > Artificial ecosystem > Soil microcosm > Unclassified ...
CCCGGGCAGCCGCTCGATCAACGGCGCGCGGATCTGCGTGCGCTCGCGGATGAGCACCAGCGCCTCGGTGTCCTTCAACCGCGCCGCCAACTCGCCGACGTCCTCGACATGATCGTTCCACACCGTGACGTCGTGCCCCGCGAGCTTCGCGAAGCACGGCAACGTCCTCAGCGTATCGAAGTAGTCATCGAGGATCGCGACCCGCACTCAGTCTCCATCATTGGCCACCATCACCACCACGACCGTGATGTTGTCATCGCCGCCGCGCTGGTTCGCCATGTCGACCAGCGCCTGCGGCGCGCGCCGATACCAGGTCGACGCCAGCAAGCGCTCGAGGTCGCCGTGGTCGACATGGTTCGACATGCCGTCGGAGCACAGCAGGTAGCAATCGCCGGGCTCGACCGACACGCCGCGCGAGTCGACCTCGACGTCGCGCTCGAAGCCGACCGAGCGGGTGATCACGTGGCGGAACTTCGACTCGCGCGCCTCGGCCTCGGTCATGTTGCCCGAGCGCACCTGCTCCGCGATCCACGAGTGGTCCTCGGTCAGCTGGCGGAGCGCGCCGTCGCGGAACAGGTAGCAGCGCGAGTCGCCGGCGTGCACGACGTGCATGCGGCCCTGCTCGTACATGATCGCGGTCAAGGTCGTGCCCATGCCGCGCAGGTTCGGATCGCCGAGCGCGGTGTCGTAGATCGCGTGGCCCGCCGAGCGCGCCGCCGCGCGCAGGACGCTCATCGCCGGCGGCTGCGACGCGTCGAGCACCGGATCGGTCGACTCCTCGCCGATCGTGCGCACGCCGCCGGTCGGCGTCGCCGGCAGCGTGTCCTCGATCGCCTGGTGCGGCTCGGTCGAGCGGAACAGCTCCGCGCGCCGCGCCTCCTCGATCTTCTTCGCGGTGCCCGGCAGATCGGCGCGCGCCATCTTGATCTGCGCGCGCAGCGTGTCGAGCGCGAGCTTCGACGCGGTCTCGCCGCCCTGGTGCCCGCCCATGCCGTCGGCCACCGCGAACAGACCTAGCCCCTCGTCGACGAGGAAGCGGTCCTCGTTATGGTCCCGCTTCTTCCCCGGATCCGTCTTCGCCCACGCGTACAGCCGCACCCAGATCCCAGTCTACGCGTATTCGGCCGACTTCTCGGTGATGTTGTCGCCCTCGCACCGCAAGATCTTGCCCTTGTTCTCGAGCTTGGTCAGGAGGCTCACCGGACGCGTCCACACCCGGTAGAGATTCCTGAGCGTGTCCCGCGCCTGTCCCATGTCGAGGTCGATGCCCTCGTGCGCGTGGCGCAGGAGCAGCTCGCTGCGGTTCTCGAAATTGCCGTCTTCGACGTAGATCGCCGGTTGACCGCGATTGGTCAACATGCGCAGGAGCTGGTCCTTCACCTTCTTGAACTCGCGGCTCATGATCTCCCAGTTGCCGCTGCGCTCGCTGAAGCCGAACGAATAGAACTTCTGCTCGATGCAGAACTCGAGCGTGAAGAACTCGTCGATGAAGGTGACGTCGTTGTAGAGCTTGCGGACCTCGAACAGCTTGCGACGCCCGAGCCCGAGCCGCCGGTCCCAGTCGCGCTTCTGGTCCATCGACTCGCACTCGGACCATTCCTTGCCGAACTGGCCCTTGTTCCAGCGCTCCTCGATCGATCGATAGAGCTCGACGCCGAGCTTGTACGGGTTCAAGCGGCCCGGCGAGGTCGCGAGCACGCCCGACATCGCGTCGGCGTAGTCGATGATCTCGGCGGCGCTGAGCGCCTTCTCGGTGAGGATCTTCGAGTGCCAGTACGAGGCCCAGCCCTCGTTCATGATCTTGGTCATCGCCTGCGGGACGAAGTAGTAGGCCTCGTTCCGCACGATCTCGAGGCAGTCGCGCTGCCAGTGATCGAGCGGCGCGTGCTCGAGCAGGAAGGCGAGGATGTCGCGCTGCGGCTGCTCGGGGAAGCGCTTCTTCTGCTTCTTCTTCTCTTCCTCGCGCTTCTTGCGCTGCGCCTCGAGGAACTCGGGCGGGTTGATGTAGCTGTCCATGTAGCCGCGGGTCGAGCGCAGCTTGGGGACCTCTTCGGTCGCGTCGGGATCCTCCTTCTCGTCCTCGCGATTGCGCACGATGTACTGCGACATCGGATCGATCAGGTTCTCGAGCGAGAGGCAGACGTCGATGAAGTCCTCGACGGCGTCCTGGCCGTAGCGCGCCATGTGACGGCGCACGCGCGACGCGTGGTTCGCCATCGCGTCGATCATCTTGCGGTTGGTCTTCGAGAAGAAGTAGTTGTGCTTGAAGAAGTCGACGTGGCCGCACACGTGCGCCATCACCGTCTTCTGATCGACGAGCGAGTTGCCCTCGAGCAGGTACGCGTACGAGGGGTTGGTGTTGATCACCATCTCGTAGATCTTCGACAGGCCCCACTCGTGGCTCTTGGCGAGCTGCTCGTAGTCCATGCCGAAGCGCCAGTGCGGGTAGCGCGTCGGGAAGCCGCCGTACGCGGCGACCTCGTTCATCGTCTTGTAGTCGAGGACCTCGTAGACGATCGGGAAGAACTCGAGCCCGAAGCCGCGGGCGAAGCCCTCGACCTCCTCCTGCATGTCGCGCAGGTACGCGGGGAATCGCTTCAAGCCCGCCATTACTTGCCCTTCCCGAGGAAGTCCTTGATCGAGTCCATGATCGCTTCCTTGCCCTTGATCTCCGAGGTCACGACGCGATCGTCCTCGTCGAAGTGCTCGCCGAGGTCCTTGATGAACTGGCCCGAGCCGTAGGGCGACTCGACCTGGCCGTACGCGAACAGGTTCACGTGCGGGAGGATCTTGGTCTTCAAGAGCTCGACGCACGTCACCGTGTCGTCGACCGACCAGTTGTCACCGTCGGAGAAGTGGAACGGATAGATGTTCCACAGCTCGGGCGGGTACTCGTCCTCGATCATCTTCGCGCACAGCTTGTACGCGGAGCTGATCATCGTGCCGCCCGACTCGCGGGTCTTGAAGAAGGTGTCGCGGTCGACCTCCTTCGCCATCGCGTCGTGGATGATGTAGCGGCTCTCGATGCCGTGGTACTGCGAGCGCAGCCAGGTATCGATCCAGAAGCTCTCGATGCGGACGATCTCCTTCTGCTCGTCGCCCATCGAGCCCGAGACGTCCATCATGTAGATGATGACGGCGTTCGACTGCGGCTCCGGCTCGCTCTTCCACGATCGGTAGCGCTTGTCGTCGCGGATCGGCACGATGATCGGGTTCGCCGGGTTGTACGTGCCCATCGAGATCTGGCGGCGCAGCGCCTGCTTGAACGTGCGGCGGAAGTGGCGCAGCGATTCCGGACCGGTCGTGCGGATGCCGGTGTAGCGATCCTTGAACGAGACGATCTTCGCCGTGCCCTTGGGCTGGATGCGCGGCAGCTCGAGCTCCTCGCCCATGATCTCGGCGAGCTCTTGCAGCGACACCTCGATGTCGAGCAGGTGCTCGCCCGGACGATCGCCGGCCTCGCCCTGCCCCGGCTTCTCCTGCCCCTGCCCGAGCGGATCGCCGGGCTGGCCGTCGCCCTGCCCGACGCCGCCCTGCTGCTTGTCGCCGTGCTTGAAGTGCGGGATGTCGACGGACGGCAACGGGATGCTCACCGCATCCTTGCCCTTCTTCGCGATCATCTCGCCCTGGGAGATGTACTTGCGGAGGTTCTGTTTGATTTTTCCTCTGATGATCTGCCGGAAACGACCGTGGTCTAGGTCAATGCGTTGAGACATGTTACCGACCCTCCTCGATCGTCGCCGCGATCGCGAAGCGCCGCAGCTCGAGCGAGCCCGCCGCGAGATTCAGAACCCTGAGACACAGATCTTGGGGGAACCGGAACAGTTCCCCCAAGACCCCCATCCGGGATCCGGGGCGAGCTGCCGAGTAGATCGCGTCAGAAGACGACATCGGCGGCCTCACCGCGTTCGTTCACGAACATGAGCCTTCCACCATGGCGTTTCGTTCGCTGCGCCATCTCGAACAGGCCCAGGGCTCGGGCGATCAGATCGTTGTAGTCCTCGGTCTCGAGCTCCACGCACAGGCGCGCGAGCAGCTCACCGAGCGTCCGGTTGAGCTCGATCGTGATCGGACCTAACCCTTGGGGGTCGCTCATCAGCTCTTCACGTCTCCACGGGCGAAGATCGACGCGACGTAGTTGAGCACGTCGGTCGCCGAGACTTCGTCGTAGCCGAAGTTCTTGATCAGGCGCTGCTTGACGACGTCGATCTTCGCCTGCGTCTCGCGATCGACCACGTTCGAGACGAGGCTCGTCAGCTTGATCGAGTCCTTCTGATCCTCGAACAGCTTCGACTCGAGCGCCTTGTGGAGCCGCTCGTTGGTCTTGTAGTCGAAGGTCCGGCCCTCGATCGCGAGCGCGCCGATGTAGTTCATGATCTCGCGGCGGAAGTCGTCCTTGCGCGACTCGGGGATGTCGATCTTCTCCTCGATCGATCGCATCAAGCGCTCGTCCGGCTCCTCGTCCTGGCCGGTGTACGGGTTCTTGACCTTCTCCTTCTGCGTGTACGCCTTGATGTTGTCGATGTAGTTGGCGCACAGCTTCTGGATCATGTCCTCGTCGGCGGAGATCGCGCGCTGGACCTCGTTCTTGACGATGTCCTCGTACTCCTGCTTCACGACCTGGAGCATCTCGCCGTAGCGCTTGCGCTGCTCCTCGCTGTTGATCAGCGAGTGCGAGCGCAGGCCGCTCTCGAGCTCGTTCAGGACCATGAACGGGTTGATGTGGCCCTCGCCCTTCTCGGACACGAGCGCGTTCGAGATCTTGTCCTGGATGTAGCGCGGCGAGATGCCGTCGAGGCCCTCGCGGTTCGACTCCTTGCGTAGCTCCTTGATGTTGTCCTGCGTGAAGCCGGGCAGCGTCTTGCCGTCGTAGAGCTTCGCCTTCTGGAGCAGCGACAGGTTGTGCTTCTTCGGCTCGTCGAGCCGGGTGAGCACCGCCCACAGCGCGGCGACGTACATCGTGTGCGGCGCGATGTGCTTGCCGACGCGCTCGCTGGTGAAGTCGCGCGAGTAGATCTTCACCTCTTCCGAGACGCGCGTGATGTACGGGATGTCGACCTTGATCGTGCGGTCGCGGAGCGCCTCCATGAACTCGTTGGAGAGCAGCTTCTTGTACTCGGCCTCGTTGGTGTGGCCGATGATGACCTCGTCGATGTCGGTCTGCGCGAACTTCTTCGGCTTGATCTTGTGCTCCTGCGTCGCGCCGAGCAGGTCGTAGAGGAACGCGACGTCGAGCTTCAGGATCTCGACGAACTCGATGATGCCGCGGTTGGCGATGTTGAACTCGCCGTCGAAGTTGAACGCGCGCGGATCCGAGTCCGATCCGAAGGTGGCGATCTTCCGGTAGTTGATGTCGCCGGTGAGCTCGGTCGAGTCCTGGTTCTTCTCGTCCTTCGGCTGGAACGTGCCGATGCCGATGCGATCCTGCTCGCTGAGCACGAGGCGCTTCACGCGCACGTGCGACATCACCTTCGCGAAGTCGCCGTTGTAGTGGCGCATCAGCTCCTTGAAGATGTGGCGGCACGCCGGATTGACGTCGCCTTCGATCTTGAGCTTGTAGTCGTCGTTCCCGAGCTTGAGCCGCTTGATGACGTCGTCGCGCCACTCGCGCGGGATCAGGCGGAGCGGCTCGTCGTGCATCGGGCAGCCGAACGTCTCGGTGCCGCCGGCGAGCTCGCTGAGCGGGCCCGGCAGGTTCCAGAAGTACGAGTAGACCGCGCCCTCGGGCGTGCGCGAGTACTCCTCGACGCCGCGCTTGAGCGAGCGCACGATCGTCGACTTCGCGGAGCCGACCGGACCGTGGAGGAGGATGATGCGTCGATCGGTGCCGTAGCCCTGCGCCGCGCTCTTCAGCACGTTCATCAGGCGCATGAGCGGCACGTCGAGCCCGAACACCGCGTCGCGTCCGCCGTGCGCCTCGTCGCGGAAGAACTTGTAGCGGACGAGCTTCTTCTTGTTGTCGATGTACTCCTCGACGCCATGCGCGAGCACCATGTCGTAGAGGCGCTGGTACGCGTTGCGCGTCACCAGCGGGTTCTTGCGGACGAGGTCGAGGTAGTCCTCGAACGACCCCTCCCAGGCCAGCTCTTTGTACGACGAGTAGTTCTGCAGCTCGGCGATCTGACCGACCAGGCTCATTGGTGAACGGTATCACGCGTACGCGCTTTGCGCAGCGCACGCGCATTGCGCACTGACTTGACCCATTCCCGACGAGGATGCGGTGTTCGACGATGGTCGTATGCGTCCATTGATCGTCTCCTCTTTACTCCTCGTTGCATGCAGCAGCTCGCCGCTCGATCCGGGCGCGGGCAACAGCCTCGGCTCCGGCACCCAGACGTTGTCCGTCGAGGGCAGCATCAGCGCCGACAGCGACGTCTCGAACGCGTCGAACGCGTCGGGCTTCACCACGCACTTCGACATCCAGCTGACCAAGGGCGGACAACCGGTGACGACCGGTACCGTCACGATCTCCTCGAACGGCGGCGACGTCGCGCTGACGTTCGACACCACCAACGGCGGCCGATGGATCGGATCGCAAGCCGGCTACTTCGAGGTCTACGGCCTCGACGTCACCTCCGGCTCCGACACGATCACGGGCGTGCGCATCGACGGCCCCGATCTGCACACGTTCACCGCGCCCGCGCTCGGCGCGACGCTCGACGCGACGGCGGCGAACACCGTCACCTGGTCGCGCGCCGACCACGCCGACGTCGCGACGATCCGCACCCAGCAGATCGATCGCATCACGATCGACGACACCGGCACCTACTCGCTCGCCGCCGGCGCGCTCAGGTCGTCCAAGGACAAGGCCGAGAACGAATCGATCGAGCTCCGCCGCTCGAACCAGGTGCAACCCGCGGGCGCGGTCGCGGGCTCGTCGGTCTCCGTCGGCGTGCGCAACCACGTCGACGTGCTCGTCGCGATCAACCCCGCGGCGTGATCAGCCGCCCTTGCCGAGATAGCGATCGACGTTCTTGCGGTGCTCTTCGTACGTCTTCGCGAAGGCGTGCTCCTTGGAGCCGCCCGGCTTGGCGACGAAGTAGAAGTAGTCGCTGCCGTCGGGATCGGCGGCGCCTTCCATCGCGGAGCGGCCCGGGTTCGAGATCGGACCGGGCGGGAGGCCTTCGTGCTCGTACGTGTTGTACGGGTTGTCGACGTCGTGGAGCTGGGCGTCGTGCAGGCGATCGCCGCGATCCCACGCGAGGCACGCGGCGGACTTCGTCAGCGGCACCTCGCAGCCGTACCGGATCGTCGGATCGGTCTGCAGGCGATGCTTGGGCTTGAAGCTGTCGTCGGTGAGGCGATTGACGAAGACCTGCGCGATGCGCTTCTTCTCGTCCGAGACGACCGCTTCCTTCTCGACGATCGACGCGAGCGTGAGCACGTCGAGATCGCTCCACTGCAGCCGGTCCTTGAGGCGCTTGAGGCCGCGCGCGTGGCGCGCGGCGACGTCGGCCCAGACCTCGCGGTGCTTGTCGATCATGCGCTCGAGCACCTGCTGCGGCTTCTCGGGCACGCGGAAGTTGTAGGTCGCGGGGAACAGGTAGCCCTCGACGCTGTCGCCGGCGATGCCGTGCTTCTCGAGGAAGTCGTGATCGCGCGCGAGCTTCTCGAGATCGGCGGCCTTCGCGACGCCGGCCTTCTCGACCAACGCGAACACCTCGAGCATGTTCAAGCCCTCGGGGATCGCGACGTCGATGGTGATGTCCTTGACGCCGGCGAGCAGCGCGTCGAGGACTTCTTTCGGCGTCATGTCGTCGCGCAGCGTGTAGTTGCCGCTCTTGACGCTCGACGTCGCGCCGCGCCACATCGCGTAGAGACGGAACCAGGTCGGCTTGTCGATCACGCCCTTGTCGGCGAGCGTGCGCGCGATCTGCGGGAAGCTCATGCCGCTCTTGATCTCGACCGCGATCGTCTTGCCGGTGCCCTCGTGGCGATCGCCGGGATAGTCGAGCGCCTTGTTGATGAGGATCGCGATGATGATCGCGAGCACCAGCAACGACGCGCCGACCGCGATCAGCGCGATACGGAAGGAGCGCTTCGACATGCGTGGTGCAACTTACTCGGAGCGCCGCCGCCGGTCGAGCCATCCCTGGAGGATCAGCGCCGCGGCTTGTTGATCGATGACGCGCTTGCGCTTCGCGCGCGAGACGTCGGCGTCGATCAAGACGCGTTGCGCCTCCGCGGTGGTGAAACGCTCGTCCTGCTCGTGCAATTCCACGTCGGGCGGTAACGCGGCGCGGAGCGCGTCGTAGAAGACGCGTACGCGCTTCGCGCGATGACCTTCACGTCCGCTCAGCTCGTACGGGATGCCGATCACGATCGCGCGCGCATCGTGCGCGCGCGCGATCGCGCACACGGCAGAGACATCTGTATCGGTGCCGTGACGTGCGAGCACATCGAGCGGATGCGCGGCGATTCCGATCTCATCGGAGATCGCCACGCCGATCGTCTTCTGTCCGACGTCGAGGCCGAGCGCGCGCATGATGAACATTACGTTGTGTGAAGCCCGTGGTGGCACGCGGTGGCAAGTCCACCTGCCGGCGAGGGCTCGGTACCACATTCACTGGCGAGTCTAGTGGCCACATCTTCACGTCTTGAACGTGTTTCGTTGACACATCGTCGCAGCGCGCCCCGCAACTGGTCGGATTTTCTCGACGGAGATCGCGGGGTTTTCTTGGCGCGCAGGTTGCTCATGATTTCAGTCGAGCGGCAGTCGTGCCGCTCGTTGCCAAGAGCGAAGCTCGAGCAACCTGACAACCGAACGCGATGTCTACTGCATCGGAATACGCGATCGAAAAGCTCCGGTTGACGAGACAGATTCCAAGACCCACTAGAGAGAACCAAGAGCATCGGCGAGTCAGGGCGGATTAGAGAGTGCAAGGAAGAGGGCGACGCCGACGCGAGCTTCTACAACGACGAATGCCGGAGTAAGCAACCTACGATTCATCACGCGCGACATGACAGGCGAACGTTTCGACTCGGTGGATTGGTCGGCAGTGTCTCCCCTCCCCCTCATCAACCTGCCGGCCTCCCTCCCCCACCTGAGGCAATAAGTAACCTGAAGTGATCAGCGCTCACGCGCCGCACGGTCCCCCCGGCGGCGCGTTTTTCTTTTTCGGCGTTCGCCGAAGGCGAACGCCGCCGTAGCCGCAACCGCAACCGCAACCGAAGCCGAAGCCGAAGCCGTAGCCGTAGCCGAAACCGAAGCCGAAGCCGGAGCCGAAACCGAAGCCGAAGCCGAAGCCGAAGCCGAAGCCGAAGCCGGAACCGGAACCGAAGCCGTCAGCTCGAGAGGCGCCAGAGCATCGCGCGCACGCGATCGAGGATCTCGAGCACGGGGCGAGTGTCATCGACGTAGCCCCACGCCTGCGCCACGCGGATCTGGCTCGTGACTTCACGCGCGCTGCCGAGCGCCATGCGGAAGAAGTGCGCCTTCTGTTGCGGCTTGGCGCCTCGCCCTTCATCGATGTGCGAGACGATGCTGACCGACGCGCGCTGCAGCTGCTCGGCAAGCGATCGATTGCGTCGCTCGATCTTTTCGATGAGCGGCCCGATCACGACGAGCGCTTCGTGCGCGACTTCGAGGCAGTCGAACGACATGCGCTCGATATCGCGCGTTCGCCGCTGCGGTTGCGGCTTCGGCTTCGGCTTCGGCTTCGGCTTCGGCTTCGGCTTCGGCTTCGGTTTCGGTTGCGGCTACGGCTACGGCTTCGGTTGCGGCTACGGCTTCGGCTTCGACTTCGGCGGTGGTGTTCGGCTACTTGCCGAAGTTGAAGAAGATGCCGGTGTCGTACGGCACCGGCGGCGTCGGCTCGTCGCACGGGCCCGCGCACGTCGGGAAGTCGTCCTTGCGCGGCGGCGCCTTCGCGACGAAGCCCTTCACGGCGTAGTGGAAGCCGATGTAGCGCGGGTGGCTGTCGCTGCCGATCTTGAAGGTCGCCTGCGCGCCGAAGCCGAGGTCGACGTCGCCGCGGTGCAGGCGGCCGCCGTCGTACCACTGGATCACTTCGCCGCCGGCGCCGCCTTCGATCCAGATGTCGCCGCGCACGCTCTCGTCACCGCCGCCGAACTTGCCGACGCTGTAGCGCACGTCGAAGCCGGCGCGCTGC
>Ga0310811_10015045_pt1 | contig 10112 bp, 9 predicted proteins | sample YCmetagenome_FD_207642 | JGI IMG/M metagenome (GOLD analysis project Ga0310811, IMG submission 207642) | Soil microbial communities from experimental microcosm in Duke University, North Carolina, United States - YC | ecosystem: Engineered > Artificial ecosystem > Soil microcosm > Unclassified ...
GCCGCGACCGCCTGGGTCGCCTGGCTGCGCTGGGCCGGGCCGAGCCACGGCGCGCCGTCGAGCGCGTCGCCGAGCTGCGCCGCCGCGCGGTCGACGGTGTCGCCGATCTGCGTGGTCCCCTCCGTGCCGCTCAGCGCCTGGCCGTACTCCAGCGGCAGCACCTGCAGCGACGTGACGAGGTCGCGCCCGCCGGCGCGCCCGTCCTTGATCTGGTCGTCGAGCGACTTCGCCGTCGCGTGACCGATGACGATCCCGATGATCAGCCCGACGACGACCGCCGCGACCGCGACGAGCCCGGTCGTGCGCCGCCGCTTGGCCTGCCCTGCGTAGACGGCCATCAGTGGACCTAGCGCCGGCTCACGAGGACCATGCAGGGACCGTCGGCGCCCGAGGCGAGCGTCTCGGCGGTGCCGCCGACGTCGCCGCTGGCGATCTCCACGAGCGAGTCGGAGTGGATGACCCAGATCGTCGGCGGGAGCATCACCGGGCCCAGGCGCTTCGTGTTGCGCAGCACGGCGCTGCGCATGTCCGCCACGCCGCTCGCCGCGCCGCCGTCGATGTCGACGAGGTCGCCGGCCGTGTCGACGACCGCGTCGCCGAAGCGGTCCAGGACGATGATGCGGTCCGAGCCCGAGTTGACGTGCCCGACCCAGAAGGAGCCGACGGCCTGCGGGTCGCCGTGGCAGTGGGCCCGCGCGAGGATCGCGCCGGCCTCGGCGGCGTCGATCGGCCGCCGGCCGGGCATCGCGCCGGCGTGCAGCCCGACGGCGCCGGTCGCGATCGCGCGCAGCGCCGCGCGCTCGGGGCTGTGTTCGATGCGGACGTCGATCGAGCCCGGCGCGGCGCCGGCCGCGATCGCGGCCTCGCGCGCCTGCGCCGTCAGCGTCGCGACGGCCTCCGGCGTCGGGGCGCGGGCGGCGAGCTCGCGCTCGGCGCGCACGAGCGACAGCGCGTCCCCGATCGACGAGATGACCTCGGCGCCCTCGGGCACGAAGCACTCCAGGCCCATCATCTCGGCGACGTAGCGCCCGAGGCCGCCGGCGCCGCCGCCGACCGCGACGAGCGTCGGGTTCTTCAGCTCGTGCTCGCTCATGACGGCCGCGACGAGCTCGGCGATCGCGGTCCCCGAGGCGACGAGCATCCGGCGGGCGATCTCCTCGGCCGGCAGCCGCAGCAGCGGGCCGGCGATCTCGAACGCCGCGGCCGCGGCGGCGTGGCTGCCGAACGCGTAGTCGGCGGGCTGCGGGATGCGCAGGAGGTTCGCGGCGCAGGTGTTCGTCAGCGCCAGGCGCGTCCCGTCCGTGCAGGTGATGACGACGTGGTCGCCCGTGTCGCCGAGCCGCGGCGCGGCGAGCTCGGCCGTGGCCCCCGCGAGCTGCTCGGGCGTCGCGAAGCACGCGTAGGAGAGGCCGGAGATGTGGGCGCTGCGCGGGCCGACGCCGTACACCGTGCGCTTGCGCGCCCGCAGCATCGAGCCGCCCGCGACGCCGACGACGCGCACGTCGAGCGCGCGCAGCGCCGTCGCGTGGCTGGCGACCTGGACGTAGGAGAGCCGCGGCTGGCCGGCCTTGATCGCGGCGACGTTCGTCGACGTGCCGCCGATCTCGACGACGATCCCGTCCTCGATCCGCGTGAAGCGCAGGACGCCGGCGACGGACGCCGCGGGCCCGGAGTACAGCGTGCGGGCGGGCTCGCGGCGGAAGCCGCCGAGATCGGTCGCGCCGCCGTCGCCGCGCATGACCATGACCGGGCTGTCGATCCCCGCGGCGGCGACGCCGGCCTCGACGTAGCCCGCCGTCTGTACGGCGATCGGCAGCACCGACGAGTTGATCGCGGCGGTGACGGTCCGCAGCTCGAGGCCGTAGAGGCCGGACATCTCGCACGACGCGCAGGCCGGCAGGCCGGCGGCACGCAGCGCCGCGACGGCCGTCGCCTCGTGGCTGTCGTCCTCGGTCGCGAACGCCTCGGCGACGCACGCCGATGTCACGCCCGCGGCCAGCATCCGTGCGATCGCCGCCTCGAGCGCGTCGGGGGCCAGGCCGTCGGAGACGTCGAGGAACTCGCACGAGGTCTGCAGCCGGCGGCCCGGCGAGAGGTCGACGCGGTCCAGGCACGTGCGCTTGCGCGCCTTGCGCAGGTCCGGCTTGCGCCCGAGGCCGAGCACGCCGACGCGGCCGACGTCGCCCTCGAGCAGGGCGTTGACGGCCTGCGTCGTCGAGTGCGTGACGAGCTCGATGTTCGCCCCGCCGATCTGCGCCGCGACCTGCGCCACGCAGCGCACGACCCCGGCGGCGACCCCCTGCGGGTCGTCGTGCGTCGTCGGCAGGACGGCGCGCGCGACGACGGCGCCCGTCTCGAGGTCGCAGGCGACCGCCTTCGTGAACGTCCCGCCGACGTCGACGCCGACGCGCGCGCGTCCGCCGCTCGTCACGACGACTTCAGCTCGACCTGTGCGGTCGCGGCCTTCGCCGGCGCGGCCGCCTTCGCGGGTGTCGCGGGCTGGCGCCGCGGGCGGATGCCGAAGACCCAGATCGCGCCGCCGATGTAGACGGACGCGAGCAGCGCCTGGGCGATGACCGTCTCCTGCGTCGGGCTGTAGCCCGTCGCCTGCGCGAGGAAGATCGGCAGGTGCGGCCAGCTGTCCAGGCGCGTGAAGCTCAGGACGTCGGCGACCTGCAGCGCGCTGATCGCGTTGCCGAGGAACGCCACCGAGGTCGCCATGACGAAGCAGACCGCCGTCGTGAGGAAGACCTTGATCGGGAGCTTGCGCCCGAACTTGAAGATCAGCGTCGCGAGCACCGCCAGCACCGCGGCGCCGGCCGCCGCGCCGAGGCCGATGTACAGGCCGAGGCCCGTGCCGAACGTGTTCAGCGCCTGGTAGAAGAGCACGCTCTCGAAGCCCTCGCGGTAGACCGACGTGAAGCCGATCAGCACGAGCGAGACCGCCGAGCCGGCCGACACCGCCGTCCAGATCCGCGCCTTGAGGAACTCCAGCCAGCGCCGTTGCTCGAGCCGCGCGATGAGCCAGAAGGAGACGTAGAAGAGCACCACCACCGCCAGCAGCGCGACGATCGCCTCGAGGACCTCGCGGCCGAACGGCAGGACGGAGAACAGCTCGTCGACGAGGAAGATGCTCAGGAGCGTCGCGACCGCAGCCGCCCCGACGCCGTAGAGGATGTGCTTGCGGTACTGGCCGTTCTTCGTCGACTCGAGGTAGCCGAAGAGGATCGCGAGCAGCAGCACGGCCTCCAGGCCCTCGCGCAGCATGATGATGAACGACTGCCCGAAGACGACCGCCGGCGCGGCGATGCCCTTGGAGGTCAGCTGGCGCTCGGCGTCGCTGATCAGCCCGCGCAGCTCGACGACGCTCTTGCGCACGTCGCTCGTCGGCGCGCCGGTCCGCATCCCGGCGCGGATCTCGGCGAACTTCTCCTCGGCCTTCAGCGTCAGGCCGGCGTTCGCCGCGCGCAGCGGGATCTCGACGAGCTCGAAGTGCGTGAGGTAGCCGGACTTCGAGAGCGCAAAGGCCTCCTCGCGCTTGCCGGCCTTCATGAGCGCGAGCGACTCGTCGATCGTCACGCTCGCCGCGCGCAGCTGCTTGATGGCCGTGTCACGGCTCACCGAGCCCTGCCCGCCGGCGGCGAGCGCGGGCGTCGCCTGCGCGAGCAGCGTGAGGCCGGCGGTCAGCAGCAGCAGCGCGAGCAGGCGGCGGGTCATGCGATCAGCCCGGGTGCTTCGCGAGGTAGGCGTCGACGGTCGCGCCCATCTCGTCGGCGCCGGACTTCGTCTTCGTCGCCACGCCGGACTCCAGCAGCGAGAGATCCTCTTCGATCGTCGCGTACATGTCGGGCTCGTTCTTCTTGACGGTCCCCTCGACCGGCGCCCAGAAGGCCTCCAGGCCCTCGGCCTTCGTCTTCGAGGCGGCCGCGTCCGTCTCCTTACCGACCTCGGCGGCGAGCGCCTTGAGGCCCGTGAGGCCGGTCGCGACCTTCGCGTCAGGGGCGATGACGTCCTCCGGAGCCGCTGCGGCCTCGGTCGTTGCCGTCGTCGTGGCCGTGTCGTCCTTGGAGTCGCCGCAGGCGATGAGGCTCACGGAGAACGCGCAGGCACAGCCGAGCGCCAGCAGGTACCGAAGTCGCTTCATATGCCACACACCCCTTGGTCTCGTGGAGCGCCGACGGCCTCCCCGACCGGTCGACGCAGATCCCTGTGCTGTTAGGTCTCCCTAACGAGGCGCCATGTTAGGTGAGCCTCACACGGCAGCGCAAGGGGCGGGTGTGCAGCGAACTTGCGGTTGGCGCGCCCGGCGTGTGACAACGCGCGGACGCCGCTCTTTGCGGACGTTACCGCCCGGCGAGGGCGTCGTCCACGGCCTGCGAGAGCTCCTTGCTCTCGGTGAGGCCGACGATGACGCGGGCGCTGCGCTTGGGGCCGATGACGAGCGTCGTCGGCGACTGGGCGATCGTGATGCCCTCGGTGATCGCGGGGTAGCGACCGACCTGGGTGATCGGGACGACGTGGACGGCGACCTTGCCACGATGGAGGTCCAGGCCGCGCAGGACGCCGCGCGTGGCGATGTCGTCGGCCGCCTTCGCATCCCAGAAGAGCACGACGACGACCTTGCCCGCCTTCATCTCGCGGACGATGCCGCCGTCGAGGCGGGGGCCGGAGGACGCGCGCGACACCGCGGGCTTCGCGGCGGCGGCGGGCGCCGTCGCCGGGGTCGCGGCGGAGGCGGCCGGGGCACCGGCGCCGGCAGCGCGCGATCCGCCGGTGGCCGCCTGCAGCTTCGCGTTGGCGGCGTCGGACGCGGCGGCGGCCTGCTTGGCCTTCGGGATCGCCGTGACCGGCGCGAGCGGCGTCTTGTCGATCGAAACGGGCTTCGGCCGCAATGCGACGAGCCAGACGGCGAGCAGTGCGATCACGCCGGCGAGGGCGATGAGCAGCGGGCGCGAGACCTGATCCATGCGGCGGCTGTCGGCATTCCCGCGCGCCGGCGTGAGCGGGCGTGCGCCGCCCTCGTACAGGCGTCCGCCGCAGGCGGGGTTACTGCGCCCGTGGGACGAGCGACTTCAGGCCGAGGTCGCGCAGCTGCGCGTCGTCGACGGGCGCCGGCGCCCCCGTCAGCGGGTCCGAGCCGCTGGCGGTCTTCGGGAAGGCGATGACGTCACGGATCGAGTCGCGGCCGGCGATCACCGTGACGATCCGGTCGATGCCGAACGCGATCCCCCCGTGCGGCGGCGCGCCGTAGCGCAGCGCCTCCAGGAGGAAGCCGAAGCGCTCCTCGGCCTCCTCGTCGTCCATGCCGATCGCCGCGAAGACCTGGCGCTGGACGCCGGGGTCGTGGTTGCGGATCGAGCCGCCGCCGAGCTCGGAGCCGTCGACGACGAGATCGTACGCGCGCGAGCGCAGCGACCCGATGTCGTCGAAGGAGCCCGTCGGCGCCGTGAAGGGATGGTGCAGCGCGTCCCAGCGCTGCTCCGCCGCGTTGTAGCCGAACATCGGGAAGTCGACGATCCAGTGGACGTCGTGGGCGCCCGCGGGGATGAGATCCCAGCGCTCGGCGAGGTGCAGGCGCAGGGCGCCGAGCGCCGCGGCCGCGGTGTCGGCCGTGTCCGCGACGGCGAGCAGGAGGTCGCCGGGCTGGGCGCCGAGCGCCGCCGTCACGGCCGCGATCTCCTCCGCAGCGAGGAATTTCGCGATCGGCGAGCGCCACGTGCCGTCGTCCTGGACGAACGCCCAGACGAGGCCGCCCGCCCCGTGGCGCTTGGCGACCTCGGTGAGCTCGTCGAGCTCCTTGCGCGGGACCTCGCGCGCGCCGGCGTTGATCGCGCGCACGACCCCTCCCCCGGGGCGGGTGGGATCCAATACGTTGGCGAAGACCTTGAACTCCGAGCCGCGCAGCGCCTCGCTGACGTCCGTGATCTCCAGGCCGAAGCGCGTGTCGGGGCGGTCGGAGCCGAAGCGCAGCAGCGCCTCGTCGTAGCCCATGCGCGGGTACGGCGGGGGCGGCAGGTCGAGGCCGCCGAGGGCGAAGACCTTCGCCATGAGCCGCTCGTTGACGTCGATGACGTCCTCCTCGTCGACGAACGACATCTCGAGGTCGAGCTGCGTGAACTCCGGCTGGCGGTCGGCGCGCAGGTCCTCGTCGCGGAAGCAGCGCGCGATCTGGAAGTAGCGCTCGTAGCCGCCGATCATCAGCAGCTGCTTGAAGAGCTGCGGCGACTGCGGCAGCGCGTAGAACGCCCCGGGGTTCAGGCGCGACGGGACGAGGAAGTCGCGCGCGCCCTCGGGCGTCGAGCGCGTGAGGATCGGCGTCTCGATCTCGAGGAAGTCCTCGTCGGAGAGCGCCTCGCGGATCGTCCGCACGATCTCGTGGCGCAGGACGAGCGCCTCGACCATCTGCCGGCGGCGCAGGTCGAGCGTGCGGTGGCGCAGGCGCAGCAGCTCGTCGACCTCGACGTCCTGGTCGAGCGGGAACGGCGGCGTCAGCGACTCGGCGAGGACGTCCATCGCCGTCGCCTGCAGCTCGATCTCGCCGGTCGCGAGGTTCGGGTTGACGTTCTGCGCGTCGCGCAGGACGACGTCGCCCGCGACGCTCACGACGTACTCGCCGCGCAGCTTCGCGGCGGCGGCGAAGAGCTCGGCGCCGTTCTCGGGGTGAAAGACGAGCTGGACGATGCCCGAGCGGTCGCGCAGGTCGATGAAGATCAGCCCGCCGTGGTCGCGGCGGCCGTGGACCCAGCCCGAGACCCGCGCCTGCGAGCCGGACCTCGAGGCGTCGAGGTCGCCGCACCAGGCGTCGCGGTAGCCGTTGGCGCGCGGCGGGCGTCTCATTGCGAGAACCCCCTCCGCGGCCTTGCCGCGGGCATCGTCGAGCGATGGCGCGCAGTCATCGCAGCGTCCGGTCGCGGAGGATCCGCGCGACGACCTCGCCGGCCGTCACGTCGTGCTGCGCGCCACCCTGCATGTCCTTCAACACGGCTCCCCCGTCGTCGTCGAGCATCGCAACGTAGCGGGCGCCGAGCCGATCGGCCTGCTTGAGCTGTCCCTTGCGCGAGCGCCCGGCGAGCTCCATGTGCGCGTTCAGGCGCGCGGCGCGGGCCTCGGCGGTGAGCTTGAACGCCGCCGCGCGGGCGCCGTCGTAGGACACGAAGAGGTCGACCGGCGGGGGCGCCGCCGGCGTGTCGGCGGCGGCCAGCAGCATCCGCTCGACGCCGGCGGCGAAGCCGCAGCCCGGCGTCGGCGGCCCGCCGAGCATCTCGACGAGCCCGTCGTAGCGCCCGCCGCCGGCGACGCCGCTCTGCGCGCCGAGCGCGTCGGAGGTGAACTCGAACACCGTGCGCGTGTAGTAGTCCATCCCGCGCACGAGCGTCGGGTCGACCTCGTACGGCAGGCCCGCCCCGTCGAGCAGCTCGCGGACGGTCGCGAAGTGCTCGGCGTCGGCGGCGTCGAGGTGGTCGAGCAGCAGCGGGGCCGTCTGCATGACGGCGCGGGTGCCGGGATGGTCGGAGTCGAAGGCGCGCAGCGGGTTGAGGTCGATCCGCGCGCGGACGTCGGCGGACAGCTCGTCCTCGTGCGCGCGCAGGTGGGCGGCGAGGTTCTCGCGGTAGGCCGCGCGCGCGGCGGGCGTGCCGAGGCTCGACAGCCGCAGGCGCAGCCCGGCGACCTCGAGCTCCTCCAGCAGCGTCGCGAGCAGCAGGACGATCTCCGCGTCGACGGCCGGGTCGTCGGAGCCGAGCGCCTCGGCGCCGACCTGCCAGAACTGGCGGTAGCGCCCGGCCTGCGGCTTCTCGGCGCGGAAGAAGCTCGAGAGATACCAGAGCTTCACCGGCTGCGGGAGCTTGTGCATCCCGTGCTCGGCGTACGCGCGGCAGATCGGCGCCGTGCCCTCGGGCCGCAGGGTCAGCGAGCGCCCGCCGCCGTCGTCGAAGCTGTACATCTCCTTCTGGACGATGTCCGTCGACGCGCCGACGCCGCGCGCGAAGACCTCGGTCGCCTCGAACGTCGGCGTCTCGATGCGGCGGTAGCCGGCGCCCTCGAGGACGCGGCGGGCCGTCGCCTCCAGCGCGGCGCGGGCATCGGCGTCCTGCGGCAGCACGTCGTACGTGCCGCGCGGCGCCTGCAGCTTCTCGCTCACCTTTTCGCGAGCGCGGTGAGGAAGGGGTTGGTGGCGCGCTCGGCGCCGAGCGTCGTGAGGCCCATGTGCCCCGGATACACCCGCGTGTCGTCGTCGAAACGGTCCAGCAGCGTCGCGATCGAGCGCATCAGCGTCATCGTGTCGCCGCCGGGGAGGTCCGTGCGGCCGATCGAGCCCTGGAAGAGGACGTCGCCGGAGAGCAGCGCGCCCTCGCCGCGGACGGCGTAGACGACGTGCCCGGGGCTGTGGCCGGGCGTGAAGACGACGTCGAACGTCAGGCCGGCGAGCTCGAGCGTCTCCCCGCCCGCGACGGTGTGCTCGGGGTCCCAGGACTCGTAGGGCCCGAAGCCCGGCCACGGGACGTAGGCCATGACGTCCTGCAGGACGGGGACCTCGATCACCGGGCAGTAGACCGGGGCGCCGGTCGCGCGCGCGATCGGGGCGACGGCGCCGACGTGATCGAAGTGCGTGTGCGTCAGGAGGATCGCGTCGAGCGTGACGCCGGCGTCCTCGATCGCCTGCAGCAGCCGCGGCGCCTCCTCGCCGGGATCGACGATGACCGCCCGGTCGCTGCCCTCGGCGCGGACGAGGAAGCAGTTCTCCTGGACCATGCCGACGGTGAACATCGCGACGTCGATCACGTCTTCGCCTTCGCCTCCGAGCGCATGCGCCGGTTGTAGATCCACGTGTCGGTGTAGTAGCCGAGCGGGACGTAGAACGCGAAGACGAAGACCGTCAGCGAGAGCGCCTGGCCGATCGTCTCCTTGAGGACGACGACGCCGAGCACGAAGAGCAGCGCCGCGGCGGCCGCGGCCTTGACCGCGGCGCTCTTCCACGTCGGCGGGCGCAGCATGCGCTCCTTGCGCTTCTGCGCCGCGATCTGCTTGTCGGTGAGCTTGACCTCGGGCCGGCGGTGCCCGGCCCGGCTGCGCTGCTCGACGACCCCGGCGGCGTTGCCGCGGTGCTTGCTGCGCCGCTTCTTCTTCGTCTGCGCCATGTGTTACGAGCTTAGCCGCCCGAGTGCTTCTTCGATGGTCCGGCGGTTGCGGATCGGCACGTCTGCAGGGAAGCCGTCAAAGGCGGCCGCGGGCGCGAGGCCGACGAGCTCGCAGCCGGCGATCTCGGCGTGGCGCGCGACCGCCGCGACGAGCGTCGCCAGCGGCACGGCCGCGTGATCCTCGACGTTCGTGCTGACCTGCGCGATGCCGTCGCGCGCGGGCAGCTCGAGGCCGAGCGCGCGGACGCCCGGCAGCCCCTCGTCGCCGCCGTCGCGGATCGCCGCGGCGATCCGGCGCGCGTCGTCGATCGTCGCCGGCGGCGCGAGCTCGACGTTGAACGCGACGAGCGGCGGGCGCGCGCCGACGAGGACGGCTCCGAGGCGCGGGGTGATGCGGGGCGGCCCGAAGTCGGGGGTCAGCTCGCCGGCCTCGACGCGCTCGGCGAGCGTCCGGACGCCGCCGCGACGCAGCTCGGCGCGGCTGCGCCCGTCGGCGAGCGCGCCGTAGAGGAAGACCGGGAACCCGGCGCGGCCGAGCTCCTCGCCCGCGACGAGCGCCTCGGCGCACGCCGCGCCGCGCCGCGCCGCGTCGAGGTGGACGACGGGCGCGACGTCGAGCGCCCCGACGTGCGGGTGGCTCCCGCGCGCCATCCGCAAATCGATCCAGTCGCGGCAGGCGAGCGCGCCGGCGACGAGCGCGGGCGCGAGCTCCCCCACGCCGCCGGCCAGCGTGTAGACCGTACGGTGGTGGTCGGGGTCGGAGTGCGTGTCGAGCAGGCGCGCGCCGGTCGACGTGAAGGCCGCGCCGATGGCGGCGATCGCCTCGGGGTCGCGCCCCTCGGAGACGTTCGGGATCGCGAGCAGCGTCTCGGCGGCGGCCGGCATCTAGGCGGCGGCCGCCGGCGGCGGGACCGGATGGCGGGGCTCGTAGAGCCCGAGCTCGCCGCCCCCGGGAACGCGCATCGCCGTCGTCCG
>Ga0310811_10015046_pt1 | contig 10111 bp, 10 predicted proteins | sample YCmetagenome_FD_207642 | JGI IMG/M metagenome (GOLD analysis project Ga0310811, IMG submission 207642) | Soil microbial communities from experimental microcosm in Duke University, North Carolina, United States - YC | ecosystem: Engineered > Artificial ecosystem > Soil microcosm > Unclassified ...
TGTTGAGGCCGGAGAGAACCTGGTCGTGCATGGCCATAGGCACCCACATGTCCGGGCCGCCCAGGACGGCGGTGCCCTGAAAGCCCCGGGGAGCGACGCCGATAATAGTGAATCCCTGTCCGTTGAGCAGCACGTTCTGTCCGATCACATTGGGATTGGCCGCGAATTTGCGTTCCCAGAAGCCGTGATTGAGCACAATGACGGGACCGGCGCCGGCTTCACGGTCTTCATCGGGACGGAAGGTGCGCCCCAGGGCGGCTTGGACTCCCAGCACGTCGAAGTAGTTTCCCGAAACCAGGTTGGCGTTGAACGTGTCAGGGTGGCCATTGATGGTCATGCTGACGGTGCCGAAGATTTCCAGGGCTACCCCGGAAAAGGACTGCGCCCGGCGCTGGATGTCCTCTCCATTGGGATGAGAAACCGGCAAGAAATTGTTGAAGCCACCGCGGTTGCGCTGGTCGGTGGTGAACAGGGAGAGCAGATGCTCCGCGTCGTGCACCGGGATGGGATTGAAAAACACCGCGTTGACCACGGTAAAAATGGCGGTGTTGGCGCCGATGCCCAGCGCCAGGGTAATGACCGCAACCGCCACAAACCCTGGAGACTTGCGCATGGTACGCAAGGCATAGCGAACGTCCTGGCCAATATGGAGCACGGCTGCCTCCTCACATCTAGGAAAGGGACGAATCAGGAGCCAATCGGGTAGCAGGCCCGGGAAGTTTACAACCGCTCGGGCTGCAAGACCAGCCTTGCGGCTGCGCGGCAGCGATGGTTTGGCTCCGGTTTGCGCTATTTGTGGCGGATGTCCACAGGCGCGCGGGTCCGGTCCAGGGGGAACACATGCAGGTCCCATTTAACCGGCACCGAGGTAGGGAAGTAGCAGGTTCTGGTGTCGCAAGCCTGGTAGGCCAGCTTTCCCGCGATCACTATAGTCTTTCCTTCCTTGCCCAGAGAACCAAAGAATGCCGAGCCGGAGTTCACCTCTATGTCCTGCGAGATGCGGAAAATGCCTTCATACACCGGCACCCGCTCCTTGATGGCAGGCAGATAGAGAATTTTTGACCGCGGATAAGTCGCCGGCTTGAGTTCGATCGCCTGCTGCGAGTCAATCAACAACTGGATTGGTTTGTATCCTTGAGCGCCGGGCGCATATACATGTACGTCCGGCGGCAAGCGCACTTCCGCAACCAGCGTGATCTGAGTTCCGGGCACCCCGGTCCGATCGGACTGTTCGAGCGCCAACTGAAGATGCGGCGCTTCGAGGTTTCCAGTTACTTCCTGCCCCAATTCCGGGAAGAGCCTGGCAATCAGGTCATTTCCTGTGAGCCGGTCGCGGTATTTGGGATCGAAGAACTTCTCCTGGATCACGCCGCTGCTATCAATGAAAAAATATCCTGGGCGGGCAAAGCCCTTCTGCATGCCCGTAGCTTCCTGGTTGAGAACGCCATAAGAGCGGATGGTTTTGGAGTCCGGATCGGCCAGCATGGGGTAGTCCAGCTTGTGGCGGCCGGCAAAGTATTTGAGAATTTGCTGGCTGTCATAGCTGATGGCCGCCAGCTTAATACCCTTTTTTTCGAATCGTGGGAGTGCGCTTTGCAGCTGGACCAGCTGCCCCTTGCAGAAAGGTCACCAGTCGGCGGAACGGAAAAATAGAAGAACCGTGCCCCTTCGTCCCTTCAGCGTAGCGAGCGTCTGGGTGTGCCCAAACTGGTCGGGAAGGGAAAAAGCGGGAGCCTTTTGTCCCACCGCCAATCCGATGGACATCGGCTTCAAGGAGGCTACGCGAATCGTATCGCCATCTAGCGTTCCGCGAATGGTTACGCTATCCCCCAGGTGACCCGCAGCCGGCGCCTGCGGCTCCAGGCCATACATCACACGGTTGGTATCGTCATACAAAGACAATTTGGCGCCGGGCGCCCTGGTGGTGCACTCGGAGGACTCGGCGAAGGCTTCATCCGCGTCGCAGCTGCTGTACACGATCGTGCCTGACCAGGCTCCGGAATTGGCAGAGCGGTTCTGCCCGGCGGCCAGCCCGGCCGCGGCAAACAATAACAGTGTGCAGAAGCAGCGCCGTTTCATGTGGCCGAAAGCATACACGCTTGCTCCCTTGATGCAAAGCAACAGTCAGCTCCGGAGGTCGCTGGTGGCGCCTCATCCGAGCCGGCGTTCGAGGCTATAATCACCCGGATGGGCAGCTCTGCCTCACGCGCGGAGGAGCGGGCGCCGCAGCCGCAGCCGGCGCATCTTCGCATTCATGCCGTCAATGTTTTCGTTCACGATCAGGATGTGAGCCTGCGCTTCTTTGTGGACCAGTTGGGGTTCAGTCTGGTAGGGGACGTCCGCTTTGAATCGGGCGAGCGCTGGGTGGCGGTCGCGCCTCCCGATGGCAGCACGGTCTTGTCTCTGGTCGCACCCAAACCCGAGTCTAAAGAGCACAGTCTGATTGGGCACTCGGTGCACGTGGTTTTCGTCACCGACGACTTTGTGGGCAAGTACGGCGAATGGCTCAAGCGTGGAGTCCGCTTTCAATACGCGCCGCGTCTGAAACGCCTTAAATATGCACGCCAAGCAGCCCTGGATTTGAGCCAGCGCTCAGCTGCTTCGGAACCGCAGGAGCCGCTGTGGGGCGGGGCCATGACCCATTTCAGGGACCCCGACGGGAACTCCTTTGCTTTGGTGAGCTACGACGAGGAGAGCCGTGCGGTTGAGGAGCAGCGCCGGGCGGCGGCGGCAAAATTAGAAGCGGAGCGCCGGGCGGCTCAGGAATTGGAAATCGCCAAGCTGGTGCAGACCAGGTTGTTTCCTCAGATCTTGCCACCCCTTGCGACCCTCGATTATTCGGGCATCTGCATCCAGGCGCGGCAGGTGGGCGGCGACTACTATGACTTCCTGGATTTGGGGCGGGAGCGGCTCGGGCTGGTGCTTGGGGATATTTCCGGGAAGGGAATCGCCGCTGCTCTTCTCATGGCCAACCTGCAAGCGAACCTGCGCAGCCAGTGCGCCATTGCATCCGACCAACCTAGGCGTTTCCTGCAGATGGTGAATCGGCTGTTCTACGAGAATTCGACTGACAACGCCTATGCCACGTTGATCTTTGCCGAATACGACCAACCTCAGCGGCGGCTGCATTACGCCAACTGCGGGCACCTCTGCGCTCTTCTTTTGCGGCAGGATGGCGATGTGGAGCGCCTCCACTCTACCTGCACGGTCCTGGGGCTGTTCCCGGAATGGGAGTGCTGCACGCGGGAAGTTCCAATATCTTCAGGAGATACGCTTGCCTTGTACACGGACGGCGTAACCGAGTCCTTCAACAGCCGGGGCGAGGAATTCGGGGAAGAACGTCTGATCGAATCGCTGCAGCGACATCGCGAGCTGCCATCGCGACTCTTGATCGCTTCCATCGTCAACGAAGTGAACCAGTTCAGTCCGCGCGAGCAGTATGACGACCGCACCCTGATCATTGCCAAATGCCGGTAGCAAAAAGCGGTAGTCGGCCGCTAGCCATACAAATCCTTTTCCGACAGAACGGGCTGGGCGGCAAATTCCTTGCCCCCCCGGGCGGCCGCGCCAAACATGGGGCCGCGAGCAGGCACAACCGGGGCAAAGGTCATAAACCCGATAGGCTTGGGCACATCGTCATAGATGGCTTCCATGCCGCCACGGCGGAAATAGGTTTCATGCCAGAAGCCGGTGCCCCCGGAGTTCTTCAGGAAGCTCTGCCACCACTGGCGGTGGGGGTCGGAGCGGGTCCACTTCAGCAAGGAGTCGGGGTCGCGCCAGTATTGGCGCATGCCGACGTGCATGGGAAAGAGGGAATAGATAACGTTCTCATGGCGGAGCAGGCCCTCGGGCTGGGCCGCGGCGGAGGAAGAAATTCTAGGCCCAAACCCGAGCAGGGTTTTCATCCCGGCCAGGCGATTCACCCGCATCCCCAGGTAGATCACCACCAGGTCAGGGTAGCCGGAGAGGTCCACGGTGCGGCGTTCAACGCGGGTTGGCATAGGTAAAGGATTCGGCATCAGCCCTGGCTGTCGCAGTTTTCTTGAAGTCCAGCACCGGCGGAGCACCTGGCTTGCAACTCTCGCCCGTCCGGCAGTACTCTAACCGGCCATGCGCGCCGCGATCGTGTGTGGATGGCTGGTTTTGCTGGTTTTAGGGAGCGTCCTTCCCGCTGCTGGGGTGGACAAGCTGCACAAAGTGGAAACCCCGGCGGAGCGGGCCTGGCGAACTCTGACCGATGGGGTGAACGCAAAGAAATTCACCGAACGCATCATTGCCCTGAAGGCTCTGGCCGACCTGGGCCCCAACCCCAAAGGTGTTCGCCTGGTCGCAGCCGTTTTGAAGGACAAAGATCCGGATGTGCGGGCGCAAGCCGCCGCTACCCTGGGCGAAATGAAATCGCGAGCGGCGATTCCCGCGTTGCGCAGGGCTCTGGACGATGAAGCGCCGCAGGTCAGCTTCGCGGCGGCCAAGTCTCTTTGGCAGCTGGGCGACAATGCCGGACGGCGAGTTTTGCTCGAAGTTCTGCAAGGCGACAAGGGAACCAAGGACGGCTTCGTGGCCAGCCATAAGCGCCAGGCCAAACGCCAGCTCGAGGACAAGAAAGCGCTGGTTGCCATGGGGGCGGAAAAGGGCGCCGGTGAATTTTTGCCCGGACCGCTGTCCATGGGCGTAGGCCTGGCCAAGCAACAGTTCTCAGCCGGAACCGACCCGGCACGGGTCGCGTGCGCCGACCTGCTCTCGCGCCGCCCCGATAAGGCCACCATGCTGGCACTCAAGGCAGCGCTGATGGACCGGGATTGGTCGGTGCGCGCGGCCGCAGCCATGGCCCTGGGCAGGATGGGGCGGCCCGGCACGCAGCACTGGCTGGAATTCGCTCTCGACGATAGTAAGCCGGCGGTTCGCGACGCGGCGGCGGTCGGCATTCTGCGTATGAGTTCCCGCCGAGCTGGCGCTTCTAGTTACGCCGCCCTGCGATAGTTCCCGGCCACGGCAACAATTGCCTGAGTACTGTCCTCTAAATGCACAATGGGACGTGCAGCCATATGGGCAAGCTGGGTTTCGGCAACTCTGCTTGTCCTGGGTGCGGCCGCCCAAGGCCGCCCACAAGAGTCAGCCAGCCAACTGGTTCGCCGGGTGATTGCCCACGAGGTCCAGGCGGAAAAGCAAGATAACAGCTACTGGATGTTCCGCCTGCAGCAGTCGCAATCCGGCGGCGAAATGAAAACCGAGGAGGTCGCGGAAACGCCGCATGGTTGGCTGCGACGGCTCTTGGCCGTCAACGGTCGCCCACTGACACCGGATCAGCGGAGAAAAGAGGATGAGCGGCTGCACAAGCTCCTCACCGATCCCGCCGAGCAGCGCAAGAACCAGGAAGCCACCCGCAATGACGTGCAGCAGGCGCAGCAACTCCTGCAAATGCTGCCCGACGCGTTCTTGTACTCCTACGCCGAACGCAAGGATGGAATAGTAAAGCTGAATTTCAAGCCCAACCCCAAATTTCACCCTCAGTCCCGCAAGGCCACCGTATTCCATGACATGGTTGGGTCACTCTGGCTGGACGTCCGCCAGCAGCGCCTGGCCGGAATTCAAGGACATTTGAACCAGGAGGTGAAGTTTGCCGGCGGTCTTCTGGGTCATCTTGATAAGGGCGGCACCTTTGACGTCAAGCAGGAGCAGATTGCTCCTGGAGTGTGGGACGTGACCTACATGAACGTCCGAATGAATGGCAAGGCGCTCTTTTTCAAGACCATCGCCGTGCGCGAGAAGGATATCCGGTCCGATTACCGCCGCGTCTCCTCCCACCTGACTCTGGCGCAGGCGGCTAACCTGCTCAACCGACAGACGAACACACTAGTTTCAAATCGCTAGGCGGGTTGTAGGGCGATCCCATAAGCCACAAGAATTGTGCAAAACGTTGTGGAAAACTAGGGAGAGCGCTCCTGCGCCGCGGCAAATGGAAATGGCTCAGCAGATTGCGCGTCTAACGATAAATGCAATCTGAGGACGTATTGCACCAACAAACGGCGTTGACTTTTTTTGTGGTTGCCCTTACCTTCACTTGCGTCGACGGCTGAAAGGGTTGGTTAAATCAAATTGGCCAGTCCGAAGTAAGCTGGGTGATTAACCAGGCGGGGCAACCCGCTGGGTAACTGGACCCGAAAAAACCGACGGCTCTGCGAGGAGAAGTCGGGGTCTGGAACCGCGAAAGCGGTGATCGCGTCAGGGGCTGCGATGGTGCACGTATCCACGCTGCCGGCTCCCTCGCAAGAGTCGGTGGCTAGAACGTAACCAATGTCGCAGCCCTTTTAATTTTTGGCTGACACCTTCCTTCGCACCACCAAGCGATACTTCAACAACAGGTAAATCGGTAGTCAGCAACACCCTTGCTGCGTGGCGGGTGTGTTACTGACTCCGGACTACTGACTTCTGACCCCGGTTCTCAAAATTTCCACATCTGGATGATGCTGCCGCCGCGCTCGAAGCTGACCTCGTCCATGAGTTGGCGGATGAGAAAGACGCCCCGGCCGTGGTCGTTGTAAACGTCCTGGACCACAGGCTTAGGGGCAGCGGAGAAATCGAAGCCGGGGCCGGGATCGGTAACCACAATCAGTATATGGCCGTCCTCATCACAGCTAAGCTCACATTGCACCATCTTTGAGGCGTCATTCTGGCAGCCGTGGGTCACCGCGTTGGCTAATGCTTCCTGTACCGCCAGGCCGATGGCCATGCTTTTCTCTTCTTCGACCTTCAGGTTCGCCAAGCAGGCCAGAACAGCGTCCGTAGCCTGGGCGATTTGCTCTGCGTCTGCAGGGATGGCCAGACTAAGCTGGCGCCGCAGGCCGGAGTGGTTCGCGCCGGGAGTGGGTGTGGGCGACATCGGTGGGCTTAGGCGAAGGAAGCCACAGCCGCGTCCGCGTCGGCAAAGACCTCAAACAGGTTGAGCAGGCCCACCATGCGCAGGGTCTGGACGGCAAATTTGGAGGGATTCACCAGCTTGATGTTGCCCCCGCGCTGGCGGGCGGAGGCCAGCGACTTCATGAGCACGCCAATGCCGCTGGAATCAATCATGGGGACTTCGGCCAGGTCGAGAACGATGCGGGTGTCGCCATTACTGAGGGACTGGTCCAGCGCCTGGCGGAATTCGTTGACCGCCGGGCCCAGGCGCAGGGGGCCGCGCAACTGGATGATCTCAACCTGTGACCGCCGCTGCATATTGATGTCCATGGCTTCCTCGTGCCGAAGCGGGGACATGCCGTCCGCCGCTGAAGAAAGGCGTCGCCCAAGATACGGGAAGTGTGCCCGGGTTGCAATAAGCGACTTGGGAAAAGGGGTGATTCGCCCCGGTGGCTAAAATTTAATGCCATAGAGGTTAATTTTTGACATAATGTCGCCCCTACGGCGGGCTCCACCGCCAGCACGGAGAAAGCATGAATCGTGCCGCCCGACCCCGGCCGGTCCCTCCCGCGGTTGCCATTGTCACCACCGATGAGCAGGTAGGCCCGGAGGCCCTAAAGTACCTGGACGGCGGTTATCAGCTGCAAATGCTTCAAACCTGGGAGGAACTGAAGGCGGCGCTACAAGACCAGACCCTGGACGCCATCCTGCTCGATCTCGATACCCTGGGCGAAAGCAGCGACGCAGGAGTGGCCGCGCTGCGGGAGTTGCGCAGCAATCATCCCGATCTGGTGCTGGTCGCCATGACCCGCTCCAACAGCCGCAACCTGCGCCTGAAGGCCATGGAGGCCACGGCTGACGAATATTTCGTGGCCCCGGTTGAATTCCAGGAGGTGCACATCGTTCTGGGCCGCGCCCTGGAAAAGCGCCTGGCCGAAATTGAATACCGCTCGCGCAAGGACAAGGAAGTGCCGCACCCCTCCTTCTGCGGCCTGATCGGCCTGAGCGAGCCCATGCAGCGGGTCTACGATGCCATCCGCCGGGTGGCCGGCAGCACCAGCACCGTTCTGGTTCGCGGCGAGAGTGGCACCGGCAAGGAGCTGGTGGCGCGCGCCATCGTTGCCCTGAGTTCGCGGAAGGACCAACCCTTTATCAGCCTGAACTGCGCCGCCCTGCCCGACAACCTGATTGAAGCCGAGCTCTTCGGCCATGAAAAAGGAGCCTTCACGGACGCCCGTTCGGCGCGCGCCGGGCATATCGAAATGGCCGACGGCGGCACCCTGTTTCTGGATGAAATTGCCACTCTCGGGCTGCCGCTCCAGTCCAAGCTGCTGCGCGTACTGGAGGACCGGGCGGTACAGCGCATTGGCGGCAAGAGCCCCAAAAAGATTGATTTCCGCCTTCTTACCGCCACCAACGAGGAACTGGAGGAAATGGTGCGGGTCGGCCGCTTCCGCGAAGACCTCTACTACCGCATCCACGTGGTGCCCATTGTCCTGCCGCCGCTGCGCGAAAGGCAGGGCGACGTCCCCCTGCTGGTGGACCACTTTCTGCGCCGTTACTGCGCCGCCAACGGGGTGGAGCACAAGCGCGTGGACCCGGAGGTGATGGCGATTCTGGAGGAGGATGCCTGGCCCGGCAACGTGCGCGAGCTGGAGAACCTGGTGCAGCGGCTGGTGCTGATGGTGGATGGCCCGGTCATCAAGGTCCACCACCTGCCGCAGCGCATTCTCTATAACAGCACCGCCAGCCAGGAATCCCTGCTTATCCCCGAGGGCGGGGTGAACTTCGACCAGGAAATTGTGCGTATCGAGGTGGCGTATCTGACGGCCGCCCTGCGCCGCACTGAGGGCAGCAAAATAGCGGCCGCGCGGCTGCTGCAAATGGACAAGCAGAAAATGCACTACCTGTGCCGGAAATACGGCATCGCACGCGATTAAAAATTCATTTCTCTCCCCGGCTACTTTAAAAATTCATCTCGCCCGATTTGAAAATTTAATTGTTGCCTTGGGAGCGGTTCGCTTCGGTGATGGAAGCCTGCCCAGCTATTCTTTGCAAGTCACTGAAAGCACAACGATAAGATGCTTGAGCCGAAGACGGCTGGAGTTTGGCATTCGCGGTGCATGGGGGAAGAACGTCCGCGCTGGCCTGAAGGCGGTGGCGGATCAAAAACTACAAGCCAAGGAGAACTAAATGTCGGTCCAGAAAAAGTCTTTGATCAGCCAGCGCGCAGCCGTGACCAAGGCCATTGTGGCCAGCCCGGAAAAAGAGTTCGCGAATCCCAGGGTTACGCCGAAGGTCGCACCCAAAGTGAACCCTAAGATCAGGGCAAAGATCGGTCCGAAGATCGCCACGACAGTAAGATCAAAGGTCAAATTCTAACCAAGGCCACTTCGTCGCCGGCCGCGCCTGCGGGCGCGGCCTTTTTTTGTGTTTGGGCTCACCACAAACGGTGGGTGACCATGTCGCGCACATATTCCCAGGTGAAGCCTGCCAAACTGCGGCGCCGGACGAAGATCTTGGCCGTACCTGTCTCACCTTCCCGCGCCGTTCCCGGATTAGGAAAACGAACTGTGGCGAGATAGTAGTCGGGCAGATTGATGCCCTTCAGATTGCTCGTTTCAACGAAACTAGGGTCCATCTGAGTGCTGGCGGGAGCGACTGCGTCGAGCCTTCCGGCGATGGAGCCGGTTCTTGAGCTGGGCAGAAGATGGACCGGCGCCCCCAGCCGGACGTCGCGCATGGCGAACTCGGGCACAAAGATACGCGCCTGCATAGTGGACATCTCGGCGATCTCAGCCACCTCGCTGCCCGTCCGCAAATAAGAGCCGTGCAGGTCGCCGGGGCGCGGGGAGGTAACCACTCCGGACATGGGGGACAGCACTCGCAGTGCGGCTAGCTGCTGGCTGAGCAGATGGTCCTGTTGGGCCAGTTGGTCACGCAAATGCTCCGCCGCAGCCATCCCCGAATAGCGGAGTTGGGCCTGGACAGCGCCAGCGGTTGCGATTTCCAGGTCGGAATGGACGCGGGCGGCCTGTGATTGCAGCGCCAGGTTGCTCAGTTGCGCCACCGGCTGGCCGGCCTGCACCTGTTCTCCTTCCTGGATGAAGACCTGTTCCACCTGTCCGGGAACTTGGGCGCGGATGATAGCCCGCCGGAGCGGTTCCACAAGGAACTGGGCGCGCACGAACTCCGGCCACACCGGAGCGAGCAA
>Ga0310811_10015047_pt1 | contig 10110 bp, 9 predicted proteins | sample YCmetagenome_FD_207642 | JGI IMG/M metagenome (GOLD analysis project Ga0310811, IMG submission 207642) | Soil microbial communities from experimental microcosm in Duke University, North Carolina, United States - YC | ecosystem: Engineered > Artificial ecosystem > Soil microcosm > Unclassified ...
ACTGGCCTGATTTGCAGGCACTTCCGTGAAGCCCTCTGACGGACTCGAACCGTCGACCCCCTCCTTACCATGAACGTGAGGAGGGGGCCGACCCATGCGGGATCCCGTGTCGTGGCGCGCGTGAGTAGACGTCGCGCATAGCCGCGTTTGGTCGGGTTTTGCATGGCCGTGCGACCTTGGTGCGACCCGCCGCCGCTCGGCCGAGTTCATCCGCACGCACGTCGAGTGTGAGTTGTCCTGGATCCCTACCCGGTGGCCACCGGGGTCGGGATCGGGTGGTTCGCGTGGAAGAGGTTGTCTGGGTCGTAGCGCCTCTTCACTTCTTGTAGGCGATCGAAGGTCTCCGGCGGATAGAACGTGCGCGCGTCGGTCGGTACGTCGACGAAGTTGGGGAGCCTGACGTCGGAGTCCCATGGCTTGAGAGCGTCGGCCAAGACATCAAGCTGCGTGTTGATCGCGGTCGCTGCGCCTGGGGCCATGATCATGCCGACGCCGTTGGTCAGGAACGCGTCGTCGACGGCGGCAAGCGCGCCCGCATCGGGCGGGGGCTCGGCTAGCGCACCCCCGAGGTGGCGGAGCTCGAACGAGATCAGAGGCGAGCCCGAGCCGGGTCCGGCTGCTTCCGTAATTGCGTCGATCGCCGCTGGAGGGAGCTCGTCCAGCATCTGGCCGCCTGCGGCGTACGGTACTGGGTCCTCGGGCTCCATGTGCAGCCGGCCGAGAGCCGCGGGCGGTACGGTCGTGAACGTATCGAGCTCCGGGCGAAGGTCCCGCAGCGGCCGCAGTAGCTCACCTGCCGAACCCGCTGCCCCTAGGTAGGCGGCCTCGATGACAACCAGCTGTCGCCCGCGGACGGGCTCTGGAACGTTGGGCAGCCGCGGTAACTGAAGGATCCGCGCCAATGTGCTCAACTCGTCGGGTAGACCCGAGATCCACTCGCGCCACGCGTGCAAGACGTCCGCCGTCCGCTCCCACGGCCAGGCGAACATCCCGGCGTAAAGCTCCTCCGCAGGGTAGAGCTCGAACTCGAGTGCAGTCACGGCACCGAAGCTTCCGCCGCCGCCGCGCAGCGCCCAGAAAAGGTCAGGCTCGTTGCTGCGGTCGGCGCGCACGAGCTTTCCGTCCGCCGTGATCACTTCGGCCGCGAGCACGCTGTTGCAGGCGAGGCCGTGCTTGCGGGAAAGCCAGCCCAGCCCTCCGCCCAACGTGTAGCCCACTACACCAACCTCGGCCGACAAGCCAGATAGTGGGGCCAGCCCTCGCGGCGACGCCAACGCGCTGACATCACGCCACTTGGCAGCCGCGCTGACCCGCGCCCGCCGGTTCTCCGCGTCGATCTCGGCCCCGGTCATGCGCCCCGTCTTCAGTAAGAGCGTGTCCTCGCCGACACCAGCTAAGGCGCCCGCGCCGTGCCCCTCGGTCTGGACGGCCACGCGCAAGCCGTTCTCACGAGCAAAATTCACGGCCGCCGCGAACCCGTCCGCGTCATGCGGCTGTGCGACGACCGCTGGCCGTTGGTCGATCGCCAGATTCCACGCTGCACGTGCGGAATCCCAGCGCTCCTCACCCGGTCTTATCAGTTGGGCTGCGGTCAGCATTTGCGTCCCCTCCGGTCACGTGTTCTGGGTTCGGCATCGAGTCCGGTGCGGGTCAGTTGAACGTGGGTACCGCTCCGATCTGCTGGAAGAACTCGAGGGTGTTCAGTTCGTCCCAGTGCTCCTGCAGACGGCCGTTGCGGACCCGCCAGATGTCGATCGAGTGCAGCTCGACTTGGGCGCCGCTTGGCGGGACGCCCATGAACGTGCCCGTGTGGCGTCCGCGGTACGTGAAGCGGCCGACTAGCGTGTCGCCGTCCTCGACGATGTCGTCGACCTCGGCGCGAAAGTCCTCAAACGCGGCGAAGAGGTCAGCGAAGACGGCGACTGAGCCGTCCTTGCCGGGCGCGGCGAAGCGGTTGTGGTTGACGTACTGCTCGTCCAGGAGCTCGCCGAAGGCGTCTAGGTCGTGGTCGGTGAGAGTCTGGGCGAAGCGCTCTGCGAGTGCGCGATGGGAGTTCATCTGGATCGTCCTTTTCGTGGTGTGGGTTGGTCAAAGCGTCCGGCGGGCAGGCCCCGCGGTGAGGTATCTGCGACGGGTCCGGGTGGTGGGTCCCGTCGGGGAGCTCAAACGTGCCCTCCGCTGACCCGTGTCGAAATGACGGACAGAGCCACTTGGTCGGCTGCCCGGAGTCGGTCAAGAAAGGTTGCGCGGACACCCTCTCGATAGGTCGCTCGTGCGGCCTTGACCACATGCCGGCCGGCGTCCGTGAGCTCAGCGAAAAGCCCGCGTCGATCGTCGGCGGCTGCTCGCCTGGTGACGTACCCGAGCCTCTCAAGGCGCTCGACGAGGCGTGTGCCCCCGCTGCTGCTGAGCAGTACCCCTTTGGCAAGCTCTGCCATGCGCACTCGCTGGTCGGGCGCGTCGTCGAGGAAGATCAGCACCTCACTCTGCGACAACGTCAGGCCGTGTGCTGCCCGCATCTGGAGGTCCAGCTGGCGGAGCACGTGCGCGTGGACCTCAAGAAGCCCTTGCCAAGCCGCGAGTTCCCGTGGGGTGAATGCATCGCCGGTGGACAACGGAACGTTTCCGTCTCCGCCCACTGGCGACTCGCCGGATGCCGTTGCCGGCGCATTGAACCTTCTGAAGCGAGGCGTGTTCCTCGAGTCGGTAAGGCCTGCTCGGGCCGGGTTCATCGCGAACGTTCCTACGCCTCGTCGTCGACCGGCAGCAGTACCTGCCTGATGCCGGCCGATCCGTCCTGCACCGTCTGGTAGGCGTCAGCGACTTGCTCGAGGGGCCACGTCTTGAGGGCCGGTGCGGTGAGCAGGTTGGAATCGAAGAGTGCAGCGAGTTGGTCGAAGATGTTCGCGCAGTGGGCGCCGTTCATGAAAACGCTGGCGAGCCCGGTGACGTGGCGCTCGTAGCTGTAGATCTCCACCAGGTCGACGTCGACGCGCTCATGGGAATGAAGCCCGGCCAACCGGCCGCCGAAGCGAAGGCTCTTTACAGCCGGCTCGAACAGCGTGCCGCCGGCCGCGTCGAGCACCATGTCGACGCCACGCCCATCGGTGAGTTCGAGTGCCGCCTCGTGGAGGTCGCTCGTGCTGGTGTCAATGAAATGCTCAACGTCATCGGGCCTGTGCGCAGCGGCAACGATCGCCTTTGCACCTCGCCAGTCAGCGATCGACATTGCGGCTTGACCAACCGCGCCGCCACCGCCAGTAATCAGGACCGTCTCGCCGGGCTTGAGCTGCCCGGCTTCGATCATCGTCTCCCAGGCAGCGAGATACGGTCGACCGACGGCTCCGGCCTCGGCCATCGTGAGGCGCTCGGGCTTGCGTGACAGCCACGTCTCAGGAAGGACCACGAAGCGCGCATGCGTGCCCGGTCGCGTCATCCCAAGCTGGGGTGCGCTACCCCACACCTCCTGGCCACTGCGCTCGCCGTCGGAGACGACGACCCCGGCAAAGTCGACACCGGGGATCATCGGCAGCGGCGTGCCCAGCAGGCCCGCGATGTTGGCGATGTCGAGCGGGTTGACCGCGGCTGCGTGTACCTCTACGACTGCCTCGCCCGGGCCGGGTTCCGGCACTGCTTCAGAACGAACTGCCAACGACTCCGCCGGCGGACCGCTCTCCTTGATTACGACCGCGTCCATCTGCGCGATGCTTGTGGTGGCCATTCCGGCCTCCTTTCATCGAGGTGGTTCGCCTAGAGGGTTGCGCCCTCCGATGTGAGTGCGCCTCGCATGCTTGATGCGGTTTGGGTTCCGTCCTCGCTTCGTCGCCGAACGAAAGCGGGGCCCACATCGTGTTCCGGTGGGGTCGGGTGGTCACGGGTAGCTTGGGCGAGCGTCTCCTGGCGTCTCGTGGCCCGGGTTCCGATCGTCGCGGCGGCGATGATGGCGAGAAGCACGAATCCGCCTGCGGCGAGGAAGGCGCTGTGGAAGCCGAGGGTCAGCGCCTGATTCAGCGCGCGATGGCTGGCGACGAGGTGGTTGGTCCGGCTCGTTGCGATCGTCGCCAGGACGGCGAGTCCAAGCGCTCCGCCGATTTGCTGGGCTGTGTTGACGAGGCCTGAGGCGAGGCCGTACTCGGCGTCCTCGACGCTAGTGACAGAAAGGATTGTGAGCGGTATGAACGCCAGCCCCAGTCCGAGGGCGATGAGCAGCGAGGGGCCGAGGAGGTCGGCGACGTAGGTGCCGTGGACAGGGAGCTGCGCGAACCACACGAGGCCGCCCGCGAACAGGACGAGCCCGGTGATGAGCACCGTTCTTGCGCCCGTACGGGCGACCAGCGGGGATGCGATCCCGGCGGCGAGGATGACCCCGGCCGCCAGGGGCAGCTGCGAGATGCCTGCCTTGATGGCGCTGTAGCCGAGCACCTCCTGGATGTAGAGAGAGAGGAAGTAGAAGAGACCGATGACAGCTGCTCCCATGGCCAGCATGGTCACGTTCGCGACGCGGACGCTGGGGTTGCGGAAGAACGCGAACGGGACCAGCGGCGCGCTCGAGCGTCGCTCGATCACGACGAATCCTGCGAGCAGAAGGGCAGAGGCGACCAGTGCGCCGACCGTCTGCGGCGAACTCCAGCCGACGCCGGTTGCCCGGACCAGCCCGTAGACGAGCGCGGAGAGCCCGACCGTCACGGTCACGGCGCCAGGGAGGTCAAAGCCGCGGTGGCTGATCTCACCGCGGCTCTCGGCGACCAGCGACGGGGTCAGGAGGGCTGCGACGATCGCGATCGGGACGTTGACGAACAGCACCGAGCGCCAGCCGAGCGTGCTGGTCAGCACGCCGCCCAGCAGGACGCCGGCGGCGGCGCCCGAGCCGGCCACCGCGCCCCAGACCGAAAGAGCCCGGTTGCGTTCAGACCCCTCGCGGAACGTGGCGGTGACGAGCGAGAGCGCGGCAGGAGCCATCAGGGCTGCGCCGAGGCCCTGGGCCGCGCGGGCGCCGATCAGCCACGCCGGGCTCTGAGCTAGCCCGCCGGCCAGCGAGGCCAGCGCGAACACGCCGAGTCCGATCATGAAGACGCGCCGCCGTCCCAGCAAGTCGGCGATTCGGCCGCCGAGGAGAAGGAAGCCGCCGAAGGTCAACACGTACGCGTTAACCACCCAGGAGAGGTTTGCCAGGGAGAAGTGAAGGCCGCGCCCGATCGATGGCAGCGCGATGTTCACGATCGACGCGTCGAGCACCACGACGAACTCGGCGATTGCCAGCAGCGCGAGCGCCCACCAGCGGCGATCACCGTCACCGGCTCGTGCGCGAGTGGTTGTTGCGACTGACATCCCGGTCCTCCCTGACGATTCGCCTGTTTGGAGGAGCAGGTTGCGCCCTCGCGATGTGACTGCGCCTCACGCGCTTGATGCGGTTCGGCCTTGCCGCCCCTGCTAGCGCTCGACCGCTCCTCGGAACGGACCGCTCGAATCAGCGGGTGGGCGAAGAGGGCGCCAGCAGCCCGAGTGCGCGTGCCCTCTCGACCGCGTCGCCGCGGCTGTGCACGCCGAGCTTGGTGTAGACGTGGCGCATATGGGTGCGGATCGTGTTCAGCGACACGAACAGTTCCGCGGCGATCTCCGGGGCGCGGAGATTGGTTGGCAGGTAGCGCAAGACACGAAGCTCGCTCTCGGAGAGCGGCTCCCGGAGCGGTTCGACCTCCTCGGATCTGGCCGCCGGCGTTTGTCCTGCCAGCAGATTCAGGATCTCGGAGATCAGCGACGCGTGAGCCGTCCCAAGTCGGGACTGGCGCTTCAACAGGTCTGGCGCCGGGTAGATCAGGAACATGGCCAGTAGACCGTCGGGCTCGGCGAGATCGAGCGCCCGCTCGAGCGCCCGCGACGCCGTAACAGGATCGCGCAGCGCATCGCGCGCGATCGCCTCCAACAGCAGCGCCTGAATCTCGAACAGTGGCGCGCGCACGTCAAGCGCCCCGTCGACTATCGGCGCGATCGCTGCCGCGGCGCCCGCCGGATCGTCCTGGGCGAGCCTGAGCTCGGCGAGGATGACGCGCATCTCGGGCGTTGCGCGCAGATCGTCATCCATCTCGTCGATCGACTGCTCCACTCGATCGGTCTCGCCCAGACGGATCAATGCTCTCAGCCGGGCGACACGCAGACGCAGTGTCCACGCATGAGGCATCACCAATGACGTCTCCATCTGCTCCGCAGCCCGAAGGTAGGCAATTGCCTGCGCGGGCTGGCCGCGCATCAACGCCAGCACCTGGCGACAGCCGTACGTCACCTGCCCAGGTGCGGCGTTGGCTTCCTGTGCAAGGCCGCGTTCCCCCAGGTCCAGCCAATGCTCCGCTTCCTCGATGCGCCCGCGCCACATGTGCGCCGCCCCGAGCACGACGTATGCGACGGCAACCGCGGTGTCCTCCTCCAGGCCGTAGTTCCGCGCGAGCTCGATCGCCTCCCGGGCCTCCTCTTCCCCGGACCGCTGAACACGAAAGATGCCTGCGATCGACCGGTGAGCCAGCGCCAGCAGCTCGAGCCGGGGCCTGCCGATCCTGCGGGCCACCGCCAGTGCCTTGTCGAGGTGGTGCTCACCCTCGTCCATTCGACCCGCCCAGATCGCAGCTATGCCGACCTCGATCAGGGTCATCGCGAGCAGCTCGCCTTCCCTGAGTCCGGGCGCCACGGACAACGTGGCATCGTCATGAGCCTTCAGTTGTTGGACCGCTTCTTCAACCGCGTCCAGGTCGACGCGGATTCTGGCCACAGACAGGCGCGTAAACGCAAGCGCTACCTGAAAATGCTGCCGGCGATCTCCCGGTACTAGCGCGGCGCCGGCCTCGGCGAGCTGCAGGTACCGCTCGGCCTCATCCAAAGATCCCTCAAAGCGCTCGGCGGCCGCAGCCAGTACTGCAAGTTCCGGATTCGATCTCACCATTCCGGCGGGAAACTGGGACAGGAGCTGACGTCCGGTGGCGCGTCTGCCGTCAAGCTCGAGACCGAACCAGTTGCCCGCGAGCAGCTGCGTCGCGAAGCCCCAGTCCTCGGCCTTCTGGGCATGGCGAATCGCCCCGACGGGGTACCCGTGGTCGGCCATCCACTCGGCGGCGACGGTGTGCAAGGCCGGCAGTTCTTGTGGGGCGGTGCGTCGCAGTTCGAGCGCGAGCAGGTCCGCGAACAGGTGGTGGTAGCGAAACCACGACCGCTCTGCGTCCAACGACACCACGAACGCGCCCGCGTCCTCCAACTCCCAAAGGATCCGCTCAGAGCCCACGCCCCCGGTCAGCTGGTCGGCCAACGGACCGCTGACCCGCTCCAAGATCGAAGTTCGCAACAGCAGCCGACTGACCTCAGGCGGTTGACGCTCGAGCACCTCGGCCAGGAGATATTCCGCAACCGCGCGCTCACGGCCGGAGAAGCCGGCCGCCAAGCGCTCCGGGTCCGGATCCCTGGCCAGCGAAAGAGCGGCGAGCCTCAGACCCGCTGCCCACCCCTCCGTCGTCGCGACTAGCGAGTCGAGTGCACCGTCGGACAGACGAACACCCGCCGCATCCATCAGCGCTCGCGACTCCTCCGACGTGAAGCGTAGGTCCTCACCCCGGATCTCGGTCAGCTCGCCCTCCACCCGCAACCGATGTAACCCCAGCCGCGGATCCCGACGTGTAAGCAACACGACTCGCAGCTCGGGCGGCGCGCTTGTGAGCGCCTGCTCCATCTTGCGGATCGCCTGCTCGGACTGGAGCTCATGCAGATCATCGATCACCAACCACAGCCGCTCATCGAGCGGGAGCAGATCCTCCATCAACCGCCGCACTACGGTCTCCTCGTCCAGATCAGGCGCGGCGGTCAGCTCGCGTATCCGCCCCGACCCGACGCGCGTCGCACGCAACGCGTCGAGAACCGACAGCCAGAACGCCTGGGGATCGTGCTCCTCACGCCCCACCGATACCCACGCCACCCGCTCGTCCAGACCCTCCGCTGCGATCCACGAGCGCAGCAGGAACGTCTTCCCGCTCCCTGCCGGCGCCGACACGAGCATCACCCGCTCCGCGGTGTTGAGCAGCTCAAAGAGCCCCGGCCGCGGGATCAACCACGGCTGCACACCAGAGCCGGCGTATTCGGCGGCTGCTGTCGTGTCGGCCACGACGGACATCGTTACACCTGCCGCACCCACTGGACCGGCGAGTCACGCGAACGATGCGATGCGCACTCATCCATCCGACGCCGATCCTTCGAGAGTGGCAGCCGACAAGAGCGCGACCGGTGGCGGCGAGCCGAGACGATATGAGATCCGCGTCCGCGGCCCGATCGGCCCGACGATCATGCAAGCGTTCCCGGCCTTGACCGCAAGCCGGAGCGGACGGGACACGCTGCTCACCGGCTTGATCCCCGACCAATCCGCGCTGTACGGCGTCATCCACGAACTCGAGGCACTCGGACTGCAACTTCTCGATGTCCAGGCGTGCGGCGAGGGGGGAACAACGGACTACATCGCGTGATCCATGGCGGGAGGCAAGTCAATGCCGAGCATCGTTCTTGGCGGCCATCAACGGGACACCTTCTTCGCCGACTCCATGGAGGACGGACCCGGCAACGACCGAGGCTCCGGTCACGAAGAGACGCGAGAGTTACCTCCCGAGCGGCACTCGCCATCGTGCGGGTGCCGCTACTTGGCGACATGCCTCGAGGAGCTGATCGCTATTGAATGCCGAGCCTGACATCGACACGGTGCGGCCATTCACGATCGACATCGAACAGGAGATCCTCGACGATCTCGTCGCGCGCCTCGACAACATCCGCTGGCCAGACGAGACAGATGGTGCGGGCTGGGCTTACGGAACCGATCTCACCTATCTCCGCGAGCTTTGCCGTTATTGGCGCGACGGCTTCGATTGGCGCAGGCAAGAAGCTCAGCTGAATGCGCTGCCGAACTTCCGTACCGAGATCGACGGGCTTGGGATCCACTTCGTCCATGTCCGTGGTCAGGGTGAGCGGCCGCTTCCGTTGATCGCCACCCACGGCTGGCCGAGCACGTTCTTCGAGTTGCTCAAGCTAGTGCCGCTCCTTACGGCAGCAGAGGGTGACAACGGCAACACATACGACTGCTTCGATCTGGTCATCCCGTCGATGCCGGGCTACGGCTTCTCGGACAAACCGCGTGAGCGGTATCTCTCAGCCCGCGTGCCAGCGATGTGGGTCGAGCTGATGTCGCAACTGGGTTACGAGCGCTTCGCCGCTCACGGCGGCGACATCGGCGGCGGCGTCACGGCGCGCATCGGCCAGCAGTTCCCGGAGCGACTTGTCGGCATCCACGTGACCAATGTCTACGGCTCGATGGGCAACGGAACGCCGCCTTCGCCGGCTGAACTCGCACTGCTCGAGCAAGAACAGAAATGGGAGCGCGACGAGGGAGCCTATGAGCATCAACAACAGACGCGACCGCAGACGCTTGCCTACGGCCTGAACGACTCCCCTGTCGGCTTGGCCGGGTGGATGGTGGAGAAGTACCGCGCCTGGTCTGATTGCGAGGGGGATGTGGAGTCCGTCTTCGGCAAGGACGAGCTGCTGACGAACATCACCATCTATTGGGCGACGCAGACGATCGCGTCCTCGTTTCGACCGTACTGGGACGCCCGCAATAACGCGGAGCCGCAGCTGTGGACGATGATCACCGTGCCCTGCGGCGTCGCCATCTTTCCGAAGGATCTGACGACACCGCCGCGAGAGTTCGCCGAGCGCTCCTACAACGTTCAGCACTGGGCGGAGATGCCGCGCGGCGGCCACTTCGCCGCACTCGAGCAGCCCGAGCTACTCGCCGGAGACATACGCTCGTTCTTCAGCGCATGACGCTCGACGATGTGCGACCTGGGTGCGACCGCGGGGAGCATGAAATCGAAAGCACTTCAGGTAGCGAAACCCCTGCAAAGAAGGCACTTGGCGCCTCGCATACCGACCCCCTCCTTACCTGCAATTCAACACAGACAACACGAAATCCCGATTTGCAGGTCTTTTAGAGCCCTCTGACGGACTCGAACCGTCGACCCCCTCCTTACCATGGAGGATTCGCGCTGCGGGAGGCGGACCGAGGAACAGCGCTTGCTACGGCGTTTTTCCTGC
>Ga0310811_10015048_pt1 | contig 10110 bp, 9 predicted proteins | sample YCmetagenome_FD_207642 | JGI IMG/M metagenome (GOLD analysis project Ga0310811, IMG submission 207642) | Soil microbial communities from experimental microcosm in Duke University, North Carolina, United States - YC | ecosystem: Engineered > Artificial ecosystem > Soil microcosm > Unclassified ...
GGACGGTCGGTGTGCGCGGTTAGGACGGTCGGTGTGCGCGGTTAGGACGGTCGGTGTGCACAGTTGTGACGGTCGGTGTGCACCTTCGGCGTTTCCACGGACGGTCACGGACGGGCCGCGCTTGCGGCGTGTTCCGGCTTGACGTGCGCCGTCGAGCCGACGCATCCCCGTGTGCCGGCCTCGGTAGCCCGGTGATTCCCGCCTAGGCGGACGGGGAAGGGCGGGCGCGCTGGCTGATGGCCAAGGAGGGGCCCCGCACGAGGTCGTGCGCTTGGTCGCCGATCCGGACGGCAACGCTCGCAAGGTCGGCCGCTGCCGTCTGTCGTCATCTCGAAGAGCGAGCATGGGCATGCCGTTAAAACGTGCGGAAGGACGTACCGCCATCAGAGACCCAGGGGCTCGTGGCATGGTTCTCGGGCCTCGGCTGTTTCGTCACCTGATCTGAGCCAGCCTTGCGGGATCGGTGGCGAACTGGAGCGATTCCCGGGTATCACCCGGACCAGCGGATTAAGAGTCCGCTGCTCAGTTCGACGGTTCCTAGCTACTACCTGCGCCTTCACGCCCGTACCGGCGAAGATATGTCCCTGACATGCAAGACATCGTACCGGATAATGACGGTTGCTGCCAGCCCGTACCGGGGCATCCGAGCAAACATGGAGCAACCATCGGCGGGCATAGGTCTAGACCACCATGGCCGAGGGCGTCTGAGCCAGGTGCGCGGAGAGGCCATAGCCGTTGGCGGCAAAGGTATAGGTGCTTGACCAGACGCTCTGAGTTTCGTGTCATTGGAGTCCGGCAAACCAGCCGACACGATGAGTGATCACTGCTGGCAGTGCCCCTGATCCCGCCGGCGCCGAGGCGCGCCAGCCTGACCGTGCTCGCCTTGGCGCTGGCTTAGCGGCCGAGGTTTACTTCGGCGCGGCCGGGTTTCGCGTGACGTCGGCTCGGCTGGCGCGCCGGGAAAATGGACCACGGTGCCGGGGCCGACACGCCTGCCCTGCCGCTGATGAACGGGTTCAAGTCAGCGCCCGCGCATTAAGAATGATCCACGGACAGGTTGACGTGGCAGGTGTACAAGCTGCGCCGGAGCCGGGTGACCTCCGCGCGCGTTAGCCCGGCGACCATTTGCGCTTCCATTTCGCTGACCGAGCCGCGGTAGCGGTCGAGCAGCTCGCGGCCCTCCTGAGTCAGCGCGACGACCAGGCGACGGCGGTCCGCTTGGTCACGGTTGCGCTCGATCAGCCCCCTCGATCTGAGGGCGGTGATCATGTCTGCCATTGACTGCGAGGTGACGAATGAGTTCCGCGCGAGTTGCACCGTTGACATGCCAGGGTGCCGCTCCAGCACGGTAAGAGCGGTGTACTGCAGCGCTGTCAGTCCGGAAGGGCCGATGATGTCATCGAGCCGGGACCGAATGGCGAGTTCGAGCTGCTTCACGAGGTACATGAACATCGGCTCGGGCGCGGGCGGCGCGGACGCGGGCCGGTACTCAGCTACCTCATACATGGCAAAAGGCTATCGCTACCGCCGACGTCGGCCGGCTGCCGTGAGGCACATCACCCTACCTTGCAGATGCACAGGTTTCCTGTCTAACCTTGCCATGAATGTACAGGTTTCCTGTCTATTTCGCGAGGCGACTTGGTGATGGAACGCGATCTGTTCGACGCCGGTCACCACGACTTCCGGGTGATGGTGCGCGATTTCGTCGCTAAAGAGGTCGAACCGCACCTGACCGCCTGGGAGCAGGCGGGCGCCGTCGACCGGAGCCTGTACGTGAAGGCAGGCGAGGTGGGGCTGCTCGGCTTGGACGTGGACGAACAGTACGGTGGCGGCCGGGTCGCGGACTTCCGCTACAGCCTGGTCATCACCGAGGAGCTGTGCCGGGCGGGCGCCAGCGCGCTGACCATGAACATCAGCGGGTTCAACGACCTGGTAGCGCCGTACCTGACCGAGCTGGGGACGGAGGAGCAGAAGCGGCGCTGGCTGCCCGGGCTGTGCGCCGGCCGTGCCGTGTCGGCCCTGGCCATGACCGAGCCGGGAACGGGCAGTGACCTCAAGGCCATCCGCACCACCGCCGTCCGCGACGGCGATGAATACGTGGTCAACGGGGCCAAGACGTTCATCAGTAACGGGATCCTCGCCGACATCGTCGTCACCGTGGTCTCGACCGATCCGGCGGCGGGCGCCAAGGGGGTTAGCCTGCTTGTCCTCGAGCGCGGGATGCCAGGCTTCGAACGCGGCCGCAAGCTCGACAAGATCGGCCTGCTGGCCCAGGACACCGCCGAGCTCTTCTTCACGGACGTGCGGGTCCCAGCGGGGAACCTCCTCGGCGAGGAGGGGCGCGGCTTCGGCTACCTGATGGGCAACCTTGCCAGGGAACGGATGAGCGTCGCCGTGACCTCGATGGCGGCCATGGAGCGCACCTTCCGCAACATGCTGGACTACGCCGGCCAGCGCAGCGCGTTCGGGCAGCCGATCGCCGACTTCCAGGCCAACCGGTTCGCCCTGGCCGAGCTGGCCACCGAGATCCAGGTTGCCCGCGTCTTCCTTGACCGCTGTGCGACGGAACTCGTTGCCGGCCGGCTGACGGATACCGACGCCGCCATGGCGAAGTGGTGGACCACGGAGCTGCAGCAGCGCGTCGTGCAGCGCTGCCTGCAGCTCCACGGCGGCTACGGCTTCATGCGCGAGTACCCGGTGGCCCGCGACTTCCTCGACGCGCGGGCGAGCACCCTGTACGCGGGCACCACCGAGGTCATGAAGGAGATCATCGGCCGGTCCCTGAGAAAGCCGTAAAGAACCCCCGAGGAAGTAACGCGAAACCCGTAATGAAGGAGTGGGCAATGAGCACGGACCTGACTGGCAAGGCAGCGGTGGTCACCGGCGCCGGACGGGGCCTAGGCCTGGCGTACGCGACCGCGCTGGCCCGGGCGGGCGCCCAGGTGATCGTGAACGACGCGCACAAGGACCTGGCCCTGGCGGCCGCCGAGCTGATCGCCGGCGACGGCGGCATCGCCGTGCCGCACCCGGCCGCGGTCGGGACCACCGAGGCCGCCGACGGGCTGGTCGCGGCGGCGCTTGACGCGTTCGGCCGGCTGGACATCCTGGTCACCAACGCCGGCATCCTGCGCGACCGGGTGCTGTGGAAGATGACCGACGAGGACTTCGACGCGGTCGTCGGCGTGCACCTGCGCGGCACGTTCACCTGCGCGCGCGCCGCGGTCCGGCACATGCGGGACAGTGGCGGCGGCCGGCTGATCCTGGTCGGGTCGCCGGCCGGGCAGCGCGGCAACTTCGGCCAGACCAACTACGCGGCCGCCAAGGCGGGCATCGCCGCCATGGTGCGGACCTGGTCGATGGAATGCGCCAAGGCCGGGATCACCGTCAACGGCATCGTCCCGGTCGCGGCCACGGCGATGACCGCGACGATCCCCGCGTTCAAGCCCTACGTGGAAGCGTGGGAACAGCGCGGCGAGCCGTTCCCGGCGTGGCTGCGCCGCGGCGAGGGGTTCGGGACGCCGGAAGACGCCGCGGGCCTGGTGGTATTCCTCGCCTCCGATGCGGCGGCCGGGGTGACCGGCCAGTGCGTCGGCATCGGCGGAGACCGGCTCACCCTATGGTCCCACCCACAGGAGATCACGGCCGCCTTCCACGACGGCGGCTGGGATGCCGCCGCGATCGCCGACGCATGGCCGGCCACCCTGGGCCAGCACGCGCAGACCGTCGGTGTTCCCCTCCCCGGTGCCCCTGGGGCGCAGAAGTGAGCGTCCCCGCGACCCGGCTGCCCTGCCCTGACCCGGCGTGACCCGCGATGCTTAACCAGGGAACCGGCTCGTGGTCCGCCCGGCGCGCCCGGATGACCCCGGGCAAGACGGCGATCGTCGGCGGCGGACGGCACTACAGCTACGCCGAGCTCAGCGAGCGGGTCACCGGCACCGCGCACCGGCTGCGCGAGCTGGGCGTGCGCCCCGGTGACCGCGTTGCCTACCTGGGCCGGAACCTTCCCGAACTGCCGCAGGTGCTGTTCGCGGCGGGGACGCTCGGCGCGGTCTTCGTCCCGCTGAACTTCCGGCTGGCGCCACCCGAGCTCGCGGCGATCCTCGACGACTGCGCACCCAGCGTGCTCATCTGGGACGAGGCCTTCGCGGACACCGTCGTTGCCGTGCGCGGCACCGCCAGCGTCAGGGACTGGCTTGGCGTAGCGGACATTCAGGACAACGGTCTCCAGGGCAGGGGACCGGGGGAGCCGATCGACATCCCGGTGAGCCTGGATGACCTGTGCATGATCCAGTACACCTCCGGGACCAGCGGGCGTCCTAAGGGCGTGCAGCTCAGTCACGGGAACATCGCCTGGAACTGCTTCAACGCACTGCTGGACGTGGATGTCGCCAGCGACGAGGTCATCCTGGTCTGCGCGCCGATGTTCCACACCGGCGCGCTGAACAACCTGTTCCTGCCCGCCTTCCTCAAGGGCGGCACGGCGGTGCTGATGACCGAGTTCGATCCCGCACGCGCACTTGACCTGATCGCCGAGCACGGCGTGACCTGGATGTTCGGCGTCCCGGCGATGTACAGCGCGATGACCAGGGCGCCCGGATGGGACAGCGCCGACCTGTCATCGGTCCGTAGCCTCATGTGCGCAGGCGCGCCGGTGCCCGAGACGCTGATCAGCACCTATATCAAGCGCGGGCTCACCTTCGCGCAGGGCTACGGGCTGACCGAGAGCTCGCCGGGCGCGACGTTCCTGCGCGCGAGCGAGTCGGTGTTCAAGGCCGGGTCGGCCGGCACGCCCTGCTTCTTTGCCGACGTCCGGGTGGTCCGCCCGGACCTGACCTACGTCGCGCCGCATGAGACCGGCCAGATCCTGGTGTCGGGACCGAACGTGACCAGCGGCTACTGGAAGCAGCCCGGCATCGCCCCGTTCGCCGCGGACGGCTGGCTCGCCACCGGGGACGCCGCCACGCTCGATGAGGACGGGTACCTGTACGTCTGCGGCCGGCTCAAGGACATGTTCATCTCCGGCGGCGAGAACGTCTACCCCGCCGAGGTCGAGCAGGTCATCCTGCAGCACCCGGCGGTTGCCGAGTGCGCCGTGATCAGCCTGCCGGACGAGCAGTGGGGCGAGGTCGGCCGGGCCGTGGTGGTGCCGCGGCCGGGAACCGACCCTGCGCCCGGGGACGTCCTCGGCTTCCTCAACGGCAAGCTCGCCCGGTACAAGATCCCCAAGTCCGTCGTCTTCGCCATCGAACTGCCCCGCAACGCGACCGGCAAGGTGGCCAAGGCTTCGCTGCAGGAACTCTACGGAGGGAAACAATGACCGTCATCGTCAGCGGCATCGAGGAGCTTAAGTCCAGGGCCGGGGAGCACCTCGGCTATAGCGAGTGGCTGGAGATCACGCAGGACCGCATCAACACGTTCGCCGATGCCACCGGCGATCACCAGTGGATCCACACCGACCTCGAGCGCGCGAGCGCCGGACCCTACGGCACGACGATCGCGCATGGCTACCTGACCCTCTCGCTGCTCATCCCGCTGTGGAGCGAGCTGCTCGAGGTACGCGGCGTGAAGATGAACATCAACTACGGCCTCAACAAGGTCAGGTTCCCGGCGCCGGTCCCGGTCGGCTCGAAGATCAGGCTCGGCGCCACGCTGGCCGAGGTCAACGATGTCAAGGGCGGCGTCGAGGCCGTCGTGGACGCGGTACTCGAGTGCGAGGGCGCGGCCAAGCCGGCCTGCGTCGCGCAGGCGATCTACCGCTTCTACGACTGACTACCGCGGGCCAGCGCTCACTGGGGTTCACGGTCTTGTGCTGCACGTGGCTTCTCCTTGGAGATGTGTGGGGCGGGCGGCGGGCGGGCTTAGGCCGGTGCCGCCGGGGACGGACGCCGCAGTTCTCGTTTGAGTACTTTGCCCTGTGCTGGTCGAGAACTCGGCTATCGGCTTGACCAGGGATTTCCGCGCCGCCATGATCCTCGCCCGTGTGCGTGATGCTGGTCTGCCGGCTGCCGGTAAACCGTGGTGTCCTGGCTTGCGTTGCTGGCGCGGTCCTCCTCGTCAAAGGACGCTGAGATACTCGCCCTCCGGCACGAGGTCGCGGTGCTGCGCCGGGCGACTCCGAAGCCGCACCTGCCCTCGAGCGACCGGGTCGTGCTTGCCGCGCTCGCCCGGGTCCTGCCCAAGGCGCTGCGGGCATGCCGGATTGTCACCCCGGGCACGCTGCTGCCCTTCCCTGTCCGGATCGACCGGATCCAGCGTCGGCCCAGACTCGCGGGACTGATCAACGAGTATCAGCAGCCAGAATGAAACACCAGGTCAACAGCAATAGCAGAGTTTTCGACCAGTACAGCTGTGGCTGGCGTACTGAGAGCCTCGCTGCATAGCGGCTGGCAGCAGCAGGCCCGGTGACGATGGTCGGCGCTCTGCGATCAGCTGGCGAGTTGGGCGTACTGGACGCCGGTCCCGCGTCGGGCGATTTGGCAGGCGACCTCGGCGAAGGCCGGGGCGGCGGGGGAGTGGCCGGTCTGCGGGTAGGCGACCACGGCCACTGAGCGGATGGGGTCCTTCGGAGGGAGCGCGCACACTCCCGGATGGGGGAACATCCGGGTGCCAGACAGCGGAGTCAGCCCTACCATGTGCTGGTAGGCGACCGCCGAGCACATCTCGGCGCCCGAGCGTGCGTGGCAGCCGATCAAGGCGGCGCCGTCCCGCTGGTCCCCGCATACCCAGAAGTCGGACTCCACGTCGGGGGTGGCCCAGGGGTCGTCGAGGATCTCGGTCACGTCCACCGCGGCCGCCGAGGCCAGCGGATGGCCCTTCCAGAGGTGGACGAGGGTGGGTTCGGTGAAGACTGGTACCCGCGTCACCGCCTGCCGGTCGGCGTTGAGGCGCGCTAGGGCGACGTCGTATTCCCCTGACAGCAGCGGGTCAAGGCCCCGGTGGAAGTCCGCGTCGTAAACCCGGACTGAGACCCCCGGGTAGCGCTCGCAGAAGGCCTCGATAACCGGGTGGGTCAGTTCCGCCAGGGCCACGCCGTACAGGGCCACCCGGACCTCATGCCGGCGCCTGGCGCGGATGGCGCCCGCCGCGGCGGCGAGCCGGTCGGTGTCGCAGACCACCTCGCGGGCGCGCTCGAGCAGTTTCGCGCCGTCGGCTGTGAGCGTCACCTGCCGTTTGTCGCGGTCGAAGAGCCGGACGCCGAGCTCGCGCTCAAGCGCCATGATCGAGCGGGTCAGCGCAGGCTGGGTGAGGTGCAGCCGCTCGGCGGCGATCCGGTAATTCAGGGTTTCGGCGAGCGCCAGGAAGTGGCGCAGGTTCCTGAGCTCCACTCCGCCTCCCGAGAACACATCACACCGCTGTAACCAGCGCATAGTGACACGGCCGCCCCCGAAAATCAATATGCCGGAATCCGGCGCGTCCCGGCGCCGCTGATGCATCCCGTTCATCAGCGGAGCAGCCAACGGCATTGGACAGCCTATCTGGCAGTGCCCAGACTCCAGTCAAAGCCGACTGAGCAACAGCTTGCGGATGAGGCGGAATTGCCCGAAATGACCGAGAAACCATTGGCGTATCGCCTCCTCCTGTCGTCCAGCGGCCATGTGGACATACTTCGCCACCAGGAGGTGGACATAAGTGAATGTTCCTAACCACGCGCTCGGCGCGCGGGTATCGGCGGCACTAGTGGGTGCTGTCACCATAATCAGTGTCGCGGCCTGCAGCAGTTCCAGCACGGGGGGCACGGCGAGCCCGGTGACCACGGCCAGCAGCCCGGCGGGCACTACGCAGACGGTCGCTACCTCCGCGTGCGGCACCAAGCCGGGCGTCAAGGCGACCGGCACCCCGATCCCGCTGGGGGGCATCGACACCGACCAGCCGGGCGTCTCGTTCACCGATATCGGGAACATGGCGGCCGCATATTTCGCCTGCGTCAACGCCAACGGCGGCATCAACGGCCACCCGATCAGCTACACGCTACTGACCGAGCAGACCAACCCGTCTCAGATCGCGGCCCAGGCCAGGCAACTGGTCCAGACCGACCATGTGGTCGGGATCGTCGGGAACCAGTCGGTCCTCGAGTGCACCGTGGACCACGCCTACTGGGAGAAGCTCGGATACTACATCATCGATTCCGGCATCGCACCTGAGTGCTGGTCCACTCCCAACAGCGCCGCGGTCAACATGGGCCCGCGCTTCAGTTCCGACGGAGCGATCCAGTACGCGTTGTCACAGCATGTGTCCAAGGTGGTTCTCGATCAGGGCAACCTGCCCGGCGTCCTCTACGCCGCGGACGGCGGGGCAGCCATCACCGGAGCCGCGCACGTGCCGATCGTTCAGATGACCGAGAATCTGCCGATCGCGGCGGCCAACTCAGTGGCGATAAAGGAAGTGAACGCCGCCGGCCCGGACGGCGCCGTGGTACTGGACTTCACCCCGCCGCAGGCGCTGGTCATCCTGCAAGCGGCGCAGAAGCTCGGCCTGGCGAACCGGGTCAAGCTGTGGGGCTGCTCCACGCCGTGCAACACCGACTACCTAGCCAAGGCGCTCGGCCCGCAATGGAACCACAAGCTGTTCGTCAACGCCGAGCTGACCCCGGCGGACACGACGAACACCCCGACCATGAACCTCTATAAGGCGATCCTGGCCCAGTACGGCAAGAACGTGTCCGGCGGCGTGGGCAGCTTCAGCCAGTTCGGCTTCGTCGAGGCAGAGGTCATGGTGCACGCTCTGGAGTCGGTCAAGGGTGCCTACACCGTGCAGAGCGTCAACGCCGCCATCAAGGGGGTGTCGAACTTCGACACCGGGATGCTGTGCCAGCCCTGGACCTACGGCGGCTACCCGATGCACATTCCCAACAACGAGGACTACACCACGACGCCGGACAACGGGCAGATGGTCCTGGCCCAGGGCTGCACTGCGATCTCGTCGGCTGACCCGCAGATCGCTGCTTACCGCAAGCTGGTCGGCGCGTGATGCGCCGCCGACGGCTGCAGCGATCGCGAACGCGACGAAGCATCCACGGGGAGTGATGATGCCAAGCTGGCATGACATCGAGCCGTTTATCGTGAGCGGTCTCGCCCTGGGGGGCGTGTATGCGCTCTCCGGGGTGGGGATGGTGGTCCTCTACCAGGCCACCGGCGTGGTTTACCTGGCATTTGGCGCAGTCGGCGCCATGGGCGCCCTGATCGCGTGGTCCATCACCAACGCGGGCCTTCCTCTCTGGCTGGGGGCACTGGCGTGCATCCTGTTCAGCGGGCTGCTGACCCTGGCTTTCGGGGTGATGTTCGGCCCCCCGCTGGCCCGGCGAGGGGCGCTGGTCAAGGCGGTGGCCACGCTCGGTCTCACCCTGATCCTGCTCGGGGTGATGGACCTGCTGTGGACCTCGAGCGGTGGCGCGGCCCGGGCGATCACGCTGCCGACCGACAACGGCGGTTTCACGCTCGGCGAGCTGCGGGTGACCTGGACCCAGGTAATCGGGCTTGCCGCCGGTGTCATCATCGTGCTAGTGACCAGCGCGTTCCTGCGCTACACAAAACTGGGCACCGCGATGCGGGCGATGGCCAACGACCGCGAGATCACCGCCACGCTGGGGGTGCCGGTGCGGCGGGTGGAGGCGGCGGCCTGGCTGGGCTGCGGACTGATCGCCGGGGTTGCGGGCCTGCTGCTCGCTGACCTGGTGGGGCTGGACGCGGCCACCCTCACCTTCCTGGTGATCTCGTCGCTGGCGGCGGCGCTGATGGCCCGTCTGCGCTCCATCACGCTGACCTTTGCGGCCGCCATCGTGATCGGGCTCGTCCATGACCTGGTCACCCCTATCCAGTCGCTGACCAGCTACCGCGACATGACCCCGTTCGTGCTCGCCGCACTGGCGCTGCTGGCGCTGTCGCGGCACCAGGGGATTTCCCTGTCCCGCGAGGAGGCTTAATGGCGCTCGACACAGCCAGGATCACGGCTAGCGCGCCGAAGCGCTCGCCGCTGCACATGCCTCCAGCCCGGGCGCTGACCCGCATCGGCATCCTCGCCGTGCTGCTGCTGTTCGTACTGCTGGCACTGCCGCAAGTGCTCAGCCTGTACTACATCGACGCGATGACGCAGGCCGCGGTCTACTCGATGGTC
>Ga0310811_10015050_pt1 | contig 10109 bp, 5 predicted proteins | sample YCmetagenome_FD_207642 | JGI IMG/M metagenome (GOLD analysis project Ga0310811, IMG submission 207642) | Soil microbial communities from experimental microcosm in Duke University, North Carolina, United States - YC | ecosystem: Engineered > Artificial ecosystem > Soil microcosm > Unclassified ...
TAGCCGTCCAAATTTCTCTGGGGCGCGGCGAATGCCTCGCTGGGGGCAATGAGTTCCACGGTGCTCTCGGCGGGTCGCAGTGCGATCACCGTTTGCGGATAGGCCGTGCGGTAGTCATAGCACGAGTCGTCGCCCGCCTTCCTCCCTGCCTGCCCGGCATCCCCTTTGCGCGCTTTCTTTAGTGCGTCCGGCACTTGCAGACCACCCCGTTGCAACAAGTCCGGGGTGGCGCAGAGGTTGCCGGACGAGTCGAAATGAGCGTCGACGAGTCCTTTGCGGCTGCCGTTGACCTTGAGGGTAACGGCAATCACCCCTGGGCTGAAACGCGGCGCGACCTTGAAGTACTCCGCCACTTTCGGATCAATGCCCCGGGCCCTGAGCTTGTCCAGGTTGAACGACGCCGTGGCATCCCCCTCGGCATGCGCGGTCGCGGCGCACGTGCCGAGCACCCATGGGACCAGCGCGGCCAGTATCCGCCGACACCGACGTGCGACAGCCTGCGCGATCGTCCTCATGCCCGTGCATGACACATTTGCACCGTTGCACAGGCGCTTTACCGAGACGTTGGGACGACCTGGGTGGTCTTCAGTGCGGCGGCGCTCGGCGGGGCTGCCCCAGGCGGCGCGCTGCCCAGCGGTGCGTCGTAACGGTCAACGGAATATCCATAGACGGTCGCCGGAGACAGCCGGACCCCAGCGCTGCCGGCGAGCGCCGCTGCCTGCGCCTTGACGGTCAGCTTCTCACCGGGCAGCACGTAGGGCTTGGGAAGTTCGACGGAGGTTTTTTGCGGCATCAGTTGCACGACCTGGTCCAGGCGGACCACATAAGGGCTGTCGTTACGCACCACCAGCGCGTCGCCTTCGACCGACCACTTCAGCAGCGTCCATGGATCCTGTTTCGGTGCCAGCTCCTTGGGATGAATGATCAGCGGCACGTTCTGGCGGATCGTCATCTTGATCTCGTTCTTCCCCTTGCCGACATTCGGAATGCCCTCGAAGACCACGCGCTTGAGGCGTTGCGTCTTCAGCGGCGCGGAACTGTCCAGAATGAAACGCACCAACTGCTGCTGACCTGGCTCCACCCGCGCCATCGGCGGCGTCACCAGAAGCAGGCTCGCCGGGTCTTCCGGAACATCCCGCAAAGACGTGTAGAGCAATACCGGCGAGGCCTCGGTATTCTTGACATTGATCGTCGCTTCGCCGTCTGCTTCGTTGACGATCACAACGGACGTTTCCGGCATCACACCGGTGGCGTGCACTCCATGCGCGCCTAGCAGAGCGGCTGCGAGCAGCGCATGCGGCAGCGCATTCGAAAAAAACGCGTGCTTTATCGTCGCGGGTTGTCGTTGCATAAAAATGTTTCAGGCAGCACGCGGCGCCGGCTGGATCGGGGCACGCCGTCGTGACAGAAAAAGTGGCAGGAGCGCGGGCCGCATACAGCAGACACAGACCGGCAATGGAAACGGCTCAACGCATCGCGGGCGCGACGATTAATCTTTGTACTGCTAATCTCCCGTCGCGCGAATGGGTTACAGGTAGACCAGCTCGATGGTCGCTTGACCATCCAAGTCGATTTCGCTGCTCAAATCGAGATTGGCCGTTTTTTCGATGGCAGCTTGCACGTCGAGCGTGCCGGTGACCACCTTCGCCGCCAACGGCGTCGTCGTACCGTCGATTGCCCAGGAACTGCGCGCACCGGTAGTGGTCGAAAATATGCCGTGGGTGCTTTTACTCCAACTGTTGCCCGAGTCGGCCGAAGCAATGACGTCCACCTTGGCGGAGTCGGCAGTAACGCCGTCCGGCTTCAATCGGACAGCGTAGGCGCCGATCGGCTTGGTGTTCGCCGTGCCTAATCCCATATAGACGTCCGACGCTAAGCCGCTGCGCCCAAAGAAATTCGCACCGCTCGTAAAGGCCTCGGTACCCTCCTTGTCGTCCGCCATCTTGAGCGCCACCTTCGCCTTGGCGTCACAGGATACGGTAAAGGTGTCGGACTTGACCTCCAGCATCGTAATGTCCGACGGACTCAACGCATTGGTCGAAATATTGCCGTAATCATACGTGCCACCGCCGGTAATGGCGGCCGTACATGCGGGCGGTTTGATTTTGCCGGTCACCTTCAAAGTCACCGACGGCGCTTCGGCTAGCGCGCTACCGCAAGCGCTAGCCGCCAGCGCGGTCAAGATAAACAGTTTTGAAAATTTCTTCATTCGCTCAATTTCTCACTATTGGTTGCATCTGTGCCGGCCATGGCCCGGGCCATCCGGCGCAACGAATGCGTGTCACGACGGACACGATTCCCCCTCCACACAAGTACTGTCCGCTTCCTATGTGGGCGGAACCATTGTGCTGGGCGCCGTCGCTTCGAACTATCGGCGCGAAGCCCCTTTTGCGATAGGAATAATCCTATTTTCAGGCATAGTGTTAGAGACTGGTCTATGCGAAAGCCCCGAATCCTGGGTCGCGATGCAGTGCGACAACGGCCTAGGACGTGCCGAAAAATTGCCGAGCAAGCAGGCGATACGGCATGACGAACGTCATACGGAGTAGCCCAGCTTACCTCATGTGTATTCCTAACTATATAGACGACCATATTTGTTATTTATGCCACTTACGGGGATCCATGCAGCCCCATGTCGCTGGTGTCGCCGACGCCGCGGGGGCGGACCCCGCGGCCCTGCCGGCCATTCACCGTTGCATCGATTCCCACACCTTGTGCAGGCGTTTGGCCGAGACGGGCATCGGGGTGCGCAACTCCTGAGCAAATAGCGAAATACGCAACTCCTCCAGCAACCAGCGGAACTCGGCCAGCCGCGGATCGGCGAAGCCCCCGCGCTGCGACACGGCGCGCTGGAACTGCAGCGCGAGCGGTGCGAATTCGGCGAACTGGCGTGCGTCGCGAGCGGGATCAGCCTTCAGCTTGTCAATCCGCAACGCGATACCCTTCAAATAGCGCGGGAAATGCACCAGTTGAGGATAAGGCACATCGAGCACGAAGCGTTTCGTCACCAACGCGCCGAGCTGCTGCTCGATATCCGAGTGCGCGGCCGCGAACGGCCTGGCCTGGACCAGCTTTTTCATCGCGCTTGCATAGTCGGCGAGGATCTGGCCGGTGAGCCGGGCGATTTCCTGTGCAAGCAGGTTCAGCCGGCTCTTGCCTTCGTCGCGTCGCGCCACGAAACTGGCGTCGTCGTCGGGCAAAGGCTCCTGCAAGCAGGCGCGGTCCAGCGCGGTCGCCACGATCTGATCGCGCAACTCATCGTGCGTGCCGAGCGCCATGTACTGCATCGCCATCTCACGCAAGCCCGGCAAGTTCTTCTCTAGGTACTTGATCGGCTCGCGCAACTGCAGCGCGAACAGCCGCCGCAGCCCGGCGCGATGAATCAAGCCCGCCTGCTCCGGGGAATCGAAGACCTCGACGTCGCAATGGGCGCCCCGGTCAACCAGCGCCGGATAGCCGAACAGCGTTTGCCCGCCACGCTGAATTTCCAGCAACTCGGGGAGCTTGCCGAAGTTCCAGGTTGTCAGGTTTTGGTAGAGCGCGGTGCTCGCCGGTGCCGTATGGGGCGCCGAGCCGGCCACTGCTGCGCCCCCGATGGCTTTTGACGCCCTCGCAACGCTGGCTTCCCCCGCTGAGCGAGCCGCTCCGGCCGATCGCGCGACCCCTGTAGCGCCCGCGACCCCTGTAGCGCGCGCGCCCACCGCAGCGCCTGCAACCGTTAAGGCTCCCGCAGGCCCACCCCGCGCCGCGATGCTTCGCCCGCCGTCGCTATCGCCCTGCCCATCGACCACACCGCGCGTCGCCGCGCCTGCGGCGATCTGTTGGAATTGCCGCTGCGCCTGTGCGCCGAGCTCGCTGCGCAACGGCGCGAGATTGCGACCCATGGCGAGTTGTCGGCCATGCTCGTCGACCACCTTGAAGTTCATGAACAGGTGCGCCGGCAAGGTCTCGAGCTTGAAATCAGCGGTTTTCGCGACCACCTGTGTCTGCTCGCGCACGTCGGCGATCAGCACGTCGAGCAGCGAGCCGACCCCGAACGTCGCACGCTCGACGAAGCCTGCCGCAAAGTCCGGCAGCGGCACACAATGGCGGCGCAGTTTCTGTGGCAGCGACTTCAGCAGCAAATGGGTCTTTTCCTTCAGCATGCCCGGCACCAACCATTCACAGCGGCGCGCATCGATCTGGTTCAGCGCGAACAGCGGCACCGCGAGCGTCACGCCGTCGCGGGGCGAACCCGGCTCGAAGTGGTAAGTCAGCGCCATCTCGACGCCCGACATCGTGACGCGCTTCGGGAACAAGTCGGTGGTCACGCCAGCGGCCTCGTGGCGCATCAGGTCCTCGCGCGACAGGAACAACAGCCGGCTGCGCTCGGGGCTCGTCCCCTCCTTCTTGCTCTCATCGCGGTACCAGCGCTCGAAGGCGGCGCCGGTATGCATGCCCTTGGGCAGCTTCGCGTCGTAGTAAGCGAAGATCAGTTCATCGTCGACCAGCACGTCCTGGCGGCGCGACTTGTGCTCGAGTTGTTCGATCTCGGCCAGCAAGCGCCGGTTGTGCGCAAAAAACGGCAGCTTGGTCTCGAACTCGCCCTCGACCAGCGCGCCGCGAATGAAGAGTTCCCGCGCGCGGACCGGGTCCTGCGCGCCGAATGCGACCCGGCGCCGGTTGTAGACGATCAGGCCATACAGCATGCCGCGCTCGAACGCGACCACCTGCGCGGCCTTCTTTTCCCAATGCGGCTCCGACAACGACTTCTTCAGCAGGTGAGCGCCGACCCGTTCGATCCACTCCGGCTCGATCCGTCCCAGCGTGCGCGCGAACAGCCGGCTGGTTTCGACCAGTTCGGCCGCCATCACCCAGCGCCCCGCCTTCTTCGCGAGCGTCGAACCGGGCCACAGGAAAAACCGGATGCCGCGCGCGCCGAGATAATGCGGTTCGTCGTCGGCCTTCATGCCAATGTTGCCGAGCAGTCCGGTCAACAGCGACAGCTGCACTTGTTCGAAGGTCGCATCGGTCTCGTTGAGCCGCCAGCCGTGCTCGCGCACCACGGTCAGCAACTGCGAATGCACATCGCGCCACTCGCGCAAACGCAGATGCGAAAGGAAATTCGCGCGACAGGCATCGACCAGTTGGCGATTCGATTTCTTGTGCTCGACCGCCTCGGCGAACCACGCCCAGATCTTCAGCGACGACAGGAACTCCGAGCGTTCGTCGGCGAACTTGCGGTGTGCCTGGTCGGCCTGCTCCTGCGCCTCCAGCGGACGGTCGCGCGGGTCCTGCACCGACAACGCGCTGGCGATCACCAGCACCTCGCGCAGTGCGTGGTTATCGCGCGCCGCGACGATCATGCGCGCGACGCGCGGGTCGAGCGGCAAGCGCGCCAACTCCGCGCCGAGCGGCGTCAGCGCGTTGCCGTCGTCGACCGCACCGAGTTCGGCGAGCAACTGATAGCCGTCCGCGATGGCGCGGCCGGGCGGCGGCTCGATGAACGGAAATGCCTCGATGTCGGCCAATCGCAGCGACTTCATGCGCAAGATCACCGCGGCGAGCGACGAGCGCAGGATTTCCGGATCGGTGAAACGCGGCCGCGCCTGATAACCGGCCTCGTCATACAGACGGATGGCGATGCCATCGGCGACTCGGCCGCAACGGCCGGCGCGCTGGTTCGCCGCGGCCTGCGAGATGGGCTCGATCTGGAGCTGCTCGACTTTGTTCCGATACGAATAGCGCTTGACCCGCGCGAGCCCGGCATCGACGACATAACGGATGCCGGGCACCGTCAGCGAGGTCTCGGCGACGTTGGTCGCGAGCACGAGGCGCCGCGCATTGCCCGGCTTGAATACGCGCTCTTGCTCGCTCGCCGACAAGCGCGCGAACAGCGGCAAAATTTCCGTATGCGGCGGATGGTGCTTGCGCAGCGCTTCGGCGGCCTCGCGTATCTCGCGTTCGCCGGGCAGGAATACCAGCACGTCGCCCGGACCCTCGCGGCACAGTTCGTCCACGGCGTCGACGATCCCGTCGTACAGGTCACGGTCGCGGTCGAGGGCGCGAGCGCCGGCCGCCGCCGCCGATGACGCCGCCGCCGCGGTACGGGCGTCGTCGGCAATCGGCCGGTAGCGTATCTCGACCGGATACAAGCGCCCGCTCACTTCGATGACCGGCGCGGGCCGGTCGTCGCTGCCGAAATGGCGCGCAAAACGATCCGCGTCGATCGTCGCCGACGTGACGATGACTTTCAGGTCGGGACGGCGCGGCAGGATCTGCTTCAGATGGCCGAGCAGGAAATCGATATTCAGGCTGCGCTCGTGCGCTTCGTCGATGATCAGTGTGTCGTAGGCGCGCAGCAGCGGATCGGTTTGCGTCTCGGCGAGCAGAATGCCGTCCGTCATCAGCTTGACCGACGCGCCGGGCGCAAGATTGTCGTTGAAACGCACTTTGTAGCCGACCACCTCGCCGAACGGCGTGCCGAGCTCATCGGCGATGCGGCGCGCCGTCGCCGAGGCGGCGATGCGGCGCGGTTGGGTATGCCCGATCAGGCCCGCGCCGCCGGCGCCGACGCCGCGGCCGAGCGACAAGCAGATCTTTGGCAACTGCGTGGTTTTGCCCGAGCCGGTTTCGCCGCTGACGATCACGACCTGGTGACGCGCGATCGCGCGCGCGATTTCGTCGCGCCGGCCGCTGACCGGCAGGGCTGGCGGGAACTCGATCGGCGGGACCGGATTCGGTACGGCGGGCATGCGCTCAGGCGGGCGCCGCGCGCTGGTTTTGGCTACATTCGACATGGGGGCGCATTATAATCCGGGCATGAATTCCCAAAACGACCTCGCACGCCGCGATCCCGCCCCAGACGACGTCACGGCGCTCGCCGATCTGCCGGTCACCGGCAGCCACGTGCCGGTCGCCAGCGACGAAACGGCCCATCACGCGCAATTCGTCGACTGGCTGCGTTCGGTCGCGCCGTATATCCACGCGTTCCGCAACAAGCTGTTCGTGGTCGGATTCGGCGGCGAACTGGTACAGGCCGGTGCGCTGAACGCATTGGTGCAGGATATCGCGCTGTTGCATGCCATGGGCATCCACATCGTGCTGGCGCATGGATCGCGCCCGCAAGTGGAAGAACAGTTGCGACTGCACCAGGTCGAGTCGTCGTTCTCGCAAGGACTGCGGATCACCGATGCGCGCGCGCTCGAAGCGGCGAAGGAAGCCTCCGGCGAAGTGCGCCTGGACATCGAGGCCGCGATCAGCCAGGGCTTGCCGAATACGCCGATGGCGCACGCGCATCTGAGCGTGGTGTCGGGCAACTTCGTGACCGCGCGCCCGGTCGGCATCCTTGACGGCGTCGATTTCGCGCATACCGGCGTGGTGCGTAAGATCGACGCGGATTCGATCCGCCATTCGCTGTCCAGCCGTAAGCTGGTGCTGTTGTCGCCGCTCGGCTTTTCGCCGACGGGCGAAGCGTTCAACCTGTCGATGGAAGATGTCGCTTCGTCCGCGGCGATCGCGCTGCGGGCCGACAAGCTGATTTTCATCACCGAGACGGACGGCATTTTCGGCGCCGACGGCGAACTGTTGCGCGAATTGTCGCTGGACGAAGCGCACCATCTATACGAGTCACACGACGAAGCGCAACACAACGACAGCGACTTCTATCTGAAGCATGCGATCCGCGCCTGCCGCGGCGGTGTGCCGCGCTCGCATATCGTGCCCTACTCGCTGGACGGCAGTATCCTGCTCGAGTTGTTCCTGCATGACGGTGTCGGCTCGATGATCTCCTATGAGAATCTAGAGAGCTTGCGCGAAGCAACACCCGACGACGTCGGCGGTATCTTGCAGTTGATCGAGCCGCTCGAGACCGACGGCACGCTGGTGCGCCGCGGCCGCCACCAGATCGAACGCGACATCGACCACTTCTCGGTAATCGAGCACGACGGCGTGCTGTTCGGCTGTGCGGCGCTGTATGCCTATCCGCAGGAGCGTCTCGGCGAAATGGCATGCCTCACGGTCTCGCCCGAAGCGCAGAACGTGGGCGATGGCGAGCGGCTGCTCAAGCGCGTCGAGCAGCGCGCCCGGGCGCGCGGCCTGACGCGCATCTTCGTGCTGACAACGCGTACCGAGCACTGGTTTCTGAAGCGCGGCTTCGTCAAGGCGTCGGTCGACGATCTACCCGAAGACCGTCGCCGGCTCTATAACTGGCAACGCAAGTCGCTGGTGCTGATCAAGCACCTCTGAAGCGCGACACGCGCCCCCACACCTACACAGGAGAATTTTGATGGCTCGAATGGTTCAATGCGCGAAGCTCGGCAAGGAAGCCGTAGGTCTAGCAATGCCGCCGCTGCCCGGCGAATTGGGCAAGCGTATTTACGAAACTGTGTCGCAGGAAGCATGGCAGGGGTGGCTCAAGCACCAAACGATGCTGATCAACGAAAACCGCCTGAACATGGCCGATGCGCGCGCGCGGCAATACCTTTTGAAGCAGGTCGAAAAGTACTTTTTCGGCGAGGGCGCGGATCAGGCGTCCGGCTACGTGCCGCCGGCACAGAGCTGAACGGTTTTCTAGCCGCTTCGCATGCCGCCTCGGAAACCCGCTTCGCGCGGGTTTTTTTGTGCTTGGTGCGTCATGCGCGAATTGGGTACTCACCCGCCGTACGGGAGTCGCGGCGCCGTGAACCGGTCCGGGTCCGTCATTCCGCCAACGTACGGACCCGATCGATGGCCTGTTCGATCCGCTCCACCGCCACCACCTGCAAGCCGTCGATGCCTTGTTTAGGCGCATTCGCCTTGGGTATCAGCGCAATCGAAAAGCCCAGCTTGGCCGCCTCCTTGAGCCGCTCTTGTCCGCGCGGGCTCGGACGGATCTCGCCCGCCAGACCGACCTCGCCAAAGACGATCAACCCCTTGGGCAAGGGCTTGTTGCGCATCGACGAATGGATCGCGAGCAGCACCGCCAGGTCCGCGGCGGGCTCGGTGATCTTCACGCCGCCGACCGCATTCAGAAACACGTCCTGATCGAAGCACGCGATGCCCGCATGCCGGTGCAGCACCGCGAGCAGCATCGCCAGCCGGTTCTGTTCGAGACCGACCGCGAGTCGACGCGGATTCGGCGCGTTGGCGGAATCGACCAACGCCTGCACCTCGACCAGCAGCGGCCGCGTGCCTTCCTGCGTGACCAGCACGCAAGACCCTGGCACCACCTGCTCGTGCTGCGAGAGGAACAGCGCGGACGGATTGGCGACGCCGCGCAAGCCGCGCTCGGTCATCGCAAACACACCGAGTTCGTTGACCGCGCCGAAGCGGTTCTTGAAGGCGCGCACCAGCCGAAACGACGAGTGCGTGTCGCCTTCGAAATACAACACGGTATCGACGATGTGTTCGAGCACGCGCGGTCCGGCCAGCGCGCCCTCCTTCGTCACATGACCGACCATGATGATGGTCACGCCCGCCTGCTTGGCGATCCGGGTGAGCTGCGCCGCGCACTCGCGCACCTGCGCCACCGAGCCGGGCGCCGACGTGAGCGCGTCGGAGTAAATCGTCTGGATCGAATCGATCACCGCGACATCGGGCCGTTGCGCATCGATGGTGGCCTGGATCTTCTCCAACTGGATCTCCGCCAGCAGCTGCAGCTCGCCCACCGGACTGTCGGCGCTATCGAGCAGCCCCAGGCGCTGCGCGCGCAGCGCGATCTGCGCGCCCGATTCCTCGCCGCTGATATAAAGCGCACGCCGTTCCCGGGCGATCTCCGCCAGGGCCTGGAGCAGCAGCGTCGATTTGCCGATGCCCGGGTCGCCGCCAATCAGTACGACGCCTCCCGCGACCAGCCCGCCGCCGAGCACGCGGTCGAATTCTCCGATGCCGGTGGAAAAGCGTGGCACATCCGACGCCTCGATATCGGACAGCTTGCGCACCGGCTGACTCTTCGCGAGCGCCTGGAAGCGGTTGTTCGTCGAAGTCTGCTCGATCGTCTCGACCAAGGTGTTCCATGTGCCGCACGCCGGGCACTGCCCCTGCCATTTGGGCGATTGTCCGCCGCATTCGGTGCATGTATAGGCCGTTTTACTCTTCGCCACGTCGGTTTGCGCCCTTCTTTTGCGTTCTTTGAGACCGGGTTGTTGGGA
>Ga0310811_10015051_pt1 | contig 10109 bp, 7 predicted proteins | sample YCmetagenome_FD_207642 | JGI IMG/M metagenome (GOLD analysis project Ga0310811, IMG submission 207642) | Soil microbial communities from experimental microcosm in Duke University, North Carolina, United States - YC | ecosystem: Engineered > Artificial ecosystem > Soil microcosm > Unclassified ...
CGGCGGGCGGCCCACCCTGCCCGCGGGCCTAGCTATCGGTCAGCGGGTCTTCTGGCCACGGCAATCTTTGAGTCCGCGGTCCCGTAGTACAGGAACCACTGCCCCTTGAATACCGCCAGCCCCTCGAGGAAACACACTTCATTCACCTGGCCGGTGATCTCATATGGTTTGTCGGGCTTCATGAACCAGGTATTCAGCCGGTGTACGGTCTTCAACGGATCTGCCTTATCCAGCAAGACCTGCGACGCTGCGTAGGTGCCCTCCGCAAGGGAGGTATCGCCGATTGCCGGTATATTCCTGCTGTTATAGATCAGGAGGACGCCCTTGTCGGTCAGCATTGCCGGGGGCCCCGATTCGACGAGGTCGCTGTCGAAATGTTTGGCGCGGGTGGGTACGACGATCTTCAGGTCGGGCATGGCCAGGGCCTGGCCGCGCAGGGCGACCGGGTCTGCTTCGCCGGGGTGCTTCTCGACCGGCGTCCAGTTGACAAGGTCATCGGAAGTAGCCGCCCAGATGAACTGGTCACCCCAGTACATCCAGTACTTGCCGCCGATCTTTGTCGCTACGACCCGGCCATCCGGCTCGTAGGTCGAAACGATCGATCCCGACTTGGACCATTTGTCGACATATTTCCCGCCATAAGCTCTGGCAAAGGCATGGCCCTTCTTGGTCCAGTGCAGGAGGTCGGGTGACGTGGCAACGAGAAGCCGTGCCTGACTGCCGTCATAAGCGGTATAAGTCATATAATAGACTCCCTGCGCGTCCTGCACAACGCGCGGGTCCTCGCAGCCGCCCTCCCACTCATAGCGTTTCTCCGCATCTTCCGAGGGATACAACACGGGTTCCGGCTGGCGCACGAAATGGAGGCCGTCACTGCTGACGGCCATTCCGATGCGCGAAGTACCGGCGGGTTTGCCGACCTTATCCTGCGCGCGGTATAACATATAGATCTTTCCGTCTTTCACAACGATGGCGGGGTTGAACACGTCCTTCTCCTCCCAGGAGACCCGCGACCTGGTGATCGGGTCTACGAAACTCCCCGTCCCGGGCTGGAGTACGGGATTGGCGCTGTCCACCTTCTCAAAATTGACGAGCGCCCAGCCCGTGGCATCGGGCGTCGCCGCAGAGCTGTCGGTCGAAGTTGTGGCTGTCGCGGGATGATCGGTTCCATTGCAGCCTGCGATACCGGCCGAGAAAAGCAGCGCCGCGCCGACGAGCGTAAAAATAGGTCTTCTCATGACTATAAAAATTTAAAGCGTGCTTTCGTCGGTGTAGATGGACAACACCTGCGCGTCGCTCAGGGCCGTATTGTAAAAGCGAATATCGTCCAGCGCCCCGATAAAGAAGTCGGCGCCCCAGAAATAGTTCGGGTCATTGGTATCGGTCAGGTTGTAAACGGCTTTTGGCAGTTCGTTACCGATAGTAAGGTCGATATTCGAGGGTACGGGAATGGGTGTACCGGTCACGTCGGCGGTGCGGATGAGCTTGCCGTTGATATAGAACTTCTCGGTACCGGGGGTAAAACTAACGGCGACGTGTACCCATTTATTAGGCCCGTCAACGGCGGTCCCTCCGTCGTCCACGTCGTGATAGCCGGTGCTGGTCTGCACGGTCAGAAAGGGAAGGTTGCCGCCCTGGAGCTGAAATTTGTAGCCGTTCCACCGATTGAAAGAGACCATGTAGTTATTCGCATTGGTGCCGTCGCGTTTGACCCAGAGGAGGATGGTGAAGCTCTGCGGATTCAGGTCAGCGCTATAGGGCACCTGAATTGTCGCGGCGTTATTGAAATAATAGGCGTTGTTCGCCCGGCCGAACCGATCGGCTACCAGGACGGGAAGGGTGCCGCCGTCCACGACAGTGGCCGCGCTGCTTCCTGTCCAGCCGGTCTTTAGGGCGCCGTTATGTCCATTGCCGGAGGAATCGAGCGCATTGCCGCTGAAGGTCCAGTAGCCGACAAGGTTGGCCGCGGATACCTGCTGCAACAGCTGGTTGTTGAACTGGTCGCCCGCGTGTAAGAGACTGTTCAGGGCGTTGTTTACTTCCTGCTGGGTGAACTTGCCTGCGGTCACTTGTTTGGCCAGCTGGATGGATGAGTCGAGGGCCTCGCGGGCGCCGATCGCGTAGGTACCGGGCTTGGTGCCTTCCACGGAATTGTTGTAAACTTTTGTCAGAGAGTCGATCGCGGCATTGAGCGCGGTCTTATTGGAATTATAATCGGGAGTTGAGTTATGCTTACTGCAGGACATGGCGGCCAGTAGCAGCAGTCCGGCAAAAGCAGTGAATATATTGGAAGGATGGATTCGCATAGCGGAATAGTTTTACGATTCGGTTATTTAAAAAGATTCGGATTGGCGTCCCTTTCGCTCTGGGGGATGGGGAACCATTTATCGCTATCGTAATTGAAATTCGGCGCTCCGGGTTGTAGCGCAGCATTGGCGTAGGTCTTGCCATACCGGATGACGTCGAAGAACCGGTGGAATTCGAGCGCCAGTTCGGACCTTCTTTCCTTCCGGATGACATCCCGCAGCTGGGTCTGGTCGGTAGTCGTTATGTCCGGCAGCAGTCCTGCGGGCACGACCGGATAACCAGGCAGGCTGTTGTCGTACATATAACTGTTCCTCGCGCGTGCGCGCACTTTGTTCAGGGGAACCAGCGCCTGCGCCGACTGTCCGCTCTCATTCAACGCTTCGGCATCGACGAGCAGGATATCCGCGAGACGCAGGGCCTCGTAGTTGACGGTCCCCACGTTCTTCGTCGCGCCGGGTACTTCGGACAGGGGCTGGCACATTTTCTTGCAGTTGTAGCCGGTACCGCTCCAGGTGGGATCATAAGCCAGATCGAAATAGGAGTGGCCCGCCCTCGCGATAGAATAGTCCAGTCTGGGGTCGGACTGCCCGCCGGGTGCGGACTCGTAGTTGTCGACCAGTTTCTGTGTAGGCAGGAAAAATCCGTATCCGTTGGTCGGGGCGGGAGGGCGCGGCGCAAACCAGACATTCAGCTCGTTGCCGATGCCGAGAGTCCCGGCCAGGTGATTAACTGTAAAGATCTCTTCGGTATTGTCTTTGGTGGCGGCGCTGAAATTGTCGGCGTAGTTTTTGGTCAGCTGGTACCCCATCGCTTCCACCTGTTCTGCGGTCTGCGCGGCCAGCTGGTAGTGATTGGCCAGATCGCTGTGGAAGAGATAGGTCTTTGCGAGCAGGGCCAGGGCTGCGCCTTTTGTAGCGACGCCGAGCTGGGGGGCGGTAGCAGGGAGGGCTGCGGCAGCGGCTATACAGTCCTGTTCGATCTGCGTAAAGATAGTATCCTGGGATTTGGCGGGGCTCTGTGCCTCCTTCGCGGTCTCTACTTTCAGATGAAGGGGAATATTTCCGTAGCAGGTGGTCAGGATAAAATAATAGTAGGCGCGGAGGAACTTTGCCTGCGCAATGCCCGAGCTCTGCAAGCCGGAAGAGACCTTGCTGTTGCCCGGAAGCCCGTCCAGGACGACATTACAGGCGAAGACGCCGTTGTAGTAGTTCTTCCATACGGCCTCGACCGCGGCATTGGTGGTGAGGATATTGAACTGGTTTACCGCCTGGAAATCGGGCTGGTCGCCGATACTGCTGCCGCCCTTGATGGCGTCGTCGGACGCCAGATCACCCAGGACCCAGATGGCGTTATTGGCTCCGGAGCTAAAGGAAAGAAACTTATAGGCTTCGTTCACGGCCTGCTGCGCATTGGCATCGGAGGTGAAGAAATTGCCGGGGGTGTAGCTGCCCTGTACGGGCTGGTCGAGTATTTTTTTGCAGGCTGAGCTTGTGAATAGCAGCAGGGCCGGCATTATCCATTGAATAGTCTTGATTGGCATGACAATAGGGTTATTCGTTAGAAATTGATGTTGGCGCCGACGGTAAAGGTCCTTGCGGCGGGGTAGGTGCCCCAGTCGATATTCAGGGCCTTCGGTCCGTCATTGGCGGAGGTCGCGTTGGCGCTGGTCGTCATCTCGGGGTCCAGCCCGGTGTATTTGGTGACCGTGAAAACGTTCTGCACGGCGGCATAGATGCGCATCGATCGGATCTTCAGACGGGTCAGCGCGGCAGAGCCCAGGTTGTAACCCAGCTGGATATTCTTCAGTTTGAAGTAGTTGCCGCTCTCGAGAAACCGGGTAGACATTTGTTTGTTATTCTGCGCATCGGTCCAGGACAACAACGGAACCGAATTGCTGGTCCCGGCGCCGTGCCAGCTGCTGGTGGCCACCTTTTCTGTGACGTTGAACGGCCGGTAGAATCCCTGGATGTCCATCCCGATCTGGTTGTAGATCTTGTCTCCGCTGACGCCCTGGAAGAACAGGCTCATGTCGAAGTTCTTATAGGTCAGGTGCCCGGTCAGCGCATAGGTCAGGTCGGGTATCGGGCTTCCGGCGAATACGCGGTCGTTCTGGTCGATCGTTCCGTCGCCGTTGACGTCGCGGAACTTCAGGTCGCCGGGCCGGATGCCCGGGCCCTGGTAGGCATGGGTGAATACTTCCAGCGGGGTCTGGAAGATGCCATCGGCCTGCAGCATATAGAAGGCACCTACCGGATGGCCTACGGCCGTACTGGTGGCAAAGGTATTGTTGTCGACGCGGCCGGCGGGGATAGGTTGGTTGTTCAGCAGGGCCAGCACTTCGTTGTGTATCGTGGTGAGATTGCCGCCCACGTCAAAGGACCAGTCTTTGTTGATGGTCTGTCTGTAGGATGCCTCGAATTCAAATCCGCGGTTGACGATCTTTCCATTGTTCTCGAAGGCCGGGCTCGCGACTGAACCGGCACTGCTGGGGTCTTGCGGCGCCTGCAGGAGATTGGTGGTTGTCTTATGATAATAGTCTACCGATATGTTGAACGCGCCGTTGAACAGGCCCAGGTCCAGTCCCGCGTCACCCATCGTAGAGGTTTGCCATTTGAGATTGGGATTGCCCTTCGCGTAGATGGTGGATGTGATCACGGGAGTATTGCCGAACGCATAGTAGCCGTTGCTGCCCACCAGGGATGCGTATCCGTAGTTGCTCAGCGCGTTCTGGTCGCCGAGCTGGCCCAGGCTGCCCCTGAGTTTCAGCAGGGATATGGGTTTGACATTCTGCAGGAATTTCTCCCGGTCGATCCGCCAGCCGACGGAGCCCGAATAAAAGTTGCCCCACTGGTCGGTGGGATCGAGTCTTGACGATCCGTCCCGTCGGAAGTTGAAGGAGGCGAGGTAGCGGCCGTCGTATTGGTAGGAAACCCTTGAGAATACCGAGGAAAGGGCCCAGTTGGACTGGTTGCCGCCGATGGCGGGAGTGAGACTGGTACCGTTGCTCAGGTACTGGAAGGTGGAAGACTGGTCGGGATAGCCGGAGTTCGACGCTGACATGAGTCTCGTGTTGTTGTAGATGATCTCCGTACCCGCGAGCAGGGTCAGGTCGTGCTTGCCGGTGACGATATGATAATTGCCGGTGTTGGTCCAGTTATACGTAAAATCGTTGGTATTGGACTGGGCCAGGGTGTTGGGCGAGTTCTGGATCCGCTCGATCCCCCAGGTGGGATAGAACTGTTTGTAGTCGGTAATGATGAAGTTCGTTCCGAGGTCCGACTTGAGGGTGAGGTTCTTTATGGGCGTCAGTTCGAGGAAAACGTCGCCGAGCAGGGTGTAGTTGTAGAAGTTTCTGTCGGTGTTGGCGGCGAGCGCGACCGGATTGAGGCCGTCGCCGAAGACGTTGGCGCCGCCTACGGTCAATGGCAGGTCGACGTACTGGCCTGCGTTGGGGCCGGTGGAATATTTAACGGGTGTCGCCGGCGTGCGGAATAGCGCGTAACGAACGACGCTCGCCCCCGGATTCGCTCCGCCCGGCGCAGTGTAGCCGTCGCCCGAGCTGCCCACCTGTCTGGTCTTGCTGTACGAGATGTTCATATTGGTCCCGACCCTGAACATTTTATTCAGCGTGCTGGTGATGGCCGTATGCAGATTGACGCGGTCATACGAGGAGTTCAGGATCATGCCGCGCTGGTTGAAATAGTCGGCCGAGACGATATATCTCGTGTTCTCGCTGCCACCGCCGATGGATAGCTGCGCATTGTAGATAGGCGCGCTCTTCAGGACCTGTTTTTCCCAGTTGACATTGGGCAGGGTGTCGAGCATGCCCAGCGACAGGGGAGTGCGGTTGCCTGCGCCTCCGGCGACAAAATCGTTGGCCGCGGCGGTATTATAGGCGTTGAAATATTGGGTGGCGTTCGCCATGGGGATCAGGTGGGCCGGTGTCTGCGCGCCGGTATAGCCGTTGAAGCTGAGGCGCGGTTTGCCCGTGCTGCCTTTTTTCGTGGTGATCAGCACCACGCCGTTGGCGGCCCTTGCTCCATATATAGAAGCCGAGGCGGCGTCCTTCAGGACGCTGATGCTCTCGACGTCGTCGGGGGCGATCTCGTTGATCCCGTCGGAAGTCGGGATCCCGTCGATGACATACAGCGGGGCGCTGTTGCCAAAGCTGGACTGGCCGCGGATGATCACCGATACTCCGTCGCCGGGCGCGCCGGTCACCTGCGTGACGGCCACGCCGGAGGCTTTACCCTGCATGATCTGCGCCGTTCCCCCCACCGGAAGGCCGTTGACGTCCTTTGCACCGATGGTGGAGACGGAGCCGGTGAGGTCTTTTTTCTTTGCCGTTCCGTAGCCGATGACGACTACCTCGTTGATATTGCCAGGAAGGGCCTCGAGGGTAACCGTCACTGAGGTTCTGCCGCTCACCGGCACGTCCTGCGGCTGGTAGCCGACATACGACACCACGAGCGTCGCCTCTTCCGGAACGGTCAGCGAGAAATTCCCGGAGTTATCCGTCGTGGTGCCCTGCTGCGTGCCTTTTATCTTGACGCTTGCTCCCACGAGGGGATCGCCGGCCGCGGAGACTACCTTACCGCTGACGCGGATCTCGGACATGGGCGATTGTCGGGATGTGACCACGATGAGATTTCCTGCCAGCAGCTGGAAGGTGAGGGGGGTGTTGTGCAGGACGGTCTCGAGGATCTGCGGGATGGTCCTGTCGACGACGGCGACGTCGATCTTCTGGTGCGGCGGCAGGACGTCGTTCTTATAGAGGAAGGTGAAATTGCTTCGTTTCTCCAGCAGTTCGAAGAATCGCTCCCAGCTGATTCCTTTTTCGGTGAGGGTGAGTTTTTCCTGCGAGTGAACCTTTGCCGAAACCTGCAGAAATGTAAGCAGCAGAATGGAAATGGACAGTTTCATGCGCAGAATGATTTTTTTCATACATTTGAAATGTTGAGGTTAAATAATCAGATACCTGAGATCCGGGCGGAAATTAGGTGTCAGTACATGATTATACCCAGCGTGCAGGGAGTGTGTCAGCACTTCCTGTTTGTTTAGGGCAAGCCGTTATCGGAAGGCGGAATGACCGCCTCTATCGTTAGATCGTTATCATCTGCTTTATTTTTTTATCTGATCAGGATCGAGTCGCCTGCTATCTCGTAGTGAAATCCAAGCGAGAGCTGAAGACCGTCCATGACGTTTTTTATAGGTTGGTCCTTGAAGTATCCCGTGAGTTCTTCGTCCAAATATTTGTCGTTCTCAAAGTGGAACCGGATATTATACCACCGCTCGAGCTGGGCCGCTACTTTGCGGAAAGGCTCTTTCCGGAACACGAGTTTGTCTTCCACCCAGGAGGTTTCGATGACGGTTTTGTAGGTCGGGTCTGTTGTTACTGCGCGCCGCTCGTAGTTGGGTTGGGCGGCTGTCCGCTGGTCGTTATCCTTATGCCCCGCCAGGGTTTCGTTCCGCATCGTCACTTTCTCGTTGGGCCGTAGCGCGATCGGGGAGGCCGCCTTACCTGGAAGTTCGATCTCCGCCCTGCCCTGGATCAGGGTCGTCTCTATGACCGAGTCGCCGGGGTAGGCGCGGACGTTGAGCGAGGTTCCCAGGACTTTGACGTCGACGCCGCCGGCGTGTATCAGAAAAGGATGTTCGGGGTCGTGTTTGACGTCGAAGAACGCTTCCCCTGCGAGGGTCAGCTCGCGTGTGCCGTCGGCAAAGCCGTCCGAATAGCGGACTTTGCTGCCCGCGTTCAGCCAGAGTCTGGAGCCGTCGGGCAGGTCGACATAGCTGCGCGTCCCGAATTTCGCCGCGACCTCGTGGTATGTTGGGGTGGTCTGGGGTGTCGGCTTCTTTGTCCCTTTATATAGGTATATACCTACGGTCGCGAGTATTACAATCGCCGCCGCTGACCAGCGGAGGATTTTTATGCGTCGGCTCCGGCCGGAGGGCCCGGCACCTACTGTGCTGGGGAGTTCGTCTGCTTCTTTTCGGTCTGCCTTCCTGTTGATTATGTGCAAGCCGGCCGTCCGCTGTTTGAACTGCCGGAGTGCGCCCTCGAGCATCAGCCGCTCGTCCTTATGGGAGATGTCGGCCGGCGTTGCGGATTGCACACCGTCGATCGCCGCCAGCAAAGTCCGCAATTCAGGGTTGCCGTCCAGGGCAAGCCGAAGTTCATCCGCCTCCGCGGGGCTTAATTCTCCGGCGATCCGCCGGGACAATAGGATAGTCATTCGTTCATCGGTCATGATGAGCAAGGCAGTTTATATCAATAGGACACAAATTTTTAAAAAACCCCTTAAAAAGAAATAAAAAAATCTAATTTTATCCGTCAACAGATCAATGGGTACTACGCCACATACGGTGCAACTAACTGCGATCGGCCTAAACGATGAGCATGCCTTTGAAGGAATTTACCGGGAATATTTTATTCCGCTATTCCGATTTTGCTATGCTATTGTGAAGGAGAGGGGGCCCGCGGAAGAGATCGCCAACGATGTTTTTCTGAACCTGTGGAAAAGAAGGGAAGACCTCCCACCCATCGACCGGCTGAAGGTCTATTTATATGTTTCCGCCAAAAATCATTGTCTGAATTATCTGAGCCGCGATCGCCGGCAGCCTTCGATCGATCTTGACACTCTCCGCGAAGATGCCGTAAAATTTCAGGCCGATCCCGAAAGCCTGCTGATCCGCGCCGAGACCATGAAGCGCGTTATCGCCGCGATCGATCAGTTGCCTCCGAAATGTAAACTTATCTTCAAACTAATCAAAGAGGATGGTCTCAAATACAAAGAGGTCGCGCGGCTGCTCGACCTCTCCGTCAAAACTGTAGAGACACAATTATCCATAGCCGTCCGCAAGATCGCGCAGGCGCTGGGGAGATAATTATTGTCGTACAAGCGTATATGTAAGTCTGTCGCCGGGAGCAATAGCGTTGTCTATATAATAGACCAGTGTTTTGCAGTCGAAGCTGGCGATGGTGCCGTTGAGGGTGCCGTCACTGGTGAGGGTATTGCCGTGGAGACCGGTGGAAGAGAGCCGCGAACCGGGTGCTACGGTCGGCAAGAAGAAGGGGCCGGTCGCGCCGGTTGAGACAAGGAAAGATTCCGCGTCGTTCCAAACGGTTCCGGTGGATAGTGTGCGTGCAGACTCTGTTGTTAGACAGGCGGCGCCATCGCCGAAAGTGGATTCGTCTGCATTGCAACGGACAAGGCCCGTACTGCCGGATGTCGATCTTTATAATACTCCGACGACTCCTGCTCCGGGTATGAAGAAACACAAAGGGGTAAAGGGAATTACGGAGGATGATTACAAGATCTCAGCCGGTAAAGATTCGGCGAAAAAGAAAACGAATTGAAATGCCCAACCTTTACCGGCTGATGCCGGGGCTTGCTTAGCCACGTACGACGGATGACTCTTTTACGACCTGCCATCTTCCGGCAAGGAATTCCCAGATGACGGTAAAGAATTTTCGGCTCCATTTTCCGTTCATTTCCAGTTCGCGGGTCATCACGACCATGGCCGTGTTCCCGTCGATAAGGGCGTAGTGAAATTCCGTTTTAGTAGAGAATGGCTCGGCTTTGGAATCTCTGTTTTGCCGGATAAAAGCGACGAGCTGCGGTTTGCTCATGGTGTCCACTACGCTTTTCTCGTCAACGTTGATCACGAGTAGCTTGTCCGCGTAGATTTCCTGGACGTAGGGCAGGTCGAAATGAGTAGCGTGATAAATAAGGTCCTGGGTTAATTTGATCAATTCTTCGCTTGTCATTTTTTGTTTTCGGGAGAGATGCCAATACTCG
>Ga0310811_10015054_pt1 | contig 10108 bp, 11 predicted proteins | sample YCmetagenome_FD_207642 | JGI IMG/M metagenome (GOLD analysis project Ga0310811, IMG submission 207642) | Soil microbial communities from experimental microcosm in Duke University, North Carolina, United States - YC | ecosystem: Engineered > Artificial ecosystem > Soil microcosm > Unclassified ...
CGCTGCACGATGCAGCGCTGCTGTGCATTCGCACCGCATTCGGTTTCGTGATGACCTCGGATGAAGTGATGGCGCTTGCCGAACTCACAACCTGAGCACCCGCGCGCAACCGACCGCGCGCCCGAGCGTGGTGCCGCACCGGCGGCCGCTCCCCCATTGAAGGAACTGCATTCATGTCCATGATTCCGCGTGAAAGAACCGAGTACTCCGCCATCGTCGACCGCCCGCCGCTGAAGTTGCCCGGCGACGCAAGGGTGATCGTATGGACCATCGTCAACCTCGAGGTCTGGGACATCTCGCGGCCGATGGCGCGCCAGGTGCTGCCGGCGCCGACCGGCGCCGTGCTGCTGCCCGACGTGCCGAACTGGTCGTGGCACGAATACGGCATGCGGGTGGGCTTCTGGCGCTTCAAGAAGCTGTACGACCTGCTCGGCATCCGCCCGACGCTGTCGATCAACGCGCGCGTGTGCGTCGACTACCCGCGCGTGGCGGCGGCCTGCCGCGACGCCGGCTGGGAGTTTATGGGGCATGCGTTCGAACAGATGCCGATCCACAAGGTGGAAGACCAGAAGTCGATGATCGAGCGCAGCATGGACGTGCTCGAGAAGTTCGTCGGCAAGCGGCCGGTGGGCTGGCTCGGTCCGGGCCTGACGCAGACGCTCGAGACGCCTGAACTGCTGGCGGGCGCGGGCGTCAGGTACATCGGCGACTGGGTCTACGACGACGAACCCACCACGATCGCCACCGCCAACGGCCCGCTGGTGACGCTGCCGTACACGATGGAAAACAACGACATCACGATGATGATGGTGCAGCATCACGAAGCGGCGTACTGGACGCAGAAGTGCATCGACACCTTCGACCGCTACTACCAGGAAGGCGCCGAGCGGCCGAAGATCATGGCGATGGCGATCCATCCGTACATCAGCGGGCAGCCGTTCCGTATCGGGTATCTGGAAAAGGTCTACGAGCATATCAACCGGCATGCAGGCGTGCTGCACTGGAACGGCGAGCAGATTCTCGACTGGTATCGCGGCCAGCAGGGCGTCGCCGGCCATCAAAGCCGGGAGTAACCAGTACAGCGGCTTCGGTGCACAACCGTCGCGCGCCGACCAGAGCCGCTTCATCAACGCGACCGACGCCTTTCTGGAGTTGCTCAGCACGCAGCGCGCCGCGCGTGCTGGGCACGGCGCGCTCGTGCACGGCGCGCGGGCGGACTGGATCGTGCTCGATGCCGACCATCCGGATCTTGCATGACAGCCCTCACGACTTATTGCTTCGTGTAAGCGATGTACAGCCGATCACGTCAAAACCTGACACTCGCACCAAGACAACGAGCAACTGTGTGCTTAGTTTTATCCGTATCCAGCACACCTTCTCGTCTTCCGGTAGACGTTTTAAAGCCTCTATTTCTCACTTCTCCGCGGTCTACGGCTTGGCGAAGAATCTTATGTGCAGGCCTACTCAGCTCGGCTCTTTCAGTCGACGTGGCGAGCAATTTCGAGAGTTTTCATAGCCCAGCTACGTTGGTCCCTCTTCTGACGCCGCGAACCAGAACTTCTTGCTCTCCATGCTCGTCTATTGAATATTCCCACGACCACGTATCGCCAGAACCCGGAGCAACAGTAGCAACGTCCATTGAGATGCCTGGCTGTCAGTGCTAGCATCGATCCGCGTTTTGCAACAATGCCGGGGCTCAAGATTCCGGTGCGCGGCCGTAGCCAGTGTCGGCCGTGAATGCGATCGCCGGAAGCCCCATCAGTTGCCGCAGACGCTCGATATGCTCCGCAACGACCGACTTGATACCCTTAACGGTCGGCGTCTTGTGCAGCTCAACCCACCACGCGTCGATCTGCTCGGCGGGTACGTCGAACCGACGCAACCACCCTTCCGTTGCGAGGCTCGTGTTCAGAAGCGGCGCGGTACTGTCGAGCATGCCGCTCTGAATGATGTCCATCCTTTCCGCGACGATGGAACGCAATGCCGCGTTGAGCAACACGTACGAGGCTGGCGGGAGCGGCTGTTTGCCTTGGCCTACAGACACGCCAGACTGCGGCGCAATCCCGGCCTGAACGATCAAGCCCCCGTCGCCGAATGGCTGACGCACGTACCATTCCGGCGGTAGCGTCAACGACGCGGCACCACCGTTGGCGAGTACGAGATCCGCGTCCAGCGCGACGATCCAATCCACCGTTTTGATCTTGCCGGCAAGGTCGACCGTACCGACGCCCATTGGATCGCCGACATCGATTCCCGGACCATAGCGGCGCGCGAAGAAATACTCGCTTGCTTCGTTTGGCTCACGGCCCATAGGTGGCAGGTTGACCCCGAGGCCTGCATGCCCGTGGACGGTCGGCAGGGCTTCGCAAAAGGCAACGAACAGCGCCTGGAACACACCCGGTCGCTGCGCGAGGAAAGCACGCGGCACTGTGAAATAGAGCACGTCCATACCGCGGCTGAGCTTCGCTTGCCAATCGGCGATGGTGAACACCGCGAACTCGTAAAACCCGGTCGCCTGCTGATGGTCAGCACTCGTCATCTGCACGACCAGCGCTTCGTTCGCAGGCACCGTCTTTGACAACGCGTCAAGATCAGGCGCCCGGTCCATCGGCAAGGGCTGAGCACCTTCTGTGTAGAACCATCGCAGCAGACCGTCCTTCGACCGCGTCTCCCCTGCGGCGACCTGCAGCGCGTGGAAATACTCGTCGATGGTCGCGCGGTATTGCTCGAAGCACTTCACCAGCGCTGCGCGCACGGCAGGCGTGTGACCATCGCGGAAGTACACGACGCCGCGCACCGCGAGCGCAGCGCCCGTAATCCCTTTCTGCGAGGCGGGTTCGTAGACTCCGAATGGCAAGGTATCCGCGCGTCGAGGGTCCGCAATCCAGCCTTTGATCTCGTCTTCAGTCATGTCTCGTCACTTCATTACGGAAAGGCCGGCAGCGGCGGCAGCGTTACTGCGGGCGGTAATCCGTTCCCGCTCGACCAGGTGGGCCCACCGCTCCCACCGAGCAGTTCGTCCATGTCCAGGGACGTCCGGGGCTGACGCTGCGCAGACGTCTCACCGGCCCGCTCGTCATCACCACATCCGCATTCGGCAGGACCGAGGGGCACAAACTTCGAACGCGACCCCGCGATCCGGATGTAATCCCGCTGCTGATTGCGGCTATAGTCGTCGGGCGGAAACTTGAACTCCACGACGTGCCTGATGTTCGATTGCACCGGCGGTTGCATTGGATCGTTGACGACCACCACGTCCGGGCGGCGCAAGTTGCCAGCCCTCGCGTTGTACCGCCTCCGCCCACCGGGCCAGAAGTCTTCAATCCATTGTCGCAGATCGGAATGACGCCGCAGCGGATCGTCTGGGTTTGCATGTGCCTGAGGACGATGTCAGTATCGGCAAGTTCATAGGCATCCGAAAGGGACGCCCCCGCGCGGTGGAATGTAAAGCGTGAAGAGCAGGTCAGCTGGTTCACCATCTTGCCGGGCAGAGCAGCGCGATGTGGCTGTCGTCCGTCGTCTTCTGCGAGCACGGCCAAGCCCGTGCGCGACGTCTTCGTCGGCGGCCAGCGCGTGATCCACGACGGCCGTCATCGCGATGAAGCCAGCCATTCCGCGAACTATCGCCAGGCGCTGGGACGGCTTCTCGCGGGCGAGTGAACACAACCGTCAACCGATCCCAGGCACCATGAACGATCTCTTCTCGCTCGAACGCGGCGATGCGCCGCTGATCCTTATGTCATAAAGGCGCCTAGAACCCGAAGTAGGGCGAATACGGGTGATACGCCACTGGTGCCGGCTGCGCTGGCTGGCCGGCCTGCGAAAGCGGTCGATGCACGACAGTCAGCGGGCGATTGTTGGGCGGTGCGATGATCTGACCGTTGTGCCATTGCACCCCATGGACAAGATCCAGATTCTGCCAGCCGACTGGAAGGGCGCCTTGCGCACCGATGCAGTCATTCTTGTTGCCTGATGCACGGCCCAGGCCGGTGCTGACCATCACATGCGCAAGCCGGTTCCCGTCGTAGAAGCCGATCGAGTGGCCAGCAGGTAGCAGCGCCATCTGATCCGGACCGTTGATGCGTTGGTCGTGGGGGCTGACCAGATCGGTCTGCGCATTGTTGACGCTGCCAGCAGGAATCTGGTTGGTGCGTCTACCATAGTGCGCGACGGCATCCCAACACATCTGGTGGGACAGGTCCGGCGGGAGGGTCGCCATCGCCGCCGGATGCAGCGGCCGCGAATGGCCCATCGGTGCGATCGCGGGCGGCTGCAGCGACGCGCTGCTGGAAAACGCGTTCGGATGAATCGGCGGCAGATCCAGATACCCGCCCTGCGGCGACGGCGACGGTGACGGCTGGCACGGCCCGCACGATGCGTAATAGCCCAGCGTGTGCGAACGCGATGGGCGCGCCGACGGCAGGCCGGCTAATGCGGATGGCAGTTGTTGATGCTGGGACGGCGCGCTGTAGGGCGACGGGTGCGCAGCAGCATGTTGTGATACATACGGACTCGTGTGGCCGGATACCGGCGATGGCCCATGATTCGATCCGTACGCGTTCGAATGACTGGACGGCGGGTAATAGTGAGATCCCGGGTATTGCGGAAAATCGGAACTGGGCATGCCAGCACCTCCTCGAACCGAAAATGAAATGGACACGCTTCAAGGCTACTCTGTGTCAGTTTCATGTCACGGTTCGGTGCGAAGCGATTCGCCAGCATGCGCAGTTTGCGGCACGGCAACGACAAAGGCCGCCGCCGCGCCGTGGTGCGCTGCTGTTGACTACTTCATGCGTCGTAAAGGTCGTGCTCGCTCCGGACGGCACCCTACCCTTCACGCCGAAATATGCGTTTCCAACCACCACCGTACGGCCCCAGTCGCTTTCGCGCGCAGATTGCGCGAGAACGACTCCTGCCCACTCATCCCGGGAAAGGATTACTCAAACAGAGCGCTCATATCACGCTCGCTGAAATGATCGTCGATCGCCTTCGTTGGTTGGTGTCGGCTCGATCACTCGATCATCTGACATCGGACCGCCAAGTCATTTTCCTTCGGCCGGTGGCCGGCTGTTATCCAGATGCCCTGCAATAAGCCACTTTCCGTCGGGCTGTCGAACGAGGCTCATGATATTTGTACCCGAATGATGTAGCTTGCCATCCCAGAATACTTTGTAGGGAGCCCATAGCATGGCGATGTCATCATCGATACGTACGTACGGGTCGTAAATTTTCTCATCGATGCCCCCTGGCGGAAACGTTCGCTCGACCAGCCCTCGCAGTGAATAGTGCAGTACACGTCCTTCGCGAATGATGGTGGCTCCGCCTTCAGGCATCACTTGGGCAAGCATGGCCGCCTGATCGCGTCGGCGCAGGCCGTCGAGCAGAGCGAGAAGAGGCGCGAGAACAGCCTGCTCCTCAGGCGTCAGACAGGTAAACGGCATCCAGAAACTCCGAATTTGTTCAGTGTCGTCGAATGTTACTTAAGTTGATCCGACCAAAGATACAAATTTCAATTCCAAGGATGACCTCCCGGCGCAGTGAATCGATTCTCCACGCCCCTCCGTCTGGCTCATCGGAGCTATCGAGCAAGAAATCATTGCGAGCGCCCGAAGTTCTCTCCCAATGACTATCGAGAGACCGAAAGCGGACGGTCAAATTACAGTCTCGACAGTCTATTCATGGCCGCTACGTGACCACCGTAGTCCTATGCAAAACGCACCTTCCCCTGTGCTCACGGCGGCGGCAGCGAGCGATCGGTCTTGCAACGTTTCAGAGGAAGCACCTTGGCCGAATAAACTCGGACCACTTCACCCGCCGCTTTATCGACTTCCATATCGATGCAGGCACATCCGTAACCGTGCCCGCCGACGTTGGTGACGACCCATTCATCTGAGGTCATGTCAGGGAGATCATCGAACCCCGGGACCGGCCTCTCTCCCATCACAGAAAACGTCCAGCTCCGATCCTTGTCGTCGAGCCACCAGTTGGCAGGCGTCGGGTTTTCCAACCATCCACAACGATTTTCTCGGGTACCTGCAACGGCAGGTGTACCGGATGACGCAATCGAGATGCAAACAACAGCCACGCGTATTACGCGTCCAAAATTCATGACGGGAGAACCTCTCAGCTGACGATGTGTGAACGTAAGGACCAGGGACAGTGCATGACAGACTACCGCTGGGTGCGGAGGATCGTAGTCGCCCTCTTCCGCCAGTCGAAGCAGATTCTTCGATGATCCCATGCCGTTCGCTACATAGAGCGTTTCTGACGCCACCGTCGGACTATGTTTACATGGTTTGCCTCGGGCGTCCGCTCGATGGAAAGGCATAACCCGCCCCCAAGCGGGCCGTGGGAATTCCCAGAAGCAGTCGCTCATGCTAGGGTAACGCGACTTATCGGCGGGGCGATGTAAATGAACGTCATCGAAATTAAATCTTGCGACTCCCGGACGATGCTGACGTTGTCACGGCACAGCCGGAACACCGACGAGGTGCTGTTTTTGGCCACGATTTCGGCAGCCCCGTTTTCAGGCGAAGTTCTTGCGTCCACTTACGTTAGCGGTCCTCCGACATCGCTATTCGATGATATGGCAACGTCGTGGACCGGCTGGAGCGGCTCGAAGGATTGGCATGCGGTCGACGGTGACTTGTCATTGACAGCAACGAGCACCTCGCTAGGGAAGGTTACCTTAGTCGTAGAGATGAGTGCAAATTCTGGCGACGACACCCTCAAAGCAACATTGAAACTTGAGGCTGGTGGTCTTGATCGCATCGCCCACGACGTGCGTTCCATTTTCCGATCTACATGAGAACATTTTCATGTAATGGACGGTCGAGTGTACGTGCGCAATCATGTTCGATCGGGCGACCAGCATCGGCGCGGCATACATCTGCGGCAGCGTCAACGCAACGCGCCGCTTAAGGCCTCGCGCCGTGAGTGCCGCATCCACGTGCCCCAAACGATCGTTTTCAGGCGATACCAGCAGGTGAGACAAGCTTACGAAGGCATTTAGATCTAACGGTACGTCTGCTGCCGGATGGCCCTTGCGCAAGATGCTGACGAACCGCTCTTCAAACAGCGGACGGGTCAGAATTCGACCCGCCGTCATCGTGGAAGGAACCGACGCGCGGCGGTGCTTTGGCCGAGTTTGCCGTAGTCCCGGCCAGGCAATTGGCCGCAGTGCCGACGCATGTGCCGTTTGGCCATGCCGCGGGTTTCCCGACCGCGGCAGGTACCGCATGGCAGGCGCTGTTCGAAACTGCGAGCCTGACTCAAAGCCAGACCGTACTGATTCACGCGGGCGCGGGTGGGGTCGGCAGCTTTGCGATCCAACTTGCGCGTATCGCCGGGGCGAGGGTTATCGCGACGGCATCCGGTACGGGTATCGATCTGGCTGGTCAGCTCGGCGCAGATCAGGTCATCGACTATCGCTCAGAAAACTTCGCCGAGAAAGCATCCGACGTCGACGTTGTGCTCGATACTGTGGGCGGCGCTACGCAGCAGTTGTCGTTCGGTGTACTGCGCGGGGGCGGCACACTCGTATCGACCGCATCCCCGGTGGACGAAGCGCTTGCCAGGGCTCGCAACGTCAGCGCGACTCGAGTCTTCCACAAGTCCGACGGTGGACGGCTTGCGCTGATTCTTGACTTGGCCAACGCCGGCGCATTGAAAGTTCTGATCGATCAAGTGGCGCAACTCGAGGATCTCCGGGACGCTTTTCATCAACAGAAATCTGGCCGGGCGCGCGGCAAGATCATCATCTCGATGACCTAAGTGGCAGTGGCACGGTTTCGGGCATCGTCACGACGAATAGCCTCCACGACCGATACATGAGTGATGCCGTCGTTGATCCGAAGTGCGTTAATTGCCCTCGGGCGAAAGTGCATATCCTGTTTGCTACTTGCGTCGCGGCAGGCGGACCGTGAATACCGTCCCCGTCTGATCGGATCGTGCCTCGATAGCCCCGTGATGTGCCCTGGCGATTTCCTTCGCGATGTAGAGACCGAGCCCCAGCCCGCCGTTGCGGCCGGATTCGTGTGCGTTGCCGGGACCGCGCTGCAGCGGTTCGAAGATGCGCTCCAGCGTCACCTGATCGATAGCCAGGCCCTGGTTTCTAACCTCAATACTGATTTCCGCTGCGTCCGCTGTTGCGATCACCCGAACCGGTGTATCGGATGCGCCATATTTGATGGCGTTGACCACCAGATTGCCAAGCAGTTGTTGCATGCGTTGACCATCCCAGTGTCCACGTAGATCCCCTTTTACTTCGAGATCGATCTGTCGCCCCGGATGGGCCGCACGCAACTGGTCTGTCAGGTCGGTAACCACTACCGCCAGATCGACGTCGCGAGGGATGACGTTGATACCCAATCCAAGCTGGGTTCGGTTGAAGTCGCACAGATCGTCCAGAAGCGCTTGCATGCGGCCGCCACTCCTGATCAGTCGCTCCGCCGCCTCCGACACGTTCTCTCCCGCATTGAGCGCCGCAAGGTATGACGCCGTGATCTGGATTGTTTGCAGGGGACTGCGCATGTCGTGCCCGAGCATTCCGAGCAACAGATCGCGGGCCTGCTCGACCTGCTCGGTGAAAAAGGAGACCGATTCTGCCAAAGCCTGGTCGATCGCCTCGTTGAACCGGATCATGTCACCCAGATGCGGTGCATCCGGCTGACATTCGTCTATCCACAGCCGCAGGACACTGGCACGCAGCGCACGATACTCGGCGGCCAGCTGGTTGATGCTAAACCCGAGTCGCGCCCGCAACATGGCATGTGTCTGCGCGGCTGTCTCCGGCGCGTCGATCAGCGCGGGCGCGTGCCCTAATGATTTCTCGCGCTGTGCTTCCCTCGTCTGGGGTGTCGATATGTCCTTGGCCACCGCCTCGAGGATCTGTCGTGCGTGATCGCGCAAGGCCAGTGAGTCCATGCTTCTCGCCGCCGGCAGCAGAGTGGCGGCGAACGCTTCCCATTGAATCAGGATGGACTCGATGTTCCGGAGAATGAAATCAGCTAGTCTCATATGCGCGTAGGACGAAAGCCTTTGTCGTATGGCTCCATATTACTCGGATACCGATGATCGCCAGTCGCCGCGGCAAAAACAGCACGCAATGTCCGACTCCGGCGTCACCGTCGACTGTCTCGTAACGGTCTGACCGTTGCTTGTCTGAGCGACGCCTCTCCGCCCACATCGCTTGTGCGCGGGACAATCGCTGCGGGCCGCGAAGTCCATGCATACGAATCGCCGTCGCGCAAACCAGCGCGATGCCCTTGGCGAAATCCAGCCACATCAACAGTAGTCCGCTCACCGCGCCGTAGCGCGCAGTCATGTCCTTCACGCATTCCTGCGATAAGTCAGCACATCGAAGGCACGCTGACAATTCTGTTCGAATAGCGATTCTTTTCAGTCTTGAAGAACTGCTCGCCTTGCTCGCGCGGTTTCTTTACCGCTCGGCTCGCAAGAACAGCTTCGTCATCTATATGCGACTACGCGGTGATGGGTCGATTTACCAGTTAGGGGGCGAGCGACGAGTTCCAAGCTAACGGCGATACATGCGAACGACATAAAACGCAGGTCACGTGAGGAGTGAGCGAGTCTGCCGGAGCTAGCGCTGGACGGCCGTTAAGTAAGCGCGAAGAGACATCGTCTGGACAGGGCCAGGTGCCCGCTTGTGACCGGACCCAGGACCTTTCGCAGCCGGACATGCTCTTCCAGAGAGCCAGATAAATGAGCTGCCCTTCGAGAACTTCCTTTGACGCTGATTGCAGTGTCGTAACAGCTCGCTGACAATGATGCAGGCGTGCTATTACGCAGATGTCTCAAAGCGCGGATCACGTTGCGGCCCACAGGTCGGGCTTGCGGTCGTCAACCGACACGTCGCGACTGCGTCGTCGTTCACGATGGGCGCGCGCTCCATGGATCGGCCGGCAAACTGCACCTGTCCAACGCCTTGCCGGCGGCCGCCACAAACGCTCCCGAAGCCTCATGCTGCAGAATCGGCGCAAAGACCACAACGACACGACCTGAATACGATGAACGACCCAGAATCGCTTTCCCTGGCACTGCCCGACGGCACTGAGGTCTCTGCGCTCCTCCAGGTGCCGGAGGACGC
>Ga0310811_10015055_pt1 | contig 10107 bp, 14 predicted proteins | sample YCmetagenome_FD_207642 | JGI IMG/M metagenome (GOLD analysis project Ga0310811, IMG submission 207642) | Soil microbial communities from experimental microcosm in Duke University, North Carolina, United States - YC | ecosystem: Engineered > Artificial ecosystem > Soil microcosm > Unclassified ...
TTCATGGAAGTGTGCAAATGTGCAATATCAATGGGATGCGAGGGAGGAATCGGGAACCGACCGGTGAATGTCCGGCGTTTGTTCTGGTCTAGAACCCCACCGCAGGCAGCCGCCGGGTGGGGTTTCTCTTGTGCGGGGATTCGTGGCGGTTTATTGTCGTTGGGCTGCGGCGGCGTGGATCGACCACGCAGAGCGATTGCACGGATGAGGCGGTGAGTTGCCTAGCGACTCAGGCCCACATCGAGGTCGGGTGGCTTGACTCCGGTCGAAGCCTTAACCTTGGGAACCCGCGCTCTTCCGAAGGCCAAGGAAGCTGGTTCGCCAGCCCGCAGCAATTCTCTCCAAACGCCAAAAAGCCCGGCCCCACCTCTGGGACCGGGCTTGTCTCTCGTATAGCGCCGAATGTGATCGACAACGTGCTTTGTCTATCGCCTGCGACAGGCTAACCGCCCGGCTTGTCACCAATCGTAAAATGCTTCGGCTCTTCACGATCGGCATAGAGAGCCGTGAGCCGGGCGACATGCGGGGTCAGCGCCTCTATGGCGGCGCGGTAACCTCCGGGGTATTGCCGGTCGTCGATCAGCGTGCCAGCCGCCCGAGCGTCAACGATGATCGCGATGCTGGCCAGGGCATGGGCGAGATGGTCTAGGCCGCTCTCTGGGTCGGCTTCCTCGCCCTCAAACCACGCGTCCAGGTGCCGTTTTGTGGCATCCACGTAGACCGAGGCATAGACGGGAACGGCGCGGAAATTTGCCCGGCCGTATTTTCTGGCGCCGTCAAAGAGGGCCAGACAGCCCAGGGCGGTGGCGATTGGAGGCCAGAGGGAGAGGGGCAGCTTTCCGCGGGAGATGCGATCTTTGGGGTTCACTCGCCGTCATCTCCGCGCTTGTCCATCGGGTCGAGAAACGTCGCCCGTGCGCGCAGGAGGGCGCCGATCTGTAAATTGTAGGAGGCGGGGTGGCTTTCGAGGTAGACGCTCTCGTTGGCCGTGTCCTCGCCGATGAACGTGACGCTGATCACGCCCTTTGCCAGCAGGGCATCAAGCGTCGCGTGACAGTCGGCGGCAAACGCCGGATCGACGAACGGTGGCGCCTCGCTATCGTGGACCATTCTTATGCGGCTCAAGGAAGCCTCCTGGATTGGGTGAACTGGCTACCCACCGACGACCACCCGATGGCGGCCAATCTCGCCGCGCTCACGGTGGAAGGTGATGGCCGATAATGCGCGGGCCGAGCGGAAGCCGGATGCATGGTTCCAGGCATCTCGGGCGGCGGGTGATGTCAGGGTTTCGACGCGGACACCGGGCACTTCCTTCATGACTTCGTGGTGAAGGTGTCCGGACCAGATGGAGCGGTGCTTCGTCTCGCCCCAGTCGTTCGGGCGATCGGACGCCATCGCCATCGCCATGCGCTCGGCGGTCTTGACCGTGTGACCGTGATTTGCTCCGAACAGATTAGAGCCAAATCGTTCGTACCAGAAGACACCGGGCTTCTGGTAGACAGAGACGCGATCATTGGCCGAGTAGAACAGCGACATGGCCACCGAGAGCGTCATGGCGGCATCAGAATCATGGTTGCCAGGCAACACGACCAATGTCACCCGGGCATGCCGTGCCGCTACGCGAGATACGAGATCAATGACGAGTTTGGCGCACTTGAGGTAGACGCCATGGTACCGGCCATCAACGTCAAGGTGATGGCCTGACCCGGGCGTGATAGCCTTCTCATCATTGGCATGAAGGGTGTCTCCCAGCAGAATGATGATCGCGTGCGAGCTTGGAAGCGACTGCGCAACCAGTGTGTCAATCGCTAGAATGGCTTCCCGAGCGGCGATATCGACATCCCAATTAGAGCCCGTCTCGTCGCCCCATGCGCGCATCCCGAAATGCAGATCGGGGATCGGATAGACGACGGTGAGGTCATCGGATGCAATGGCAGGAGCCGGAATAACCGGCGCCGCACCATCATACTCAGCGAACGCATCTCGCAGCGCATCCACCAGGAACGCGCCCGCATCTTCCTTGGTCTTGATCCATCGCGCGAGCACGTTGCCAGCCGGACCGAGCAGCGCGCTTTCGCCCTTGACGACATGCCCGGCCGGAATCTCGTAGCCATCAGTCGTCCCCTGACCGCTCTCGATCCACTGCCGCTGGAGATTGCCGGACGCATCGTATTGCGCGCTGTTGCGGCGGATGACAAAGCCATCAGGCGGCGTAGCCACATAGGGGATTGGAGGCCCACCCGTCAGCCCGCGCATCGCATCCTGGGCTTCGGCGCTGATCGCCTTTACCCTGACGCGCGGCTTCTCCGCAGCCCAGGGCTTGCGTGCATTCGACGTGGCCGGTGGCAGGCAGCCAGGGAACCTCTGCCTAGCCGTCTTTACGCGATGCTGAAGCGTCTGGCGCGGAATGCCGGTGGCTCGCTCTGCCGCACCAATGGAGCCGTGGTGACGGACGAGGGCTACGGTATCGTGGAGTAGTTGGTCGCTGATCGGAGCCGTGGGCATTGGGTGTCCCTACGCGGCGATAAGCTGCAGGTCGTAGACAGCGGCACAGAAGCCGCCCGTGAGATAGGCGTCATCAACGATGATGCCCTCCGTCCAGGAGGTCGCGACCATCCAGTCAGCCTCGTAGGTATCGCTCCAGACTGCGTGGCCACCCCATGTTCCGGGGGTTCCTGCGGGCCGCCATTCGGTCTGGTCCTGCTGCTCGACCGCGAGCTCAACGCAGAGGTAAACGCCACCACGGTCCATGATCGCCCGTTTGATGCCCGTGACATCGGCCGGGTTGAGGCGTGTGAACGTCGCGAGCTTGTGGCCTGCGATGGCATTGTCCCGCCACCACGCAAATAGCTGCTCGGGCTCGGTGCCGCGATCGGTAGACGGATCGCCCGGCTTGAAGTCGGTGACCGCCGAATAGACATCGAGCCCGACTTGCTCGCTGATCGGTGTCAGGTTGCCCTGGCGCGCGAGCAGCGTCTGCACCGCGTTGACGGCGGCAATCTCTGCGCAATCACCGACCGTGAGATTAGACTTGCCTATCCGCGGCGTCCCGACGATCCGCGACCACGCGGGCAGCATGGCGGGCGCCGAGACCGGCAGAGACGCGTGGAGCGCCTTGGTCTCGGGCCGGATGATGCAGCCTAGCGGGCGGGGCATTTAGGAGGCCACCACGGGGGCGGCAGGGGCCTCGGGCACGACAGGCTGAGCCACGGCAGCGTCGGCAGCCTCGATCTTCTCCGCGGTCTTGACGGCTTCGGCAGTCGGGGCCACGGCGGGCGTAGTGGCATTCAGCGCATGCGCCAGGCGGCCAGCAATCACGGAGGCGGCCTCATCGGGCGAATAGCCGAGCGACTTCAGTTCGGTCGGAGCGTCCGCCATGAGGAACGCGAGACCATGGCTCAGCGCAGCATTCTTGATCGTGACGTTAGAGAGCGCGGAATCGCCCGCCGCCTGACCATATGCCAGAGACTTGCCAACAGCGGTCTTCAACGAGTTCTCCAAGGAGGTCTCCTGCTGGGCCGTGACGTTGACGTGCATCATGGCCAGGAGCTTTGGCACCAGGATCGGAATGCAGGCCGTCAGGGAGGCTGCCAGGAGCGCCACGAAGGCGTCCATTAGGGGGGCGAGATTCATTGTGTGACCTCAGAAAATGGAAATAAGCGCCCGCACGATCTCGACCGGGATGGCCGCGACCAGAACGAGCGCGAGCGTGATCAGCAGGAACGCGCGGATGGCGGCGCCTTCGGGCATCACGAACGAGGGGCTGCGGACAAGCGTGCAGTGATCAGCCTGGACGAAACGCGAGAGGGCCGAACACAGGAGACAGCCCCAACGCTTTCCAGCCAGGGCGGCATCCGATGCGTGGACGGAGAGCGTCTGATCGGCCTGACCGTCGAAGGCTACCGTATTCAGAAGTTCGTCCTGCAACAGCCCGACCTGCATCAACCGGCGACCAAGAAACTTCTCGGTCGCCAGCCAAGCCCGGGAGATTGGCCCGGAGTAGAACATGGCCTCAGCGAACGCCCAGGTTGGCGAGCGCCTGGCTCTCGCTCATGGACTGGTCTGCGGCATAGGACACGCTGGCCGAGACGGGCAGGAGTGCAGCAGCGATGGAGACGATGGTCGCCAGCGAGGAGACCGTCAGGTTGATCTGCGCATAGACCGTGCTGGAGACGACGAGCGAGGTAATCATTGCCTTGAACTGGGTCAGAAGCGACTGGATCGCGGCCAGGCCGGAATCGAATGCGGTTTTGACGCTGGTCGTGGTGATGGAGACCTCAACCGAGGAGCCAGCCGCGGCAGTGAACGCGGTCATGGCATCGGTCAGGGTCTTGAGGGTCACGCCAACGGCAGCGACACCAGCGGCACCAAGAGCCGCGGAGACAGCCGGGATCGCGAGCAGTGTGTTGGCCGCGTTGACGCCAGCCGTGAAATACGACTGCACCTTGGCCACGTTCAGCGTTGCGGTGGTGGTGCCGCCGCTGGAGGCGACGGTGCAAGCGGAGAGAGCGGCGGCTGCGGTGGTGAGACCAGCGAGCACGCCGAGACGACGACGGGAGATATTCATGCGGAGATTGCTTTCTGAAATAGGGGGGTGTTTGTGATGGCGTTTGCCTTGCCGCCCGCGTTGTAGACGGAGGCGTGGTACGCAGCGCATCCGGCCGCATCGTCTGCCGCTGGAGAACGCAACGGAGAGCGCCAGTATTTTATCCTAGCCATGGCGCACGCGTAGGCGAGGTTAGTCACCAGCAGCGCCGCGGTGGGCGATGCTTGGCCCGCAATGTTTTGAACCCGCGCACGCAGCGCCGAGTTGAATGTCAGGAAATTGGCCCAGCAGTCATCGTGAGTCGCCGGCTCCATCTGAAACAGGCCGAGCGCGGGTCCGCCGCCGAGCTGCTTAAGGTAGACGCATCCGCTTTCGACAAGGGCGGTCCCGGTCACCTGATTGATCGCCCATGGGCTGCCGAGCGCGGGGATGATGAACGCTAGCTGTTGCAGCGTCGGGGCAACGACGAGCGCCTTGAGCTGCGAGAGGTCGAGACCGTCCATCACCACGCCCCCACGGCTTTAGCATCGGTCGCCGTCGTGGCCACACCGGATGCAAATGGGTCAACAAACCCGACGATGCCGCCACTAGTCGCGGTGACGGCGCCCTGGACCGGCTCACCGGTCGGCATCAGCAGCCTGGAGGCCGTGACCGTGGAGAGCGAGCCGCCGTCGCGCCAGGTCTCCAGGCACACGCCCTGTTTATCGCAGACGTGCGAGACGCCTGAGCAGCCCGATAGTGCGAGCAGCGCTAGGAGCGGGATGTGTTTCATTATGGGGGTCCTTGGGCGGCGTAGGCGGCCTAGATATCTCCAGGTATGCCAGAGCCCTCAGCCTCAGAATCTTCAATTCCAGCCACAAAAGGCGATCCCTTAATTGCCGCATAGATCGCCTCCATCACGTGGAGCTGGTACATCGTCTGCTTCGCGAGCATCTCTTCCTGACGACGCTGTGACCGCTCATTGAGCCATGACATCGTGAGGATGACTGGTCCCTGGAGGTAGGACAGCGCCGTGAGCATCGTGCACAAGAACGAGTAGGGGTAAGGATCGAACTGGCTCTTGGTTGGCGCGGCAACGTTCCAGATGAAGTATCCGGCGACGAATGCCGCATTCCACCCGACCGCAAACCAGGACCGCATCGTGACGGCGAGAAACCAGTCTCCTAATGCGGCTGCGCGGCGCTTGGTGATCAGGCGCATCAGTGATGGATGGCGAGAATCGCGGTCGCGGCGAGAACAACCAGGCTGGCGATGGCAATCCAGAGCGTCGACTTGTCCTGCGCTTTGGACGGCGTTTCGAGCGCCGTGGCCAAGTTCGCGTTGCCATCGTCGATTTTACGCATGATGCTGATCACATCGTCCTTCGTCGCGCAGGAGTCGATCTTCACGCCCATCAGCCGCAGGTCTTGCCGCATCTCGGTCATGTCCGCTTCAAGGCGATCCAGAACCGGGTCCACGTTCGCTCTGACGTGACCCTCCAGCTTGTCGACGCGAATGCGGAGCCCGTCGATCTGGATCGGCAGGTCATCGTGGTCTGGCGGCATAGGAGGCTCCGGGGGTGGGGAGGTCAGAGTAGTGGCGCTCGTCGATTTACGTCAGAGCCTGCAGATCCGTCGCGCTCATGGCGACCGGGTAGTAGTTAACATCCTGTAGCTCGCCGTTGAGTGCGTTTGACCCTGCCAGATCACTCGCCCCCAGGATGCAGCGTGTAACGCCCTGCGGCACGGCACCGCTAGCACCTGAGATAGTCGCATTCCCGCCGACAGAGATGCCAAATGCGTTGCTGGCATAAGAGACCGCTGCCGCGACGACAGTTCCCGCTGCGAACGTGCCACCTACCTGTTGGAAGACAGTTGCGCCACCACTCACGATCAGCACCTCGATGTTGCTCGTCCCGGCTGGATTCCGGATCTCGACCTTGTTGTTGTCTGTGCCGTCATCGATCCGGAGAAGAACTTGATTATTGGCAGAAGGGGCAGAATTAGGAATGCGTGCCTGGACATAGAATGTCCCGGCTCCCGCATTAAACCAGGGAGACAGAGAGGTAATGCTGCATGCATCCGCCGCTCGTGTTCCAGCCGAAGATGCCACCGTAACGATATGGGACGATGGCGCGGTCTTGTTTGGCTCTATCTGGGATCCCCAAATGAGAATGCCGCTCGTCCCATCCCCGGCGAAAGAAAAGGACCCGGATGCATTAGATATCTGCGCACGAATAAATACGTTGTCGGCAACTGCCGGATTGGGCATCCCCGCCACCCAAACCCGATACCAGCCATTAGCCGCCTGAGAAATGCCCGCCCGGACGAAGTTTCCTGATCCGGCCTTTCCTGCAACAGCAGTCATGGCCGTCAGGTTGAAGGTCACGTCAATATCGTTAGCGGTATTCGAAGCATCAAACAGACGTAGGATGCCGGAAAAATAGCCGGCCGGCTTAAGGTATATTGAAACCACATTGTTGACATTTGACGCGCCACCGATCGCGGCCTGACTGTCAGCATACTGAGAACCACTTGTGGTCGAGGGGACGACACTGGCCGCAGTGCTCGTGCCGTCAGGCGCGACTCCGGCATTTGCCGTGACTGTGGCGGTTCGCGTCACGAATTCCGTTCCGGGGGTCGAGGAATATGCGGCTATGTTGGAAGACGCGCCCTCAAGACTCAGTCCACGGGCAGACAGCGCAACAGGGTCGTAAGAGAATGCCGGAGACCCGGATGCTGTCTGCACGAGGATGCCCGCAGATCCCGGAAGCCACTTTACGCTAGCCCGCGCAAAGGTCATGAGCTGCGAGAAGGTATAACTTGTGAGGGACATGATCTTAGCTCCGGAACTGAACAGATTCGTAGGTAGGAACGTCGATAAGGCGAGACCCGACGCTGGCCATGTGGTTGATGCCGTTTCCTCCCATTGGGAATGAGGATGCGCCGGCCACGCTAAACTGCTCGATGTCAGTTATGATTGGCATCGTGCTGGCGAAGATCCCGGCTCTCGCGCTTAGAGTGACCCCGGTGGTAGTTGCGCCGCCACTCATCGAGACAGTTGGCGTGAACAGGCCGCCATGCCGCTCAGCAAAAATAGGGGGCAGCCAGTAGTCTGGCGCGATCTCATTAGCGTTGAAGAGAGGCCCACACTCGATCAGGATCTGGGCGCCGACTACATTGACGAAAATCCCGTTCCCACCAGTCGTGCAGTTGAACGAGGACACCGTTCTCGCGGTGGAGATATCTCCAGTGGCTCTGTAAACGGTGTAGGCGAGATTGCCTGTCGCGCCGTCGCAATCGAGCGCAAGAACATTGCCCGCCTTCTTAGAAAGCGGGATTTGCAGAGACCCAAGATTCCAGAGCTGCGTGAGCGGCGCTGCGGGCAGCGTTACGAGGACGCCAAAGTCAGTCGTCTGTTGCGGGAAAGTGTAAGGCAAAAGGGTCCCGCTCCCATCATATACGGCAACCATCTCGCTTGAGCGCGGATCGTATCCATCCTTCGTCATGCATGCGATGCGGTGGCGGTCCATCAGACCGTAGCCATTCTTCTGGGCATAAGTGCGCGTGAAGCCAGCCACAAAATCGCGGCCTTCCTGCGGAGCCCGCTCCTTATACCCCGCCATCATCGTTGACGGATTGTAGTTGGTCATAAACCAGAGATCGGGCGGAAGACCAAAGCGCGGCGACGAATTCGCCAGAATATATGCTACGGCAGACTCAAGCTGAGTGTAATCAAAACTAGCCTGATCGTTCATGCCGAAATTGCACAGAACCAGATCTGGAGAAACTGTTGCTCCGCTAGGAAGCGGAACGGATACCACGTAGGTGAGCCATAGCTTTGTAAGATCAGCAAACCACGGGGGCGGTGAAGTGACCACCCCTGGTATCTGGTTCCCGGGAAGATTTCCGGTTGTCCAGGTCTGGCCGCTGATACCGCGATGATAGACAAGAATGTTGGCCGCTTGCGGCCCGTAAGCCTGTCGCAACATCTGCTGCAAATAGAATTTTGGCGTTGCGCTGTCCGCAGCCTGCGATCCCCCGTCTGTCGTGCTGTCGCCAAACAGAACTATGACCGCAGGACTTGTCGGAGTCGCTGCAGCTACAGCTTGATCAAGACGTTTACGATGGGTAGCAGTGATATCAAATCGAGATGGAAAACCGACAAAAGTGTTTTCCGGAATGATACGCTTCCTGTAGCCGCTCCCGGTATTGGCATCAAGATTCACCAAAACTCCAGGGCCAACAAATATGACATTCCCGACAGCATCTAGGTTGGCCGCGTTATAGCTTCCCGGCGGGAACCACATCGTCCTCCACCCAGCAGACTGTGCAGCGTCGTGCGCTGTCTTGATCAGAGCGCTGACATCCGTCACGCCAGTATTATCGATCACCGTGCCGGCTGGAAGAAAGGCATATATATTGTTTGGGGGGACTGAAGGGAGGGCAACGTTCTTGCCGCCGTACTTCTGGATCGTCGCGATGAGGCGATCCATGGTCATCAATTGACCGTTGACGGAGAGAGAGTCGCTCATACGAGGGTATCTCCGAGGACGGCGTAGCTGAGCCGTGCATCTGTATCTGTGCCTGGCGTTACGAAGCCGATGGAAAGGGGAGGGTCAGGTAGAAGGGGTGTTCCTGAAGGCGGTGTCGTCGGGGCTCCCGCTGCGTAAGATTGCCCAAGAAACGACATCATCATTGTCGGGTAATTGAGCACGCCGCGCGCGATATACGGACCCGAATCTAAGAAATCGAGTGAGAGGTTCAGTCCTGCATAGGCGAGGGGATCCCCAGGGGACTGATATGCAAGAAAGTTCAGGTTAAGCTCCGTAGCGAGCGGAAGAACATAACCGCCAAGACTATAAGATCCGTTTACGGGGGGTTCTGCCTGATAGGTGCCCGGTGGTTGATAACCGGCCTGGTATTGCCCCTGGCTAGAGCCAGACAAGAATAGGCCAGGGGGAAGGGCATTGGGAACTCCCGCTTCATAGGATCCGGGGTCAATCGTCCCTGCCGAATAAGTTTGAGCGACAAAGTCAGATGTCAGGCTTGGGAGATTACCCTGTGCCGGGGCCAGAAAGTTCAGCGTAAGCGATGGGCCAGACACTGCCGTCGAAGCTGCAGTAAACGACAGCGCAATCGAGAGACCGACCGCAAGAAACTGATTTTTCAGGCTTGCGCGAGCTAGGCCGGCACTCAAGAAGTCTAGCGAAAGGCTTGCAGTCGATGAGAGGAAGTCCAGGCCCAGCTGCATCGGTTGCAGATGCGAGTTCGCTCCATTGCGCGCGGTGATGGCCGTCATTGCCGGTGCGGAATATGCGTTTCCGCTCATAGGACAGACGTCCCTCCCCAGTTCACACGATTGCCGCCACTCCACGCGAAGCCAATAACCCAGCCCTGGGCGCCGTTTGCGATCCTAGTGGCGCCTGAATTGGATGTGTCCACCATCCCTCCCATGACGATATTGCCGCCGCTGACGTTAGCTATGGCGCAACTAAAGCCATTGCCGATGCCGCTGTAGGGAGCTGTGATAGTTATGTTCGGGACGGAGGCGACCAGTAGCTTTCCGCTGTGCGTAGCGGC
>Ga0310811_10015056_pt1 | contig 10107 bp, 13 predicted proteins | sample YCmetagenome_FD_207642 | JGI IMG/M metagenome (GOLD analysis project Ga0310811, IMG submission 207642) | Soil microbial communities from experimental microcosm in Duke University, North Carolina, United States - YC | ecosystem: Engineered > Artificial ecosystem > Soil microcosm > Unclassified ...
GGCGAGGACCGGTACCGCGATCAGCGACGCCCATGCCCATGCGGGCCAGCCTGCTTCGCGCCCCTCGATCAGCGGCACGATCAGCGCGCCCAGCGTCAGCATCGACAGCGCGGTGCCGCCGAGGTCGAGCTTGCGCGCATGCTGCGCCCGCGTTTCCCTCAACAGCGGAACACCAAACAGCACGACCAGGATCGCCACCGGCAGGTTGACGAGGAAGATCGCGCGCCAACCCAGGTTCAACAGGTTTAGCGAGATCAGGATTCCGCCCAACGCCTGCCCGACCACGGCGGCGAGCCCGAACACCGCGCCATACAAGCTGAGTGCGAGCGGCTTTTCCGCTTCGGGAAAAATCGCCTGGATCGAAGCGAGCGCCTGCGGCGCCATGATCGCGGCGGTCACGCCCTGCAACGCGCGCCCGACGATCAGCGTCCACGGCGAGCTCGCGAGGCCGCACAGCAGCGAGGCCGTCGCAAATCCGATCAAGCCGAGAAAGAACATGCGGCCGCGGCCGAACAAGTCGCCCAGCCGCCCGCCGGTGATCAGCGTCACCGCGTACAGGCCGGCATATGACGAAATGACCAGTTGCTCGGCCGATGACGAGGCGCCCAGCCCCGCGCGGATCGAAGGCAGCGCGACATTGATGATGAAGAAGTCCAGCGGAGGCAGGAACGCGCCGACGAGCAAGACCGAAAACATGGCCCAGCGACGCGGGTCGGGCGAGAGGGGATCATTTCGTGACATGGATAGTTCTCTCAAACGGAACCAATTGGTTCCTAATTGGGTAAAAAAATCAGTCGAGGAGGCGCATCGTGCGGTCGACCAGCGCGAGCATGTCGCGTTCGGGCACGCCTGTTTTCCCCAGCACGCGCATGCCCTCGACCTGGCAGACGAGCAAGCGCGCCAGCACCTGTTCGTCCTGCTCGGCGATCTCGCCGCTCGCCTGGCCGCGGACGATGGCGCCCGCATAGAGCTGCTGCAGGCGTCGGAACATGCGCCCCGTGCGCTCCGCGACATCCGCGTCGCGCGCGGCCAGTTCAGTGGTCATCGCGACCGCGAGGCATCCCCGCCGGCCTGCCTTGCCGACAGACAGGCGTGCATAGCGCAGCAGCGAATCGCGAAGCGCATCCTTCACGGGGCCCGGTTGCGACAGGATGTCTGCGGTCGCCTTGAGCCCGTCAGCCATGTACAGATCGAGCGCCGCCAGCAGCAGCGCCTTCTTGTCGCCGAAGGCCTTGTAGAGACTGCCGCGCGACAGGCCCGTGCCGGCCATCAGGTCGGGCAGGGAAGCGCCTTCGTATCCAAGGTCCCAGAAAACGTCCATGGCGTCGCGCGCGGCATCGCCAAGTTCGAATTCGCGGGGGCGGCCCACGCCAGCTGGATTTGCCATCGTAATCTCGCAAACGATGTAGTGCTTGAAAGTGGAAGCTACTATATGGACTAATCGGTTCCGATGTCAATGCGCACGTGTCGGCAGGGCACGGCGATGGCCATCCTCCGGACGGCCCGGATACGCCTGGCGGCCGGGTTGCCCTGATCTTGGGGTGGTTTCGGACCTTTCGGCGGAAGTGCAAATTAGCGTGATCAGTTTCTGTGGCGTCGGAGACTGAGTAGCGTCTGCTTCCGACTCGGAGCAGACATCTTCAAGCTGGGATTTGGTCGAATGACTCCCGAACAAGAAATCGCTCGAAAGAAGCAGATAGTTTCTGCCGCCATGGCTCTGCTGGCCAGTCTTGCCGATGGCATTTCTGATGTCTGTTTTGGGTCGGCGGCGGACCTTATGGCCGGCTGTGCCAGGTACCCGTGGAAGGCTACAGACAAAGAGCGTTTCCGTCATTGAAGCAGTGCATAAGCCGCTATACCGCTTAAATCCGCCCTCGACTCGAACCGAGCTCTACTTCGAACAGATCCTCCGAAGCCTTCCAAGCGTCGTTACATGGAGCTAACAGCGGTGCGCGCAAAGTGATACTTACCCGCGCGAACTATTCAATGCAGTTGCTTTAGTCGTGCCACCTCGCATCATCTCCGCCTTAATGGCAGGAGCAAATATATGTCCACGTCACGCCAGGATTTACGCGGCTTGCTAAGCCGGGTAGATGCATCGGTATCCCTGTTACATACCAAATACCCGAGGGACAGGGAATTCTTTGAATCTATCGACGGCATCTTTTCTGATGTTCTCGCGCAATCCAGTCGCGAGGATGAGGATTGGGTGTACGGGATGATTGATTGGATCTGCACTCGTCATTGCATGCCATATCCGGCAGCCTAGGCATGCTGGTGTGGTCGGCCACCAGACCATGGGACGCTAGCGATTCTCCGCGCCAGGGGATTCGGACGGAGGAGTACATGCCAAGTGTCTTTCGAGACAGCCATGTTCGCGTGTCAAAGCGCCCGAACATAGATTCAATGACATCAGCCATCCGTAGCCCATCGCCGTGCTGCCATCAGCCATCGATTGAACAGCTCATCTGTCGGTTCCGCAGATCGTTCAGCCCTTGGAACCAGCCCGCGCCCCAGGTGGCGCCGTCGAGCGGCTAGTGAGCCAGCAATCCGCGCGCCTCTAACATAGCGTTGATCTGGCAGGCGATCCAGTCGATATCGTCAGGGTCGGCAGCATCGACTATCAAATCAGCCAGTCCAGCGAAGGCCCGCCAAAAGTCAGCCGGATCGGGAAACTCCTGTTGCAGGCACGGGAGTTTGGCTAGCAAGCGATTGAGCTTTAACTGTTGACGGTTGCGGCGATGAAGCTTAGACATAGGTACGTCGCTGGCGACTGCGTGGAACCTAAGGTGATGGAGCGAATGACCAGTGATGCGGGTATGGGCCAACGCCATAAAGGATGACGCACGTTGCCATACGCAACCACGAAAGCGGTGCGATGAACCGGCTGTTATGTCTACGGAGAACAGCGATCACCATGAGGTGTCCTCTTCGGGTAATGCCCCGTTGTAGAGCCTCCGTCCGGTTACCGGAGTACACATCAAGCATCCCGGCGGCCTCGATCAAATGCGCTGCCATCAGTCGATCGGCAGTGGCTGAAGGCACGTTCCGTAGATCGCGGTAGTTGAGCGAAAACAAGTCGGCGTCGCTCTTCTGCAACTTGGCATAGACAAGCATTGCGGCCCCAGTTCCTCGAACTGACTAACCCTACGTCAACGCCGGGAATGAGGCCGTGAAGGCCTTGATATCTTCAAGTTTCGGCGCATAGACGACGCAAGGAGATCATGGCATCGATGCTCACGAGGTGCGATGCCATTTCCTAAGCGATTAAAGAACGACCGCGACTAACAGCGCTAAGTGAAACGCCCCTGACACTTAGCCTCAATGCGTCCGAGGTATGACCGATAACAACATGAGTCGCGCGGAATGATGGTCCATCACGGCATAAAACTGTCCCCACCACCAGAGGCGATCTCGCTGGTCGACGGTTCGCGTTGACGAATTCACTGCGTGCTCGAGCACGATTTGAATGGCTTCTTCCTCCACGCCGCCGGCCTCGAGCCTCAGCAGCTCTGCATCCAGAGCAAGCAGATCGTCAATGAGCTGCGATCTGGTCAGTGCCATGCGCTCTACCGCCGCACGCTTTCCGCCAGCGCGCGAATGAATCGACGCCACAAGCGGGTTATCTGGGGCGACCGACTCCGCCGCGTGACATACAACTCCTCGATGGAAGGGGCATGCTGGTAAGCCACCCTGCGGAACGGCCTGAAGAAGTACCTTAACCTTGCAGCTGCACTGATCATCCTTCGCAGCCTTTCCTGTGTCTTCGCGCAGATTCCATCGCCACGGCCAGCTGATGCCTTCGGGTCATGACCAGGCTGGTCCGCGTGTAAGGTTCACTGAATACCTGATCGAGCAGATCGCCCAAGTATTGAATGAGTGTGGTTAGTCGCGAGGGTCGAAATTGGGAGCGAGGATGGCCGGTCATAGATATCACCTTGAGTTTTTTGCCTTGCCGACCTGCCGACCTTCCGATCAGTTCGGCAGTTTGGGAGCCCACCCAGCCGGCAGAATGCCCTGCTTAGCTACTTGCATCGTGATCGATGCTCGCCGACGTGTTCGACGTGCGCAAAGACGTAGGAACAGTTGGTCGTCGATGTTTCCATGAATTCTGTGACGGGATCTAACTACCAACGCAAACACCCTGGTCTATTACTTGTTGGAACGTTCGCTCAATCGAACACATGGATGACGCCGTTGCCGGATGCATTATCCGTCTCCGTGACGGTGGCCCCGTCAATCTGGAACTTGTTGTCGTCCTTGGTGACCGTTGCAGTCTGACCCTGCATCATCTTCGCTGCGGTGAGCTTTTCGACGTCTGTACCTGATGCTCGGCCTGGCATAACGTGATACTTCAGCACGGAGATCAATTCGGCTTTGTTCTTCGGCTTGAGCCAGTTGCGTAATGTGTCCTTGGGCAGCTTCTCGAGAGCTTCGTCCGTGAGCGCAGAGACCGTGTACGGACCGGAGTCCCTCTGGATGTTGGTAACGTCCGTCGCTTCAAGAGCCTCACCGAGCGCATGAGCGCAGCCATTGGTGACCGTGTCGGCGAGGTTCTTGTTGCCGGCACGAGGAGCATTGGAATCGTTACCGGACATGAGTATTTGCCTTCAGTTGGGATCCGTGGAACGGACCCAGGGCGGACGAATCCGCAACTCCGATAGAGATCGGAGAAGTACTCAGGTTGGCGTTAGGAAAAGGACCGCGTGGCTGAGACGCCTGCCAAGGAGGAGGCTTTTTATCCTGGCGCCGAAACAGGATGCGCTTGTAGTTGTTACGTGATGGTGATGTGACGCTGGCAGCGGCTCGAAAAGGATGACTGCTCCAGACATGAAAACGCTGTCAGTCGATGGCATGACCGATGACCAGCCGGCCTATTTCGGTTCTCTCAGATCTGCCCGCTTCGGGTCAGAAGCGGACCACCCATCATGATCTAATCTTGCCGCTTTGATGGGAGAGTGCCGCGCGGGGAGGACGAGATACGTTAACCATTGCCGTAGAAGGCCCGTATGCCTTTGCCGACCTACTCAGCGTCGCGCAACCGCAAGCCGGAAATGCTCACAGAGACGTCTAAAAATGCCGAGGATTGTTCCAGGCCGGCCCAGGTGGGTGCGCTGCGTACGCTCGCGCTCGGTCGAGCGGTTCGCCTGCTTTCCTGCTTATCCGTCTTTATGCGCATGGCTAGCCGCAGCCCTGCAATCACTGCGCACTCGTCACTGCCTGGAGCCCCTGACTAAAAGATGACGCAAGGGTCGGCTGGATGGTATGCATCCAAAAGTCGGTCATCGGCGTACAGTGATAAAACCACCCGGGGATCTCCTCAGCTTTGGCGACATGGAAGGCGCTATCACCGAGTACGTGTGATGGGCTCAAATCCAACGAACGACGATGCGGCCGGCGGGCCGTCACCTCCCGGGCCGCGAGCACTGGTGGTGGAAGACCAAGACGATGTTCGAACGATACTTTGCGCGATGGTGGAAGAGCTTGGCTTTGAGGTTATGCACGCGATCAATGCCGATGTCGCCCACGCTCTGCTTGCTGCCGGTGGCGGCTTCGACTTGTTGCTCACTGACGTCAACATGCCAGGATCACTTGACGGCGCGCAGTTGGCTTCCCTAGCTCGGCAGATCTATCCGAACATGATGGTCGTGGTCGCCTCTGGGCGCGTCGAAGAGATGGCTGGCAGGCTACCGTCCGACTTGCCGATTTTGAGAAAGCCGTTTCGCCTGAAGGAGCTGGTCGCTGTGATCGGGAACAGGTGTCGCCGTCCCGACGAGCAGGCAAGCGACATGATCGCCTAGCAGCTAGGGATTGCGCGCGCATCTCGGCAGAAAGTCCGTGTTCCTATAACGACGCCGTGCGGCGCGGCGGCCTGAATGCGGGTCTTTCGTGCCAGCCGAGTTGCCTACGAGCGCGAAAACGCTGCATGGCCCGTTAGCGGCCGGTCCCTTGGAGAGTGCGAGTGCAACACGGAACGGACTTGCCGCCCCTCGCGTCGGCTCACTGACGTAAGTTAATGGCACGCTTGGGGTGTACTATGCTCAGCCAAGTACATCCTCTTCTCGTGCGTCGTGTGTTGTTTTAGGAATCACATGACTCGCTCCCCTCACTTCACCCTCTTAGCAGGGTTTCCTCGGGAGCATCCATGCAAGTTTATGCAACCCGCACCGAGCAGCTTTCGATCGGTGGTCACACTTATCGTTTGCGGGTCTTGAGCGACAAGCGGCAGTTTTCCGACATCAACGGTCACCGTGCTCACTCCGGTCTCTCGGCTACCCAATGGGGGCTCTTCGGTCAGCTTTGGCCGTCGGAGCGCCTCCTGGCGCAGGCTATGCATCGCTTTGCCGTGGATGGAAAGCGCATCCTTGAACTCGGATGCGGTGTTGGGCTGGCCAGCCTCGTACTGAAGCGCCGCGGTGCCGATATCGTTGCATCGGACCCCCATCCACTGGCCGCCTCCTTTCTGAAATACAACACGACTCTCAATGCGTTACCGACAGTGGACTACCGTCGCCTATCGTGGGACACCCCTGATCCGTCGATAGGGCGTTTCGATGTGATCATTGCCAGCGACGTGCTGTACGAGCCCGCACAAGCGCGATTTCTCGCCCAGATCGTCGAGCGGCATGCCTATCCCTCGGCGGAGGTGCTCATAACTGACCCGGGCCACGATCACAGCCAGCATTTCAGTCAGCTATTGGCAGAGCAACATTTCGCGCTCGCTGAGGAGCGATGCCCCATGGATGACCGTGACACTCCGCCATACCGCGGAAGTCTCTTGCACTATATGCGACGAGGTAAGGCTTTTCTCGGATGATCGATGCCGCTAATCATCCGGTGTTGGTGCACGATGCTCCTCGTGTGAGGCCGTTTGCTGCCGCCTTACGGTGGTCCTTCAATCAGAAGACCGTGTTCCCGCTTATCTCACGACTCGGTCGCCAGAAGGCATGCAGGTGATGAGACACGGGGAGGAGACTGTCCGCTTCCGACCCATACGGACGCTTTGATGGAGCTATAGGTAAGCCCCCGTGAATAACTTGCCACGCAGCTTGGCGTTGGGAAATGAGTTTCCACACGGAGCAGAGGTCCTCTCTGCCGTTACTGGTGGGGCGAGTGTTCGGAAGGACGATCGGACGCTGCTTGCAAAGGACCTGCTTGGAACCTACACAATCCGTCTAAGACTTGCCCAGGGGCGCGGGACCGCCACTCAGATTGCCGACCTGACCTACCTAGTCGCCAAGCTGCGGGAGCACATCGAGGAAGCGGCGGATATTTGGTACGTTCATAGGCAGGACGGAGTCAAATTCCACGTTTTTGAATGCAGTCGTAGCGGCATGGCACTGGGCTGCTTAAAGAGCAATTTTTCGGTCGCCTAGATCTAGCCCGTAAGGTCCGCTCCCGCCCCGAAGCAGACACTTCACGTAAAAGAGGGTCATTGATTCCTAGGCTCGATGTCGGGAAGCTTCCAGGTTTTTTCGAAGAGTGCTTTCTCTGGGCCATAGAGCCGAAAGAGAACTTCAAAGCTGCGCTGTGGGTCAGTCGGAACCCAGTTGCTCTCTTTCCCCTGGGGCGCAGTCGGCCCGAAATAGATGTCCACCGAGCCATCACCATTCTTTGTCAGGCCGGGCGTATTTGACGCGCGGCTGGACCAGGTCGTGTTGCGAATGAGGGCGTGCGTGTCACCGTCGTATGCCGTCGCTGACCAGTAGAGCTTCACCGGTGCATTGGCGGGGACGTGCAGTCGATAAGTCTTTCCGTTGCCCATGCGCCGCCCGTCCTTGTCTTTGATCGACATGAGATAGAACTGTCCGGCACCCAAGTGCTTGGCGGCAAAATAAGCGACCGAGTAGATCACGGCTCGACCGTCGATGGGATAACTTTCAGGGTCGGCAAATTGGCTGCTCATGCCCTCTAAAAACTTGGGCGTCGCAGGCACTGCCCAATGGGTTGCTTCGAAGAATGGTAATGCCAGTGCCTGCTCGGTCCAAAGGCTGATGAGTTGTTTTGCTTCGGGTCCTGCCTTGTCGAAGATGGCCTTGTTGGCGTTCAGTACCTCGGAATGACCTCCCTTGACGATGCCGAGGGAAGCAAGGCTGTTGATCATGACCTTGTCGCGGGTTAGCCACGGCTCAGCCTGCACGAAGCGGTTCAGCGCGTCGAGAAAGCGCGAGTCATAGGGAATGGTCGCGTCGTATGGCTTGTCGTAGGCATCGATAAAGCGTGTCTCGGCCGGACGCCCACCCGGAGCGGGCAGTGGATAGAACTTGATGCGTTTACCGTAGGCCACCGCGCGCGCTATGTCGGCCGCATCATTGCTCTTCAGATTGGAGCGGAGCAATGCGAAGCCTTGGTATGTATCGGAGGGCATCGCGATAAAGCCGGCGGGAATGGAGGCCTTATAGCCCGGAGGAAGGATCAGGTACTTGCCTCCCTTGCCCTTATCCACACCCGCCGGACCCACGTCTTCCAGCGGATTTTGCCAGCCGTCATCGACACTGCCGGTGATCGAACCGTCACCGGCTGGCGGGATTTCCAAGACGACCGGCCCGCTGCGAGTGTCGTAAAACGGAGTGAAATAGATGGTGTCCGGGTTAGGTGTTAGCGTCTGATCCTTCCAGTTGACTGGCTTCGACCAATAGACAATTTGGTTGGAACCGCCGCCCATTGCTTTGAATGCATCCAGCATGAGCTGGAAATTGACGGCGGGTAATCCCCACACAATGGCCTCGATGGTGCGGCGCTCAACATTGCGTTGTTGGAGGCTCGAGGCTTCCATGGTCGCAGCTTGACCCTGCGCATGAGCTGGAACAGCCGCATTCAACGCTGCTCCAAGCAACGTTGCGGAAAAAGCAGCGGGCAACGATTTCACCGGTCGCATCGTAGGTTCCTTTGCAAAGAAACAAAGCACAGCTTCCGAGGAAGAGCGGTCCCGCGCACCAGCGGAAATTCCGAAATTGGCGGAGTAGTGCTGCGCAAAGTTCCGGGCGCATCGCTATTCCTTCGATCTCCATTTTCGATCCACAACGGACAGGTACCCCTGGCCTATTGGATTTCTACCGGCGCTGGAAAGGTCCACTTTCCGTCAAGAACTTCCTGGCGAGGGCGATAGAGGCGGACCCAGTACGTCCAGTTGGGCGGCGTGGGTAGGCAATTGGGGATTTTGCCGTCGCAGCCACCAAACTGGACGGTGACCGAGCCGTCGACCGATCGCTTCGCGGTGAGGTTGTTGACGGTGTAGGCGTCGTACTTGTTGGGTTCGAAATAGCCTTTGGTGTTGTACATGCTGATGGACCAGAAGCCGTCCACCGGCACGTCCTTCACGGTCAGCTTGTATATCGTCTTGCCATCGTTCTTCGGCGGAGTAAACGTAAGGTAGGTGGCGTCTTGTTCGGGGTTTCCGCCCCATCCAGCGGCGCTGCCGATCAGGTGGCGGACCGGATCGGTATCGGACCGGGAGCCATACGTTCGCTTGGTATCGGGCAACGTGCTGCTCAGTACGAGCAATGCGTCACGCACTTTGTTCTGGCTGGCTTGATCCCAGTTCCGGGCGACGAAACCACCTGTCTGTACTTGTGTCGCTTCCACATGATCCTGCAAGTCGTGGACCTTCTTTATGTCCCCCGAGCTTGCCGGATCGACAAAAGTACGGATGCCTATCATCAGGTAGCGCGTGCCAACCTGGTCCTTCGTAAATGTGTATTTGCCTGCACCGTACTTCACGGTAACGACGTACTGATCTTCGTCGATGGCCATCAACGACATGAATCGCTTGCCTGCGTCTGGCAGCGTGATCGTGACAGGACCTCCATCAAGATCGAACACCGCTGCTGAGTAGAGCGTGTCCCGATTGGCACGGACGACCGCCTGGTTCTTGATGTCCATGATCTCGCGGCGATGGTCGAGCTTTCCGACGCCGCCCGCCCGTTTGATCGTCTCCGCGAAATACTTGTCGGATTCGGCGCGATTGAAATTGTCCGGACTGACAAGGGTTGCGCTTCCCGCCTGGCTCGCTTGCCCAAAGGCGGCGCTGCTTGCAGCCAACGCCAAGCCGAATATGAAGCCGCGTTTCATGCTGATCTCCCGCCCCATGGTTGCCAAGGAGATTGC
>Ga0310811_10015057_pt1 | contig 10107 bp, 12 predicted proteins | sample YCmetagenome_FD_207642 | JGI IMG/M metagenome (GOLD analysis project Ga0310811, IMG submission 207642) | Soil microbial communities from experimental microcosm in Duke University, North Carolina, United States - YC | ecosystem: Engineered > Artificial ecosystem > Soil microcosm > Unclassified ...
GGCACGGCGGCGCCCACTCCGGCACGCACACCCGCTACGCCCTGATCGCCAGCTTCGAGTCCAGCCCGCAGCTCAACGACTGGATCAAGTCGCAGCTTCCGTAACGCAACCGCCCGCGTCCGCCATGACGCGACGCATTCCTCAGACGGCGGCGAAGACGAACCCGCGCCCGAGCAGTTCCGGAATGAAGATCTGCATCGCGGCCACGGTGTTGCTCCGGTCTCCGCCGCCGTCGTGCTCGAGGATGATGTCGTGCTGCTTGGTAGTGCGCAGCACCTTGTTCACGATGTCCCACGTGCTCACGTGCTCGGTGTCCCAGTCCTGCGGGTCGACCGACCAGCCGAGCGGGTTCAGGCCGCGGTCGGCGCAGGCCTCGAACACGGCCGGGGTCCAGTAGCCGTAGGGCGCGCGGAAGATGGACGGCTGCTGGCCCGCCTCGGCGAGCGCGTCGTTGCACCGGTCGATCTCGGACGCCACCTGGTTCGCCGAGTACGTGCGCAGGTCCGCGTGGTCCCACGTGTGGTTGGTGATCGTGTGGCCGGCGGCGGCGACCTCGCGCACCAGCGAGAGGTTGTCGCCGATCTGCTCGCCGATCATGTTGAAGGTCGCCCGGATGCCGTAACGCTCGAGGATCATCAGCACCTGCGGCGTGTAGACGGGGTGCGGCCCGTCGTCCAGCGTCAGCGCGATCGCCATCGGGCCGGCGTCCTCCACGTAGTACTGCGGGGCGGAGACCAGGCGCGCCTGCGGCGAGGTGGGCCGCGGCTGCACGGGCGTAGGACCGGCCGCCGGCGTGCTCGGCTGGGCCATGCCGCCGGGCAGTCCGTCGGCCGGCAGGCCGCTCGTCCCGTTGGAGCGCGAGTTCCCGGCGCTCAGGGCCGAGGCGGGCCGGCTCCCGCCCCCCGTCAGCTTCACGCCGCCGCTCGCCAGGAGAAGGATGCCGCCGCACGAGTAGAGCAGGCGCCGCCGCCAGACCCCCGCGGACGGATCGTCCGCCGGGGCCTGCTCCTCCTCCTTCTTCGGCACTTCCCGACCCACTGCGTCGCCTTCCCGAGCATGCGGCGCCCGTCGCACCCGTCAACGTCTGTCGCGATCGTCGCGTCATCGCGTCTGTTCCCGAGTCCGACCCCTTCCCGCCCGCCGGTCGGATGATCGAACTTGGGGTCTGGTCGGCTGACACCGCGCCCGGAATTGCACCCGCCCGGCCCATCCGGCCTTGACGCGCCGCGCGGCACGGTGCAGCGTCCGTTACGGCACAGCGGCTGGTGGCGCTCCGCAGCGCGGTGATCCGGCCACCAGGCGTAGGCGCCGTGGCCGCGGGAAGATGGTTGTGAGAAGAAGCCGGAAGCCGGCGTGGTCTCGCACGGTTCCCGGCGAGTGAGTTGCCCTGTGTGATGCACGCTCGGACGAGGGAGGCGCACGATGCTCTCCCAGCACAATCGGCGGACGCTGGCCGAGATCGAGGATCACCTGCGCGGGAGCGATCCGGAGTTGGCGCACCTGCTGGAGCGTTTCAACGACTGGGCGCCGCCGCGGCGCCGCGGCCTCGGCAGTCGCCGCCGCGTCATCGGCCTGGTCGGCCTGTGGATCGGCACCCTGCTGCTCGCCATCGCGTTCATCGACGGCAGCGCGGACGCCCTGGTCCTGGCCCTCGCCGCCCTGTTCCTGGACGCGATGTGGTGGGCGTCGTGCCTGGTCAACGCATGGGTCCAGGCCCACCACGACCGCAGACGCACCCCTCCCGCGGCGAAACGCCCGTAACCCGGGCGCCCGGCACGCGAGGCCGGGGCTTTCGCATGCCACTCATGCCACTCATCCGGGGCCGGACGCCGGGCGGTTCGGGGGCCCGGCGTCCGGACGGTGGCGGCTGACGTGAACGCTGGGCGCGCCTATCGGGGCGCGCCCAGCGGGGTGTGCCCACCCCTGCGCGACTAGCGGGTGGCGGCGGCCAGCAGGGCGGTGACCTCGTCGGCGCCGGCCGGCGCGCCGGGGACCTCGAAGAAGTTCTTGGCCCTGCCCTCCGCGTAGGTCGGACCGTAGATGGGGGTGCCCGGCTCGAAGCGCCAGCCCTCCGCGAGCGGCCCCGCGTCGACGGCGTCGTAGCCGAGCCGGTCGAGCAGCGCGGTCGCCTGGGCCTTGGCGTCGGCGTCGTCGCCGGCGATCGCCAGCGCCGAGCGGTCCGGCGCCCCGGTCGGCCGCGGCAGGGCGGCCAGGTGCTTGTAGAAGATGTTGTTGAACACCTTCACCACCCGCGATCCGTCCAGGTGCCGCTGGAGCAGCTCGCTGCTCGTCGTCTCCCGTGAGTCCAGTTCCGGGAAGCGTCCGTCACGGTCCGGGTAGTAGTTGTTGGTGTCCAGCACCACCTTCCCGGCGAGCGCTTCGCGCGACACCTGCGTGTAGGCGCGGAACGGGATGGTCACCACCACCAGATCGCCCGCGCGCGCGGCCTCCTCGGCCGTCGCCGCCCGGGCCCGCGGCCCGAGTTCGGCGACCAGGTCCGCGAGCGTCTCCGGCCCGCGCGAGTTGCTCACCACGACGTCGACGCCGCCGTCCACCGCCAGCCGGGCCACCGTGCTGCCGATGAGCCCGCTTCCGATCAATCCGAGTACGGTCATGATCGGTTTCAACGCGGAATCGGCCCGCGATCATCCCGGGCGGTCGTGCGGGGCGGTCGTGCGGGCGGTCGTCGTTGCTGCGTGCGAGGTGGGTCCGCTGGTCCGCGCGCACGGACCTCGTCAGCCGCCTTCGACCGAATGCAGTAGCGGGGCGCCGGCGTGCGGACGTCGAGTGGCCGCGGCCCCCGCGGTGTGCTGGCGTGGAGATGGACCAGTGGGAGGTGGGTTGCATGGCGGATGTCGACGTGCTGGTGGTCGGGGCAGGACCGGTCGGGCTCACCGCGGCGGTGGAGCTGGCCCGGCGCGGAGTCGACTGCCGCGTGATCGACCGGCTGCCCGAGCCGATGCCGTTCGCGAAGGCCGTCGGCATCCAGCCGAGGACGCTCGAGGTCTGGGACTCCATGGGCGTGGTCCGGGAGGCGCTGGACGCCGCGGAACCGTTGCTGGGCCAGCGGATCTACGTCAACGGCCGCGAGATGTCCACCCTCGCGCTGGACCTGCCGCCCGACGTCCCGTACGGCTTCGCGAGCCTCCCGCAGTACGAGGTCGAGCGCATCTTGGCCGAGCGGCTGGCGGGGCTGGGCATGCACGTCGAGCGCGACACCCGGCTCGTGTCGTTCGAGCAGGACGAGGAGCTGGTCCAGGCGGCCGTGGCGCACGCTTCCGGTGACAGCCCGGATGAGCAGATCACCGCCCGTTACCTGATCGGCTGCGACGGCGCGCACAGCACGGTGCGCAAGGGGCTCGGCATGCGCTTCGAGGGGGACGCGTTCCCCGAGGAGTACATGCTCGGAGACGTCGAGGTGGACTGGTCGCTGCCGCGCGGCTACGCGATCAGGTCGATGCACCAGACCGACGGCAAGACCGACGACGTGCTGGTGTGCGTCCCGCTGCCGGGCCACGGCCGCTACCGGATGTCGATGCAGCTCCCGCCCGGGCTCTCCCGATTCCCCGACACCGACGAAGGTTCGGACATGCAGGCGGGGGCTGCCGAGGGCGCGGAGGCCGGGGTCGCGGGCACGGAGGCCGATGACGGGATCCGGCACGGGCTGCAGGCGAGCCACGCCCCTGGGCTGCAGGACATCCAGGCGGTGCTCGACCGCCTCTCCCCCGAGCCGGTCACGGCCACACACCTGCGCTGGTCGTCGGCCTTCCGGATCAGCCACCGCCTCGTCAACCACTACGCCAGCGGGCGCGTGTTCATCGCGGGCGACGCGGCGCACATCCACCCGCCGACCGGCGCGCAGGGCATGAACACCGGCATTCAGGACTCGTACAATCTGGCGTGGAAACTGGCGCTGGCGGTGGCCGGCGACGCCGCCGAAGGACTGCTCGACAGCTACGAGGCCGAGCGGTATCCGGTGGCCGAGGAGGTCGTGGGCCGGACGATACGCCACGCCCGCTCGGGATTCGAGGCCGACCCGGACGATCCGTCCACCATCATCAAGCGCGAGGCCCAACTGCTCGTGGCCTATCCCGACAGCCCGATCGTCGGCCCGGGGCGGGCCGCCGCGACCGACGCTTCCGCAGCCGCCCCTACCGCGCCCGACACCGACACTGCCGCCGACGACGTCGCAGAGAACGCGCGGCCCGGCGGCCGCGCCCCCGACTGCAGGCAACTGCACAGCGAGATCGCCACCTACCCGCTGCGGCTGTTCGATCTGCTGCGCGGAGCCGACCACACCCTTCTGCTCTACACGGACGACGCGGCCACCGCCGAGAGCCTCTTCCCGCGCCTGACCGCGCTCGCGAAACAGCGGTCTGACAACCACCTCGACGTCTACGCCGTCCTCGCCGCCGACGTCCAGCCGGTCGGCCACGCGCCGATGCCGCCGATCGTCCACGACACGGACGGGGAGTTCCGCGACGCCTACACCCCGCGCGGCACCGAGGCGTTCCTCATCCGCCCCGACGGCTACCTCGGCACGCGCACCGCCCTGGCCGAGGACACGGTTCTGCTCGACCACCTCGAGCGGATCTTCGCCGTGTCCTGATTCGCAGTCGCCGTGTCCTGATTCGCAGGCCGCAAAAGCTCAGGGCTCTGTTATATGTGCGTGAAGGCGCTGAGCGCCACCTTGACCATGGTCACGACCAGCCACGCGATCGCCATCACCACGCCCTTCACAAGCTTCCAGAGCACGTAGCCGATACTGCGTCCGGGCGGAGGCGCGTAGGCCGTCGGCGGCGCCTCCGTCACCGGCTCGTCCCGCTGCTTCGGCACCTTCTCCGGCTTCGGTTTCGGCTGCTTCCGGGCCTTCGGCAGCTTCGGCTGCGGCGCCTGGGGTTCGGCGTCTGCGGGCTCGGGCCACGGCTTCGGCGGCCTCTGCGACGGCGGTGCCTGGCGTGCTCGCCGGCCGCGGGAGGCCGCCGAAGCGGGTGCGGGCGCGGCGGGACCGGCCAGGGGCCGGCCGTGCGCCGAACTGTCGGCGACGGCTTTAGGGGCGGCGGTGTACCGCGGACGGCCTAGCTCCTCACCGGACATACTCGGGCTCCATCCCTCAGCGCGTTCCGTCTCTACCGGGACGGTACCCGATCCGGACCAATGGGACCCGCGGACCGCAGTGTACGACGACGCTCCTGGCGCATTCCCAGCGCCTCGGCGTCAGCCGCGTGCGCGCTCCGGGGCGTATTCCATCAGCACGAGCCTTCCATCGAGCACCTCGGTGGAGATGAGGCGCAGGTCGACATCGGGTAAGCCCTCGAACATGCGCTGCATCCCGGTCTCCCCGAGCACCTGCGGGAACACCATCAGCCGCAGGCGGTCGACCAGGCCGGCGCGGATGAGGCTGCGCACCATGGACATGCTGCCGATCACCCGCATCGGATCTCCGGGCTCTTGCTTCATCGCGGGCAGGGCCACTGTGGCGTCCTCGGCGACGAGAGTCGTGTTGCTCCACGTCAGCGGCTGCTCCAGCGTCTTGGAGAACACCACCTTCGGCTGTCCGTCCATGCGCTTGGTCTCGGGATCGTCGCTCTCCGCGGAGAACTTCGCCAGCACCCGGTAGGTGTTGGCTCCCATCAGCGTCACCTGAGGCCGGGCCAGATTGTCGGCGATCCATGCCTGCAGATCAGGACCGTCATATCCGAAGTAGGCGGGCGAGTCGCGCCCACGCAGCCAGCCGTCCACGGTGCAGAAAAGGTCTACGGTCAGCTCTCGCATACGTGTCGCTCCCGTCTTCGGAATTTCGCCCGTGCGTCTCAGTGGATCTTCGGCAGGTACGCGGCGAGCGCCTCGTAGGACTGCCGGGCGCCGTCCTGCATGCCCGCGTCGACCATCGAATCGCGCTGCACCCGCGTGTCGAACCGGGTCACGCTGGTGATCGTGGTGCGGCCGTCCCCCTCGGTGAATTCGAGGGTCTCCACGCAGATCTGGCCGGGTGCCCCTTCGTACTCGAAGGTCTGCACGATCCGTTCGGGCGGCTGGATCTCCAGGTACTCCCCGCGGAACGCGTAGTCGCCGCCCTCGGGGGCGTGCTCGACGAAGCGGTACGAGCCGCCGGTCCGGAAGTCGATCTCGCAGTCGAGCGGGTTGCCGCGGCCCCACCAGTGCTTGACGTGCTCGCACTTGGTGTGCGCCTCGAAGACGAGGGCGCGCGGGGCCTCGAACACCCGCTCCATCTTGATCTCCAGGTCCGAGGGCAGGGTCACCTTCAGGTCGTCAGTCATCTCGATCCTCCTGGTGTGTTGCGTTGTTCTTGAGTTGCTCGAGGTGTTCGCCGAGCCGGTCGTAGCGCTGCTGCCAGAACCGCTCGTAGTCGGCGACCCAGCCGGCGACCTCGCGCAGCGGTCCGGCCTCGAGCCGGCAGGGCCGCCACTGCGCCTGCCTGCCGCGGGTTATCAGCCCGGCCCGCTCGAGCACCTTCAGGTGCTTGGAGACGGCCTGCAGGCTGATGGAGAACGGCTCGGCGAGCTGGTTGACCGTCGCCTCGCCCTCGGCGAGCCGCGCGAGTATCGCGCGGCGGGTCGGGTCGGCGAGCGCCCCGAACACCTCGCTGAGCTTGTCCACCGGCCCGCCTCCTCGTCCCCGCCGCCTACTCAACCGACCGATTGATTAACCGCTAGGTTGAATATAACCCCACCGCGGGTCGCGGGCAAGCGCGACGCGGCGACACAGGCAAGGCGAGGCGACGCGGCCGCCGGCCGCCCCGGCACGGAGCCATGACGGGCCGTGAGAAAATCACACCGGTCCGAATTCCCGAGCGGCGGCGGCCGCCCGGGAATGCTGTGCCCGGGTACGGGCTGAGCGCGCCGGAGGTCTCGAGCCCGACGGCGCGCGTGACGGAAGAGGGGGCCCCTGCCCGTGCCCGGTTCGATCGAGGACGAGATCGAGGCGTTCATCACGCGTCCGGCGCCGGCGGGCATCGACTGGCGTGTCTGGCAGGCCGCCCGCGTCAGCGGCCGCAGCAGCGCCCTGGCGTATCTGCTGGGTGCCCTCAACGACGAGATCAGCTCCAGGTCCGTCACCGCGGAGTCCGTCACCCGCGTCATCCGCAACGCCCTGGCCTACGCGACGGCGATGGAGTCCGCGGCCGCGTCCGGCTTCGTCGACCCCCCGGCCGAGCCCCGCTGATCATCCCGGCCCGCCCGCCGTCCTTGTTACTTCCTTGACAGGCAACCGGAACGGACGTAAGGCTGGCTCTCGCCACGGTGCACTGACGGCGTCGTCTGAGCACGATCCAGGGTCGTCGTGTAAGGAGACGCAGTTGCGCGTCCTGAAGTCCGCCAGCCTTCTGATGGTCCCGCTCGTCATCCTGGGCCTGACGCCGACGGCCCCGCCGATGAGCCGGGCGGCCGCGCCCGGACCGACGTACGTGGCGATGGGCAGCTCCTTCGCCGCCGGCCCCGGGATCGCCCCCGCCGAGGCGGGCGGCCCGGCCAAGTGCGTGCGCTCGGCGGACAACTACGCCAACCTCGTCGCCGAACAGCTCGGCGACGGCCTGACCGACGTCACCTGCACCGGAGCCACGACCGCCGACATCCTCAGCACCGAGCAGGACGGGCAGCCGCCGCAGATCGACGCGGTCAGACCGGCGACGAAACTGGTCACCGTGACCATCGGCGGCAACGACATCGACTACTTCGGCAGTATGGCCGCCTACTCCTGCCGGGACGGCGGAGGCAAGAAGTGCCATGCCGTCGACGTCGCCACGATCGATCGCGCGCTCTCGGTGCTGACACGGCGCCTGGAGAACGTCGTGACGGCGATCCGCGCGCGGGCGCCTCATGCCCGGGTGCTGCTGGTGAGCTACTTCACCGTCCTGCCCGCGAGCGGCGCCTGCGCGGGCGTGCCGCTCAACGCCCGTCACCTCGGCTTCGAGCGTTCCCTTGCCGCCACCCTGGCCGGGGACTCCGCCACCGCCGCGCGCGCGACCGGCGCCACCCTCGTCGACCTGGCCACGGCCAGCGAGCAGCACAACGCCTGTTCCCCGCAGCCCTGGGTGAACCGGTACGATGTCACGTCCGGCAACTGGCCCTACCACCCGAACATCGCGGGCATGGTCGGTGCCGCGCGACTGATCGAGCAGTCCCTCACCGCCGCAGGCAACACTGCACCTGGCGGCACCGCAACGGGCGGAATGATCGACGCGACGCCCGACGGCCCGGTCTACGTGTAGGCCGAACGAGGAGCCGGTTCGCTCGGTCGGGCGAACCTATTCCCTCGTTCGGCCGATCCGATTCCCTCGGCCGGCCGGACCGATTCCTTTCGGAGCCTCGCTCGGTCTACCTCTCCGAGGGCCGGAACGACCGGCCCCGGAACACGGAGGCCATCACCATGCGAAAGCTCATCGCGGGCGCGTTCGTCACACTCGACGGCGTGGCCCAGGACCCGGGCGGATTCGGCGAACTCGGGCGCGGCGGCTGGGCGCTGGAGTACTTCGACGCGGCCTCGACGCAGCGGGCCACCGACGCGCTCCTGGCGAGCGACACCTTCCTGCTGGGCCGGGCGACCTTCGAGACCATCGAGAAGGCCTGGTCGCGCAACACCGGGCCGTACGCCGAGGCGATGCACGCGATCCCGAAGCTCGTCGCGTCCAGGACCCTGCGCGGCCCGCTGACCTGGAACGCCACCGCGCTCCACGGCGAGGCCGAACAGACGGTCGCGGACCTCAAGAAGCAGCCGGGCGGCACCATCATCATGTACGGCAGCTTCGGGCTCATGCGGACCCTGCTGCAGCACAACCTGATCGACGAGCTGAACGTCGGCGTGCACCCCGTGATCGTCGGCGAGGGGAAGCGGCTGTTCGACGACGCGCTGCCGCGCTCGCTGCGGTTCGTCTCCGCCACGCCGAGCGCGACGGGCGTCGTCACGCTCAGCTACGCCCTGTAGATTCCATCGGGATGGGCGACTTCGCGGCAGACACGGAATCGCACCGGCGCGAACTGCTGGCGCACTGCTACCGCATGCTCGGCTCGGTCGACGACGCCGAGGACGCGGTGCAGGAGACGTACCTGCGCGCCTGGCGTTCGTACGACACGTTCCAGGGCCGGTCGTCCGTGCGCACGTGGCTCTACCAGATCGCCACGAACGTGTGTCTGTCCGCGTTGTCGCACCGGAGCAGGCGTTTCGTCCCCTCGGGCCTGGGCGCGCCGACCGACGATCCGATGACGCCGCAGACCGGAGCGGACGTGCAGTGGGTGCAGCCCGTGCCCGACTCGATGCTCGACCCGGCCACGATCGTGGCCTCGCGCGACAGTCTGCGCATCGCGCTCATCGCCACGCTCCAGGCGTTGCCCGGCCGCCAGCGGGCGGTGTTCATCCTGCGGGACGTGCTGGCGTGGCCGGCCGCGGACGTCGCGCAGGTGATGGGCATCAGCACGGCGGCGGTCAAGAGCACCCTGCAGCGGGCACGGTCACGGCTGGAACAGCAGCCCCCTGACGTCGAGCGGGCGGTGGAGCCGGGCCGGCTGGACGGCGTGCTCAAGCACTACATCGCGGCCGTCGAGGAGGCCGACGGTGCGGCCCTGGAACGCCTGCTGCGCGCCGACGCCAAGATCGAGGCGACGCCGTGGCGCACCTGGTTCTCCGGCCGCGCCACATGCGTGCCCTTCCTCGTGCATCAGGTACTGGGCTCGCCCGGCGACTGGCGGCTGCTGCCGACCGGCGCGAACGGCCAGCCGGCAGCTGTCGCCTACTATCTCGGGCAGGCCTACGGCATCCTCGTGCTCACGGTGACGGCGACGGGCATCGAGCGGGTCAACGCGTTCGGGGATCCTTCGCTCGTCGAGCGCTTCGGTTTTCCCCGGTCCGTCTCCGCGTCCGTCTCCGACTGAGCACGAGTGCGAACACGAGCACGAAGATGCCGGCCAGGCCTCGGTCAATCGTTGTCGTTGTAGGTCGGGATGTCGATGTTGACGCAGCCGATGGGCAGGAAGGCCCAGCCGTAGACGGGATCGCGCACCACGACGGCCTGGCCGTCGCGGGTGGTGAAGCGGTAGAAGACGCTGCTGCTCGCATAGCCCGCCGCGTCGGCCCAGGCGCCGCCGTTGCCGG
>Ga0310811_10015058_pt1 | contig 10107 bp, 9 predicted proteins | sample YCmetagenome_FD_207642 | JGI IMG/M metagenome (GOLD analysis project Ga0310811, IMG submission 207642) | Soil microbial communities from experimental microcosm in Duke University, North Carolina, United States - YC | ecosystem: Engineered > Artificial ecosystem > Soil microcosm > Unclassified ...
GGACGGAAGCCTCTGCCGACGCCGTCGGGGGCGTGCTGTGCTGGTGCCTGAGTACAGGGATGAAGACCAGGCAAGGAGGCTGACGGCCATGATCATCCGCACTGACCCGTTCCGCGAGCTAGACCGGTTGCTGACCCAGCAGGTACTCGGCGCCGCTATACGGCCGACCGCGATGCCGATGGACGCCTACCGCGAAAAGGACACCTTCTGCGTTCACTTCGACCTGCCCGGCGTCCGGGTAGCGGACATCGTGCTGACCGCCGAGCACAATGTCCTGACCGTCCGTGCCGAGCGCCTCCCCGCCAAGGCCGAGGGCGCCGAGATGATCATCGCCGAACGCCCCCACGGCACGTTCAGCCGCCAGCTCATCCTCGGCGAAGCCCTCGACACCGGGCACATCACCGCGGATTACACCGCAGGCGTCCTCACGCTGGCCATCCCCGTCCGCGAGTCCGCCAAGCCGCACAGCATCCAAGTCGCCAGCCACGACGAAACACAGTCAGTGACCAGCTAGCACCAGAGGTATCCGTACGGCAGAGGTCCGCGTGGAGAAGTTGGATGAAGGCTTAGCGCGGAAAACGCGAAGGCTGGTTTCCATGGGAAAGCGCCGCGGCGAGCAGGCCGGTCCAGTCCTGCTGCCTGGCGCTGTCCGGTGCCGCGGCGCCCACCCCCAGGTAGCGGTCGATCACCTCCGAGTTGGCCAGCAACTCCGCACCAGTGCCGGTCAGCGTGATCGTCCCGCCCTCGAGCAGGAACGCCTGCTGGGCGATGCCCAGCGCGAGCTGGCCGTTCTGCTCCACCAGCAGCACCCCCTTGCCCGCGTCGCGCAGCGTGACGATGACCTCGAAGATGCGGCTGATGACTTGGGGAGCCAGACCGAGCGAAGGCTCGTCCAGCAGGATGTAGCGGGGGTCGGACATCAGGCCGCGGCCGATCGCAAGCATCTGCTGCTGGCCACCGGACAGCGACCCGGCGTAGGCGCCCAGCCGGCTGGCCAGCTCGGGAAAGATGCCGAGCACCTCGTCGAAGCGCCCGGCCACCTTGGATGCGGCCACCGAATACCCGCCGAGCTGCAGGTTCTCCCGTACGGTCATGTCCGGGAACACCTGGCGGCCCTCTGGTACGTGCACCAGGCCGGCCCGGACCGCCTCGCCCGCCGAGCCGCCGCGCAGCGGGTGCCCGTCGATCGACAGCGTCCCCCGCCTGGCTTTGAGCAGGCCCGAGATCACCTTGAGCGTGGTCGACTTGCCCGCGCCGTTAACCCCGACCACTGCCACGATCGTCCCGGGCGGCACGGAGAAGCTCAGCCCGTGCAGCACGTCGCGGTTCTCGTAGCCCGCATGGATATCCGCCAGCTCAAGCATCAGCGTTCGCCTCCACGGTTCCGAAGTAGGCCTGGATCACCTGCGGGTCGCTGCGTACTTGCTGCGGTGCCCCCGCCGCGATGACCCGGCCGGCGTCCATCACCACGACGTGGTCCGAGACGCCCATGACCAGGGACATGTTGTGCTCGACGACCAGGACGGTGTGCCCGGTGTCGCGGATGGCCCGCAGGATTGTGCCGAGCTCCTCGGTCTCCGCGTCGTTCATCCCGGCACCCGGCTCGTCGTAGAGCACCACGCTCGGCTCCGACATCAGGGACCTGGCCAGCTCCAGGTACTTCTGCGCGGCCAGCGGCAGGACGGCGGCGCGCTCGTCCGATCGATCGGCGAGGCCGATGAGCTCCAGGAGCTTGCGGGCGCGAGCCTCCAGCATCCGCTCCTCGCGTATCGAGTTCGGCAGCCGCAGCGCCTGCGCCAGGTAGCCGGCCCGCCCGAGCCTGTAGGCGCCGACCAGCACGTTGTCGAGCACGGAGAGCTGCGGGAACACCCGGGCCGTCTGGAACGTACGGAACAGGCCCAGCGAGGTTATCCGCTCGGGTGACAATCGGCCGAGGGGGCGGCCGTGCAGCCGCACCTCGCCGGCGTCCGGCTGGTACAGGTTCGTGATGAGGTTGAACAGCGTGGACTTGCCCGCGCCGTTAGGGCCGATCAACGCGGTGAGGGAGCCAGTCGGCACGTCGAAGGTGACGTCGCGGACCGCGGCCACGCCGCCGAACGACTTCGACACTCCCTGCAGCCGCAGCACCGCGGGGACCTTCTCGTCCACCGCCGTGTGTCCGTCCGCTGCGAGCACAGGTTCGGCTGGCGCCGCGGCGAGCGACGCGGACCCGGCCGCCCGCGCGGCCTGCTCCGGTGCCGCCTTGCCCGGCGGCAACTCGCCTGCGGCCGCCGCAGCCCCGGCGGTACCGGCGCTACTGGCCATCGTGGCCTGAGGCTGCCTGCGGGGGCCCCAGCGGGACATCCCGCGGGTCACGATCTCCAGGACGCCGCCCCACAGGCCGGCCGGCAAGTAGCGCAGGAACGCGACCAGCAGTACGCCGGTGACAAGCATGGAGTAGTTCGCCAGCGGCTGGAACGCGATCGGCAGGTAGGTCAGCAGGGTGACGCCGATGAGCGGGCCGAACAGCGTGCCCATGCCGCCGATCACCAGCATGGTGATGAGCTGCAGCGACTCCGCGCTGCCGACCTGGTCGGGCGACAGGTACCTGAAGTAGTCGGCGTACAGGCTGCCCGCGATCGAGGCCATGCAGGCGCTGATCGCGAACACCGCGACCTTGGCCCTGGTCACCCGTAGGCCGAGCGAGCGGGCGCCGACCTGGTCGCCGTGCATTGCCCGGAGGATCCGGCCACGGTTGCTGCGCACCAGGTTGGCGCTGAGGATGAGGGCGAGGCCGACGATGATCCAGATCAGGTAGAAGAAGCTGTTGTCGGTGTCGAACTGGAAGCTGCCCACCGTCAGCGGCGGAATGCCGCCGACCCCGGACGGCCCGCCGGTGATGCTGAGCCCGTTGGCCAGCCCCTCGATGAGGATGCCGAACGCCAGCGTGGTGATGGCCAGGTACATGCCGCGCAGTCGCCCGCAGACCAAGCCGAGGATGACCGCGACGAGCACCGACCCCCCGCATCCGGCCAGCAGCGCCAGCAGCGTGGGCACGTGGTAATGCGTGGTCAGGATCGCTGTCATGTAGCCGCCGATGGCCATGAACCCTGCCTGACCCAGGCTCACCTGGCCGGCGATGCCGGACAGCAGGTCAAGTCCGATGATCGTGAGGCAGAAGATGCCGGTGATGTTGACCGCCCGCATGTCACCGGACGGGATGATGCCCGGCAGGAACGCCATGACGATGATCACAACCGCGGAGCCGCTTAGGCTCAGTCGGCGCGGCAGCTTCGGCGGCGCGTAGACCCGGCCCGAGGTGCGCTCGGCGACGTCCATCCGCCGCCCGCGCACCCGGCCGATCAAGCCTTGCGGGCGGAAGAAGATGATGCCGATCAGGATGATCAGGCTAATCGTGGTGCTGAACAGCGAGGACACGTACCCGGAGACGACCGCCTCCACGATGCCGAGCACGAGCCCGCCGGCCACCGAGCCGTAGACCGAGCCGAGCCCGCCGAGGCTGACCGCGATCAGGCCCTCGTTGGTGTAATTGGCCATGCTGCTGTAGTCGAGGGAGGTCAGCGGGGCGATGACCGCGCCGCCGATGACACCGAGCGCGGCCGCGGCGACGAATGACACCAGGATCATCCGGTCGACGGGCACGCCCATCAGTCGGGCCGCGGTGATGTTCTCCGATGTCGCCCGCAGACCACGCCCCCACCGGGTGCGCATTAGCACCAGGCCAAGCGCGGCCACGGCGGCCAGCATGGCCCCAACCACCCAGAACCCCTGGGTCGGGATGGACAGCCCGCCGATCGTGACCGGCTTGGACCCGGAGAACTGGTTGAGCGAGATCGGCGTGCTACCCCAGATCAGGAAGGCCGCGCCCTCGAACGCGGTCAGCAGGCCGCCCATCATCATGAGCAGGTTGGAATGCGAGATCTGCGTCACCGCCGGGCGGATGACCGTCCACTCGATGATGCCGACGGCCGCGCAGACCACCGCGAGAGAGGCGATGAAGGCAACCGGAAGCGGAAGCCCAGCGTTGTGCGTGAAGGCGTACATCACCAGCGCGCCGAACGCGACGAACGCGCCCTGCGCGAGGTTAAGTGCGCCGCTGACGCTGAAGATCAGCGAGTATCCCACGGCTAGCAGTGCGTAGATGGCACCGGTGATAACGCCGCCGATTAGAATATTTCCGGCTGCCCACATCTGTTCAGTCGCCTCTCCTGCGGTCCGGCCTGGCCTGCTCGGCTACGCGCTGCTACGACGCCAGCGGCGCGCCCGCCGGACCGGATGCCTGCACCCAGTCCTGCTTCGACTTGTTCCACTCGGTCACGTAGACGGAGTTGATGGTCAGGCCCCGGTTGTCCGCCTGCGCCTTGCTGGCGAAGTCGTAGGTTCCGGAGATGCCCACGTAGCTGGTCAGCCCCGAGATGTACTGGTGGATCTGCTGCGCGGTGGCACCGACGCCGACCTTGCGCAGCGCGGCGATGACGAGCAGCGCCGGGTCCCAGACCAGCGCGTTGCCCTCGTCGGGGACCGGCTGGCCGCCTGCCTTCATCGTGTCGTTGAACTGGTTCACCAGTTTCTTCGCCTCGCCTGTGAGAGTGCTCGAAGAGAGGCGGAACTGCGAGCTCGGAAAGTACAGCTGGTCGGGCAGAGAGCTGCCCAGGCTCTGCATCTGCTTATAGGACTCGTTGCCGTTGCTGGTCATGACCGGGATGCTGGACATGCCGAGCTGCTGCATGCCCGCCAGGACGGTCGTCAGCGGCGTTCCGGTGGTCCAGATGAACACCGCCTGCGGGTTGGTCGCCTTGATCTTGGCCAGCTGCGTGGTGACGCTGACCGCGGTCGGGTCGAAGGTCTGGTGGCTGGTGATGCTCACCGCGCCGTTGGTGGCCGCTACCCCCTTGCTGATGTTGTCCCACCCGTCCTGACCGGAGGAGTCCGTTGAAGTGATGGCGGCGACGTGCGTCCAGCCCTTGGTCTTGGCGAAGTTCACGAACGCGAGCGTCTGGTTGGTGGTGGAGTTCGACGCCGAGTAGACGGAGCTGCCCACAGCAGGGTGGTCACCGGGCGAGAGGTCGTAGATCACCGGGCCGTTCCCGGTCTCCAGTTCGTCCACCGGCCGGTCGGTGGACGTGGCGCTCCCGACCAGCAGCACGGGGACCTGGCTGAGCAGCGGGGAGGCCAGCGACACCGAGGTCGCGGCGGTGGACTGGTTGTCGGAGATGTCGAAGCTGACCGGATGACCCTGTATACCGCCGGTCGAGTTCACCAGCTTTTGCAGGCCCTCCAGTGACGCCTTCTCGTCGGCCCCGAGGAAGGAATTGCGGCCTGTCACAGAGAGAATGGCGTGGATGGTGTAGGTCGAGCCATTTGAACCGCTGCCGGCCGCCGCGGAACCCCCCGATGAGCTCGAACTGCAGGCGGCCAAAACTCCGGTGCTGAGCGCTCCCGCCGCCAGTCCAGCCAGAATGCGGCGGGTGTGCTGGCCGTGCTGCCGACTAACGTTGGACGGTTTCTCGCTGGCATTTTTCATAGGGGTAACTCCCTAGGCCGCGCAGGAAGACGCAGGGCCTTTCCTGCGCCGGATTTCCATCACAGTGGCATGACGGTCAGACCATTGCAATCATATATTTTCTTTGTGATTGGTATAATCTTTTCTTTGCAATTGGTATAATCCTCATACCGCTAGACGTGTGAGGCGTCTATAGGTCAGCGCGCTACGGAACGGTCGGCGGGGCTGTCGCGCAGTAGCTTCCATTTAGGGCTAAGGTCATACCATTATTCATATATGTCGAATGGATCCTCGCGCGAAACCCCTCGCCTCGCCCAGGCTGGACTGTTCGAGAAAATCGGCGTAGGCAGGATCTCCGAGGCGATCGTCGATCAGATTCGCCAGCTGATGCGCCAGGGCCAACTCCGGCCGGGCGACCGCCTCCCTGCCGAGCGGGATCTGTGCGAGCGCTTCGGCGTCAGCCGGGACACCGCGCGCGAGGCGCTGCGGATGCTGGAATCAAGCGGCCTGATCGAGATCCGGGGCGCCGCGCGCCGCGGTGCCTTCGTGACCATCCCCACCAGCGAGCACGTCCTTGACCGCCTGGCCGACATGCTGTGCCTGTCCGCGCTGACAGCCGCCGACGTCACCGAGATCGGGCTGATTATGGAAGTCGGGATCGTCCCGCTGGTCTGCGCCCGGGCCACCGAGAAGGACCTGGCCGACCTGGACCAGATCTGCCGGCGATCCCGGCAGGAGATCCGCCGCGGTGAGTACGCCATGGGGCTTTCTGCCAAGTTTCACGCCCGGGTGGCGGCCTCGACGCACAACCCGACTCTGGGCGTGCTGGCCGAGTTCTGCTGCGGATCGATCCTCAAGTCACTGGAGTTGGCCAAGGCAGCCGGGCCGGAGATGGGCGTACTCGCCATTGAGGAACACGAGCGGTTCACGGCCTCGGTGCGCAGGGGGGACCCAGCGCTGGCCACCAAGATCATGGGCGAACACCTGGACCGGATCGCGCATCGCGGGAAGGCCGTTGACCGCAAGAAGTCAACAGCCGTAGAGTTATGGCAAGCGGATTCAATGATTGTTGAATTAAGGGGCTTGTCATGTGGGCGATGATCTCCAAGGAGTTCCGCGAGCTGCGGCGGGACCGGCGGACGGTGGCGATGATGATCATCTTGCCCATCGTTCTGCTCGTCGTCTTCGGCTATGCCGCGAACTTCAAGGTGAGCGACATCCCCGTCGTCGTGGTCGGCCCGAGTGCCAGCCAGGCGGCGTCCCTGCTGCCCGAGCCGACGTTCCGCGTCGCCGAGGTTGACCCCGCCGCGGGCCAGACGACGGCCCAGGCGCGGCTGCGCGACGGCAAGGCGGTCGTGGCGGTGGTGACCGGAGGCGGCGCCCCGCTCATCCTGATGGACGGGTCGCAGCTGTTCTCGGTGCAGACGGCGGAGGCCGCCCTGGGCCGGATGGCGCAGAGTTCCGGCGTCTCGCCCCGGGTCGAGATCCTCTACAACAAGGACCTGAGCACCTCGTGGGTCATGGTTCCCGGCCTGGCCGGGCTGATCCTGGTGTTCATCGGCACCCTGATCACCAGCCTCGGCGTTGTCCGCGAGCGGCAGGCCGGCACCCTGGAACAGCTCGCCGTGATGCCGTTCCGCGCATGGGATGTCATCGTGGGCAAGATCGCGCCGTACCTGATCGTGGCCGCGCTGGACCTCGTGGTCATCGTGGTGATCGGCATGGGCGTCTTCCACGTGCCGTTCGCCGGCAATGCCGGCACGTTCGCCCTGGGGTCGGCGCTGTTCCTGCTGGTGACCCTTGGCATGGGGGTGCTGGTGTCGACGGTGTCGCAGAACCAGGGGCAGGCCATCCAGCTGGCGTTCATGCTCGTCCTCCCGCAGGTGCTGCTGTCCGGGCTGATCTTCCCCATCTCGTCCATGGCCATTGGCGTGCGGTGGATCTCCTACGTGCTCCCGCTGACCTACTTCATCGAGATCAGCCGGGGCGTCATGTTGAAAGCGATGCCGATAACCGACCTGTGGGAGCCGATCGGGCTGCTGGCGGTGCTCGCGGTCGCCGTTCTCGGCCTGGCGGTCTTCCGGTTCCGCCGGGACCTTGCCCCGGGCAGCCGGAAGGACCGCGCCGCCGTCCCCGCGCAGGAGCTGGTGGCCTCATGAAATGGGGACTGCAGGATGTGGATGCCGCCCGCGGGCGCGATCTTGTCCTCACCGGGGTCACGGTGCCAGTTGACCCGTCGCGCGTCACCGTCGTGGTGGGCGGGGACGGCGCGGGCAAGTCGACCTGCCTCGAAGTGCTTGTCGGGCTGCTCACAGTCCGCTCCGGCACTGTGCTCCGGCCGTCGAAGGAGCGCATCGGGTACGTGCCGGCCACGGCGGGGCTGTACGCGGACCTGACCGTCCAGGAGAACCTCGACTTCTCGGCCAAAGCCTACGGGCTTTCCGGCCGCGATTACCGCCAGCAGGCCGACAGGCTCCTAGAGCAGACCGGGCTTGGGCCCGCCCGCCGCCGGCTGGGCGGGCAGCTGTCCGGCGGCATGCAGCGCAAGCTGGCCGTCGGGATGGCCCTGCTGCACGCACCCGATCTGCTGGTTCTTGACGAGCCAACGACGGGAGTCGACCCGGTCAGCCGGGCCGAGCTGTGGCGGCTCATCTCCGGGGCCGCCGCGGCGGGGACTGCCGTCGCGGTCAGCACCACCTACGTGAACGAGGCAGCCCGCGCCGCCGTGGTGGTACTGCTGGAAGCCGGGAAGGTAGCCGCCAGCGGCTCCCCGACCCAGATCCTGAACGGAGTCCCCGGCGTGCTCGGCGTCATGGACGGCGCCGAACGGCCCGCTGGGCTGGCCTGGCGGCGCGGCGTCACCTGGCGGGTATGGAACCCGGCGGGCACGCTCCCGGAGGGCGCGCGCCCGGCAGTGCCGGACTTCGAGGACGCTGTGGTCGCCGCCACGCTCGCCAGCGAACATCGTGAGCAGGGGAGGTAACGCGATGCCATCACTCGCCGAAACACAGGCCCTTGCCGAAACCCGGGCGGCGACACGGCGCTTTGGCCAGTTCACCGCGGTGTCCGCAGTCGACCTGGCCGTCCGCCCGGGCGAGGTCCTCGGACTGCTCGGCGCGAACGGCGCAGGCAAGACGACGCTCATCCGGCTGCTGCTTGGCCTGTTGCCTCCCAGCGACGGCGCGATACGGCTGTTCGGGGAGCCTCCGTCGATCGAAACCCGCCGCCGGGTCGGGTACGTTCCGCAGACCCTTGGCCTGTACGCCGGCCTCACGGTCGCGGAAAACTGGGAGTTCACGGCTGCGGCATTCCGCAATCGCCGGGCCCCTCTTCCCGAGGCCATCTCGGCGTGGAAGAAGGAGCTGGTCGGCAGCCTTCCGCTTGGCGCGCAGCGCCAGGTCGCGTTCGCGGTTGCCCTCTCTCACCAGCCGGAGCTGCTGGTACTCGACGAGCCCACCTCCGGTGTCGGTCCCCTCGGCAGCGCCCGGCTATGGGAGGGAATCCGGCGCGCCGCCACCGCCGGGGCCGGAGCGCTGGTGACAACCCACAACATGGAGGAAGCCGAGCAGTGCGACCGGCTGATGATCATGGTGGACGGGAAGGTAGTGGCGGCAGGCACCGCAGCCGACATCACCGACGGGCTGCTAGTCGCCGAGGTCCGCACCGCACAGTGGAGCCGCGCGTTCACCCTGCTTGATGAGAGCAGTTTCCCGGTGCAGCTGCACGGTACGATGCTGCGGGTAGGCAGCCAGCCCGCGGCAGTTTCAGGACTGCTGTCCCACGCCGGCATCAGCGCGACCGTCGAGTCCGTCCCGGCGAACCTTGAGGAGGCATTCGTGGCCATCGTCGCACGGCCGGCAGGGGCATGAACCGGACTGGCCGGCGACCCGGGACACCAGAAACCCGCGACGCGATCCTCGCCGCCGCCCGCCGGAGGTTCGCGACCCGGGGATACGACGCCACCTCAGTGCGCGTTATCGCGACGGAGGCGGAGGTGGACCCGGCCCTGATAATCCACTACTTCGGCACGAAGGAGGCGCTCTTCATCGCTGCGGCCGGCCTGCCACCCATCTTTCCCGAGCTCATCGCGAGCCTCGCCACGGTACCGCTCCAGGACTTCGGCCAGGCGCTGACCCGCACCTACCTGAGCGTCGTCGACAGCGACGACAGCCGCAACGCCATCCTCGCCCTCGTCCGCTCGGCGGTATCCCACGACAAGGCCGCCGCCATGCTTCGCGAGCTCCTCACCGCGCAACTGCTGCCCGTTATCGCGCGACTCACCCGCCACGCGGACGCGCAGCTGCGGGCATCACTGATAGCGGCCCAGCTCATCGGTATCGCGATGCTTCGCCACGTCATCCGGGTCGAGCCGCTCGCCAAGGCGACGCCGGATGAGATCGCCGCTCTGGTTGCTCCGGTCATCCAGCAGTACCTGCGCTAACCAGTACGCGAAACGGCGGGAGCACTAGGCCTGCCCCTCACGCAGCCGCCAAGCGAAGCCACCGCGCGTTCGGCGAACTAGACCGCCTGCTGACCCCGCTATGCAGTCCTTTGGACTTGGGCAATGCTGTCATGTGAGCATGCTGCGTAACCCAGACGCGCTA
>Ga0310811_10015060_pt1 | contig 10107 bp, 9 predicted proteins | sample YCmetagenome_FD_207642 | JGI IMG/M metagenome (GOLD analysis project Ga0310811, IMG submission 207642) | Soil microbial communities from experimental microcosm in Duke University, North Carolina, United States - YC | ecosystem: Engineered > Artificial ecosystem > Soil microcosm > Unclassified ...
GACGGAGAGATCGAGGAGTTGAACCTGCGCGACGCAGCGATGCGCGCCGCTAGTGGGGCCATCGTTTGTCACGCAAAGGCGACGGCCAGACGGCTGGGCACAGACCGGTTCGCGGCCTTCGATCTGCTGGATCTGTTCGCCTTCGTCCATCCGGCGCGGTTCTGCCTGCCGACTGTGCGCGGGCTGACCGACCGGCTGGACCTGCCGGCGCCCAAGGGGCTGGAATCGCAGTGCGTCTCGATGACCATGATCGCCGAACGCCTGCTCGCCGATCTGATGGAGGGCCGCGCCGACATCCAGTCCGACCCCGTCGCGCTGGCTGAGGCCATGGCGCAGGGCGGCTGGAGTTGGGGGCCATCCGTGATGGAGGCGCTTAGGGGCACCACCCGCATCCAGACTGTCGCCCGCGCCTTCGAAATCTGGCGCAAGCTGCCCGACTGGGAGGACGAGCCGCCGGAAGGACCGCCGGGACAGCTGCCGGTCTTCCCCAACGAGAGCCGCAAGCGGCTGGCCGACATGATCGCGGTCGAGCGCGGTCACGCCGCGGAGCCCCGGCCGCAGCAGGCGGACTTCGCCAGTGCCGTCACGGCCGCCTTCACCCCGCGCGACGTGCAGGATGCGCCGAATGGCGTGATCGCCGAGGCCGGCACCGGCGTCGGCAAGACGCTGGGCTATCTGGCACCGGCCACGCTCTGGGCCGAGCGGAACCGCGCTCCCGTCTGGGTTTCGACCTATACCCGCAACCTGCAGCACCAGATCGACGACGAGCTGGAGCGCCGCTTTCCCAATCCCGCCGAGAAGGCCGAGCGCGTTGTTATCCGCAAGGGGCGCGAGAACTATCTGTGTCTGCTGAACTATGCCGACGCGGTGCGCGCCGCCGGCCAGGGCGGCAACGCGGTCGCCACCGGGCTGATGGCGCGCTGGGCCGCGGCGACGCGGGACGGCGACATGACCGGCGGCGATTTCCCCGGCTGGCTTTCCGAACTGCACGGCCGTCCGCGCACGCTGGGCCTAGCCGACCGGCGTGGCGAATGCGTCTACAGCGCCTGCGAGCATTACCGCCGCTGCTTCATCGAGCGCAATGTACGCCGCGCGCGCCACGCCGACATCGTGATCGCCAACCATGCGCTGGTGATGATCCAGGCGGCTCTGGGCGGCACCGAGGATGCCAATCTGCCCACGCGCTATGTCTTCGACGAAGGACACCATCTGTTCGATGCCGCCGACAGCGCCTTCTCCGCCCATCTGACCGCCTTCGAGACGGCTGAACTCCGGCGCTGGCTGGTCGGCGCGGAAACGAGCGCCCGCAGCCGTGCGCGCGGCCTGAAGCGCCGGATCGAGGATCTTGTCGCCGGTGACGAGGCCATGCTCGATCTGCTGGATCAGATCAACGAGGCGACGCGGGCCGAGGGGCTGAATTCGCCCTACAGCCTGGAGACTGAGCCCCGCCCGGCCCCGGACGATCTCCTCGAAGCCGCGCTGGCATTGGACAAGGCGTTGGCCGCACTCGAAAAACCGATCGCAGCCCTGGCCAAGAAATTCGCCGAGAAACTGGACGACGAGGCGGACAAGCTGCCCGGAGAAGACCGCCGCCGGATCGACGCCATGGCGCGCGGCCTGGTCAGACGGGGCACCATGACCCTGGCCGCCTGGCGCGGCATGCTGAAGGCGCTGGCCTCAGACGGATCGCCCGATTTCATCGACTGGTTCGGCGTCGAGCGGATCGAAGGGCGCGACAGCGATTTCGGCTATTACCGCCATCATCTGGACCCGACCATACCGTTCGCGGCGACAATCGGCGCGCAGGCCCATGGGCTTGTGGTGACCTCGGCGACGCTGACCGATACGACCGGCAATGTCGAAGAGGACTGGGCGGCGGCCGGCGAACTGACTGGCGTCAGGCATCTGATGCAGGCGCCGGTGCGGGCCCAGGTCCCCTCACCCTTCGACTATGCCGGCAAGACCAAGGTCTTTGTCGTCAACGACGTGCGCAAGGACGATCTCGACCAGGTCGCATCCGCGTATCGCACCCTGTTCCTGGCAGCCGGCGGCGGCGGGCTGGGCCTGTTCACCGCGATCCAACGCCTGCGCGCGGTCCGTGAGCGCATCGCCGAACCCCTGGAGGCCGAAGGCATCCCGCTCTATGCGCAGCATCTTGACGGCCTGGATGTCGGCACGCTGGTCGAGATCTTCCGCGCCGAGGAGGATGCCTGCCTGCTGGGCACCGATGCGGTGCGCGACGGCGTCGACGTGCCGGGCCGCTCGCTCCGGCTCATCGTCTTCGACCGCGTGCCCTGGCCGCGACCCACCATCCTGCATCGCGCCCGCAAGGCGGCCTTCGGCGGCACGGATTACGACGACGCGCTCACCCGGCTGCGCCTCAAGCAGGCCTACGGCCGGCTGATCCGCCGGGCCGACGACCGCGGCGTCTTCGTGCTGCTCGACCGCCAGATGCCCTCACGGCTGGCGGGCGCCTTTCCCGACGGGGTCGAGGTCCGCCGGCTCGGCCTCGCCGAGGCCGTCACCGCCACCCGGGAGTTCCTCGCCCATGAGCGCGGCGCGGCCCATACCGCGCCGGAACAATAGGGGCCGAGCGCGGTTGCTTTGCCCCCTGCCGGATGCTTAAAGTCCGCCCCTCTTTTCCCGATTCCGCGGAGCCCTCGATGATCACGTCCCACGAAGCCCTCATCTACACCATGGTCCTGGTCTCGGCCGCCGACCGCGAAATGCCGGACCGCGAGCTGGAATCCATGGGGGACATGGTCGCCCATCTCCCCGTCTTCCGCGACTTCGACCGCAACAATCTGACCAAGGTGGGTGCGGCCTGCGCCCAGCTCCTCTCCGAGGAGGACGGGCTCGACAAGACCATGGCCGAGATCAAGGCTGGCTTGCCGCGCAAGCTGCATGAGACGGCCTATGCGCTGGCCTGCGACGTGGCCGCCGCCGACGGCAAGGTCGGGCCGGAGGAGGCCCGGGTGCTGGAGCTCATCCGCTACCACCTCGACATCGGCCGCCTCCCCGCCGCCGCCATCGAACGCGGCGCCCGCGCGCGCTACATGACGCTGTAAGGCGCGGGGCTTGGTAGGGCGAGCCGACGCCGGGGGCCTTCTACCTCTTCACGCGGCACGCCGGAGTACCCGAGCGACAGCCTCCGGCTCGAGATCCATGACGCGCAGCAGCGTTCGCGCGGCCCCGTGAGGTTGCCGCTGCCCCTGTTCCCATTTGCGGTAGCCTGAGAGGCTCACACCAAGAGCAAGGGCCATCCGCGCCTGGGTGAGGTTTAACTTGCCCCTGATCTTTCGCACGTCGATGGGGCCAACCTCGACATGGCTGATGCGCATGGCGACAGGTCGGCCTTCAGCGTAGTCGACCGCCTGCCGTAGGGAAGCGATAAGATCATCGGCCACGCTTGTCTTCCCGCTCATGTCCTACTTACTCCATCGAGCCTTGAGTTGCTGAACGACCGACGCCATCACCTTCCGCTGCGCGGTGGTAAAATTTGCCTGCTCGTTCTTGCCGTAAATCAACAGAGCGACAATCGGATGTCCTTTATCCAGGACATAGTAGATTACCCGGCTGCCGCCCCTTGTGCCTTTGCCCCTTGCTCCGAATCTCAGCTTTCGAATCCCACCCAAGCCGGGCACCAGATCGCCAGCCATGGGATTGTTCGCGAGAAAATCGATGAGCTCATAGCGTTCTTCGGGCGATAGCAACGCCTCAGCCCGGCGCGCGAAGACCGGCGTTTCCATCACAGTCTGCACAGCAGACAGTAACCCAATGGGTTACATTTGCCAAGTGCACGAAGAGGAAAGCGCACAAATAAAAAGGGCCGCGCCCGGAGGCGCGACCCTTCTCTGCTTCGTAGGTGACTTGGTCGAACGGACTTAGAAGTCCATATCGCCCATGCCGCCCATGCCGCCGCCCATGCCGCCAGGAGCGGACGGGCCGGCCTTCTTCTCGGGCTTCTCGCCGACCATCGCCTCGGTGGTGATGAGGAGGCCCGCGACCGACGCCGCATCCTGCAGGGCGCAGCGCACGACCTTGGTCGGGTCGATGATGCCGGCCTTCACCAGGTCGGTGTACTCGCCGCCCTGCGCGTCGAAGCCCCAATTGGCCTGCTTCGACTCCAGGAGCTTGCCGACGACGACCGAGCCGTCATGGCCGGCGTTCTCGGCGATCTGGCGCACCGGCGACTGGATGGCACGACGGACGATGTCGATGCCGACCTTCTGGTCGTCGTTCTGCCACTTCAGATTGGCAAGCGCCTTCGTGGCATAGAGCAGGGCCACGCCGCCGCCGGCGACGATGCCTTCCTCGACGGCCGCACGGGTCGCATGCATGGCATCATCCACGCGATCCTTGCGCTCCTTCACCTCGACCTCGGTGGCGCCGCCGACGCGGATCACCGCCACGCCGCCCGCGAGCTTCGCGAGACGCTCGGCCAGCTTCTCCTTGTCGTAGTCGGAGGTCGTCTCCTCGATCTGCGCCCGGATCTGGTTGCAGCGGCCCTCGATCTCCTTCTTCTTGCCCGAACCGTCGACGATCGTGGTCTCTTCCTTGCCGATCGAGACCTTCTTCGCCCGGCCCAGCATGTCGAGGGTCACGCTCTCCAGCTTGATGCCCAGGTCTTCGGAGATGACCTGGCCACCGGTCAGGATGGCGATGTCCTCGAGCATGGCCTTGCGGCGATCGCCGAAGCCCGGCGCCTTCACCGCCGCGACCTTCAGGCCGCCGCGCAGCTTGTTGACCACGAGGGTGGCGAGCGCCTCGCCCTCGATGTCCTCGGCGATGATGAGCAGCGGCTTGCCCGACTGCACAACGGCCTCGAGGATCGGCAGCATGCTCTGCAGGCCCGACAGCTTCTTCTCATGGAGAAGAATGTAGGGGCTCTCGAGTTCGACCTGCATCTTCTCGGCGTTGGTGATGAAGTAGGGCGAGAGGTAGCCGCGATCGAACTGCATGCCCTCGACGACTTCGAGCTCGGTCTCGAGGCCCTTGGCCTCCTCGACCGTGATGACGCCCTCGTTGCCGACCTTCTGCATCGCCTTGGCGATCATGTCGCCGATCTCGCGCTCGCCATTGGCGGCAATCGAGCCGACCTGGGCGATCTCGTCCGAGGTCGAGATCTTCTTGGAGCGCTTCTTCACGTCCTCGACCACCGAATCCACGGCGAGGTCGATGCCGCGCTTCAGGTCCATCGGGTTCATGCCCGCGGCCACGGCGCGCACGCCCTCGCGGACGATCGCCTGGGCGAGCACGGTCGCCGTCGTGGTGCCGTCGCCGGCGAGGTCGTTGGTCTTGCTCGCGACCTCACGGACCATCTGGGCGCCCATGTTCTCGAACTTGTCGGCGAGCTCGATCTCCTTGGCGACGGTGACGCCGTCCTTGGTGATGCGCGGCGCGCCGAAGGACTTGTCGATGACGACGTTACGGCCCTTGGGACCCAGCGTGACGCGGACCGCGTTCGCCAGGATGTCGACGCCACGGAGCATGCGCTCGCGGGCATCGGTGCTGAAACGGACTTCTTTAGCAGCCATGTTCTATATTCCTCTTGGTTTTATCTTGGCTTGACCCTGAAGCTCGGCCTTGGCAGAGCTTGGATCAGGCGGCCTTCTTGCCGGCCTTGACGCCTTCGACGACGCCCATGATGTCGGACTCCTTCATGATGAGGAGATCCTGGCCATCGATGCGCACTTCGCTGCCCGACCACTTGCCGAACAGGATGCGGTCACCGGCCTTGACGTCGAGGGCAACGATTTCGCCCTTCTCGTTGCGCGCGCCCGGACCGACGGCGAGGACTTCGCCTTCCATCGGCTTCTCCTTGGCCGTATCGGGAATGATGATACCCCCGGCGGTCTTCTCCTCGGATTCAACCCGGCGGACCACCACCCGGTCGTGAAGAGGACGGAATTTCATAGGCTTACCCTCCAATTGGACATGAATTTCGTTTCCCCGAGCCGCTTTTGACCCCCGTGTCGGGAGCGTTGTTAGCACTCAGGTGAAATGAGTGCCAGCGAGATAGGGAAAATGGCCGGGCTCGTCAAGTGGTCTTTCGCCAAAAATTGGCAGCAGTCCTGGCCACTGGCTGCTAACGCCTTGTTTTTTAATATTTTTATTGGAAACGAGGCCAGGGCTTGTCACATTTCAGTAAGGCGAGACGCGTGATTCGGACCCCACGGGTGGAGTTTACATGGCCAGCCTGATCCCTCAGCTCAAGCGCTACCGTCTGACTACGGCGGAAATCCTCTATCACTTCCCCGATCATCCTGACCTGCTCCAGACCTATGTCTGGCAGGACTATGACCTTGCGCCGGAGTTCCCCACCCTGCGGCGGTTCCTCGACTTTTGGCGGGGGAGCCTGGACGGCCGGCTGCATTCGGTGCGGGTGGCCTCGACCCGGCTGATTTCGCCCGGTGAGATCCGCAACAGCAGCGCCTATTTGACGCTGCAATAAGCAGGCCGGGGCCACCCGCGCCCCTGGCTTCGCCCGGCGGGCTGGGCTAGAAATCCGGCGGCGCCAATGCGCCCGCGGATACCCATGAGCGAAGCCATCGCCTTCTCCTCGCCCGCTGTCGCCGGCGGGCACCGCCGCGACGACCGCCTGGTGGCCGGCTGGCTGCTGGCGGTCGCGGCCATGATCTACGTCATGGTGGTCATCGGCGGCGTCACCCGGCTTACCGAATCCGGCCTCTCGATCACGGAATGGAAGCCTATCAGCGGCGTGATCCCGCCCCTGGACGCCACGGCCTGGCAGCGGGAATTCGACCAGTACAAGCTGATCCCCGAATTCCAGAAGCTTCGGCCCGACATGACCCTGGCGGAGTTCAAGGGCATCTTCTGGTGGGAATATGCCCATCGGCTCTGGGGCCGGCTCATCGGCCTCGCCTTCGCCCTGCCCGGCCTCTGGCTGCTCTGGCGGGGGCATATCCGCCGCGAGCTTCGCCCGCGCCTGGCCGCCCTCTTCGTCCTGGGCGGGCTGCAGGGGGCGCTCGGCTGGTTCATGGTGGAGAGCGGGCTGTCCCAGCGCACCGACGTCAGCCAGTACCGGCTGGTCGCGCATCTCCTCTTCGCGTTGCTGATCTATGGATTCATGCTGTGGACGGCCTTCGGCCTGCTGCGGCCCGAGCCACGCCCTTTGCCCGGCGCCGGCGGGCTACGCCGGCACGTCCTGGTCCTGCTCCTCCTCGTCGTCGGCATGATCACCACCGGCGGCTTCACGGCCGGGCTGGACGGCGGCAAGATCTACAATACCTTCCCCCTCATGGGCGGCAGCCTCGTGCCGGGCGAGATCCTCGCCCAGTCCCCGCTCTGGACCAATCCCTTCGAGAATCCGGTGACGTCTCAGTTCATCCATCGCTGGCTCGCGATGATCGTGGCGGCGACGGTGCTGGCGCTCTGGCTGCGCCGCGGGCGGCTGCCCGCCCCCGCACGGCTGCCGCTGGATCTCGTCGCCGGCATGACCGCCCTCCAGGTCTGCCTCGGCATCTCCACCTTGCTGCTGGTCGTCCCGATCCCGCTGGCCGCCACCCATCAGGCCGGTGCGGTCATGCTGCTGAGCCTCACCCTCTTCGCGCTGCACAGCCTGAGAGGGGCCCGGTGACGGATCAGGCGACGGAGGCGGCGCCGGCGCCCAAGCCGGTCGAACGCCTGCCGGTCTCGGTCCTGACCGGCTTCCTCGGCAGCGGCAAGACGACCTTGCTGCGCGAGCTGCTCCGCCATCCCGATTTCAGCGAGACCGCCGTCGTCATCAACGAGTTCGGCGAGATCGGCCTCGACCATCTGCTGGTGGAATCGGCGCGCGAGGACATGGTGCTGCTCGCCAGCGGCTGCCTCTGCTGCACCATCAGCGGCGATCTCGTGACGAGCCTGCGCCGCCTCTATCAGCGTCGGGCGGCCAAGGAGGTCCCCCTCTTCCGTCGGGTGGTCGTCGAGACCACCGGCCTCGCCGATCCCGCCCCCATCCTGCATACGCTGATGCAGGACCCGATGCTGGCCGAGGTCTACCGCCTCGACGGGGTCATCGCCACCGTGGATGCGGTCAACGGCATGGATCAGCTCGACCGCCAGATGGAATCCGTGAAGCAGGCGGCCGTCGCCGATCGTCTCGTGCTGACCAAATGCGATCTGGCCGCGGAGACCAAAGTATTGGAGGAGCGGCTGCGCGGGCTGAACCCCGCGGCGCCGATCCTGAAGGCGGTTGCCGGCAAGATCGACCCTCAGGGGCTGTTCGACGCCGGCCTCTACAATCCCGCCAGCAAGAGCCTCGACGTCCGCCGCTGGCTGAAGGAAGAAGCCTATGCCGCGGCGGCCGAGGACCATCATGACCATGAACATGACGAAGGCCACGACCAGGGCAACGGCCACGCTCACCTCGACCGCAATCGCCATGACGAGCATATCCGCGCCTTCTGCCTGACCCGGACGACGCCTCTGGATTGGGACAAATTCGCGGATTGGGTGGAAATGATGATCTCCCTCCACGGCGCCAATCTCCTGCGCATCAAGGGGGTGCTCAATGTCGCCGAGGCGGCCGGGCCGATCGCCATCCACGGGGTGCAGCATCTCTTCCACCCGCCGGTGGAGCTGCCGGCCTGGCCCGATGCCGACCGCCGCTCCCGCCTCGTCTTCATCACCCGGGATATCGACGGCGACACCATGTCGCGAAGCCTGACCGCCTTCCTGGGCGAGGATTCTGCACCGGCCTGAGAACAAGGTCCGGGCGGCTTTCCTTTGTATCCCCTCCCCCCTTGCGGGGTAGGGGAATCGCATATGGATTTTGGCGGGGGTTGCGAATCAATTTGGTATGGATTCTTTGGATGTCTCCCAACCACGGAGGGAGACAGGAATGCGCAAGTTCAGACGCCTGTTTCGACGGCTCGAGGACCCGCGGGCCGACAACACCCGCCACGAGCTTCTGGAGATCCTCTTCATCGCCCTGGCTGCGACCTTGGCGGGTGCCACGGCGTGCACCGATTTCGAGCAATTTGCCCTGGCACGGGAGGATGTGCTGCGGCGGTTCTTGGATCTGGAGCATGGCGTCCCCAGCCACGACACCTTCAGCACGGTCCTGCGGGCCTTGGATCCGCAGGTCCTGGAAGCCGTCTTGCGCAAGTTTGCCAAGGGCTTCGGGGACAAGGGCGTGGTCAATCTCGACGGCAAGGCGTTGCGCGGGGCTTTTTCGCGGGGCAAGCGCTCGGTGCCCCATCACATGGTCAATCTCTGGGCTGCCGGCACCCGCTTGGCGCTGGCCCAGCGCAAAGCGCCCAACCGCAACGAAGTTGCAGGCGCACTCGAACTGCTCGCCCTGCTCGATCTCGATGGCAACATTGTCACCGCCGATGCCTTGTATTGCCGATCCGACATTGCCCAGGCCATCCGGAAGCGCAAGGGCCACTATGTCCTGGCCCTCAAGAAGAACCGGGGCAACCTCTTTAAGGCGGCCGAGGCTCTCGTCGCCTCCGCCCCCAAGGCCTCTCGGGCAACCCAGCGCCCTGCCCGCGCCCATGGCCGAACCGAGCGCCGCCAAGCCCTTGTCGTCCCGGCAAAGGAACTCGCCCGACAGCATGGCTTTCCCGACGCCGTGGCCATCGGGCGCATCGAGAGCTGGCGCGGCATCGGCGGCGCCACGCCGAAGAAGTCCAAGGTTCGCTTGTTCCTGGTCTCCCGCAGCCTCTCCGCCAAGCAGCTCCTCGAGACAGTGCGCGCCCATTGGAGCATCGAGAACAATCTCCATTGGGTCCTCGATGTCCTGTTCGCCGAAGACGCCTGCCGCAGCCGCAAAGATCATGCCCCCGAGAACCTCGCCGTCCTGCGCAAGCTCGCAATCAACATCCTGCAGACAACGCCCGGGCCTCAACGCATGCGCCACAAGATGCTCCATGCCAGATGGAGCGAAACCTTCCTTCTCAATGCTTTGGTCCATATGCGATAGCCCTACCTTGCGGGGGAGGGTTAGGGTGGGGGGTAGATCCGCGTCCGCGGATCACAAAGAGCCTTCGCAGCATCGGCTGCAGTAGCGAGTCTATGGCCACCCCCACCCCGACCCTCCCCCGTCAAAGCGCGGGCCTTACGGCCCGCAGGGGGAGGGGGAAGAAAGAAGTGGTGGCA
>Ga0310811_10015061_pt1 | contig 10106 bp, 8 predicted proteins | sample YCmetagenome_FD_207642 | JGI IMG/M metagenome (GOLD analysis project Ga0310811, IMG submission 207642) | Soil microbial communities from experimental microcosm in Duke University, North Carolina, United States - YC | ecosystem: Engineered > Artificial ecosystem > Soil microcosm > Unclassified ...
TGGTCACGCTCGCGGCGGGCCAGTCCGCCTACCTGCTGCGGACCACCAGCGCGGCGATGCTCGGCACGCTCGGCGAGCCCTACGTGGCCTTCCTGCGGGCCAAGGGGCTGCGCCAGCGCTCAGTCATCTACCTGCATGCCCTGCGTAACGCGTCGGGGCCGATCGTGACCGTGACCGGGATCCAGTTTGGCGTGCTCCTCGGCGGCGCGATCGTGATCGAGAACCTGTTCGCGCTGCCCGGCGTCGGGACGCTGGTGGTGACCGCGATCAACGCGCGGGACTACGTGGTGGTCCAGGGCGGGGTGCTGGTCATCGCCTTCCTCTTCATCGGAGTCAACTTGGTGACCGACATCGTTCACGGCCTGCTTGACCCGCGGGTCGAGGAAGCGGGCGCACGATGAGTCAGGCAACGGTGAGCCGGGACACGGTGCAGCGGGGGACGGGCCGCCGCGGCGCGCTGGCCCGGCGCCTCGGCGGCCGGGAAGGCGTGGCCGGTTGGGCCATCCTCGCCGTCCTGGTGCTGATCGCGGTGCTCGCCCCGGTGCTCGCCCCGCACGGTGTCAACACCATCGACGACTCCCGCATCCTGGCCGGCCCGGACCTCAGCCACCCGTTCGGCTACGACGACCTGGGCCGGGACCTGCTCAGCCGGGTGCTGTACGCCTACCGGGTCTCGCTCGGCATCTCGATCGGGTCGGTGCTGCTCGCCATGGTGGTCGGCATCCCGGTCGGCGTGCTGGCCGGCTACGCCGGGGGCTGGACCGACATGCTGCTGATGCGCGGGATCGACCTGCTGCTCGCCTTCCCCGCGTTGCTGCTGGCCATCTCGCTGATCGCCATCCTCGGGCCCGGCACGCTGGTCGCGCTGATCGCCATCGCGGTGATCTACGTGCCGATCATGGCGCGGGTGGTGCGCAGCTCGGTGCTGGTGGTGCGCGGCCAGCCGTACGTCACCGGGGCCCGCGCCCGCGGCGCCACCCACCTGGCGATCATCCGCGGGCACGTGCTGCCCAACGCGATCGGCCCGGTCCTCGTCCAGGCGAGCGTGCTGATGGCCTTCGCCATCGTGATCGAGGCGGCGCTGTCCTTCCTCGGCCTCGGCTCCCAGCCGCCGACCCCGGAGCTGGGCCTGATGCTCGCCGAGGGCAACGACTACGTGACCACCGCCCCGTGGGTCGAGGTCTTCCCCGGCCTCGCCATCGCGGTCACGGTGCTCGCATTCAACCTAATCGGCGACGGCCTGCGCCGCAGCTTCGACCCGAACTGGATCGCGCGATGACCAGCCAGCCACTGCTTGAGTTCCGGAACGCGTCGGTGGACTACGCCACCTCCGGCGGCACCCTGTCCGCGGTCAGGGACGTGACGCTGACCCTCGCCGCCGGGGAGACCTTCGGCCTGGTCGGCGAGTCCGGCTGCGGCAAGACGACGCTGTCGATGGCCCTGATGGGCCTGCTGCCGCCCGCCGCCCGGGTCAGCGGAGAGATCTTGTTCCGCGGCGCCAGCCTGGGCACGCTGGCCGAGCCCGCCCGGCGCGAGCTGCGCGGCAACCAGATCAGCATGATCTTCCAGGACCCGGCGACGTCGCTCGACCCCACCTTCGGCGTCGGCTTCCAGGTGGCGGAGACGATCCGGGCGCACCGCGACGTCAGCCGCAAGCAGGCCAAGGCGCGGGCGCTGCGCCTGCTGGCCGAGGTCGGCATCCCCGACGCCGCCGCCCGCTACGCCGACCCGCCGCACCGCCTCAGCGGCGGCATGCGCCAGCGCGTGGTGCTGGCCGCGGCGCTGGCCAACGAGCCGGCCCTGCTGCTCGCGGACGAGCCGACGACCGCGCTCGACGTGACCATCCAGGCGCAGATCCTGGACCTGCTGGCCGACCTGCAGCGCGATCACGGGACCACCATCCTGCTGATCGGCCACGACCTGGGCGTCATCGCGCAGGTCTGCGACCGGGTCGGCGTCATGTACGCCGGGCAACTGGTCGAGGTCGCGGCGACCGCCGAGCTGTTCGCCGCGCCCAAACACCCCTACACCCGGGCGCTGCTCGGCGCGCTGCCCACCCGGGCGCACGGGCCCGGGCGGCTGCCGGTCATTCCCGGCCAGGTCCCCGACCTCACCCGGCCGCCGGCCGGGTGCCGGTTCAAGGACCGCTGCCCGGCCGCGATGAACGTGTGCGACACCGGGCCCGCCCTGGTCACCGGGGCGGACGGGCACGCGGTGGCGTGCTGGCTCGACCCCGCAGCCGACGGGCCCGCTCCCGAGGGATCGGCCACGGCCGCCCCCGTGACCCTGGAAGGCGGCGGCGATGACTGACGCTCCCGGCGACCGTTCCCTGCTTGAGGTCGAGGACCTGGTCAAGAGGTACCCGGTGCGCCGCGGCCTGCGTCGCGCAGCCGTGCACGCGGTAGACGGGGTCAGCCTTACCGTCGCGGCCGGCGAGATCGTCTCCTTGGTCGGCGAGTCCGGCTCGGGCAAGACCACGCTCGGACAGTGCGTCACCGGCCTCACCCGGCCGACCGCCGGGCTGGTCCGGTTCGGCGGGGCCGATCTGGCCTCGGCCGGCGCCGCAGAGCTGCGCGCCTTCCGCCGCCGGGTCCAGCCGGTGTTCCAGGACCCGCGCAGCTCCCTGGACCCGCGCTGGCCCATCGAGCGGACCATCCGCGAGCCGCTCGACGCGCACCGCGACGGGACCAGCGCCGAGCGGGGCGAGCGCGTCCGCACCCTGATGGACCTGGTCGGTCTGCCGCGCCAGCTCGCCTGGCGGCGGCCGCGCGAGCTGTCCGGCGGGCAGCAGCAGCGGGTGGCCATCGCGGCCGCGCTCGCGCTCGGCCCGGAGCTGCTAGTCGCGGATGAACCGGTCTCCGCGCTCGACGTCTCGGTCCAGGCACAGATCCTCAACCTGCTGACTGACCTGCGCGAGCGGCTCGGGCTCGGCCTGCTGTTCATCTCGCACGACCTGTCGGTGGTGGAGCACCTGTCGGACCGGGTGGCCGTCATGTACCTGGGGCGGATAGTCGAGACCGGCACCGTGGCCGACGTGTTCACCCGCCCGCGCCATCCCTACACCAAGGCGCTCATCGACGCGATCCCGCACCCCGACCCGGCCCGGCGGATGACCCGCACCCGGCTCACCGGAGAGATCCCGAGCCCGATCAACCCGCCTGCCGGGTGCCGCTTCCACCCCCGCTGCCCGGTCGCACTGCCGGCCTGCGCCACTCAGGACCCCGTCACCACCTCGTTCACGGCCACGCACAGCGCGGCCTGCCATGTCGCCGCGGCCAGCGTCGTCTCGCTCGCCGCGGCAACCGAACCCGAGAAGAAAGAGCCCCAGCTGTGACTACGCCATCCCCTGAAACCGCTTCGCGCCCCGGCGGCGGCACGGCGGCCAAGCGCCGCGTCGCCGTTTCCCTCACCTTCGACTTCGACGCCGAGTCGGCCTGGCTCGGCGCGTTCAAGGTGGACACGCCCTCGGCCTTGTCCCGGGGCGCTTACTGCGCCAACGAGGGGGTGCCCCGCATCCTGGCCCTGCTGGACAAGTACAACCTCCCCGCAACGTTCTTCATCCCCGGGGACACCGCGGACCGGCACCCGCAGGAGACCAAGGCGATTGCGGCGGCCGGCCATGAGATCGGCCATCACGGCTACCTGCACGAGCCGCCGCCCGGGCTGTCCCTGGCGGAAGAACGGCAGATGATCGAGCGCGGCATCGACGCGCTGCAGCGGGTCGTGAACGTCACCCCACGCGGCTACCGCTCGCCGTCCTGGGAGCTGTCGCACAACACCTACGCGTTGCTGGCCGAGTACGGCATCGAGTACGACGCGAGCCAGCTCGCCTCCGACCGGCCGTACTGGGTCCACGACAAGGGCAAGCGGACCGACATCGTCGAGGTGCCCGGCGCCTGGGAGCTGTGCGACTCCTCGCTGTTCATGTTCGCGTTCAGCCCCCACTACCTGACCGGCCTGGCCGCGCCGTCAGCGGCCGAGGAGATCTGGCGGGGCGACTTCGACGGGATGTACGCGGAGAACAGCGACGCCGCCTACGTGCTGACCATGCACCCGCAGATCATCGGCCGGCACCACCGCATGCAACTACTCGAGCGGCTCATCCAGCACATGCTCGGCCACGACGGCGTGTGGTTCGCCCAGATGGGCGAGATCGCCGACGACTTCCGCGCCCGCCAGGCCGCTGACGCGCCCGGCGGGCTCACGCCCTAGCAGATTCACCGAGTTCACGGAGTACCACATGACACCAGAAGAAGGCCGCGCCGAGGCGCTGGCTCACGGATACCTGACCGGCCGCCTCAGCCGCCGCCAGCTGCTGAAGCGCTCGGCCGCCATCGGCGGCATCGCCGTCGGCGCTACGACGCTCGGCCCGCTGCTCGCAGCGTGCGGGGGGACGTCCACGTCGGCCGCCGCCGGCGCCGCTGGCTCCGCCGGCAAGCCGGTGGCCGGCGGGACGCTCACCGCGGCGCTGACGGGCAACCCGTCCAGCATGGACCCGGCGGCCGCGGGCGTCTACACCAGCCTGCAGATTCTCGACAACATCTTCAGCAAGCTCATCACGATGGACGAGAACGGCAACTTCATCGGCGAGCTCGCCTCGTCCTGGACCCAGGACGACCCGTTGACCTACACCTTCAACCTGGTGGACAACGCGACCTTCCACAACGGGGAGAAGTTCACCGCCGACGACGTGAAGTACACGTTCGAGCGGATCGTCAACCCGAAGACCGCATCCTCCTACGCGTCGGCCTACTCGTCGGTGAAGACGATCGAGGTAGTCTCGCCGACCAAGGTGGTGTTTCACCTCAGCGAGCCGTTCGCCCCGCTGCTCACCAACCTCGCGCAGAACGGCGAGATCGTGAACCAGAAGGCGATCGAGTCGGGCGACCCGACGCGCAAGCCGGTCGGCACTGGCCCTTTCCAGTTCGTGGAATGGGTGCAGAACGACCACATCACCATCAAGAAGTACCCGGGTTACTTCCAGGCGCACGAGCCCTACCTCGACCAGGTCGTGTTCAAGTTCCTCGCCGTGGACAAGAGCCGGATCGAGGGCTTGCAGTCCGGCCAACTCGACTGGGTCGACGCGGTGCCGCTCAACGAGCTCACCGCCCTCAAGCAGAACCCGACGTACCACTACGTCACCTCAGCCCGCGCGGGTATCCCGGACTTCCTCGCGCTGAACACCAGCCAGCCCCCGTTCAACAACAAGGCGCTGCGCCAGGCCGTCGCCGCGGCGGTCGACCGCAAGGAGATCCTTGAGGTCGCCTACTTCGGCGCGGGCGAGCAAGGGGTCATGGAGGTGCCGAGCGGCTCATCGTGGTACGGAGGCAAGCCGCCCTATGCCGGCGGGCCCGATCTCACCCTGGCGAAGCAGAAGATGGCCGAGGCCGGGTACGCGAACGGCCTCAACGTCACCTACCTGTCGCTTCCCCAGTACCCGGAGCTGCAGAAGACCGGCATCGTGCTCAAGCAGCAGCTCCAGCAGATCGGCATCAACGTCACGATCCAGCAGCTTGAGGTCACCGTCTGGCTGGAGCGCTACGTCAAGGCCGACTACCAGATGACCTCGGCCTACTGGTCGGGGACCATCGACCCGGACAACTTCTACTCCACCCAGCTAGCCACCGGCTCGCCCAACAACGCCACGAAGTACTCCAACAAGACCGTCGACGAGCTGATCGCCAAGGCGCGGTCGGCGACCAGCCCCGCCGACCGCAAGGCCCTCTACGCGCAGATCAGGTCGATCATCTGGGAGGACGCGCCGCTGGTCTTCGTGCACTACGAGACGATCAACTACCTGATGAGCAAGGACGTCAACGGCTCGACGGTCAACCCGCCGCTCGAACTGCGCCTCGGGCAGGTCTGGAAAGCCGGGTGAGCTGACGCCACCGTCAGCCTGCCCGACTCCCGTGAGCGACGTAAGCGTCCCCGAAATCCCGGGCGCACCACCAGGACAGGCGGGAGCGATGCCGTACACCTCCGGCAAGGCCGATCCGGTACTCACCGGCGTTCGGCCTTGCCGGGGGCCGCAGCCCACGCCCGGCGGCTGGGGATGTCTCGTACGGAGTACGTCCGCCGCAGGCTCGCCCAGGACGCGGCCGTGACCGACTCCCCCGTCAGCAGCGGAGACCTGGCACGTTTAGCGGACACCTTAAGCGACCTGGCTGACCCGGACGTGATGTCCCGGGCCTGGCCGTGCTGCACTGCGACAAGGACTTCGGCCTCATCGCCAGCGTCACCGGCCAGCCCGTCGAATGGCTTTAACGGAGCCTGACCTGGTCCAGACCTTCAAGCAGACGAGGTGACCGCCAGTGCCATTCCGGGCGGCAGGTGACTCTATCGGCTCCTGTGCCACTTCATGGTCAGGGCAAGCGGCGCACCGGCCGGCTCGTGGTCGGCGGGCCCGGGTGCCCCGACGATGGCGGCCAGTTCCGACCCGTCGATCGTCTCGCGCTCAAGCAGCAGGCCGATGACCCGATCGAGGGTGTCACGGTGCCCGCGCAGCAGGCTGGCCGCCGCGTCCTCGGCCTCCCGGAGCAGCCTGGCCACCTCCTGGTCGATGGAGCGCTGCGTCTCCTCGGCATAAGGACGGCCGGCGAAGGGATTGTCGCGGCTGGGTCCCTCTGGCCCGTAGCTGACCGGCCCGACCTCCGCGGAGAACCCCCACTCCCGCACCATGTGCGTCGCGAGCTCGGTCGCGCCCGCGAGGTCGCTCGCCGAGCCGGTCGACGGCTCCGCCAGGACGACGATCTCCGCGGCCCGGCCGCCGAGGCGCACGGCGAGTGAGGCGGCCAGGTGGCTCTCGGGATACAGGTGGCGCTCGAACGCGGGCAGTTGCTCGGTCACGCCGAGGGCGGCGCCGCGGGAAAGGATCGTGACCTTCGCCACGGGATCGGCGTGCGCCGAGAGCGCGGCCACGAGCGCGTGCCCGGCCTCGTGGACGGCGACGGCGTGCTTCTCCTCCGGCAGCAGCGCGTTCGACGCGTCCCGGCGGCCGATCAGGAGCCGCTCCCTGGCGGCCGCGAAGTCGGCCGCGGTAAGCACGCGGCGATCAGCGCGCACCGCGTTGATCGCCGCCTCGTTCACGAGGTTGGCGAGGTCGGCGCCAGAGAACCCGGGCGTGCCCCGCGCTACGACGTCGAGATCCACATCCGGCGCGAGCGTCTTGCCGAACGCATGGATAGCCAGGATCGCGGTCCGTTCCACGGAATTGGGCAGCGGGATCTCCACCGTCCGGTCGAAGCGCCCGGGCCGCAGTAGCGCCACGTCGAGGATCTCGGCCCGGTTGGTCGCAGCCAGGACGACCACCCGGGCGCCCGGCTCGAAACCGTCCATTTCCGACAGCAACTGGTTGAGCGTCTGCTCGCGCTCGTCGTTCGAGCCGAACCCGCCGGGACCGCGCCGTCCGCCGATGGCGTCGATCTCGTCGATGAAGATAATCGACGGAGCCCGCTTCCTGGCGTCAGCGAACAGGTCCCTGACCCTCGAGGCGCCGACGCCGACGAACATCTCGACGAAGCTCGAGCCGCTCAGGGAGAAGAACGGCACGCCGGCCTCGCCGGCGACAGCCCTGGCCAGCAGGGTCTTGCCGGTTCCCGGCGGCCCGACCATCAGCACGCCCTTCGGGCCGACCGCGCCGGCCCGGTCGTACCGGGCCGGGTGCTTCAGGAAGTCCACCACTTCCATGACCTCGGCCTTGGAACCCTCATAGCCGGCGATGTCCGCGAAGCGCGTGCTCGGCCTGTCCTCGTCGTAGACCCGGGCCTTCGACTTGCCGAAGGCCAGGATCCCGCCGACCCGCCCGGTGAGCTGCCTGCTGCCGCGGCGGCCGAACCACACGAAGAGCCCGACGAAGATGAGAATCGGGAAACCCCAGGTAACGATGAATCCGAGCGCCGAGTTCGTGCTCGGGACGGTTCCCGTCACCTGAACCTTGTGCTCGAGCAGGAGGGCGGGGAGAGCGCTGTCGTTCAGCGCGGTCGGTATCTGGGAGGTGTAGGCGCTGCCGTCGTGGAGCTTCCCGCTCACCGACCCCGCTGCGGTGATCGCCGCCGTCGAGACCTTGCCCCCGGTCACGTCGCCGACGAAGCTGGTATAGCTCAGCACCTGCGCCGGCGTCCCGCCAGCGCCCGGGCGGACGAACAGAAGCGCCGTGAGCGCGATCAGGATCCCGGCCGGCACCAGCCATCTCCACCGAGGCGGCGGCGAAGACGGGGCCGGAGTCGGAGTGCGGGTGGGGGTCGGCCGCGGAACGGATTTCCTGGGCGGGCCTTTCGGCGGGCCCGGACGAGGCGAGGTCGCGCGCTGCCAGGTGCTCACGAACGAGATTCCCGTCCCGTTCGGCTTACGGCCGACACACCTAGGGTCCTGCTCCGGTCGGGGATCATGGCGCCTCCGATTGACGATCGAAAAGCCGGGCCCGGCCCAGTCGATCATTTAGTAAGCCAACCCCAGTAACGCCCAGGCGGAAACAGGCAATGCGAGCACGGCCTATCACCAGATGTGATCACCTGCCGGTGGAGGAGAGGCACGCCGCTGACCAGTGGGCGGGCTCGTGACCGGTCTGCGTGATGGCGTTTACGGTTTCTGATAGTTTCCGTGTCCGGGCCCATCGCCGTAGCCGATTACCCTGCCAACCCCGGCTCCGGAGTGGCCTCTTCACACGAGAGCCACCTGACGCGTAACATAAAGGACGTTGCTCCGGACCCAGGCAGCTCCCCCTGCGACATCCGCAAGGGACAGCGATAGGGCCCGGAGTTTTTGCGTACATGAGCAGTGTCGTCAGAATGTCGCGCTCAAGCACGGTGAGAACTCCGGGGATCCTTCCGCCGCAGGTATCTGCAACTCAGGTTCCCGGGGTGCGTCATGATCATAATTATCGGACTCGTCGTCCTAGTCGCGGCGGTGGTCGTCGGCGTGGCCGGCGTCCTGTCCAACGACGGGGGCGGCCATGCGCTCACCCATCCGTTCCCGGTGTTCGGCTATTACGTGACCGGCTCGACCGGCCAGTTGTTCCTCTACGGCATCGTGGTCGGGGTCATCGCCCTAGCCGGGCTGAGCCTGCTTTTTGCCGGCCACAGCGGCGGAAACGGCCTGGCTAACGACATCCCAACCAGCACGTCAGCCTCCGCAGAGTAACCAGCAAAGGCGGGACACGATGAGCATCAGCAGCAAGATCACGCACACGGCCGAGACGGTCAAGGGCGGCGCCAAGAGGATGTTCGGCCGCCTCACCGGCAGCCGGCGCCTGCGGACCGAAGGCCGGGCCGACCAGGCCAAGGGCGACATCAAGCAGGCTGGAGCGCAGATCAAGGATGCCTCCGGGCACTGACCGCCCAGGGCGGGTCACGGCGGAGATCCGGGACGTGTCGGGACAGTCGGCGACGGACGCGGGCCCTACAGGGGCGGGCCCGCGTCCGTCGCGATGTCTACTACGCTAAGCCCGCCCTTCGCGGCTGGCTGCACCTGCTCTACTTCCTCATTGCTAGCGCGGCGACTCCCGCATACCTCCTCTGCGCACCCGACGGCGTCGGGCCGGCCACACTGATCGTGATGTGGGCGCTGACGCTGACCGCGGCGGCCGTCCGCCTTGCGCTGCCAGCCGCGCCAGAGCGGGTGGCCGGCGCGCTGTTCATCGGGCTCGGCTGCGCAGGCGGCCTCGCGCTGCCGTGGGCGCGGGCCCGCGCCGGCACCGCACCCGGGGTGCTGCTACCGACCGCGCCAGCAGGCCACCGCGAATCGGCCACGCACGGAACCGAACGTAGTCTCTAAGAGAAAAGCTAGCTAATCTAGCCGCTGGGCCGGGACCCCGCCTTGCTGCAATGCAGGAAGGTATTCCTATGTTCCGCATGAACCTAGGTTCCGGTGAATCGGACGGCCACGTCGTCGTCTCGCTGCGCGGGGAGCTTGACCTTCTCGACGCCGCGGCCGTGGCGGCTGCCCTGCGGACCGTCGCGGCGCGCGACCTGTGGATCATCGGGGACCTATCGGGGCTGGAGTTCATCGACGCGGCCGGCGTAGCCGCACTGTCGCGTAGCCGCAGGCAGGCCCGCAACGCCGGAGGCGACCTGCTGCTGGCCACCCCGCAGCCACGGGTGCGGCGGGTT